>Ga0070663_100000775_pt1 | contig 17410 bp, 16 predicted proteins | sample KBSC63metaG_FD_65646 | JGI IMG/M metagenome (GOLD analysis project Ga0070663, IMG submission 65646) | Corn rhizosphere microbial communities from Kellogg Biological Station, Michigan, USA - KBS C6-3 metaG | ecosystem: Host-associated > Plants > Roots > Rhizosphere > Soil ...
CGGCAGCCGCTTCGGCGAAGGCCGCTACATCGAAGGGGACCTGTGCGATGCGTGCCTGTTCACCTTGCTTGGCCGTTACGTCCGCGCCTACGACGAGGACTGGCGTATCGACGTTGCCCGCCGCAACGAAACGCCGTTGGGTGTACCCCTTTCCAGGAGACCTTCCATGAATCAGACCGAATCCCGCCCGCAGGATGTCACTGTCGTCGTTTGCGACCGCTGCAAGAAGAGGATGTACGAAGAAGAGCCGGACTCCGGCTATCGCAACCGCATGCAGATTCGCTTCCGTGGGGGCTACGGGAGCCTCTTTGGTGACGGCAACAAGGTCGAAGGCGATCTGTGTGATTCGTGCTTTTACGAATTGCTTGGACCGTATCTGCGGATCGTCGAATCGATTCCGAATGAAGCCAAGCAGTACAACGACTTGACCTACAAGCCTCTCGATTCGTTTTTCGAACTGCAGGCCCGGCGTGTGTATTCCCCGTACCAAACCCAGTACCAGACCGCCGAGGAGATGGCCATCGCCCTGCGCGACTGGATCGACCGGCAGTTCGATCCCAACCTTAAGCGGACGCCGGTCATGTCTGCGTCGGAAACCAAGGACGCCGACAGCTAGGCCAACGCCGTTGGAAACGGGCGGGCCGTGCGATGCACGGCCCGCCTTTGCTTCCGGTCGTCACGCCATCGACGCTTGTTCAACTGGGGAACCGACATGGCTCCGTGAGGACTGGCGTGCCGATCTCGCCGCGTGAGAAGGCAGGATGGCACGCTGTTCCTGTCGCCGTCAGCTGCAAGACGCGAGCGGACCTGACATCAACGAAGGGGCAGCCTGATGGAGAAGATTGAATTGCGTGGTGCAGCAGCCGGTACCGTGGCGCACCACCTTGATTCGTTGGCGGAGGTATCCATGCGGGATTTGCAAGCAGCCGTCGCCAACATGGCCGAACGAATCGCATCGCTGGAACGGGAGCGCGATGAACTCGCTCAGGCGCTGCGATGGTTCAACGCGGAGGTTGCCAGTGCAGAGGAAGCGGTGGAAGGAAATGTCGTCCCTCGGGCAACAGATGGCTCCTAATTCAACGGGGTGCGACTTGCGCAGTCACAAGGCGTTTTCAACGCGCCTGGTCGTGGCGCGCTTGAATGAAGCGCCAAGCCTCGGCTCATGGGCTGTGACACATTACCCCGCCGCAGACATGCCGCGTCAATAAATCCCGTGGATCGCCTTGATCATTTCGCTGCGAACCACTTCGCGCTCGCCCGCTGCCAGCTCGGCATAGAAGCTCCTCCGACCATACGGTTGAGCGAAACTGAGGGCCACGACGTCCGGGCGACCATATGCATCGATCGCAAGCTGGGCGAGTTCCGGGTCAATCTTGCGCAGTTCCTCGAATGCCGCCACCGCCACCTCAGCAAATTGCTGATATGCGGCCTCGGTCCGCTTGTGCAGTTCGGCGTAGGCGGAGAGATCAATCATGTCGGTCTCCCTCTGCTCGGTTTGACGCGTCGTCTTCCTTTTGCTCCCGCGGAGTTGCGGCCAGAGCGGCGATGATCATCGTGATGAACGACACCACGATGCCGAAGAACAGCCACTTCATCAAAGTTTCATGGTTGAAGACAGAACTCTGGAAGTCAAAGACGTGGCCCGCTTCGGGCGTGGCGGGGATGGAATCCGGCCACGGGCCCAGAAAATCAGTGCAGGTGGCAGGCACGCCTGCCACACACAGCTTCAGCCCCGACTTGTTCGTCCGCTCAATAGTCAAGGCGCGGCCACGCGGTGCTGAAAACGTTCCGGTAACCGTGAAACTGCCCAGGGTTGTTTCTACCGTCGTCAGGGCTGGAGCCATGAACCCGCCTTGGCTCGAAGTAGCAGAAATGAACGTGCCAGCCTCACCTCTCAGGATCGTGGCCGTCGGACTTGCTGCCTCCCACACCAGCAGGATGATGGGCGTGAAAAAGCCAATCAGCAACGAACAGAAAAACGCGGTGACAGCGATTCGAGCAGCTGTTGATAGCTGAAGTGGGAGTGGCGTTGCCAAGTCCGTTTGCATGTTCCGATTCCCCCTGAGGAATTCGAGTGTGGTGAGAGGATTCCAGCACGGCTTAGGTAGGCGGGTTCGGTTGTCACCGGATCTACCCGATGCGCAAATTTTTGCAGCATCGCGTCGCACGAGCTGCGACTGGCATGCGGTTTCGGTCACGAAGCCTTCGCCTTACTACATCGCGCAACCTCGACGTGCGGCCCACATCACAGACCGTTGCACGCGCGCCCGGTTTTAATGATTGCGTTGCATCGGCGGAAAGTGATGTTCTGAAAGCCAGCCGCAGGTGCGCGCCTCGGCAGATGCCAATCTGCTGGCGCATGCACGAAGTGCCTGCCCCCAGTAGGCGCCGTGGCTTGTGTTTGGTGTCGGACCCGCTGTGCAGCGGCGGCAAATTTGTATATAGCCCAATGACCCTGACCACCGGTCAGGGTCCGCAGATCTCTACGAGACACATGGCGAAGCAAAAAACGGCCGGAATCAAAGTCACCACCACCTCGCACCGTCGCTCCTCTCCGGCTGGCAACGTTGTCGAATTGAGTCTCGCCGATCTCGTGACTGCATACAACCTGGATCCGGCGCCCGCCTCGGGACGAATTGAACAGTGGGGGCTTGATGCGCTCAAAGGCGGAGATCCGAGCCGGGGCAATGTGCTCCTCGCGACAATGGCGGCGTTCGCAATACCAGTGCTCCGTAGCGACGGCGATGGTCCACGACGTGTTGTCTATAACGCTGAAACAATTTTTGCACTTGCGTCCTTCACACCTGCCGAATCTTGGGCACACACCCGCGTCTGCTGTCGCGTGCTGTCCGAAGCATTCGTCCCTGGCTCTACCTGCGAGGAGTTGGCGGCCATCTTCCAGTCTCTCGCCGGGGCCAGAACCAGGAATATCACAGGCCCGGCACGACGCGCCTTGCGGCGCATCTTGTTGATTCCTCGCGAGCGACCCTGTGATGTCGCGCGCAGCGCATCGGTATCCGCGAGGCGCAAGCGATGAAGGGCTCGTCGGCAAGGAGCCGTGATCTCACCCGGATGGAAAACCTCCTGGCGCGATTGGATGAGCCGCATCGCGAAAATGTGTGCCAGCTTTTTCACCTGCTCACCGTGCCGCCCGATCTTTGCTATTTGCGCGATGGCCTGGAGCGAACTTGCGCAATCCTGCAACGTCATGGCCGCGAACTGGACCGCTTGTTGAAGCGCGTGAAGGTTCAGGCCTTAGGCTCCGACCGACTGCATGCAACCGCCCAGTTTCTGCTTGACGACGACAAGCTCTGGAATGTGCGGCGCAGCAACCCGCTCCTCGCAGGAATGTCAGGCACTTCGAATCCGGAAGATCATCCGCTCCATGGCTACTGTCTTGGAGTCTGTCACTACTGGGCCACCCTCTTCTACGAAAGACGCGACAGCGTGAATGGAGCTGGATCTGCGCTCACGCGTGGGTTCAACGAGCTCGTGGCCGAAGTTGCCGTGCATGTCATTGCCGTCAACGCCAGGAGACGTGCCGAGTCCTATCGCGAGTTCTGTCTCGAATGGGCTGCAGCGCCAAAAAAACGACCTGAGTCGTTACTGACCAAAGGGGCGGCACGCAGCCGTGCGGAAGGAGCCGCACGCGTACTGGGCCGGCTTGCCAGGACGGATTGGAGTGACGTGCTCGGTGAGTTCCTCGGAAAAGATGCGGACAGTGCTCTTGTCGATCGCGTAAAAGGCGCGACCGAGGCTTGGCGGTTCGAAGAGCCGATGCTCCCTGAGGAGAAGAATCGCGTCTGGGTCGTCGAGAGCTTGGGGTTGTTGCTCGACGTCACGATGCGTGGTTGGCGACGAAAGGGAGGCGGACCCGGTACTGGCGGCGGCGGGGGTGGCCACGGCAAGCGCGGTCCCAACGGATACGTGCGCTTACCCGGATCCAATCTTCTGCGCGACAGCCAGCTCTCGTTCGGTGACCTGACATTAACCGTCGACGTGTTGCCTGCACCCAAGACCCCTCCGGAGCAAGGGATGACGCCCGAGGATCAGGATCCTGAGGACGATCCCTCGATTTCCACGGCATTTCCTACGGTCTCGATGCCGATGGGTGGAAGGTCACCCGCGGCGTCCGGGCGTCTGCTTGCGAAACAAGCATCGTCATTGCTGCGCAAGCTGCTTGGTGCTCCCAATACCAATTTCCGGAACCTCAGTAGCCCGCAAATCAAGCGGCTCGCCGATGCGCTTAAACAGCCGGGAGCTGATCCACTGCCGTGGCACTTGGAAGCGAAGGTCAAAGCCATGCTTGCCACGGGGCGCGATCTGCGAAATACGAGAGTATGGGTTCAGCCCGATCTGGAGCACGCCAAAACTGCGGGCGAGGACGGAGATGTGCACTTCGCCTTTGCTGAAGGCGTCTGGCTGTTTCACCTTCCTCCGCCATCATTTGCAGCGTCCGATGCTGCTCCGTGGGAGCGGGAGCACCGCAATCTTTTGGTCCTTCCGGACCATCTCGGGATGAAGGTCACGCTCAAGCGAGGCATGCAACAACTGTCCAGCCCACGCCCTCTCGAGCTCTCTCCTGATGAGGAGCATGAAGCAAAGCAATGGTTGCGCGCGATCACTGCCGACACGCGGCCCGGCATCCGGTCGCTCTCGACCTTCCTGTTTGCGCGACTCGTTCATGGCTCGGGCGGCGACTTGGGAATCGCAACCCTGCTTACCGGCCAATCGCTCGCGCACGGGAGGACGACATTGCATTACAGCTCGTACGCAATCGCCGAGGTCCTTCGCGCGTACTTGGAAGCCTTGGCGCCGTTCAAAAGCGCTTCGGGCCGGTTCGATGTGGAACCCGGATTTATCGGGGCACGTCGCATTCCCACCCGGGGAGCAGTCAGAGGCCTTCTTGGCGCCCTTCGCACATTGATTGCCTCGCCTACCGCACCCGCGCACCGGCGGGCCAATGCCTACACCGCGTACGCGATGGCCGGTCTGCATCTAGCGACGGCTGCCCGGCCGGCCGTCGAGCGCGTGCTTTACGATGGCTCCGACGAACTTGGTTTCGTCCTGCTAACAGAAAAAGCCCGCACACCCTACGACTTTCGACCGGTTGCCCTCCCGGCCATCTTGCACAGGCAACTCGGCGCCTATTTGGATTTCTTGCGCCAGCGCAAGCCGAACTGGCAACCCCGTGAAGGGCTCTTCTTTCAATACGATCCCAGTGGGCAACCTTGTGGCGGATTTACACCACAGTGCTTCCGGGATCTCGCCAAGGAACTCGGCTATGACATGGAGCTGTACGCCTTGCGTCGCTTCGATCGTACCGAGCTCGTCACAAACAAGCGTGTGGATGGCGAAGACTTCGGCGCCGAGGATGTCGACGCGTTGCTCGGGCATTGGTATGAGCGTGTGAGTCCACATGATCCGCTATCGACCTATCCGCCACGCCGACTGCGACAGTTTGCGGAAAAGCCGGTGACCCGCATGCTTCAAGATGTCGGTTACGAAGCGGTCGAGTCGCCATGACAAGCGCAGGCTCGACGTTCTGGGACCTCGCAAGCGGCGATGATCCCGCCTATCGCAAAGTGGCGGATGTCCTGGGCGAGGCGCTGAGCGATCTCGACGCAAAGTCCGTCATCCGTGGCGTTCTGGCCATGCCGGAGCGATACACACCCGGGCAAATTCGTGACGCAGTGCGGGCACATTTCTTCGGTGCTGCGAAAGGCGACGAGTCGGCAGTGCCAAGCCTTGATCCGGCACTGGCGAGCTTGGCTTTGGACCTCCTTGAGGAGAAGCTTGCCCGGCTGCGGGGGCAAACGGGCAGCCCAACGGGCGCGGCAGTCCAGATCGCGTCCTTGAGCCTGCCAACGCAGCATGGCAAACCACCACTTCCACCCGCACTACCGCAACTTGTGGAGCAGGCGAAGAACCTGTTTGCGCTTCGACCAGCATTTCTCGAAGCATTGGCGCAGCATGATGGCAAGGACCAGGTTTGTGCAGGGCTGCTGGTCGCACTTCTGATCGTACGGTCCGGCTTGTGTTCTATCACGCAAGTTGGTGCTGCATTGTTCGCTCTGGCGAGCTCCAATGGAATCCGCTTCGCGACCGGTCGCTTCTGGATTGATACCGAGGTTCCCTGGAAAGGTATCCATTATTGCCGCCGCGTCTTCCTCGATCCGCTGACGATCGCGATCTGGAGCCGGGTGCGACCCTTGGTTCGGCATGACCTCGGCTTCGAAACCGCGACGGCACCTGCAGCGAGATCGGTTCGCCCTCTTGTTCGGCGGTATTACGGATTCCTGCGTGACTCTGCGCCACGCTCCACAAGCGACAAGACCCTACCTCTCCCGAATCTCGATGACCTTATCGTGGCGACGGCTGCGTGGATCCACTTGGGTTCGGTACCGTTGCTGGCCACTTACGCGAAAGGTGAAATCGCGTCCAGCAGCCTCAAGGAGACCACGTGGTGCCGACTGTTGAACGTCAGCCCACCGGGTTCCAAAGGAACAGAACCAACCATTGATGCGGCTGAAGGCGCCCCGTTGAATCTCGAAGCGCGGCTGGTGGAGTCCGCACTCGAGGGCAATCTCACGCGTGACGGAATTGCCGCGGACCTGCGGCGTGCGACCAAGGGACCGCCCGGTGAGCAACTGGCTCGGTTGACCACGCTGTGCCAGGCACTCGCGCCAGGTACGACGGCGTGGATCGTTGCCAACTGGATTCAATCGCTTGCAATGCCAAATCGCAAGAGTGGCGGCCGCCTCAAGCCATCGACCATCAACCTCTATCGCGGTCAGGTGGCGAATCGCTTGCTCACCATCTTGCCGCCCACGCTTGAGGACGTGGCGCCGGAGGAACTGGACGAGTTCTATGCCGAGATCATCGACAGTGCCGGATCACCTGCACTGCAAGCCAAGCTTCGGAAGCTTGTCGGATGGTTTCATCGCTTTGGCGTCGAGCGTGGACTGCTGCCGAACAGCGAGCTGGCGCTGCCCGGAGCCGGGAACGGGTACTACGACGTCAGCGCCCATATCGTGTCCGAGTACGAGTTCCAGCAGGCTTACTCGGCACTGGGCAAGCCGTACGCGAAGGAGGAAGTGAACGAAAAGAATCAGCTGGGCCGGGTGTTCCTCCTGCTTGCCTACCGGTTTGGTTTTCGCCGGGCAGAGATTCTTGGGCTTACCTTGGCGGACGTCCGTGAAGACGAAAACATCATTGTCATCCGCAAGAACCTCATCCGGGACGTCAAAACCCGCAACGCCGAGCGCATGCTGCCGTTGGGCCTCTTGTCGGAAGAAGAAAAGAAGTTTTTCAAGGGCGTCCTCAAGCGGATCCGACGCGATGACGGACCTCTCGAAGCGCAACCGTTATTTTTCGACTCGTTGCAGGCCGCCAAGGTCGGTATCGCCAACCACCAGGCACCCGTCACGGCAATGGGAGAATTGCGCAGGGTGACGGATCAGGACGAACTGCACGCCCATCACTTGCGCCACTCGTTCGCGACGCAACACCTCCTTGGAACGCTCATTCCCGACCTGCCGGCCGACCATGGCAATGCGCTGCCCCAGTGGATGATGCGATGCGGAAGCGAGGCCAGTTCGCAGCGTTTCCACAAGCTGTGTCGTGCTTCTGTCGGCGGCATAGCCAAGCGCGGCACCATGGTCAGCATGGCCATGGGACATGGGGCGGATGAGACGACCTACGAACACTACGTGCATGGATTCGACGCGCTCGTACACGCGGTACTCGAGAACCCCACCCGCCACCATTGTGAAAGAAGTAAGCGAACCTCAGGATTGCGTGTTGCTGGACGCGAGTTTGGAGTAGTTCCTTCGCACGCCGAAATGCAATCGATTGTGTGGGCCTTCGACATGTCGCCCAAGACGCGCCCGCCCATCGGGCGCTTCATGAAATGGTTCACAAGATGTCTGGCGAGCCGGGAAGTCCAATTGCAGCAGCTGTCGCAGCGGGATTCTCCGCCCGACATCGATGCCGACGCATGGCTTGAAGAAGCGCTCGAGCGGCCGACGCTCAAAGGCATGCAGGGCAAGCCCCCGTCGCCTCCTGCGCGCGCCGTGGCACTACAAATCCTCAAATGCATTGGACGACTCGATGACTCGGGGAGGGAGCGACTTCGCGAACACCTGCGGAAAACCTTCTCGACCGAGAGGGTGAAGAATTCCGAATGGCTGTCAATGCGTACCGAGGAAGCAAGGCGGATGCGAGATGGTTTTGGGAATGTCTTTGCACCAGTGTTGTCACTTCAGTACCAGAGCGTCGAATGGAAGCGACGTCGACGCATACATCTTCCCCTGCGCGGCCCGCAGGTCGATCGGTGGCTTTCAAGGCAGGACGCGCGGGTGTACGTCCGATTCATCAGAGCAGGGAACGACAAGCCGGGTCGCCGTGAGCCATATGTCCACACAATCTTGTGGACGCTGAAAGCGATCCAGGAGAAGCTGGATCGAGATCACGATGCCGTTTGGCTTTGACACCGATTTTTTTGCAACAGCTCGAGTTGGGTGCGCTGCGGCGAGCAATGCTGAACCGATCGAGCTGCGACGCCGTACCTTGAGGTCTGGGAGTCGGTGACGAGTTGTACGTCGCCCGACCAAACGCCCCGCGCGTTGTCGGCGACGAAGAGAGCCGGGGCATCTGGAGCAGATGGCATACGACTCCTGGATCGCCGCGACGGAACGGCCGATAGGCCATGTCGTCTCATATCATCGGAGTGACGCGGGAAGGGTGTGGGTTTGGGGAGAAGGTGCAAGTCACGCACAGGAAAACCAGTGCGGGTCCAAAGTTGCACGAGCTGCAACGCATCTATTTCATTGGGGATTGGTGGGAACCATGCTGAAGCGTAGAGAACGTCTGGTGCTCTTTGGTCTGGCGGCACTCGTCGCGGGCGCCCTCGTTTACATTCCCGCTCTCGGGCTGGGGCCCGCCAGCACGAAAGTGCCGGATGACGAAGTCCAAATCAGCAACCTGCTCCCGGTAGTATCTGAGAATGCTGTAGTTGACCACCATGTTCGTCCCGATGAAATAACAGTCGCATTCAGCCCGGGCGATGCTGAGCGAACGGTCTTGCAAGCCATAGACAGCGCTCGACGGTCCATCGAAGTCGCAGCCTATTCCTTCACCAGCCGCCCCGTTGCGTCGGCGCTCCTGCGCGCAAGGGACCGAGGTGTACGTGTACGCATCGTGGCCGACAGAAGCCAGCGAACCGCGCGTTACACTTCGGTTCGATTTCTCGCAAACAAGGGAATCGAGGTCCGGATCAATAGTCGCTATTCCATCATGCACAACAAGTTCATGGTGATCGACAACAAGGCGGTTGAGACCGGCAGCTTCAACTACACCCGTTCGGCCCAGATCAGGAATGCTGAGAACGTGATCGTGATCGACGATGCGCCGCAAGTGGCTGCCGCCTACAGGCACGAGTGGGATCGCCTCTGGAGGGAAGCCCAAGCCTTGCAAAGCGCTCAGTAGGTCCGCGTCTCGCGATGACAGGGGGAAGCGGTGTCTGCGCCCCAACCAGTGGCTCTGCGGTTTCCCCAGCCAGGCCTACCGATTTCACGGATCATCCGTTGATGCAGGATCAAAGGTTTCCTGTACTCACCCATCGCGCAGACAACTGATCGGCGGATCGCAGAACAATCTCCGGGTTACCCTGGTACTGGCTTACGGTTCCGGAGACACACACGTGGCTGCCAATTAGCCCCGTGCGCAGCACGGGCTCGAATTTTTCCCTATCTGATCCCCAGACGAGCAAAGTCAAATCCTCGTAGATCGGATCATCCACGCCAATGATGATGAACGTAGGGTTGCCCTTGACGTTACGCGGCGTCGAAATCCGTTTCACTGGACCTTCGATGGTCATCTGGCGTCCGACGAAATACGTGGCTTCATACCAACCATCGGTTGGCGAACACCAGGTATCGCGCGACTGCGCCTGGTCAGGTACTGCGGCAGCCAACGTCGAACCGTCGATCGTTGAGCCTGGTGTTCGGACCTGCTTCGCGTGCTTAGTCAGTGAGCTGTAATCCGACGTACCAGCAGATGTGTCTTGCGCCCGTCTCCCATACGGCCCGAATGCGACGACTGCTGCAATCAGACCGACAACGATGATAATCGTGAAGGCCCAGATGGTAGTTTTCATTATCGCGTTTTCCCCCTTTAGAGTTGCAATCCTCTCCTGCGCGTCGGTCAATCTCCGCAGCTCATCCGATTCATCGATCGTCAGTGGCTTGGTATGCCGCGCGTCCTTCAGTAGCTTCTCGAGTTCTTCAATCCTTTTCTGCAGTTTTTGTTTGGCCTCGTCGGCACCAATGCGTTGGCTGGCCCGCTTGTCGGACTGGCCTTTGAGTCGTTCAACTTCATCGCGCAAATACGCCAGGTGTTGGGCTTGGGCTCGCCTGTCCCGCAGGAGCAACTCGATGTGGTGGCGGCACTTTTCGGGATAGTCGCGGATGTCGGTATTGGCAAACCTCAGGACATACCAACCTTGGGAGACCAAGGCCGCATGACGCCTTTGCCAGTCCACGAAATCAGCCTTGCTCATTCCATGACCAGTAGCACGCTTGTCGTATCCATCGGCTTCAAGTGCAATTTTGACCCACGGACCTTCTTGGAGTACGAAGTCGCAGTAGCGCTGCCTACCGTCGGCATCCCGAAAACTGTACTGGCAGGTGACGTTTGCGAAGTCGATGCTTTCCACTTTCCCCAAGACGTTTTCGACAAACAGGTACTCAAAGTCACTGCCTAACTCTCCTTGATGGCGGGTCAACCACTGGTCAACGCGCATCGTGGCACCTGCGATTTTTCGCTCCCGTTTGCTGCAAGCATCGGAATGACGAGGCAGATACGCGCGATTCCCGGTGCGCACTTCTTGGCACATACCGACAATCGGCCCCAACGCCATGCGTCCAGACTGCCACGCTGCGACGCAGTTGAGATAGAAACATCATATTTGGCCGCACCCCCCGCCCTTGTGATGCAAAGCGTATTCGACGCTTGGACTCGGCTCAACCCGGCAACGGCGAACGCGCGTGCTTGGTACCGCCCCGCTGCTGCGAGCAGTTCCGCTCTCCGGGGGTTGCCGTCGGAGCAAGCCCGCGACGTCCGCTATTGGGCCATGCAACAGCGGCTACGCTGATAGCCGATCAGCGACCTGCGCAAAGCACCGACTCCGACGCGGCCACTCGCGGAAGAGACTGTCGCGTTCAGCCGCGCAGGTCAAAGTGCCGTCCAGCATGCGTAATGGATCTGTGCAAGCTCTCCATCGGGCTGCATAGCGAGGACCGCCTCGAGCGCATCCAACGATAGTGCAGAGGTACGGATGCGCTTAGCGATCCACTTCCAAAAGGGCTTACTTGTGCCGAGTTGCTCAATGCTATGAACCTCATTGCTACTCCAGCGGCCGAGCAGCGTGGGATGTTGCGAGCCAGCGAGCTTGGCCGAGACAAAACAATGAAGCTTCCTGTTCTCGAGAAAACGCATTGGCGCACAGCCTTCCGCAGCGGCACCGGCAAGCACCCTCCGTCGATGAGGCTCCGTGATTCCCCCCGGATACCACCTCTCGTACATAGGCTCTGTCAGTACTGTCAAGACCGTGCCCGTGACTACATCCTGGATCGCCACGAGGAATGCTTCGTCTGCGGGACTCCAGAACAGACGGTGTGCGAGGTGTGAGCGTCGCGCCGTGCACCCAATCTTGCGTCCAATCTGTCGGTCGAGCATCTTTACAAGCGTCTCGCCGCTCAGGCTGGAGCGCGCTGCAAGTCTGGCCGCCGCGTGAGTAGACAGGATCGTCTTGGGAAATGTCATGGCTGCCGAACCCTGACGACCCGGGCAATGGCCCGGTCACCAGTTCCTAACAGGCTGGCCGGATCGTTGATGGAGCGGACAGCACGGATCTTGTAGGTGCCCGATTGCACCATTTCATACGCGTCTTCTTCAACCTCGATATGGATCGCGTACTCCGCGTGATGCGTGTTGGCGCCGCGAGGTGCGAGTACGAAGTAGCCACGACGATTGCGGATCGGAAATCGCGGGTTTCCCCGGGCGTCTTCGAGGAAGAACGTTTTTGCGAAGCGCTCCGCGCGGCGATCCTTGGCGCCCGCAGCAAGCACCGCGCTTTTGGCTGCAACTTCAGGCAGTGATGCAGCCTTCTTTGGCACGGTGGGCACCGCGGTGCTGCGCGTTAATGGTGCTGCTCCGCTGAAACCGGAGACCTTGCCGATCAGTTTTTCCCGTGCAGCTTCTATCTGGTCAGGGTTGGTTTTTGCGCATAGGCGCGCCCGTAACTTCTTGCCGAGGAAGTACGCGATCCGTTCGGCATTGGCCGGCGACGGGTGAGGAAGCCCGTCCAGTATGCGGGCAGGATCCAATCGGCCGCGTGCGGCGAAGTGGTTGATCACGGATTGGGCCTCTTTGCCCAGAGGAATCCAGAAAGCGCTCGACAACTGCTCCACCTCTTCGGCCAGCCACCGATCACACAACCCTGCGAGGAATGGTGTCCGCAAAATGCCCGGGGAGCCCGTGTAGTTCTTCCCGCCGACAAACACCGGGTAGCGGACGGCAGACGTGAAGTGGACAAGGTGCGCGTGCGTCGTGAAGAGCTGCACACAGGATTCGAGCCCAAGCATCCCATGGAGACCAATCCGGTCGAGCATTCCCACGAGGTTCTTGCGCATCGGGCCGGAAAAACTGGCCGCGGTTTTGGCCGACTTGAGGGCCGCATCTTCCGAATCGCCGCTTACCAGCGCCACCCTGAGCGCGCGCAGCGCGTTGTCGGCCTGCTGGGCGCCGGGCGTCATGCCGAGGAGGACGACACGCGCCGAGGAGTTGATGTAGTCGAAAGGGGCATAGCACACCGACAGAGCACCGCTCCGGTCGATTTCCAGCGAGGCATGGGCGGGGTGCGGCGGATGGGGACCATTGATCGCCGATCTAAAGAGAGCCAGCATCGTAGTCATGGGAATACCTTCAGGGACAGAGAAAGGATCAATGGGAGCCAAGTTCGCGCTGGATCGCACGATCCGCTGCTTCGAGCGCAATGAGCCGGTATGCCTTGGTTGCGAAGCCCACTGGATCGCCCATTTCGAGTGCGTCCGCCACCGCTTTTAGATGTGAGGGCCTGAGTTTCGCGCTTGCATCCGCGGCCGAGCCAGCCAGGAACTTGGCAAATGCGTCAGCCGCAGCCTTGTTCAAATTTGCGCTGCGCGCCACGGCGTCCGGAGTGGTCCCCACCTGTGCCATACGTTTCTTGATGGCGCCGGCAACGTCGGCTGTTACCGACAAGACGGGCATGGCAGCATCCATGCGGGTCGGATTGAAATCCCCTCGCCGCTGCAGCCATGCGAGAGCGTCGCTCGCCGTGATGACGGTCCAGTGTCCCTGCTTGGTGACCTTCAAGGGATTTGCGCTCCTCGGACTGGTGGCCATCCGAACGGTCTTCTCGGCGACCCCCGCGAGCGCAGCAAGGGTCTCCACGGTAATCAAACCGTCCTCTGCGAGTTCGCGACGCGCGGTGGCTGCGTTTTGCAGCAGAAGAAGCTGGGCGGCGTCATCCGTAGAAAAGAGTTCAGTGCCATCCGGCAACAAGAACCGACCACGGGTAGCCTCGACGGCGGTGGACAGCTCTGAGAGCGCGTCGAGGAGATCATCGTCTTGGCCGGACCAAGTGCCTTCCCATGCGTACGTGGCCAATCTGGCGACGGTGTCATCGAGTCCGGTTTCCTCTATCACGTTCCGAGCTTCGCACATGGCTGACGAGAGACGACGGATGCAGTCTGACGCCTGAGTCGGAGAACAGATAGACATTGCAGATATCCTCTATGCCGTGGGATAGGGGGAACTGTACTGCCGTACAATTGTCGCGTCAACATAGATATCTGCATAATCCCAAAAGCTGCACTGGTTCAGGGCGGACGGCGGAAGAGCCTTCACCCTGATGCGGTGGCCGAAGCAACTCGGAGCTTTGCGCCTGATGTGGCACGAGGCCACGCTCCGCGGATCCTTGTTCCGCAGTGCGCCCGGGTGCCGCTAGAGAGACGTGTGGAGTTTCGATCGCGCCTTGCGGCGGGGCGCAACCATTCGGCTTATTTCAAGCGCTAGGCTCGCTGGGCCTTCAGTTTGGCCAAGTTGCGCTCAGGTCGCGGAGCGCTTTTCCAGGAACGCAATGGATGCATGGGAACCGCGTTCCAGCAGCTCCTAGTCGGTCTCGCTGTTCGGTTGCGGCGCAGCGGGTGGCTTGACCGGATGAAGGAAGTCGAAATGAGTGTTCCGGAGGTCGTCAAGGGACGGTGCAGGGTGATGCCTGCTCATGGTGTTCTCCTCGAGTTAGACAAGTCGCCCGTTGATGGGCGCGATGCGCCCACGGATCACGAGGAGAAAGGATCGGATGGAGCTATGCTCGCGCATGCCGGGAATGGGCCGGTTCCAGCCTCGGCGAGTCCCACCCGGTGCGAGTTGCCCGTGCCAAGCCATCATCGGCTGGCGGTCCAATGACGTGGCGGTTTCCCGCGAAACGGCGAGATCTCATGCATTCCCGTCGGCTGATCGCCTGACCGAAGCGGCGTAGGAGTCATTGATACGGATGAGGATTGCGACCTGGAGTGCGTCCGACATCTGTCGAGCGTGTTAGGCGGCGGGACCATCGCATGCGGACGAGCTGCGGACGACACACTACGTTCGGTGGCGATCACCGGGCGTCAGCTGGCTGCGGCACTCGTCTTGGTCGTTGTCATTTGATGGCCTGAGCATGCCGAAGCGGTCGAAGCAGTGTGTGGCGACGTCTGCGGCGTTGGTGAAGGCACTTGGATTCACGAGGTCCTCTGGATCGAAAAGTTGTCCGATCACGAGTGTCGTGTTGCCGCAGCGGATGATGCGTAAGTTGTTCACGTAGACCCCTTGTCGTTGTGACGATGCATGTGCACGGCAGTACGGCCTCCCCAACATTCAGCTGGCACCGGCTTGCGCATCCAACAACTGCTTCACGGCATCCGAGATGCGTGATCCGGATCGGCCGAGCCCCGCCTGCATGCAATCCGGCGGCCGTCGCGGCGATCTTTGCCCTCTTGGCCACCCACCTGCGGAGCACACGCATACGTAGCGAGGGCTCGCAGACATGGCTGCCTGTTCGCAGTTCGGGTGCCAGCCTCAGTCAGTGCGCTCAAGTTCCGCGCCGAAAAGGCAGCCGCGCTCCACTGGTCGAACTGGGCAACCACTTCGGCCGGAAAGTATCGGGGCCTGGAGCGGGCTGCCGCCGGTGTCGCCAGGTAATCGAGGATGTACACCAGACCGGCATGGAGCTTGAAATCCTGGTTGCGGAGCCATTCCAGGTGGGGGGCAAGGACCAATAGGTTGTGGATTTCGTGACGCACGACGTTATGCAGCGGAGGGCGCCGCGCGATTCCCACTGTGTGGATCTTGCCGATGTCATGGAATAGGTATCCCAATTGCGCGATGCCTACCGACGCAGTGTCATTGGGCAGGGTGCGCCGGACAGTTGCGGCGATTAGATCGAGGTTCTCCACGCTGTGCTGTGCCAATCCCCCTTTGCTCGAGTGGTGATGCTCACCGCTTGCACGGCAGGCCAGAAAAGAGGGACCAATCGCCGGATCGAACAGGATGCGCGTGAGGAACATCCGCAGCACTGGCGGTAAGGAAACTTCCAACCTACGCAGTGCGGCGCGGATCGCTTCAGGCACGTTGATCAGGAGGCCCGATGCGATGTCGATTTGCTCCGCAGGCAACGGAGACAAGCTTGTCACGCACAACTGCGCATTCCCTTCGTACGTCCGGACCTTCGCCCGAACTTTCGCCGGCATGCCAATTAGGGGAAGTGCGATGTCGCCACGATGCTCCGGCCACACGAAACCCAAGACGGTTCCCGTTGCATCGGCCAAGTTGAGCTGCAGTCGGGGCGTGTTGATCGCTGCCTCCATCGCAGCGGTCAGCACGTACTGCCCTTCAGTCGACGTCCCCGACAGACTGGCAAGGTTCTTGATCATGGGTCGCCGAACGTCAGCGTGGACATTTTCTCCGGCTTGGGGCGGCACGATGCGAAGGTGGCTCATCGGGCATCCTCCTGCTGCTTGCTGGAAACGCCGCCATTGATTGCACCGGCGATCATGTGGTCGAAGGCCGTGCCGTCACGGCGCACCAGGTTTGGCACATAGCGCGAATAGGTGCGGAACAACATCTCGGTCGTCGTATGCCCCAGCTGCCGCGCAATCCATTCCGGTGCCTCGCCGGCGGCCAACCACAAGGTAGCGCAGGTGTGGCGCATGTTGTACGGACGCCGGTATTCGAGGCCAAGATGGCGCAGCAACGGCTTCCAGACGCGGTCGACGAAGTTGGAGTTGTCGATCGGCTGGCCGGTGCGGGTGCGAAAGACATACTCGTTGTCGAATTGTCGGGGGTTGGTTTGAAATCCTTCCGGGCGCATCGCGGCCAGCGCGTCGTACACCGGTTGGCTCATCTGGATTTCGCGCTGACTTCCGTCTGTCTTTGTGTATTCGGTGCGTCCATGCTGGTGCGTCTCGCGGATCAGCACCTCACGGGAAACAAAGTCAACGTGCTTCCATTTCAGGCCGTGTACCTCGCCGGACCGTAGGCCTGTGAAGAACCTGAACGTCAGGTACGGCCTGTAGTCCGCGCGGGCGCGAGCCAGAATTGCGCGCACATCTTCCAGCGTGAAGGGACTGACGTCCTGGCGCTGGATCTTGAGGCGCTTGATGCCGAGGCATGGATTGTCCAATCCAAACCGCAGGGATGCTTCCGACATGATCATGCCGAGCATCCCAACGATTCGGTTGACGGTCGCGGGTGCCAGCGGTTGGCCGTCGTGCTCCTCCACTGAGGACTTGCCGTTTCGCTGGTTGACCAGTGCACTGCGAAACTGCAGAACATCAGCTCGTTGGATTTCGCCGATATGCAGATCACCGAAGTGCGGCAGCAGGTGTATCTCCAGAATGGATTCGACCGCACCGCGGTATGACACTCGCCATTCGATCTGCTTTTCCTGCTTCCAGGTCTGCACGAAGTCCGCAAACGAGGGAAGCTCCGGACGGTTGGTGACGGCATTCGGAACCATCATGCCCGGCGCGTCGGTCCGTGCCGTCCGGGCGAAACGCTGGGCCCTATTGCTGCCGGGGAAGACGCGCTCATATACGAACGTTCCTGCGGCGATGTCGTTGTCGATCACCGCAAGCACCCTTTCCATCTTTCGACGGTTCGACGGCGTATCTTGCAGCTTCGACAACTCCCGGCAGCGCTTTCCCTCGAATCGGAAGTCGAAGAAGAGCCTGCCGTCCTTCCGGGCGCGCACACTAGACATGGCACTCGCCGCCTGCAGCCATGGGGACGGAATGCGCTTCCGACTTGGCGGACCGCGCGCGGGGTT
>Ga0070663_100000779_pt1 | contig 17364 bp, 18 predicted proteins | sample KBSC63metaG_FD_65646 | JGI IMG/M metagenome (GOLD analysis project Ga0070663, IMG submission 65646) | Corn rhizosphere microbial communities from Kellogg Biological Station, Michigan, USA - KBS C6-3 metaG | ecosystem: Host-associated > Plants > Roots > Rhizosphere > Soil ...
GTCTCCATCCCGTTGACCGACTTCGCCTCGTGGGCGCGTGGGCTGGGCGCGGCCGGGTACACCGTGGACGATCGTGAAGAGCTCGAGCCCATCATCGCCAGCGCGCTGGTGCGGCAGCGGCCGTGCGTCATCGACGTGCGCACGGACCCCGACGTGGTGACCCCGGACGTGCGGCTTTCCGCCCTGCTCGGCCAGGCGCGGCCGCAACCTCCCGCCCAGTAACGGTTTTGCTCTGTTTCGTTCCGGATAATCCGGGAATGTCGTGTGGTAGCAGGGCGTTGGCTCGGGTAACCTGACGGTGTTCCGGTGGTGGTTCGCCGCTGAACCTTCCCGGCCGGGTCCCGGCGGGAGACAACCGGTTTCTGTCGGTGCCGCATGGCACCATCACGGTCATGACCCGCGCCGAAGCGGGCAGGGAACGAGGGGAGTTTCGACGTGACCGATCACCAGCACGCATCCGAACCGGCGCGGAAGGCCTCCGGCGTCGTACCGGTGCTGTTCAGCGCCAGCTCAGAAGCCCACGACGACGCGGTGGTGGCCCTGGACCGGGACGCGACCTGGCGCTCGTCGCCGTTCACGGCCGAGGGGCTGCGCCCGGCGAGTGGCGAATAGCTCACCCCTCCCGGGTGAAGATGGCTTGTCCGGCCTGGTCAAGGTGTGCTTTACTGCTTATGGTCTCGATTTTTGTGTTCGTGTTGAGTCACGCTCGCAGAATCCAGCGGGCGTAGTGTCTCCTCGCCGAGGAAGCAAACCGTCCGGGTGCTGACCCGGGTCGCCGAAGTGGCTTCCTGTTTTTGGTGTTACACATGGAGATTTTTTTATGACTCAGGGCACTGTGAAGTGGTTCAACTCCGAGAAGGGGTTCGGCTTCATCACCCCCGACAACGGTGGCGGCGACGTCTTCGTTCACTACAGCGAGATCCAGGGTAACGGCTTCAAGAGCCTGGAAGAGAACGCTCGCGTCGAGTTCGAGATCGGCCAGGGCCAGAAGGGCCCGCAGGCCACGTCGGTCACCGTGATCTGACTTTGATCTTGGGAAAGGGCCGTCACCCGTTCGGGGTGGCGGCCCTTTTCATACCCTGCGCACCATGATCGAGCACGGATACACCGTTTCCGGGATGAGCTGCGGACATTGCGCCCAGTCGGTGACCGAAGAAATCGCGGCGCTGCCCGGAGTGGCCGAAGTGGACGTCGACGTTCCGGCCGGCCGGGTCACCGTCCGAGCCGAAGCCGCGCTGGCGGAAGACGACGTCCGCGCCGCGGTCGCGGAAGCGGGCTACACCTTCGAGGGTGCGGCTGACCTGGTCTCGTAGCTCCTTGCCGGGACTTCGGCCCGGTTGGTTCTTCCCTGCCCGGCTCCAGGATGGACAGTCCACTGGAGATCACCCGGGTGTGATCTGCGTCGCCCGGCGAGCGCACGCCGCACCTGGGCGCACACTGCAACGCCCTGCAACCCTTCCGCTCCGCCCGATCACGGAGTCTCCTGTTCTCCGGTGAAAGAACGGGAGGCCAGGTGGGTGAAACGGTGGCGGGGATCGTCGCGAACCCCGCTTCGGGCCGGGACATCCGCCGGCTGGTCGCGCAAGCGTCGGTGTTCCCCACCGCGGAGAAGGCGAACATGGTCCAGCGGCTGCTGGCGGCGTTCGCCGTCACCGGGCTCGACCGGGCCGTCGTCTCGACCGACCTGGGCGGGATCTCCGCCGCGGTCCTGCGTGCCCTCGGCCGCGGGGGTACCTGGCCGAAGGTCGACTTCTGCGCGGACGACCCGATCACCGGCACCGCCGCGGACACGACGAACGCGGTGCGCCGCATGGTCGAGGCCGGCGCCGGGGTCATCGTCGTCCTCGGCGGGGACGGGACCGCCCGCGTCGCCGCCGCGGCCTGCGAAGACGTGCCACTCCTCGCCCTGTCCACCGGGACCAACAACGTCTTCCCGCAGATGCGGGAGGCGACCGTGGCCGGCCTGGCCGCCGGGCTGATCGCCACCGGGCAGGTCGACCCGGACCTCGTCACCCACCGCGTCAGCGTGCTCGAGGTCGTCACCAAGGCGCGCCGGGAGATCGCGCTCGTCGACGTCTGCGTGTCGCTGAGCAGGCACATCGGGGCGCGGGCGCTGTGGGACCCGTCGTCGCTCACCGAGCTGTACTGCACCTTCGCCGAGCCGGACGGCATCGGCCTCTCGAGCGTGCCAGGCCAACTCTGCCCGAGCCCTCGGTCGAGCCCGGACGGCGTTGCGCTGCAGCTCGGACCGGTCGGGGAGACGCCGTACGTCGTGCACGCGCCGATCGCGCCCGGGCTCGTGCGGCCGGTGGGAGTGCGCGGCTGGGGACTCCTGCGGGCCGGCGTGCGCGTCGAGCTCGCGGCGGCCGGCGGGGTCATCGCGCTCGACGGCGAGCGCGAACTCGAGCTCAAGACCGGGGAAAGCGCATTCGTGGAGCTCAAGCCGGACGGGCCGTGGGTCGTCGACGTCCGGGCGGCGATGGCGGAGGCCGCGCGGAAAGGGCTGTTGCGTGCGGAAACCGATCCGGGGAAGGAGCGCCGAAGATGACGGACGCCCTGCGGGGTGCGTATCGCGTGATGCGGACCATCCGGGCCGTCGAAGAGCGGGTGCGCGCGACCGGCGGCTGCGGGCACCGGTACGACGGCGAGGAGGCCTTGGCCGCCGGCATCTGCCTGCACCTCGACAGCCGCGACGCCGTCGCCGGCACCCGTCGCCGGCACGGCCAGCGCATCGCCAAGGGCGCCGACGTCAAGGCCGTCCTGGCCGGGCTCCGGGACCACCCCGTCGAGCCGGCCACACTCGGCGGGGTCCCGCTGCTGATCTGCGGTGCCGCGATCGCCGCGAAGCAGCAGGACACCGGCGGTGTCGGGGTGGCCTTCCTCGGGGACGGCCCCGGCGCGACGCTGGAGGCGCTGAACCTCGCGTCGGCCTGGCACCTTCCCGCCATCTTCGTGACGGAGACCACCGGCTACACCGACCAGGCCGCCGGGCTCGGCGTGCCGGGCGTGATCGTCGACGGATCCGACTTCTTCGCCGTGCACGAAGCGGCCGGGGAAGCGGTCGGCCGGGCCCGCGGCGGCGGAGGGCCGACGCTGATCGAGACCGGGTTCCCCCGGTACGCCGTCGACTGCCTCCAGCGGTTCCGCACCCGCGTCACGAACAGCGGTGAGCTGCGCGAACAGGTTCTCGACGCCATCGACACCGAAGTCGCCCAGCTCGTCGAAGTCTCGGCCGCCGCACCCGGCCCCACGCCCGGCGACCCGGAAACCGACGTCTACGTCTCCTACTGACGGCACCGACCGCGACGCGCGCCACCTACCGATCATCCGGCCGAAACGGCAGACTCCGAGGAGGTACAGCGCAAGGAGCGGCGGTTGGGGCAGCGAGACCTCGAGGCGGCGTTGCCTGCCGGGGTGGATCCCCGGCGGCACGCCCGTGTCCTCGCGCAGGTGCACGAAGCGGCCCTGAGCGGCCGAAAGCCGCCGAGCCGGCCGCGGCCGGTCATCGGGGCGTCCTGGCAGCGGATGCGTCGGCTGGGCCTCGATCCCGACAGCCGGGCCGCCGCGCCCGTCCTGACCTTCGAAAAGCTGGAAGCGCGCCGCCGCGCGAGCGGGCTGGCCGAGGCGCTGCCGGTGCTGCGCGGCGGGCTCATCAGCCTCGCCGAGCAGGCCGCGCACATCATGGTCGTCGCCGACGCGGGTGGCGCCGTCCTCTGGCGTGACGGCAGCGCCGCGGTCCGCCGCCGCGCCGACGGGCTCGGGTTCGTCGAAGGTGCCGACTGGCAGGAGGAGTCCGTCGGCACGAACGCGATCGGGACCGCGCTGGTCGCCCGCAGCCCGTTGCAGGTCTACTCCGCCGAGCACTACGTCCGGGCCCAGCACTCCTGGACGTGCGCGGCCGCGCCGCTGCACGACCCGCGCGACGGCAGGCTGCTCGGCGTCGTCGACCTCTCCGGACCGGCCTCGACCGTCCACGCGACGACGTTGGCGCTGGTCGACGCCGTCACGCAGCTCGCGGAGGCCCAGCTGCGCACCACCCACCTCACCGAGCTCGAACGGCTTCGCGGCTTCGCCGTACCGATCCTCGCCAAGGTCGGCGGCCGGGCGGTCGTGGCCGACGGGCACGGCTGGGTCGCCGCGGCCGCCGGGCTCGCGCCGGTCGACCGGGTCGCGCTGCCCACCGGCCTCGGGCCCGGCCGGGTCTGGCTGCCGGCGTACGGCGGTTGCACCGTCGAGCCGGTGCCGGGCGGCTGGCTGATCCGGCCGACCGGCAACGAGGCCGCCCCGCCCACCCGCGTCGTGCTCGACGTCCGCTCGCCGCGCGAGCCAGAGCTCACCGTGGCCGGCGCCGCCGGGACCTGGACGCACCGGCTCAGCCCGCGCCACGCCGAGGTGCTGTACGTGCTCGCCAGCCACCGCGACGGCCGGTCGGCGTCCGAGCTTTCGGCCGACCTGTTCGGCGACGCCGGCCGCACGGTCACCGTCCGCGCCGAGATGTCCCGGCTGCGGCGGCACTTCGGCAGCATCCTCAGCGCGAAGCCGTACCGCTTCGCCGACGACGTCGAGGTGGTGGTCCGGCGGCCGCCGGACCCCGAAGCCGTGCTGCCGCACTCGCTCGCCCCGGCCATCCGAGGCTGATCACCCGGTACGGGATCATGGACGCCGTGCCGAAACGCCTGCCGGACTCCATCGCGCCGAGCTGGCTCGTCGTGCAAGCGCTCGGCACGCTCTTCTTCGCGGCGACCCTGCTCACCGCCCGCGAGGCGAACGCCGGGATCTGGACCGCCTACGGCGTCGCCGCCGCCTGCTGGCTGGCGTTCGTCCTCCTCGCTCCCCGGCAGCCGAAGACCGCGGCCGCGCTGCTCGCCGCCGCGAGCGCGCTGCCCGCGGCGATCGTCGGCTGGGCCGGGGACTCGTCGGCGATCCTGCTGTCCGTCATCGCCCTCGGCCGGCTCGCGACGCTCACGTCCGTCAGCGTCGGCACCATCCTCGGGTTCGGCCTGCTGGACGTCGCACTGGTGGTGACGTCGCACGCGCTCGCCGGCCAGTCCGTCGGCGAGTCGCTCGCCGACGCCGGGGTGATGCTGCTGCTGGTGCTGCTCGGCCTCAACCGCCGCCAGTACGAGGTGCAGGCGACGCAGGCCCGGGCGCTGCTGGAGCAGACGCGGTTCGCGCAGGCCGAACACGCCCGCGCGGCCGCGCTCGACGAACGCACCCGGATCGCCCGCGAGCTCCACGACGTCCTGGCGCATTCCCTGGGCGCGCTGGGGGTCCAGCTCGAGCTCGCCGAGGCGCTGCTCTCCGAACGGTCCGATGTGGACGGTGCGTTGCGGTCCGTCCGGCGGTCGCGGCGGCTCGCCGCGGACGGGCTGGCCGAGGCGCGCGACGCCGTCGCCGCGCTGCGCCGGGACGTCCTTCCGCTCACCGAAACCCTCGCCGCGGCGGCCGCCGCGCACGCCCGCGACCACGGCGTTTCCGTGGCCTTCGAAGCCGGCGGCGAAACCCGGGCGCTGCCGTCCGCGGCGGTCGTCGCCCTGGTCGGCATCGCGCGGGAAGCCCTGACGAACGCCGGCAGGCACGCGCCGGGCGAAGACATCCGGGTGCAGCTCGGCTACGCGCCCGGTGCCGTCCGCCTCGACGTCCGCAACGCCCTCGGAGCCGTCACCCGGACAGGTGAAGGATTCGGTCTGGCCGGCATGCGCGAGCGGCTCGCCCTCGCCGGCGGCACGCTGACAGCGGGGCCGGAAGACGGCGACTGGCGCGTGCTGGCGGAGGTGCGGACCTGATCGCCGGTGTGCGCCGGGACACGTCGGCCCAGATCACGTGCTGATGACAGCGGGCGGTGCCGGTGGCTGCGCGCGCGGCGACTCGGCTACCTTCTGCGGGTACGGCTCGTATCGAGCCTTTCGGGGGGATCCGGGTGGTGAAGCCCCGGAAGGCACGGGGAGGAATCGGGGATGACCAGCACTGCGACGGCCCCGGGGCCCACGGCGCCCGCGCCGGGACCTCCACCGTCGCCACCGGACGGCCGCGACCGCGCCGGGGGCCGCAGCGGCCTGCTCGGGCTGCTCGACCTGCCGGGCCAGGGGGTCCGCGCGATCGTCCGGTCCGCCGCGACCACGCCCGGCAGGCTCACCGTGATCGCCGTCGGGCTGGTGCTGCTCTCGCTCGTGGCCGGGCTGGCCGCGACGCTGTCGGTGCAGGACCGCGACGACACGATCAGCGGCGTCATCGACCACCGCGAACCCCTCGCCGCCGCGGCGCAGCAGGTCTACCGCTCGCTCTCGGACGCCGACGCGACCGCCGCGAGCGCGTTCCTCTCCATCGGCACCGAACCGCCCGAACTCCGCCAGCGCTACGAGCGGGACGTCGCCGAAGCCGGCGCCGCGCTCGCCAAGGCCGCGTCCGACGCCTCGGACGTCGCCGACGCAGCCGCCCCGGTCGACGTCCTCAACCAGTCGCTGCCCGTCTACACCGGGCTCGTCGAGACCGCACGGACGAACAACCGGCTCGGCTACCCGGTCGGCGCGTCCTACCTCCGCGAGGCGTCCGAGCTGATGCGGGCGAAGATCCTCCCGGCCGCGCAGGACCTCTACCGCGTCGACACCGAACGGCTCATCGACGAACAGGACAGCGCCACCGGGTTCCCGTGGCTCGCCACGATCCTGATGCTCGCGCTGCTGGCCGCGCTCGTCGTCGCGCAGGTCTACCTGACCCGGCGCACCAACCGGCTGCTCAACGTCGGGCTCGTCGTCGCGACGGCCGCCGTCGTGGTTTCGCTGCTGTGGGGCGCGGTCGCGCTGATCGTGCAGGGCAGCCTGGTCGGCGGCGGCCAGGACGACGGCTCGCACCGCGTCGACGTGCTGGTCCGGGCCCGCATCGCGGCGCTGCAGGCCCGCGCGGACGAAACGCTGACGCTGGTCGCCCGGGGTGACGGCGCGGCGTACGAGAAGGACTTCGGCGACAACGCGGCCCAGCTCGTCGGCCCGGACGGCCAGGGCGGCCTGCTCGGTGAAGCCCGCGGTCTCATCAAGGACGGCGACGGCGTCGCGAAGGTCGCCGACGCGGCGAAGGCCGCGAACGACTGGCTCAAGGCGCACAAGGAAGTTCGCGCCCAGGACGACGCCGGCCAGTACCAGGAAGCCGTCGACTTCGCCGTGCTGGAAGACAAGACCGACGGCTCGGCGCCGGCGTTCCGGCGGCTCGACGACAGTCTCCAGGCCGCCATCGACGTCGGCAGGCAGGAATTCCTCGACGACACCCACGGCGGTGACCGCGCGCTGACGCTGCTCGCGCCCGGCCTGGCCGTGCTGGCGATCGTGGCCGCGGCGGGTGTCACCATGGGGATCCGGGAGCGACTGAGGGAGTACCGGTGAACAGGCGGGGGATCACGGTCCGGGCGGGCGTGCTCGCGGTCGTCGCGCTGCTGGCGGCGGCCTGCGGCAGCCCCGGGAAACCGGTCGACCCGGCCCCGGTCGGCGAGGCGGCCTGGCCGCAGCCCGCGCACGTCGGCGGCCCGGACGCGTCGGCGGGCGGCGGCAGCGACACCAGCTGCAACCCGCTGGCCAGCCTGGCGCCGGACAAGGGCATTTCGATCCCCGACGGCTCGACCATGGCGAAGATCAAGGAACGCGGCAAGCTCATCGCCGGTGTCGACCAGACGACCTACCTGTTCGGCTTCCGCAACCCCACCTCGGGCAACCTCGAGGGCTTCGACATCGACCTCGTCAACGAGATCGCCCGCCAGATCTTCGGCGCACCCGAGGGCCACGTCCAGTTCCGCGCGATCACGTCGGGGCAGCGAGCGGACGTCCTGAAGAAGCAGCAGGTCGACATCGTGGTCCGGACCTACAGCATCACCTGCGCGCGCAAGAAGGACGTCCAGTTCTCGTCGGTGTACTACGTCGCCGGCCAGCGGCTGCTGGTCACGAAGGAGTCGAAGGCGACCAAGCTGGCCGACCTGAGCGGCAAGAAGGTGTGCGCGGCGAAGATGTCGACGTCGGCGGCGAAGATCGCGACGGACCCGGCGAAGCTGGTGGCGATCACGGTGGACAACTGGTCGGACTGCCTGGTGATGCTGCAGCAGGGCCAGGTCGACGCGATCTCGACCGACGACACCATCCTGGCCGGCATGGCCGCTCAGGACCCGACGCTGCAGGTCGTCGGCGATCGGTTCACACAGGAGAACTACGGCATCGGCGTGCCCAAGGACAACGTGGACATGGTCAAGTTCGTCAACGCCGTGCTCGAGAACATCCGCAACAGCGGCGCCTGGCAGAACAGCTACCGCCGCTGGGTGGAGCCTTCGCTGGGGCCGGCTTCGCCGCCGCAGCCCCAGTACCAGTGACGCAGTACCAGTGAGCGGTCGCGACTAGGATCGATTCCCGCACGTCGTCGGGGATACGGGAGGTAGCAGTGTCGGAGGAGCCGCGCCGTCCTCGGCACGCCGCACCGGACGACGAGCAGCAGCCGGCCAGGCCGAGCTGGCAGCCGCCACCACCGGTGCGGTGGGAGACTCCGGAGCCGTCGATCTCGGGCCGCCTCGACGAGGCCGAGCCCGCCGGCGGGGAAGAGACCGTGTTCCACGCCCCCGTGCGCCGTCCGCCGACGCCGCCGCGCGGCGCGCCGATCCCGGGCGCGGAAGACCCGACCAAGCCGCCCGGCAGCATGAACCCCGTCCTGCCGCCGGTCCAGCCGGTGCCGACGCAGGCCGTCCGCCCGCCGCAGCCCGACGAGCCGCAGCTGACGAGCGTGCTCGCGTCGCCGACGCCGGAGACGCAGAGCATCATGCCGCCGGTACCGCGGCCGGACACCGGCCCCGGCACCCCGCTGCCGGACCCGGGCACCGAGAGCGTCCTGCCGGAGCGCACCAGCGAAGGACGGCACACCGGCACCGGAACGGGGACCGGCAGCGGCTCGGGCTCCACCCCAGGCGCCTTCCCCGGCACTTCGCGGCGGACGTCGTCGAGGACGTCGCGCTCGCGGCGCGGCCGGCTCGGCGCCGGGCTGGTCGAGGTCCCGCCGGTGCCCGCGCGCGATCCCGCGTCCGCGGTGCTGACGAACCCGGTGGTGTCGGAGGAAAAGCGGTTCTGCGGCAGCTGCAACGCGAAGGTCGGCCGCGGCAAGGACGGGGAACCCGGTTCGCCGGAAGGGAAGTGCGAGAACTGCGGCGCGCCGTTCTCGTTCGTCCCGAAGCTGCAGCCGCACGAGCTCGTCGGCGGCCAGTACGAGGTCCTCGGCGCGATCGCCTACGGCGGCCTGGGCTGGATCTACCTGGCGCAGGACCACAACGTCAGCGACCGCTGGGTCGTCCTCAAAGGACTGATCGACACCGGTGACGCGACGGCGATGGCGGCCGCCGCCAACGAGCAGCGGTTCCTCGCCGAGGTCGAGCACCCGAACATCGTCAAGATCCACAACTTCGTGCAGCACCCGGACGCCCACAGCGGGACGACCACCGGCTACATCGTCATGGAGTACGTCGGCGGCCAGTCGCTGCGCCAGCTCGCGCTGGCGCACCACCGCGAAAACCGCCGCCCGGAGCCGCTGCCGATCGGCCAGGTCATCGCCTACGGGCTGGAGATCCTGCCCGCGCTCGGCTACCTGCACAGCCAGGGCCTGCTCTACTGCGACCTCAAGCCGGACAACGTCATCCAGACCAACGAGCAGCTGAAGCTGATCGACCTCGGTGCGGTCCGCCGCACCGACGACTACGAAAGCCCGCTGTTCTTCACCACCGGCTACAGCGCCCCGGAACTGCCGACGCAGGGCGCGTCGATCGCGTCGGACCTGTTCACCGTCGGGCGCACGCTGGCCGTGCTGAGCTTCGAGTTCACCGGCTACACCAGCAAGTTCAAGACGACCCTGCCCGGCCCGGACGCGGTCCCGCTGTTCGCGCTCTTCGGTTCGTACTACCGGTTCCTGCGGCGCGCGACGCATTCCGACCCGGACCGGCGGTTCCTCTCCGCCGAAGAGATGGCCGACCAGCTCACCGGGGTGCTGCGCGAGATCATGGCGCTCGGCACCGGCAAGCCGCGGCCCGGCGTGTCGACCGTGTTCGGCCCGGAGAGCCGTACGTTCGGCGTTCAGCTGGTGGTGCCCGAAGCCGGCGCCAGCGTGCCGCTGCCCGGCGCGGACGAGGTCGTCGCCGGCCTGCCGATCCCGCAGGTGGACACGGACGACCCGGCGGCGGGCGTGCTCGCCACCACGACCGCGCTCGACCCGCGGGCCGCCATCGAGGCACTGGCCGGCGCGCCGCGCGAGTCGATCGAGGTGCGGCTGCGGATCGTGCGCGCCCGGATCGAGCTGGGCGAGTTCGCCGAGGCGCAGCGGCAGCTGCAGGCGGCGCAGTACCTGGCGATCAAGAACGGGTTCCCGCACGACTGGCGGATCGACTGGTACCGCGGCCTGATCGAGCTCGCGGGCGGCCGTTCGCGGGTTGCGCACGTCGCGTTCGAAGCGGTGTACGACGACCTCCCGGGCGAAATCGCCCCGAAGCTCGCCCTGGGCATCAGCGCCGAAGGCGTCGGCGACTACTTCGCCGCCGCGCGGTTCTACGAACTCGTCTGGCGCACCGACCGCACCTACGTCAGTGCCGCCTTCGGCCTCGCCCGCGTGTACCTGGCGCAGGGCGCACGGGCGAGCGCGGTCGAGGTGCTGGAGACCGTGCCGCCGTCCTCGACCCACTACGTCGACGCGCAGGTCGCGGCGATCAAGATCAAGACGACGGCGACCAAGGTCAACGGCCGCGAGGCCCCGGTCACCGAGCACGACCTGCTCGACGCGTCGGCCCGGCTCGAGCGGCTCCGGCTGGACGTCGAACGCCAGACCCGGCTCAGCGCGGGCGTCCTCGAAGCCGCGCACGAGTGGCTCAAACAGGGCAAGCCGACCCCGGGGGCGCGGGTGCTGGGGTGCTCGCTCGACGAGCGGGAGCTGCGGTTCGGCCTGGAGCGGTGCTACCGCGCGCTGGCGCGGCTGGCGGCGACGGTCGAACAGCGCGTCGAGCTGGTGGACCGGGCCAACGCCATCCGCCCCCGGACGCTCACCTGATCAGGGGTTGATCTCCCAGTCGCGTTCGCCGCGCTCACGCTGGTTCTTCTCGTGCTGCGCGGCGAGCTTCTCCAGCGCCTGCGGATCGCCGTGGGTGTTGAAGTGCTCGAAGCCGACGACGACGAACAGCGCCCGCGCGCTGACCGCGATCGGGCCGTCCTCGGCGTCGAGGCGGCCGTCCGCGCTGACGTAGATCTTGCGGCCCGCGATGCCGTCCAGCCGGGCCGCGATGAACAGCGTCGAACCGACCGGGACCGGCCGCCGGAAGTCCGTCTCGAGCTTGCCGGTGACCGCCGGGCGGCGCATCAGGTTGCCGACCGCCGAGCCGAGCGCCTCGTCGAACGCGCAGGCCAGCAGGCCGCCGTGGGCGAGCCCGGGCGCGCCCTGGTGGGCCGCGGTGACGGTGAACCGCGAGTGCACGACCTGGCCCTCGCCGACGGTCGAGCGCAGGTGCAGCCCGGCGTCGGCCTCGTCGCCGCAGCCGAAGCACTCGGAGAAGTGCACGCCGAGCTCGGTGCCCGGCGCCGGCGCCTTCGGGTGCGGGACCGCGGGCTCCACCGCCACCGGCGGCCAGGGTTGAGAAACACGACTCATGCGCTGACGTTAACCGGCGGGTAGCCGGTGGTTGCGCCCGGCCTGCGAGGTGTGTCCGCAACGCACATCTCTCAGTAGCCGGAAAGTTCCCGACTGTAGACAATTCCCGGCTCAGACTGCCGACGCGGGAGAGCCGGTCAAGACTGGGCTGATGAGCTCGAACGGCCCAAAGGGCACTGCACGGGAGGAGTCGTCGCCGGCATGAGCGAACCAGCAGCAACGACGGGCAAACCGTCAGTGGACGAGAGAACCGTCAAGCGCGCCGTCTGGGCGTCGGCCATGGGCAACGCCACGGAGTGGTACGACTACGGCGTCTTCACCTCGGGCGCGATCGCGGTGGCCATCGGCTCGCAGTTCTTCCCGGGCGAGGGCAACGCGGTCCTGAAATCGCTCGCCCTGCTCGCGGTCGGCTTCATAGTGCGGCCGTTCGGCGGGGCGTTCTTCGGGCCGCTCGGCGACAAGCTCGGCCGCAAGCGCGTCCTCGCCATCACGATCCTGCTGATGTCCGGCTGCACGTTCCTGGTCGGCATCCTGCCGACGTACGCCGGTTCCTACAGCATGGGCATCGCGGCTCCGATCGCGATCCTGCTGCTGCGGATCATCCAGGGCTTCTCCACCGGCGGCGAGTACGGCGGCGCGGCGACGTTCATTGCCGAGTACTCGCCGACGAAACGCCGTGGCTTCTTCGGCAGCTTCCTCGAACTCGGCACGCTGGCCGGCTACGTGCTCGGCAACCTCGTGGTGCTCTCGGTGACGCTGTCGTTGTCGTCCGAACAGGTCGCCGCCTGGGGCTGGCGGATCCCGTTCTTCCTCGCACTGCCGCTGGGCCTGATCGGGCTCTACCTGCGGAACAAGCTCGAGGACACCCCCGAGTTCCGCCGGATGGAAGCGAAGGGCGAGGCGCCGAAGAAGGCGCCGCTGAAGGAGATCTTCGTCCGCAACTGGCGGATGATCCTCAACCTGATCGGCATCGTGCTGCTGCTGAACGTGGCGGACTACCTGCTGCTGACCACGATGCCGACGTACTTCACGGACACGTTGAAGATCAACGACAACACGGCGACGCTGATCATCATCGCGGTCGAAGTGATCCAGATGGCGATCATCATCCCGCTCGGGGCGCTGTCCGACCGGATCGGGCGAAAACCGCTGCTGCTCACCGCGGCCATCGGGTTCCTGGTGCTGAGCTGGCCCAGCCTCAAGCTGATGCAGTCCGGGAGCATCCTGTGGCTGTTCGTCGGGTTCCTGATCGTGGCGATCCTGCTGGTCCTGATCCTCGCGGTGATCGGCTCGACGTTCCCGGCGATGTTCCCCACCCGGGTGCGCTACGGCTCGTTCGCGATCGGCTACAACATCTCGACGTCGCTGTTCGGCGGGACCGCCGGCGTCATCGTGACGGCGCTGATCAAGAGCACCGGCAACGAGGACTGGCCGGCGTACTACCTGATGGCGGCGGCCCTGATCGCGATCATCCCGATCATCAAGATCCCGGAGACGTCGCAGGTGCCGATGGACGAGATCGACAACGAGCACAGCGACGGCAAGGTGGCCTCCGCGGCCGCTCAGCGCTGAGCGGCCGCCGGATAGACGTGTGCCCCGTCCGGACCGCCGGGCGGGGCACACGTACGTCGCGGGTCGGGTCGGCGAACCGCGCCGCGGCTAACGCGTGGTCACCGTCGGGGCGCCCGGCCTGGTCGGGACCGGGTACGAGCTGGGCGAGGTCGCCGTCGGCGTCTGGCGGGTTTCGCGTGGACCCGCGCTCGGCAGCTGAGGCGCCGACGTCCGCTGCGAGCGGGGCCGGGTCTGATCCGGCTCGGCCGCCGGCGCCTGCGGCGCGATCGAAGTCGCCGGGACTTCGATCGACGTGGCGGGAGCCGGTGAGGTGGTGCCGATCGTGGACAGCCCGGGTCCGGCCGGCTCCACCGGTGCCGGCGGGCCCGCGCGGTGGCCCGCCAGGAAAGCGGCCACCGCGAGGACGACCGCCGTCGCGGTCGAAGTGCCCGCCACGGCGAAACGCTTGCGTCGTCGCCGGACCCGGCCGCCGCGCTCGATCACGTCGGCGGCTTCGAGGCGCATCGGCGGTTGTGCGCCGCCGGCCGCGCCGGTCAGGATCGCGCGGACGTCGTCTTCGGGGTCCATGTTCGTCACCTCCCCTCCTGGAGTGCGCTGAAGGTCAGCGCACCGTAATGCGGGCCGAGCCGCTTGCGCAGCGTGGCCAGGCCGCGGGAGGCCTGGCTCTTCACCGTGCCGGTGCTGCAGCCGAGTGCCTTCGCCGTCTCCTCGACGCTCTGGTCCTCGAAGTACCGCAGCACCAGCACGGCGCGTTGCTTGGGGGCCAGCACGGCCAGGGCCTGCCGGACCAGTTCGTCCCGGTCGCTCGCGGCCGGCTCCGCCGGGAGTTCCGGCGGAGCGTCGGTGAGCCGCTCCCGTTTCCACCTGCTGCGCCGGTGCTCGGCGAGGAACGTGCGCAGGACGATCTTGCGCGCGTAGGCGTCCAGCGTGTCGTGCCGCGACAGCCTCGGCCAGGCGAGGTAGAGCTTGAGCAGCGCGGCCTGCGTGAGGTCTTCGGCCTGGTGCCAGTCCCCGCAGAGGAGGAAGGCGGTCGATCGCAGGCTGTGCGCGCGCTCGCCGAAGTACCGGGCGAACTCGCCGTCCCACGGCGAGCCCGGCCCGGTCGACGGACGGGAGCGGGAGATCACCTGGTTACCGGGTCTCCCACACGGCCGGCAGGTGCAGGTCGCCGGTCGGCCCGGCCGGGACGGCACGGGGGACGCGCGGGACCTGGCCCGTGCGCGGCTTGGTCGTCTCGCGCGGCGCGGGCATGGCGGACGGGAGGCCCGGACGGGTGCTCACCGGCGCCGGGGCGACGGTCGGTTCGCCCGGCCGGGTCGCCTGGGTCTGCGTCGGGGCGGCCGGCGCCTGCGCCTCCGAAGCCAGCGCGATGCCACCGGTCAGGGCGCCACCGGCGAGCACGAGCGCGCCGAGGGTCAGGGCGATGCGGATACGCAAGACAGCTCCTCATTCTCGCGGGCGCGGCAGGGGATTGCTGCGCCTCTGCCCTTAGTCATGCGGTGGGTGATCACCGGGGTTGCATCGGATTTCGGGGATTTCTGCGGGAAAAACGCGAACGGCCGGGAAGCCCGCAGTGGACTTCCCGGCCGCCCCGGTGTTCGCCGGTGGATCAGCGGGCGAGCGCCGACAGCTTCTGCCAGCTCGCCCAGTCGTAGGTCCAGTCGCTGTAGTCGCCGTCCTTCGCGCTCAGCGTCTGCGTGCTGCCGGTGATCTCGACCGGGTCGCCGGTGAGCACGCCGTCGAAGTACTCCTTGGCCCGCGCCGGGGAAAGGTTCAGGCAGCCGTGGGAGATGTTCTTCTTGCCCTGGGCCCAGACCGACGCCGCGAGGCCGTGGATGAACTCGCCGTTGTTGGAGATCCGGACCGCCCACGGGACGTTGACGTCCGTGTAGTTGTACCGGGGGTTGCTCATCGAGTAGGTCGCGTGCTTCGACATGACGACGTGCACGCCGCTGTGCGTGACGCGGCCCGGGTCGGAGTCGAGGCCGTAGCTCACCGGGTAGTCGGCGATCTGCTGGCCGTCGCGGATCACCTGCATCGTGTGCTGCGTGGTGTTGCCCTTGACGATCTGCGACCGCCCGATGGCGAAGCTGGCCGACACGTCCTGCTTGCCGTACACGCCGTCGCCGATCTTGACGCCGTAGATCTTGGCGTTGACCTTCACCTGCGTGTTGGGCTTGAAGTACTCCTTCGGCCGCCAGTGCACCGAGGCGTCGCCGGGCATCCAGGCCCACGAGCCCTCGGTCTTCGGCGTGGTCTCGACCGACAGCGCCTTTTCGACGGAGGCCTTGTCGGTGACGCGGTTCGGGAAGGTCAGCGCGATCGGCATCGCGATGCCGTACGTCTGGCCGTCGCCGACGTTCAGGCTGGCCGCCATCTGCCGCTTCGGCTTGACGGTGGTGAAGGCGCCGGCGATCGGCAGGTTCTTGCCGTCGGCGCCCTGCACCTGGCCGGACCACGTGTAGGTCTTGCCGTAGCCGAGCTGCTCGGTGGTGTTCCAGCTCTTCTTGTCGGCCGACGTCTGCCCCTGGACCTGCTTGCCGTCCGGGTTGGTCAGGGTGACCGACATGATCGTGCCGTCGGTGACCTGGACGCCGACCGGTTCGCCGGGTGCGACGTCCTGGGCGCCGCCCGCCGGCGCCACCGTCAGCTTCGCGGGCTGCGCGCTGGGGGCGGGCGAACCGGTCGGGCCGCCGCCCGACGAACCGCTCGCCGAGACCGTCGGTTCGCTGCTGCACGCCCCCAGCGTGAGCGCCGCGATTAAGCCCAGCGCCACGGCAGCGCCCCGGCGCCGCGTGGAAATCCTCACCGTCACACCCATTCCCCTTTGCCCCTTTTGGTGCTTCCCCTCTTCGAGACGCCCCGCGGACCGGGTACGTTGAGCAACATCGGCGTGACGAACGTCACAACGGTCCGCGTGGGGCTTTCACTGAGGGGGCACGGCCGACTCCGAGCCGTATCCGGTGATCACGGTGTCGCTGTGCGCCGCCAGACTAGCCGGTGGGTACGACAGAACCGGGCGGGAGCCCTACGACGTTCCGGTGACCTTGGTGCGCAGAGCCGGTTTTCGCCTCGATCACGGGGTTCAACTTTGGCGAGATCCCGGTAGTCTGCTCTCAGGCCGTCGTTTTGCGTGTTCGTGGCTTCACACTCGCGGAACTTCTGACGCGAGCCATGGAGCCGACACGCTCTTGACTCGTCTCGTTGGAACCGCCCGGGACGGTCGGGGTGCCGCTTCGGTGGCATTCGAAGCGGATCTGTGTAACGAGGAGTACAGCGGTGGCGCAAGGCACTGTGAAGTGGTTCAACGCGGAGAAGGGCTTCGGCTTCATCGCGCAGGACGGCGGCGAAGGCGACGTGTTCGTTCACTACTCGGAGATCGAGGGCCGCGGTTTCCGCACTCTCGAGGAGAACCAGCGGGTGGAGTTCGAGGTCGGCCAGGGTCAGAAGGGCCCGCAGGCCCAGAAGGTCCGCGCGATCTGAAACTGAGGCTGAACAAGCCTCACAGGCCCTTTGCGTGTCTTAAGGCCTGAGCGAAGGGCCCCCGGCGATCCCGCCGGGGGCCCTTTCTCATGTGTCCGTGTGCCGCGTGCTCAGCGCCGCGCGACGGCCGGCGCATCGAAGGCGTCGGCGGGGAAGTGGAACTCGTCGGTGAGGTCGCCGAGGTCGTTGACCTCGCTGACGGCCTGCTGCCGCTGGTCCTGCACGGAGGAGGCTTGCCCCTCCCAGTTGAGCCGCTCGAGGATCCACTCCTGAGCGAGCGCCTGCGGCGAGATCTGCCGTTCGGCGGCGATGTCCTTGAGTTGCTGGTTGGCCACGAGGCTCATCCGCAGCTGAATGACCTGAGCCTCGCCGAACCGCTTGCCGGATCCGGTGCTCTCGAGGTCGTTCTCGGGGGCCAGTGCGGCCAGGTACGACGTCAGCTCGGTGTCCTCGACAGCACCGTCGTCCGCAGGCTTCGCGGCACCACGATGACGCCCAGAAGACGCGGCGGCTTTCAGGTTCGTGCGGCTGCTCAAGCGGCCAAGGGAGGGAAGAGGCACGAACGCCACGATAACGTTTAGATCTCGCCACACAAACCACTGTGAGCTACAACACGCCCCCAACATTCCCCATTAAGCCCAACCCCCACCCATTCAGCCCAACCCC
>Ga0070663_100000780_pt1 | contig 17359 bp, 12 predicted proteins | sample KBSC63metaG_FD_65646 | JGI IMG/M metagenome (GOLD analysis project Ga0070663, IMG submission 65646) | Corn rhizosphere microbial communities from Kellogg Biological Station, Michigan, USA - KBS C6-3 metaG | ecosystem: Host-associated > Plants > Roots > Rhizosphere > Soil ...
AGCTTCGAGAGCACGTACTTCTGGACCGCGGGGTCCGGCTTCTCGTGCGGGATCTCGACGCGCTCCTGGATCCAGCGGCGCTCCTCGGGGTCGAGGATGTGGGTGTACTCGATGCCGACCGTGCGGCAGTACGAGTTGCGCAGCACGCCCAGGATGTCGCGCAGCTTCATCCGCTCCTGGCCGGCGAAGCCGCCGACCGGGAACTCGCGGTCGAGGTCCCAGAGGGTGAGACCGTGGGACAGCACGTCCAGGTCCGCGTGGCTGCGCTGGCGGTAGTTCAGCGGGTCGGTGTCGGCCATCAGGTGGCCGCGCATCCGGAACGCGTCGATCAGCTCGATCACGCGGGCGGTCTTGTCGACCGGGCCGTCCGGGATGTCGGCGACCCAGCGGATCGGCTCGTACGGCAGGCGCAGGCTGGTGAAGACGTCGTCGTAGAAGCCGTCTTCGCCGAGCAGCAGCTCGTGGATGCGCTTGAGGAACTCGCCCGACTCCGCGCCCTGGATGATGCGGTGGTCGTAGGTCGAGGTCAGCGTCATGATCTTGCTGATGCCGAGGTCGACCAGGGTCTTCTCGCTGGTGCCCTCGAACGCAGCCGGGTACTGCATGGCGCCGACGCCGATGATGGCGCCCTGGCCGGCCTGCAGGCGCGGCACCGAGTGGTTGGTGCCGATGCCGCCCGGGTTGGTCAGCGAGATCGTGGTGCCGGAGAAGTCGTCCGCGGTGAGCTTGTTGTTGCGGGCCTTCTTGACGATCTCCTCGTACGCCTGCCAGAACTGCAGGAACGACATGTCCTCGACGCCCTTGATCGAGGCGACGACGAGGTTGCGCGAGCCGTCCTTGCCCTTCATGTCGATCGCGAGCCCGAAGTTGACGTGCTCCGGCGTGACCGCGAACGGCTTCCCGTCGATCAGCTGGTAGTGCCGGTTCATGTTCGGGAAGTTCTTCAGCGCCCGCACCATGGCGTAGCCGATGAGGTGCGTGAAGGAGATCTTGCCGCCGCGGGTGCGCTTGAGGTGGTTGTTGATGACGATGCGGTTGTCCGCCATCAGCTTCGCCGGGACCGCGCGCACGCTGGTCGCGGTGGGGACGCTCAGCGAGGCGTCCATGTTCTTGGCGATGGCCGCCGCGGCGCCGCGCAGCTGCTTCGACTCCGGCTCTTCCTTCTTCGCCTCGGCCTTGGGCTCGGCCTTCGCCGCGGCGGGCTTGGGAGCCGCCTTCGGCGCCGGCTTCGCGGGGGCCGGCTTGGTGGGCGCGGCTTGCTTGGCCGCCGACTCCGCGTTCTGCACGGCCTTGGCCGACGGCTGTGCGGCCTGGCCGTTGGAGGCGGGCTTGGCGTCGGCCTGCTGCCGGGCGGTGTCCGCCTTGGCCTGCGCGCTCTGCGTCGGCTTGAAGTCCGCGAAGAAGTCGTGCCATGCGGCATCGACTGAGGAAGGGTCGGCGAGGAACTGGTCGTACATCTCTTCGACCAGCCACTCGTTGGGGCCGAACTGTGACGCAGGGCTGCTGCTGGACACGGCTGGGGCTCGCCTCTATCCGTCTCGATCTCGATCTTGAATCCGCTGATGCGCCTACCAGGCTAACCCCCTTGGTAACCGCGATGTGATGGAACCGGCCTGTGTGAGGCGAGGCGCACTAGGGTATCGGTCACTGACTCGATCAAGATGTGCTAAGGGAACCTTAAGCACTGGACCGGGTACAGGGTTCCCGGGCTCTTTTTCCCGGGTTCGCGCTCCGGCCCGTGGACGTTCACCGGGGTGGGTTCTCCTGGGACGATGTGGCTGGTCGAATGTCCTTCGTTCTGGGACCAGGGCCTGGTGCGGCCGCTGGTCACCGAGTCCGGCGCGGTCGTGCTCCGGTGTGACTCGTGCAACGCGGTCTGGTTGTCGCCGTCCGACGTCGAGGAGATGGCGTGGGTCGAGCCCGACGAGCCGGATTGGCTGGTCGGGGCCGGGGTCCACGTCCGGCCGGGCACGGTCCGGTGGGCGACGCGGCCCGACGTCGAGGCGGCGGGCATGGGGGCGCTGAGCTGGCGCGCGCTGCCTTAGGCCTTCGCGTCGAGCGGGTACGGCGGCTCGTAGGGGACGAGCTTGACCGCCAGGTGGAGCTGGTCGGTGGCCAGCAGCCCCGCGATGTCCCGCATCACCGGCGTGACGTCGGTGACGGCGGCGATCCACTCGTCGACGAGCTCGCCGCCGAGCTGGATCGCCTGGAAGTTCAGCGCCGTGTGGTCGAGATCTCGCTCCGGTACCCATTCGACGTGCTCCCGGAGGGCCTGCTCGAAGCCATCGCGGGTGAGATCGACGGCCAGGACACGCTCGTGCCCCGGCTTGCGCCCGTTCTCACTGCCGTAGGCCGCGAGCCGGAACGACGGCGTGAGCTGCACCGTCCCGCCCCGCTCGAAGGCCTGCTTCTCGAGCGCGGCATCGGCGACGGCGGGCGAGCAGGCCAGGTAGACCCGGACGGTCGTCTCGGTCTGCACGGCCCGCACCTGCCGGTCGGGGACCCGCTTCTCTTCGAACATGCCCGCCATGCTCCCAGCGCCGGCCCCGCCCGGCCACGAACTTTCGTGCGCAAGGAGGCATCACACGTGATTGAGCGGGCATCACACGTGATTGGAGGGGTATCACACGTGATTGGGAACGCATCTCGCGTGATTGGAGACGTAACTCGCGTGATTGAAGCCGGAACTCGCGAGTTACGGCCCGAATCACGCGAGTTACGTCTTGGATCACGCGAGTTACGGGTTCAGCCGAGGGACCAGAGGCGGGCGTAGTGGCCGTTCGCGGCCAGGAGCTCGGCGTGGGTTCCGGTCTCCACGATGCGGCCGTGGTCCAGGACCACGATGCGGTCCGCGCGGGCGGCCGTCGCGAGGCGGTGGGCGACCACGAACGTCGTGCGGCGGCGGGCCACCGTCTCCGTTGCGCGCAGGACCGCCGCCTCCGTCGAGGGGTCGAGGGCCGCTGTGGCCTCGTCGAGGAGGAGGACGTCCGGGTCGACCAGCTCGGCCCGGGCCAGGGCCACCAGCTGGCGCTGGCCCGCCGACAGTGACCGGCCGCGCTCGCCCACCGGCTGCAGGAAGCCCGAGGACAGGGCCGCGACGCCGTCGAGCGCGCCCACCGCCCTCACCGCCGCCTCGACCTCCGCGTCCGACGCCGACGGGCGGCCGTAGCGGACGTTGTCGGCCACCGTGCCCGAGAACAGGTGCGCCTCCTGGGGCACCACGCCCATCCGGCGGCGCAGGCCGGCCAGCTCGTACTCGCGGACGTCCGTGCCGTCGATCCGGACCTCGCCGCCGGTGACGTCGTAGTAGCGCGCCACCAGCTTCACCGCCGTCGACTTGCCCGCGCCGGTCGCGCCGACCAGCGCGACCGTCTCGCCTGCCGCGACGTCCAGCGAGAACTCCGCCAGCGCCGGGGTCTCGGCGCCGGCGTAGGAGAACTCGACCTCCTTGAACGAGACTTCGCCGCGCAGCCGGGAAGGCATCGCGACCGCGTTCTCCGCCGCCGGCACCGACGTCGGCGTCCGCAGCAGGTCGCCGATCCGGTCCAGGCCGACCCTCGCCTGCTGGTAGCCGTCGAACACCGCCGACAGCTGCTGGATCGGCGAGAAGAACTGCTGCAGGTACAGCAGGAACGCGAGCAGCACGCCGGCCGACAGCGTGCCCGCCGAGACGCGGTTCGCGCCCGCCACCAGCACCGTCGTCGTCGCCAGATCCGACAGCAGCGCCACCAGCGGGAAGTACGTCGCCACGTACCGCTGGGCCCGCAGCCGCGAGCGCCGGTAGTCGTCGCTGCGCGAAGCGAACGCCTCCGCGGAGCGGTCTTCGCGCGTGTACGCCTGGGCGACGCGCAGCCCGCTGACGTTCTCCTGCATGTCCGCGTTCACGACGCTGACCCGCTCGCGGGCCTCGTTGTACGCCTTCGACGCCGACCGCCGGAAGATCACCGTGGCCACCGCCAGCACCGGCACCATCGCCAGCGCGTACAGCGCCAGCCCGGCGTCGGTGACCAGCAGCGCGGCCGTGATCCCGGCCAGCGTCAGCGCGCTCACCACCGCGGTGGCCAGCCCGGTCTGCAGGAACGTCGAGAGCGCGTCGACGTCCGTCGTCATCCGGGTCATGATCTTCCCGGACAGCTCCCGCTCGTAGTAGTCGAGCCCGAGCCGCTGCAGGTGCGCGTAGCTGCGGACGCGCAGCGCGTACAGGACTGTTTCGCCGACCCGCGACGTCAGCCGCGTCTGCGCGAACACCACCAGCCAGTCGGCCGCGATCACCGCGGCGCCGATCCCGGCGGCGAGCCAGATCATCCACTCGACGCCGGTCCGCACGCCGTGGTCGACGCCGAACTGGTACAGCGCCGGCAGCGCGATCGACGCCAGCGCGTCCGCCGCCACCAGCGCGATCACCACCGCCAGTGGCCAGCGGATCGGCCGCAGCAGCCCGGCCAGCCGGAACTTCGGGTCGGGCGCGGTGACGTCCACGCCGGGCAACCGCGGCTCGTCGACGGCAGCCGGCAGCTTGCGCACGCCCTCGATCAGCTCCGGCGTCGGCGGCACGTCGAGCCCGCCGCCTCCGCCGACGAACCCGCTGCTGTTCGTGTCACCGCTGCGCATCCGCGCGGCTTCGGCCAGGGCGTCGACCTCGTCACGGCTCTCGTCCCGCGGCCACAGCGACGGCGTGACCCCGTCCTGGCCGCAGTCGAGACCCTCGCAGCGGTGCTTCTCCTCGACGTCGTCACCCGGGCCCGCGACCAGCTCGCGGAACAGCGGGCAGCGCGCCATCAGCTCGGCCTCGGTGCCGACGTCGACGACGCGGCCTTCGTCCAGCACCGCGATCCGGTCGGCCAGGGCGAGGGTGGACCGCCGGTGCGCGATCAGCAGGGTGGTCCGGCTCGCGGTGACCGACCGCAGCGTGTCGTGGATCGCCGCTTCCGTGACGGTGTCGATGGCCGACGTCGCGTCGTCGAGGACGAGGATCCGTGGATCGGTGATCAGGGCCCTGGCCAGCCCGAGCCGCTGCCGCTGCCCGCCCGAGAGCGTCAGCCCGCGCTCGCCGACCAGCGTGTCGTAGCCGTCCGGCAGCGCGCGGATGAAGCCGTCCGCCTCCGCGGCCCTGGCCGCCGCGACGATCTCCTCTTCGGTCGCGTCCGGACGGCCGTAGGCGATGTTGTCCCGGATCGACGAGGAGAACAGGAACGCCTCTTCGAACACCACGCCGATCGCCTGCCGCAACTGCCGCAGCGGCACGTCGCGGACGTCGAGACCGCCGACCCGCACCGCGCCCTCGTGGACGTCGTAGAACCGCGGCAGCAGCAGGGAGATCGTCGACTTCCCCGAGCCCGCGGTGCCGACCAGCGCGAGCGTCTCGCCCGGGTTCGCGGTGACCGAAAGGGCGGCCAGCACCGGCTCGCTGCGGGTGTAGCCGAACCGGACGCCGTCCAGCTGCACACCCAGCGGGCCGTCCGGCAGCGGCCGCGCGTCCGGCGCGTCGACGACCTCCGGCTGCGCGTCGATCAGCTCGTACACCCGCTCGGCCCCGGCGCGGGTCAGCTGGGCCTGCACGACCAGCCCGGACAGCATCCGGGCCGGCCCGATCAGCGTGGCCAGGTAGGTGGCGAAGGCCAGGAACGTGCCGAGCGTGATGGACCCGTTCAGCGCCAGCACACCGCCGATGCCGAGCACGGCGACCTGGCCGGCGGCGGGCAGCGCCGCCGTGGTCGCCGTCGGGACCGCCGAGAGCTTCGCCGCGCGAAGCCGCTCCCCGAACAACTTGCGCGCGGTCGCTTCCAGCTTCGAGACTTCCCGGGACTCCTGGCCGAACCCCTTGACCACCCGGACGCCGGTGACGGTCTCTTCGACCTGCTGCGCGACGTCCGCCGCGCGCTGCTGGGCCGACCACGTCGCCGGGAACAGGCGCTTCCGGCTCCGCGTCACGATGACACCGACCGCCGGCGTGACGACCAGCGCGATCAGCGTCAGCACCGGGGACAGCCACAGCATCGCGACGAACGACAACAGCGCGAAGACCACCGAGCCGAACGACAGCGGCACCTGCATCAGGATGCTGGTCACCAGCTGCAGGTCCGAGATCGCACGCGAGGCCACCTGGCCGGTGCGCAGGGCGTCCTGCTTGCCGCCGTCCAGCCGCGAAACGGCGTTGAAGACGCGCTGGCGCAGATCGTGCTGGACGTCGAGCGCGAGCTTCCCGCCCAGATAGCGGCGCGCGAACGCGGTGCCGAAGGCGATCAGCTGCAGCGCGACCAGGAAGACGGCGATCCCCGGCAGCCCGCCGGTCTGCCCGGCCACCGCGTCGTCCACCGCCGTGCGCACCAGCAGCGGGCTGGCGGCCTGCACGCCGACACCGAACGCGGCGGCGAGCAGCGACAGCACGACGAGCACACGGTGCTCCCACGCCGCGGCGGACAGCCGGCGGATCCAGCCGGCGGTCTCGGAGGGTGGGAGCTCTTGACGGGAGCGGGGCGGAGCGGTGGTCACGTTGTGACAGTAAGCGCCACCACCGACAAAATATTTCCCTGAATGCCGTGAAGGCCACCTCGAGCAGCTCGAGGTGGCCTTCACGGACAGCGGGAACTACGTGATGTCGCGCCTCTGGTTACCCGCCCAGCCGAGGCCGAAGAAGACCATCGTCCAGGCGAAGAAGATCAACGCCGAAGCCCACCACGAGAGCACGCCGGGCGCGGCCGCCGTGTACTGCAGCGCCAGCTGAGCCCCGGCGTCGACGCTGTCCGGCAGGTTGAGCGAGTTGAACCCGAACGCGTCCGCCGCGACACCGCCGACGATGCCGTTCGCGGTGCCGTTCGGCAGGATCCCGCCCAGGATCGTGACGTTGCCCCACAGCCAGAACGCGATCACCAGGATGTTCTCGACGATCAGGAACCACACCAGGAACAGCACCACCGCGAGCGGCACGCTGCGCAGCACCGCCCCGAACCCGATGCCGAACAACGTCACCAGCGCACCGGCCAGCACCGACCCGCCGAGCGCGGCCAGCCACTGACCCGCCGACGGCCAGCGACCCGAGTCGACCGACGCCATGACCGCGACCGCCGAGACACCGAAACTCACCAAGCCGTAGATCGCGCCCCACGCCACGTACGTGATCATCTTCGCCGTCAGCGCCGAGATCCGGTTCGGCGCGGTGAGGAACGTCGTGGTGATCGTCTTGCTGCGGTATTCGCCGGCCAGCGCGAAGATGCCGAACAACCCGGGGACGAGCTGCGCGATGTTCACGCCGTGCGCGAGCGCCAGCAACCCCACCGGGATCTTGTTCGGATCGAGGCCGATCGTCTCGCTGACCTGCCGGGCGTCCCTACCGCCCAGGAAGTCCGCGAAGTCGTTCGTGATCTTGCCCCACACGAAGGTCAGCCAGAACGCCACCAGCACCAGCGGGATCAGCAACACCCACCACGTGTTCAGCGACAGCGTCTTGCGGAACTCCGCCTTGACCAGGTTGCCCATCACTGCTGCGGTCCTCCCCAGTACTGCTGTTGCTGCTGCGGACCCGACGGCGGGCCCTGCTGGTAGTGCTGCTGCTGCGGCGGATAACCGGGCGGCGGGCCCTGGAACTGCGGCTGCGCGGGCTGCGGCGGGTACCCGGGCTGCCCGCCGGTGTACTGACCCTGCGTCAACTGGAAGAACATCCGCTCCAGATCGGCGTGCTCCTCCTGCATCCCGTAGACGGCGATCCCCGCCTTCGCGGCGATGTCACCGATCTGCTGCACACTCGACCCGGCAACCGCGACCCGGCCGTCCGGCGTCGGCGAAACCCCGGTGATACCACTGTCCTGCAACGCCTTCACCAGCGCCGACGGATCCGCGGGCTGCACCAGCACCCGCGACTGCTGGCTCTTGCGCAGCTGCTCCAGCGGGCCGTAGTACCGCGTGACGCCCTGGCTGATGATCACCACCTGATCGATCAGCTGCTCGACCTCGTTCAACAGGTGACTCGACACCAGCACCGTCCGCCGCTGCTCCCGCGCGTACGAACGCAGAAAGTTGCGCAGCCACAGAATGCCCTCGGGGTCGAGACCGTTCGTCGGCTCGTCCAGCACCAGCACCTGCGGATCACCCAGCAACGCCGTCCCCAGCGCCAGCCGCTGCCGCATCCCCAGCGAGAACCCGCCCGCCTTCCGATCCGCGGCACTCCCCAAACCCACCAGACCGAGCACCTCGTCCGCGCGCCGATCCGGCACACCGATCGCCGCCGCGTACACCCGGAGGTGGTTGCGAGCCGTCCGGCCCGGGTGGAAACCCTCGTTCTCCAGAACCGAGCCCACCACCCGCGCCGGATTCCCCAGCTGCGAGTGCGGCCGCCCGTTGATCGTCGCCATCCCCGAAGTCGGCGTCACCAACCCCAGCAACATGCGCAACGTCGTCGTCTTCCCGGCGCCGTTCGGGCCCAGAAAGCCCGTCACCGAACCCGGCTCGACCGTGAAGCTCAGGTTCTGCACGGCGTTCACTGCGCCGAACCGCTTGCTCAGGTTCTGCACCACAATCCGGCCACTGCCGTCGTGCATACCGTCCCCTAACGTTCCCCGCTGATGCGGCGTCATCCTGCCTTACCGGCGGCAGCCGCGCGCACGGAACACCCGAGAGCGACCTTCGTCACTTTCCGCTACCGCCCGATGGCGGACCCGATGCCGCTGACCAGAGGATTCACCATCCCCAGCCAGATCAACTTGGTAAAGAATTCGTGCGACTTGCCGACCCGGTGCAGCCAACTCCGCCGAAGACCTCTAAGCTAGGACTCGGCGGCCCGCTCCCAGTGACCCCCAGGCTGGTTGAGCGGGTCGCCCCTTCGTCTCTGCATCGCGGGCTTCGCCTCGCTCATGTCGACTCTGTCGTTTTGCCCGGGGGGCCGAGCCCCCCGGACCCCCCACGGTGCCTCCCGTGCCGCTTCCAGCCCTGCCGGGGTCTTCTCGTCGGGTTCCCGCTCTGCCGGGGTCTTCTCGTTGGGTTCGTGCTCTGCCGGGGCCTCATGCTCGGCTTTCGGGACTGCCGTGGCCTCTTGCGCGGCTTCCGGCCCTGCCGGAGTGAGGTGGCGTTCCGGCCCCGTGGGAGTGGGTGGTTTCCGGGTCTGTGCAGTCCGGCGGCTTGCGGGTCTGGTGGGGGTTGTGTGGCATCGTTGCGCGATGCGGATCTTGCTCGTTGAGGATGAACGGCGGCTTGCCGAGGCTCTGCGGGCCGGGCTGACCGCCGAGGGGTACGCCGTCGACGTTGCCCACAACGGGCGGGATGCGCTCTGGCTGGCCGGGGAGCATCCGTACTCCGCCATCGTTCTCGACATCATGCTGCCCGGGCTCAACGGCTACCGCGTCTGCCGGCGGCTGCGCGAGCAGGGGAACAGCACCCCCATTCTGATGCTCACCGCCAAGGACGGTGAGGACGACGAGATCGAGGCGCTTGATACCGGGGCCGACGACTTCCTGCCCAAACCCTTCTCGTACGGGGTGCTGCTTTCGCGGCTTCGCGCGCTCATCCGGCGTGGGGGCGCCACCCGGGCGGGGGTCCTCAAACTGGGTGATCTCGAGCTCGACCAGGCCAGCCGGACCTGCCGGCGAGGCACCTCGGACATCGCGCTCACCGGCAAGGAGTTCGCCCTCCTGTCCTACTTCATGCAGCGGCCGGGGCAGGTCGTCACCAAGGCCGAACTGCTCGACAACCTTTGGGACTTCGCCGCTTCCGCGACCGCCAACCTGGTGGAAGTGCACGTCAGCGCACTGCGGCGGAAGATCGACGTTCCGTTCGGCGCCGAAACCATCCGGACCGTCCGGGGTGCCGGTTACCACGTGGTGACCGCAGGTGCCTAGCTTCTGGCGCTCCACCCGGTTCCGCGTTGCCGCCACCGCCTTCGCCGCGTCCGCCGTGGCGCTCGGGGCGGTGTCGGTGTGGTTCGTCCTGCAGGCGCAGGGCCGGCTCCAAAGCTCCGCCGCGCAGCTCGCCGACGCCCACGCCGACGCCGTCGTCCAGCTTCTGAACACCGGCGCACGGCCTGCCGACCTCGCACTTCTCGTCCGTGACTCGATCTACGAGGTCAAGGACCGGCAGGGCACGTCGGTCGCGTCGTGCCCGGTTCTGCGGGAAGCGACGCTGGCCGCCCATGACACCGATGTCACCCTGCGGCCTTACCAGTACGACCGGTCCGCGCTCGCGTCCGTCGGCTGTGCGCCCGAGCTGCGCGGGCTCGACGACGACCTCACCCTGCACGTCGTGCACGCCGACAGCGGTGACAGCAAGTACGACGTCTACGCCGGAGTGTCGATCGATCCCGAGGGTCAGGCCGCCGTCGATGCCGTCCGGACCACGCTCGTCGCGGGCGTGCCCGCGGTGGCGCTGCTCATCGGCGTCATCGCGTGGCTCGCCGTCCGGCGGTCGCTGCGGCCGGTCGAGGCCATCCGGGGCGAGGTGGCCGAGATCGGTGCGCACGACCTCGGCCGCCGCGTGCCGGACCCGCGCACCGGTGACGAGATCGCCCGGCTCGCCGGGACCATGAACACCATGCTCGGCCGGCTCGACGAGGCCGTCACCCGGCAGAGCCGGTTCACCTCCGACGCGTCGCACGAGCTGCGCACCCCGCTCGCGTCGCTGCGGACCCAGCTCGAGGTGCTCCTGGCCCACCCCGACCGGCTCGACTGGCGGCGGGCCTGCGAGAACGCGCTGCTCGACGTCACCCGGCTGCAGGACCTCGTCGCCGACCTCGTGCTGCTCGGCAAGCTCGACCACGCCGGCCCGGACCGGACGGCACCCGTCGCACTGTCCGAAGTGGTCGATGCCGTCGTGACCGGCCGGAGCGGGATCGACGTCGAGGTCAGCGGGACGCCGTCGGTGCGCGGCCACCGGTCGCGGCTGGAGCGGCTCGTCCGCAACCTCGTCGACAACGCGCAGCGGCACGCCGTCTCCCGCGTCGCCGTCACCGTGTCCACGGTGGACGGACAGGCGGTGCTGACGGTCGACGACGACGGACCGGGCATCCCCGAAGCCGACCGCGAGCGCGTCTTCGACCGCTTCGTCCGGCTGGACGACGCCCGCGACCGCGACGAGGGCGGCTCCGGGCTGGGCCTGGCGATCGTCGCCGACATCGCCCGCGCCCACGGCGGCACGGCGGCGGTCGAGGACGGGAGCCGGTTCGTCGTCCGGCTGCCGGAGCTGAAGACGTCTTAAGCCCGCTTCAGGTCCGGTTCAGCGTTCAAGATCAACGCTGCGGGCATGACCATTTCCTGGCGGCCGCTCGACCACGCCGAGTACCGCGCCTCGTCGTGGTTCCCCGGCCTGACCGGCCTGCGCGCGCTCGCCGCGCTGGCCGTCGTGTTCTTCCACTACGGCGGCCCGGTCGTCGACCGGCTGCAGGGCTGGATCGCCGTCCAGCTGTTCTTCGTGCTGTCCGGCTTCCTGATCACGACGCTCGCGCTGCGCGAAGAGGACCGCACCGGCCTGGTTTCGCTGCGCGGCTTCTACGTCCGCCGCGTCTTCCGCATCATGCCCGTGTACTTCCTGCTGCTCGGGCTGACGGCGCTGGCCGTCACGCTCGCCGGGGCGTACCAGAGCAGCAGGCTCGCCGACGCGATGCCGTTCTACCTGGTCTTCGGCAACGAGCTGGTCGGCTACAACACGCCGTACCCGACGTCGTGGTCGCTGGGTGTGGAGGAGAAGTTCTACCTCGTCTGGCCCGCGCTGCTCGTGCTGACGTCGTTCGCCCGCACCGGCAAGACCGCGTTGCGCCTGCTGATCGCCGGCGGCGTGGTGACCGGCGTCCTCTTCGGAGCGTTGCCGCTGGCGCCTTCGCAGCGGTGGGCGGAGCTCAGCGTGCACTACTGCTCGCTGGTCGTCGGCTGCCTGCTCGGGCTGGCGCTGCACCACCCGCGCGGGTTCGCCCTCTTCCGGCCGCTGACCAGCCCGGCCGCGGCGGTGCTCGTGGCGATCGGGTTCGGCGTGCTGCAGCTGTCGGTCAAGCCGCTGGGACAGCAGTTCGGCGGGCACTGGCAGTTCGTCGTCCCGATCTACGCGGCGGGATCGGCGCTGCTGCTCGTGGCCGTGCTCGCGCGGGGCCCGGTCCGGATGCTGCTCTCGAGCCGGCCGCTGAAGTTCGTCGGTGACCGGTCGTACGCGCTGTACCTGACCCAGACCGGCGCCGCGGGCGTGACCGGCCTGCTGTTCCCGACCGGGCTGGGCAAGGCCGTCGCGACCTCCGCCGTCGCGCTGCTCTTCGCGTGCGGGCTGCGGCGGTGGGTCGAGCTGCCTTCGATCGCGTTCGGACGGCGGTTGCTGGAGAAAGGGGAGCGGGCCCCTGCCGCGGTGCGACAGGAGCCCGCTCGGGCGGAACAGCTCAGGCGAGGACGGTGTCCAGCGGCGTGTGCGGCAGGTCGTGGGCGACCGCGACCGGGCCGTTCGTCAGGGCACCGGCGTGCGTGTTGAGGCCCTTCGCCAGTGCGGCGTCGGCCTGCAGCGCGGCCTTCCAGCCGTGCTCGGCCAGCTGGACCGCGTAGGGCAGCGTGACGTTGGTGAGGCCGTAGGTCGACGTCCGGGGCACCGCGCCCGGCATGTTCGCGACGCAGTAGAAGACCGACTCGTGCACGGTGTAGGTCGGCTCGTCGTGCGTGGTCGGGCGCGAGTCGGCGAAGCAGCCGCCCTGGTCGATCGCGATGTCGACCAGCACGCTGCCCGGCTTCATCCGGGCGACGAGCTCGTTCGAGACCAGCTTCGGCGCCTTCGCGCCGGGGACGAGCACCGCGCCGACGACCATGTCCGCCTGCAGCACCGACTCCTCGACCGACAGCCGGTTCGAGGTCACCGTGCGGATGCGGCCGCCGAAGTCGTTGTCGATCTGGCGGAGCCGGTCGACGTTGGTGTCCAGGATCTCGACGTCCGAGCCGAGGCCGAGCGCGACGCGGGCGGCGTTCAGGCCCGCGACACCGCCGCCGATGACGACGACGCGCGCCGGGTGCACGCCGGGGATGCCGCCGGGCAGGACACCGCGCCCGCCGCTCGGCTTCATCAGCGAGAACGCGCCGACCTGCGGGGCCAGTCGACCCGCGACCTCGGACATCGGGGCGAGCAGCGGCAGCGCGCCGTTCGCGGCCTGCACCGTTTCGTACGCGATCGCCGTGGTGCCGGCGGCCAGCAGCGCGTCGGTCAGCGGCCGGTCGGCGGCGATGTGCAGGTAGGTGAAGAGGACCTGGTCGGCGCGCAGCCGGGGGTACTCCTCGGCGATCGGTTCCTTGACCTTGAGGACGAGCTCGCCCTCGGCCCAGGTCTCGTCGGCGGTGGCCAGGATCTTCGCCCCGGCGGCGACGTACTCCTCGTCGGTGATGGACGAACCGACGCCGGCACCGGTCTCGACGAAGACGTCGTGCCCACGGCCGACCAGCTCGTGCACCCCGGCCGGGGTCAGTGCGACCCGGTATTCGTGCTTCTTGATTTCACGGGGAACGGCGATACGCACGGTCGGCCTCCTGGGTCGGTCTGCGTCCGGAATCGGTGCGGTGTTGCCACTCACGGTGAGCCACCCGGACGGCGGTGTCATCGTGCTGGACGGACAGTTTCTCGCGGCGTTGGTAGTGCTGCGCGAACAAGACCCTTGACCTCGACTTCACTTGAAGTTGCACGGTTGCGGCATGCGTGCGGTGTGGATGCGAGAGTTCGGTGGTCCGGAAGTCCTGGTCCCGGGGGAGGCGCCGGACCCGGTCGCCGGGCCGGGACAGGTGCTGGTGGAGGTGGTGTTCGCGAACATCACGTTCGTCGAGACGCAGTTCCGGGCGGGCGCTCCGGGGCCGTTCCGGATTTCGCTGCCGGCGATCCCGGGCAACGGCGTCGGCGGCGTGATCGGCGCGGTCGGCGAGGGGGTGGACCCGGACCTGGCCGGGCAGCGGGTGGTCACGGCGACGGGTGGCTCGGGCGGGTACGCCGAGCGCGTCGCGGTGGACGCGGCGTCGGTGTTCGAGGTGCCGCCCGCGTTGTCGCTCGACGCGGCGGTGGCGCTGCTCGCGGACGGCCGCACCGCGACTGGCCTGGTGCATGCGACGAGGGTGCGCCCGGGCGATCGAGTTCTGGTCGAGGCGGCGGCGGGCGGGGTCGGCAGCCTGCTGGTCCAGCTGGCGAAGGCGGCGGGCGCTTCGGTGGTCGGCGCGGCGGGCGGACCGGCGAAGGTGGCCCGGGTGAGGGGGGCGGACCTCGTGGTCGACTACCTGCAGCCGGACTGGACGTCTTCGGTCGGCGAGGTGGACGTCGTGTTCGACGGCGTGGGCGGTGAGATCGGCACGGCGGCGTTCGGGTTGGTGCGCCCGGGCGGCCGGATGGCGGTGTACGGCCTGGCGGGCGGATCGTGGGCCGAAGTGTCCGAAGAGGACGCTGCGGCCCGGGGAGTTGCGCTGGTGCAGTCGATCGGGACGCCGGCGCAGCTGCGGGCGTTCACGGAATCGGCGTTGGCCGCGGCGGCTTCGGGAAGCCTGGTCCCGGTGATCGGCCGGCGCTTCCCCCTGGAGAAGGCGGCGGACGCCCACGCGACGATCGAGTCGCGCGCGGCGGTGGGCAAGACGTTGCTGGTCGTGTGATGGACGACTTCCTCGCCCGCCCGTTGACGGCGCGGGTGGCCACGGACGGCCCGACGGTGCGGCCCACCTGGTACCTGTGGGAGGACGGCGCGTTCTGGATCCTCAGCGGCCCGTGGTCACGCTTGCCGGCGCTGGTTCGCGCGCGGTCGCGGATCGCGCTGACGGTGGACGTCTGCGATCTCGACACGGGGGTGGTTCTGCAGGTCTTGGCGAACGGTGACGCGGAGGTGCGGCCGTTCGACGTGGCGCGGGGACGGCGGAAGCTGGTGCGGTACCTGGGGGTCGACGAGTCGCGGTGGGACTCGCGGTTTCGCGAGTACCTGTACGGGGACGTCGGTGCGGTCTGGGTGTACCTGCGGCCGTCGCGGCTGGTGGAGAAGGACCTCAGTTACCGAGTGCCGTGAAGGCCCCCTCGGGAACCCAAGCAGGGAACCCAAGGAGGCCTTCACGGTTTCCGCCGCGGGAAGCGGAGGCTCAGCCGCGGTAAGCCGACCAAGCGTTCTTCATCCGCGTGGTCTGGCCGGCCGTGAACTCGTACATGCAGCTGTCATAGCTGTAGTCCATGAAGTTGTGCACCGGGTCCACGCCCGCCGACGAGCAGGTGTCCTTGCTCGCCGGGCAGCCCGACGTCGCCGTGGCCTCGGCCGGGGTGTCCGACACGTAGTCGCCCGAGCCCGAGCAGCCGCCCTGGAACGTGTGGTACAGGCCCATCCAGTGGCCGACTTCGTGGGTTGCCGTGTCGCCCTCGTTGTAGTTCGTCGCCGAACCGCCCGGGAGGGACGTGTCCAGCAGGACCACGCCGTCCAGCTTCGGCTGGGACTTGTAGTTCGACGGGAACGTCGCCCAGCCCAGCAGGTCGTCGCCGAGCTTGGCCGTGTAGATGTTCAGCGCGTTCGCGCCGCCCTTGCGCAGGGAGTTCTTCATGTTGCGCTCGGCCGAGGTGCCGTCGGTGATGCCGTTGTACCAGGTCGAGTTGTTCGTGTAGTCCGTGCTCACGAGCGAGAAGCTGAAGCCGCTCGACGCGTACGCGCTGTTCAGGACCGAGATCTGCTTGCCGATCGTCGCCGCCGGCAGGTTGCCGGTCGAGCCGCTGGTGATCACGTGGAAGTACACCGGGACCGACACCGCGGCGGCGGCGGCCTCGGCCGACCGCGCCGTGCGCTTGCCGGCGAGCTTGCTCTGCATGTCCGCCTCGATGCGGGCCGCCTCCGCCGGGGACACGGAGTCGGCGTGGCCGTCCTTGCTGCGGTCCGCGGCGTGGGTGGGGGTGAAGCAGTCGCCGCTCGGTGCCGCGACGGCGCTCCCGGCTCCTGCGGCCGGGATGGTCAAGGCGACCAGGGAGAGCGCGGACACCGCACCCAGCTTGACGGCCTTGCCGAACCGCTCCGAACTGCTCATGGGCGAACTCCTCTTGCAACGACCCGGCTACCCGGGGTGGTGAAGAGAAAATGCGGCACGCGATCTTCGGAATCCACCATCTTTCGGTGGGAAAAGACAATCGGAACGATCGGCGCGATCCATGCGGAGTAGTGCATACTTCAAAAATTAGGCCGAATGGCCCATCAGCTCCAGTGCAGCGCCACGAGCTGGGTGATCAGCGCCAGCCGGACGTCGGGGTCGTCGAGGTCCAGCGGCACCAGTTCGAGGAGCTTCCGCATCCGGTACCGCAGCGTGTTCGGGTGGATCCGCAGCTCCCGCGCCGCCGCCCGCGGGTCGCCGGGGTGCCGCAGCCACTCGTACAGCGTCTCGACGTAGCCGGCCCGGCCCGATTCGTCGTGCGCGCGCAGGGCGCTCAGCGGACCGAGGTCGGCGACGCGCGCCGCGGTCGCCGCCGTCGCGCCGCGGTGCAGCGTCAGCGCCGTCCAGGCCTCGTCGAAGGCGATCACGCGCTCGCCGAGGATTTCGGCGCGCAGCAGGCTGAGGGCTTCGTCGGCCTGGGCGCGTGACGCCGAGAGGTCGCCGAGCCCACCCGGGGAGCCGGCCGCGGCCCGCGGGACGCCGCCGCGCCGGGACGCCGGTTGCGCGGCCAGCGCCTGCCGCAGCTCGGCCCAGCCGCCCGGCCCGGGCCGGTCCGGCACCACGGCGTAGAGCAGCCCGGCGAGCTCGGTCGCCACCGGGCGGCTGCCGATGCCCTGGGAGATCCGTTCGAGCAGGGCCAGCCGCAGGCCCTCGGCGTCGCGCCCGTCGCCGCCGGTGACCTCGATGACGACCACGCGGTGCGGCTCGTCGGACAGGTCGAGCTCGGCCATCGCCTTGCGTGGGTTCGCGTTGCCTTCGAGCACCGCGCGCAGCAGCTCGGCCGAAGCGCGGCGCTGGGCGTCGGTGTGCGCCCGGCGGCGCAGCAGGTGCAGCGCGACGACCGGGGCGGCGTCGGCGAACGCGGCCGCGCGCTCGTCGGACACCGGCCCGGCGACCACCGCCCACATCGAGCCGAGCAGCTCGCCGCCCATCCGGATCGGCACGATCAGCCGCGGCAGCGTGCCGTCGCGCTGGGCGGGGACGAAGATCGTCTGCCGGCCTCGGGACAGCTCGCGGAACACCCCGCGCGACCGGAACCGCGCGAGGACGTCGTCGGGGATGCGGCGGCCCATGATCGTGGCGACGCGGGCGGGGTCGGTCAGGTCCTGGCGCGCGGAGTAGGCGAGCACGCGCGAGTTGGTGTCCTCGATGGTCACCGGCGCGTCCACGACGCTCGCGACGGCGTCGGCCAGCCGGAAGAGGTCGCCGGACCCGGGGTCGAGGTCCTCCGACTCGTCGGCGAGGGCGTCGAGGACGGTCCGCAGCAGCCAGACGAG
>Ga0070663_100000783_pt1 | contig 17324 bp, 16 predicted proteins | sample KBSC63metaG_FD_65646 | JGI IMG/M metagenome (GOLD analysis project Ga0070663, IMG submission 65646) | Corn rhizosphere microbial communities from Kellogg Biological Station, Michigan, USA - KBS C6-3 metaG | ecosystem: Host-associated > Plants > Roots > Rhizosphere > Soil ...
GGCGGGCGGCAGCTCCTGCCCGCCGAGCGCGCGCGGCGTCGCCAGGCGGAAGAGCCCGGCTGCGCGGACCCCCTCGACCAGGTCGCGGGGCAGGGTCTGCAGCTGCTCGGCTTCGACGGCCCGCGCGCTCAGCTCGGGCGCGAGGTCCCGCGCGGCGGTGACGGCGTCGGTCGTGGCTTGTTCCATCATGGTCAGCGCCCCCTCAGGGTGTCATGATAGATGCGGTTCTATTCGATAGAGGAGTCTCTACCTAAATGGACGGCCCTGTCAAGCGTCGTTATGACACCTCGCGGCGTCAGGAGCAGGCGCGCGAGAACCGCCGCCGGATCCTGGCGGCGGCGTCGGAGCTGTTCCGGGAGAAGGGGTACGCGGGCACGGCGATGCCCGAGGTGGCGAAGGCGGCGGGCGTGGCCGTGCAGACCGTCTACAAGGCGTTCGCCAACAAGGCGACCCTGCTCAAGGCCGTTTTCGACGTCACGGTCGCCGGCGACGACGAGGACGTGCCCATCGCCGGCCGTGACTTCATCGCCGAGATCCGGGCCGAGCCGGATGCGGTGCGCAAGATCGAGCTGTACCTCGACCACCTGGTCGGCGTCGCGCCGGCGGTGTCCCCGGTGCAGCTGCTGGCCCGCGACGCGGCGGCCGCCGACCCCGCGGCCGCCGAGGTGTGGGTCCAGATGCGGCAGGAGATGCTGACGGCGATGACGTACTTCTCCGCCGAACTGGTGGGCACCGGGCAGGTCAAGCCGGGCCTGACCGCCGACGACGTCCGCGACATCCTGTGGACCTACCACGGTCCCGAGCAGTACGAGCTGCTCTGCCTGGAACGCGGGTGGTCCGCGGAGCGCTACGGGAAGTTCCTGCGCGACGCGATGGTCGCGGCCGTCCTGGCCTGATCTCGGCGGCGCTCGGGTTTATGCCGTGGTGCTGGTCCCGGTCGTGCTCGACGAGGGGGCGCCGGCCGAGCTGGAACCGCCGCCGGGCGGGCTGCTCGGCGCCGTCGGCTCCGTGGTGGGCGTCGTGGGGGTGGTGGGCGTCGTGGGAGTCGTCTTGGTCGTCGGGGGCGTCGTCGGGTGCTGGCTCGTCGGGGGCGGGTTGCCGCCCGTGTCGTTGCGCGGCGGCGGGGGTGGCGAAGACTGGGTGACGACCGTGGTGGTCGTCTTGCCGTCCGGGCTCACCGACACCACGGTCGTGGGCGCGCTCGACGACGTGGGGCTCGACGTGGTCGGCGCCCCGCTGGAACTCGCCGGGTCGCTCGACGACGGCGACGCCGGCAGCGTCTGCACTCCGGCGGGGAGGGTGCCCTGGCCGCCGGGGCCGCCCGTGCCGCCCGCGGTCGGGGCGGGGCCCGGCCCGGCGAGCTCGGCCACGGCGGCGAACGCGGTCGCGACGACCAGCCCGGCCACCCCGAGCACGACGTACCCGGTGCGGTTCGGTTTGCTGCTCTTGGGCGGCGCGGTGTCGATCCTGGTGATCCGAGAGCTCGAATCCGACCCGGCGGGGCGGGGCATACGGGGCTCCTTGGGGACTTCGGGGAGAGGGCACAGGGGATTTCGGGGAGGCGCGGTGCAAGGTCGCGGAGCGGGGCGCTGGTGCAGATGGAGCAGTGTGCCCACGGCGGGGGATCGACCTCGGCGGGGAGGTTATCACCGCCGTGCGGGTATTCGCCCAGGTAGTGGCCTTGATCCGTTACTGTGCGCGGTCAGTTGACCCAGAAGGGAGGAATGGCGTGAGTGAGGAAGAAACCCACACCCGGTTGACGGCGTGGGTGCGCGGCCGGGTTCAGGGCGTCGGTTTCCGCTGGTGGACGCGCAGCCGTGCGCTGGAACTCGGCCTGGTCGGAAGCGCGAGCAACCTGGCCGACGGGCGTGTCGAGGTGATAGCGGAGGGTAATCGAGACCACTGTCAGCGGCTGTTGGCAGCGTTACGGTCGGGAGAATCACCCGGAAGTGTGGAGCACGTCGCCGAGCGCTGGTCCGACCCGAAAGGGGGACTCAGCGGCTTCGTGGAGCGGTAGGCCGTCCGGGGTGGGTGTGGCTCGTGGTGTTGCTGAGGCCGTCGCGGGTGTGCTAGGCGCGCCGAGGAGGGGGCGCGTCCGGCGGACCCCCGGGGCCCCCGGGTAGCCTGGGACGATTGAACCGCCCGTACCCGCGGCCAGAGGGGTCAGCAGCACGTGCACCTGAAAAGCCTGACGCTCAAGGGCTTCAAGTCCTTCGCCTCGGCCACCACGCTGCGCTTCGAGCCGGGTATCACCTGCGTGGTCGGGCCGAACGGCTCGGGCAAGTCCAACGTGCTGGACGCCCTGCGCTGGGTCATGGGCACCCAGGGCGCCAAGGACCTGCGCGGCGGCAAGATGGAGGACGTCATCTTCGCCGGCACGGCGGGCCGTGCCCCGCTCGGCCGCGCCGAGGTCACCCTCACCATCGACAACGCCGACGGTGCGCTCCCCATCGAGTACTCCGAAGTCTCGATCACCCGCCGGATGTTCCGCGACGGCGCGAGCGAGTACGAGATCAACGGCGACCGCTGCCGCCTGATGGACGTCCAGGAACTGCTCTCGGACTCCGGTATCGGCCGCGAAATGCACGTCATCGTCGGGCAGGGTCAGCTCTCGGCGATCCTCGAGTCCAAGCCCGAAGAGCGCCGCGCCTTCATCGAAGAGGCCGCCGGCGTCCTCAAGCACCGCAAGCGCAAGGAACAGACCCTGCGCAAGCTGGCCAACATGCAGGGCAACCTCGACCGCCTCGGCGACCTGACGACCGAGCTGCGCCGCCAGCTCAAGCCCCTGGGCAAGCAGGCCGAGATCGCCCGCAAGGCCCAGTCGGTCCAGTCCGAGCTGCGCGATTCCCGCCTGCGCCTCTTCGCCGACGACCTGGTCACCCAGCGCACCACGATCGCCCGCGAAGAGGCCGACGAGCGCACCGCCCGCCAGCGCCGCGCCGAGGTCGAGCAGCACCTCGAGATCGTCTCCGCCGAAGAAGCCGAGCTGGAGGCCTCACTCGCCGAGGACGCTCCGCTCCTGCAGACCGCCCAGGAGACCTGGTACAAGCTGTCCGCGCTGGCCGAGCGCCTGCGCGGCACGGTCCGCCTCGCGATCGAGCGCCAGCGGCACCTTTCCGCCGACGTCTCGGCGCACACCGGCGGCCGCGACCCCGAAGAGCTCCTCGAAGAGGCCGAGCGCGTCGCCGAGCAGGAAGAGGAGCTCAACGAGGCCGTCATGGAGGCCCGGGAGCTGCTCGCCCAGACCATCCTGCGGCGCGAGGACCTCGAACAGCGCGTCCAGGCCGCCGAGCGCGCGCACTGGGCCGCCGTCCGCGCCATCGCCGACCGCCGCGAGGGCATGGCCAAGCTGACCGGCCAGGTCGAGGCCCTGCGCAGCAAGAACGGCGCCACCTCCGACGAGATCGACCGCCTCAGCGTCTCCCTCGAAGAAGCCGCCGAGCGCGCCGAGATCGCCGTCGAAGAGCTGGAGATGGCCAAGGCCGAAGGCGGTGTGGAGGAATCCGACGACGCCGGCCTGATGGACCGCCACGACCGCGCCGTCGAGGCCAACAACGCGGCCAAGGCCCGGGTCGAAGAGCTGGTCAAGGCCGAACGCACGGCCGAGCGCGAGATCGCGTCGGAGAAGGCGCGCGTCGAGGCGCTTTCCATGGGGCTCAAGCGCAAGGACGGCGCGGGCGCGCTGCTCGGCGCGTCCCACGAGCTGCCGGGCCTGCTCGGCTCGGTCGCCGCGCTGCTCACCGTCGAGCCGGGGTACGAGGTCGCGCTGGCCGCGGCGCTCGGCCCGGTCGCCGACGCGATCGCCGTCGCGGGCGGCGAAGACGCCCTCCGCGCGCTGAAGTACCTGAAGGACACCGACTCCGGCCGCGCGGGCATCCTGCTCGGCGGTGCCGAGTCCACTGTGGACACGTACTCGTGGCCATCGCTGCCCGAAGGCGCGCGCTGGGCCCGCGAGGTCGTCACGGCGCCGGCGCAGCTGCGGCCCGCCGTCGAGCAGGCCCTGGACAAGCTGGCCCTGGTCCGCGACCTCGACGCGGCCCGTCACCTGGTCGCGGTGCACCCGGACGTCCGGGCGGTCACCGCCGAGGGCGACGTCTTCGGTGCCCGCTGGGCGATCGGCGGCTCGGGCAAGCGCGAGAGCGTGATCGAGGTCCAAGCCGCTGTCGACGAAGCCGCCGAGCGGCTCCGCCTGGCCGAACGCTCGCTGGAGCGGTACGCGGCCGAGCTGGAAGGCGCCCGCGCCGAGCAGCAAGCGCGCCGCGAAGAGGTTTCGCAGGCCAAGGACGCCCTGGGCGAGGCCAAGGTCCGCAAGGCCCGGTCGTCGGAGCGGCTCAACCGGATGCAGCAGGCGGCCCGCCAGGCCCAGGCCGAGGTCGAGCGGTTTTCCGGGCAGCGCGCGAAGGTCGAGCAGAGCCGCGTCCAGGCCCTCGCCCAGCTCGCCGAGCTGGAGGAACGCCTGGCCGCCGTCGCCGAGCAGCCCGTCGAGGACGATCCGGACACCGCCGAGCGCGACGCCGCCGTCGAAGAACTGGCCGTCGTGCGGCAGGAGGAGATGGAAGCGCGGCTTGCGCAGCGCACCTCCGAAGAGCGCGCCCGCAGCATCGCCGGCAAGGCCGAAGGCCTCCGCCGCGCCGCGCACGCCGAGCAGCAGGCCCGGGAACGCGCCGAGCGCGCCGCCGCGGCCCGCAAGCGCGGCGCCGAGATCGCCAACGCCGTCGTCAACGCCGGCGAGATCGCGCTCGAGCGCATCGAGTACTCGGTGCAGCGCGCCGCCACCGAACGCGACCAGGTCCAGGCCCGCCGCCAGAGCCGCGAGCAGGCGCTGACCGGCGTCCGCGCCAAGGTCCGCGAGCTCACCGGCGAGCTGGAGAAGCTGACCGACGCCGTCCACCGCGACGAGGTGCTGCGCGCGGAGCAGCGGCTGCGGCTGGAGACCCTGGAAGCCAAGATCGCCGAGGACTTCGGCATGGGGCTGGAGGACCTCGTCCGCGAGTACGGCCCGGACGTCCCGGTCCCGCCGAGCGCGGGCGAGATGGCCGAGTACGAGGCGGCCAAGGAACGCGGCGAGGACGTCACCCCGCCGCCGCCGATGCCCTACGACCGCGACACCCAGGCCCGCCGCGCCAAGCGCGCCGAGAAGGACCTGTCGTTGCTGGGCAAGGTGAACCCCCTCGCGCTGGAGGAGTTCGCGGCGCTGGAGGAGCGGTACAAGTTCCTCTCCACGCAGCTGGAAGACCTCAAGGACACCCGCAAGGACCTCGAAGCCGTCATCAAGCAGGTCGACGAGAAGATCCTCGAGGTCTTCGCCGACGCCTACACCGACGTCGCCCGCGAGTTCGAGACGGTCTTCGGGGTGCTCTTCCCGGGCGGCGAGGGCCGGATGGTCCTCACCGAGCCGGACGACATGCTGGCCACCGGCGTCGACGTCGAAGCGCGCCCGCCGGGCAAGAAGGTCAAGCGGCTGTCGCTGCTGTCCGGTGGCGAGAAGTCGCTGGTCGCGGTGGGCATGCTGGTCGCGATCTTCCGCGCCCGGCCGTCACCCTTCTACGTCATGGACGAGGTCGAGGCCGCGCTCGACGACACCAACATGCGCCGGCTGATCGGGCTGCTGGAGCAGCTGCGCGACTCGTCGCAGCTGATCATCATCACCCACCAGAAGCCGACCATGGAGATCGCCGACGCCCTCTACGGCGTGAGCATGCAGGGCGACGGCATCACGAAGGTGATCTCGCAGCGTCTGCGCTCGACCGAGGAAGAGCCGGTCGGAGTCAGCTGACCTCGTCTTCGCGCGGCGCGCGGCGGTCTTCCGGCCGCACCCGGGGCTCGTAGGTGCTGAGGTCGTTGCCGATGTAGTGGGCGTCGTCGATTCGTGCCCGCCGCCCGCGCGGCGCGAGCATGCCCCGCTTGACCCCGCGTTTGCGGTCGGACCGGTCCATGACCAGGGCGATGACGAGCACCACGGCCAGCACCGCGCCGAGCCCGATGAAGAACCCCATGTGACCCCCTGTCCCGCTCCCAGGCTACGGGAGCGGGGCGGGGTGTCACATCCGCTTATCCGGCGACCCAGAAGGCGTAGTCCGCCGAGTACCGGACCGCCGTCTGCGCCCCGGCCGAGCACGTTCCGGCCGGAGCCACGCCGCCGCGGGTGTTGAGGCGCTGGATGTAGGTCACCTTGCCGAAGATCCCGTCGCCGGTGTTGAGGTTCGCCTTGAGCAGCAGCTCCGGGATCGCGTCCTTGCGCGGCGACGAAGCGGCCGCGGCCGCGCCGACCGTGCTGCCGTCCACAATGGACGTCCACACCGGGCCCTTGCTGTGCAGCGCCACCGGCTTCCCGTGCTTCGACAGCACCGCGGCCGGCTGGATCAGCGCCCACGCGCCGTTCGTGCAGCCGTAGATCTGGACGCCCTCGGCCGGGTAGCTCGCCAGGGCCCGGTTGCCCGCCGGCACCTTGATCGCGTCCGGCACCTTCGAAGCCGCCGGGGTGGCCGAAGCCGTCGCCGCGCCGCCGACCAGCAGGGCGCCGATCGCGAGCGCCACCGTCATCCGCTTCATGGAATCCACCTTCGAAATCCTCCCGCCGCTTCTCGGCGGGCTCCCGCCATTCGACACGGGAGCCCACCGGAAACGGTTCAGACGGATCAAGCGGCGCGAACCTCGGTGGCTTCCCCCGCGGCTTCGGCTTCGGCCGCCTTCGGGTCCGGCGTACGGTGCCGCAGGGCCAGCAACCCGCCGACGACCAGCGTGATGACCACGCCCATCAGCGTGTACCACGGGTAGGCGAGCGCCACCTTGTCCCCGGCCGCCTTGCCGAAGTCGACGCCGATCAGGCCGCCGGTCTTCGCGCTGAACTTCACCCCGAGGATGACGAACGCCATCACCACGACCGTGACGACGAACGCGATGATCGCGTCCAGCTGCCGCGCCTTCTTGATCAGCAGGCCCAGCAGGAACGAGCCGAGCAGCGCGCCGTAGGTGTAGCCGGTGATCGCGAGCCCCAGCTCGATGACCGAGTTCTTCGTGGTGGAGAACAGCGAAGCGAACACCGCGAACACGACGGCCCAGATCAACGTCCACATGCGACCGTGCTGCAGCAGCTTCGAGTCCTCCGGCGAGCGCTTGGTGAACCGCTGGTAGAGGTCGGCCACGGTGGACGTCGACAGCGCGTTGAGCGCCGAAGCCAACGCGCCCATCGTCGAGGCCAGCACCCCGGCGATGAGCAGGCCGGACACGCCGACCGGCAGGTCGTCGATGATGAACCGCGAGAACACGTCGTCCGGGCTCTGCAACCCCAGCTGCGCCACGGACTTGCGCCCGTTGAACACCCACAGCATCGCCCCGACCAGCAGGAACAGCGCGAACTGGATGGTGACGATGATGCCGCTGCCGATGAGCGCCTTCTGGCCGTCGCGCAGGCTGCGCGTGGCCAGCAGGCGCTGGGCGATCAGCTGGTCGGCGCCGTGCGACGCCATCGACAGCGCCGCGCCGCCGAGCACCGCCGTCACGAAGGCGTACGGGCTGGTCAGGAGGTTCTTCGTGAAGTCGACGAGCATGAACTTGCCGTCCGCGGACGCCTGCGACGCCCAGTCGGCGGGCAGCTTGTTCAGCAGCACGATCGCGGCCACCGCGGCGCCGCCCAGGTACAGCGAGAGCTGGATGACGTCGACCCAGACGACGGCCTTGATCCCGCCGATGTAGGCGTAGATCAGCGTCAGCGCGGTGAGGATGACGACGATCACCCAGTAGTCGAGGTGGATGTTGTAGTGCGCCAGGATCACCTTGATCGGGATCGCGCCGGCGAACAGGCGCACGCCTTCGGCGAGCAGCCGCGTGATCACGAACGTCACCGACGCGGTGCCCTGCAGCCCGGAGCCGAACCGCTTCCCGAGGAACGCGTACGCGCTGACGAGGTTGCCCCGGAAGTACCGCGGCAGCAGGACGAACGCGGCGATCGTCCGGCCGATGATGTAGCCGAAGGCCAGCTGCAGGAACAGGAACGCGTTGCCGAAGACCAGCCCGGGCGTGCTGATCACGGTGAGCGTCGAGGTCTCCGTGGCCACCACGGACAGCATCACCGCACCCCACGGGAGGCTGCGCTCGCCGACGAAGTAGTCGGCCGCCGACCGTTGCTTCCGGCCGACGAGCACGCCGATCAAGGGCATCGCCGCCAGGTAGATCACGATGATGGCGAGGTCAACACCGCGCATGGATCACTCCTACCGTCATCCGGTCTTCTCCGCGACTCGCAAGCGCGTCACGGTGCCCCCCAGCGGGGCGGGAAGGATCAGGGGGCGGGCGCCCGGGACCAGCGCGCCGAGCACACGCGGTCCGCGCGCACCGGTGGCCGACGGCACCGTGGCGGGCACGCCGCACCAGGTGAGCCAGCCCAGCAACGCCGTCAGGTACGCCTCCTTGCCGGCACCGGGCAGGCCGAGGTCGTCGCTGGTCTTGACCACAGCCGAACCCACGGCGCGGATCAGCGCGGCCATCAGCGCCGGGTTCGCGACGCCGCCACCGGAGGCGATGACGGTGGTGACGCCGTGGCGGCGGCACTGGTCGGCCACGGTGACGGCGGTCAGTTCGGTCAGCGTCGCGAGCAGGTCGCCGGGGTCGACCGGCTCGAGGCCCGCCAGCGCGGTGTCGAGGTAGTCCGCGTTGAAGTGCTCCTTGCCGGTGGACTTCGGCGGCGCGGCCGCGAAGTACGGGTCGGCCAGCAGCCGGCCGAGCAGGTCGGCGCGCACCGACCCGCCGAGGGCCAGCCGGCCGTCGACGTCGCTGCGCTGCCCCGAGACGCGGTGGGCGGCCAGGTCGAGCAGCGCGTTGGCGGGCCCGGTGTCGTAGGCGATCACCGGCCGCCCCTCGGCGACGACGGTGATGTTCGCGATGCCGCCGAGGTTCAGCGCGGCGACCGGACGGCCGGTGTCCTCGGCGAGGCCGCGCAGCCACAGCCGGTCGAGCGTGCTCGCCAGCGGTGCACCGTGGCCGCCCGCGGCGACGTCGCGGGCCCGCAGGTCGGCGCACACCGGCAGCCCGGTGCGTTCGGCGATCCAGGCGGGCTGGCCGAGCTGGAGGGTGCCGCGGACGTGGCCGTCTTCGACCCAGTGGAAGACCGTCTGGCCCAGCGACGCGACCAGGTCCACGCCGCCGCCGGCGAGCTCCGCGGCCCCGCGCACGGCCGCGTCGGCGAACGCCTGCCCGACGCCGGTGTCGAGCCGGGTCAGCTCGTGCGCGGTGCACGGGTTCGGCGGCAACGCGGCGAGCAGGCCTTCGCGCAGCGGTTCGGGGTACGGGACGTCGAGCTCGCCGAGCGGCGTCAGCACGACCGTGCTGTCCTCGGCGTGCAGGTCGGCGGCGGCCACGTCGATCCCGTCGATCGACGTGCCCGAAATCAGGCCGATCACCCGGAAGGTGTGGCTCGCTCTCAACCCCATCCGGAGGGGTTTAGTGGAGCTTTCGGTGTGACGCAACCCACGTGGTGAAGTCTTGGCCCAATCGGGACCCAGGTTGTGACGAATTGCCTGTGTGGACGGGGTGTCCGGCGCGGGGGAGCGCGGATGAAAGGATGGGTCCGTGTCGAGCACCTGGTTCCTGTTCGTAGTCGTCGCCGTCGTCGTCCTGGTCGCCCTGCTGGTGACCGGCCTGCTGATCGCACGCAGGCGGCGGATCAGCCTGGACGCCCAGCGCGAGGTCGAGGCGAAACCGAAGGGCGGTTCGTACGCCGCCAGCGGGGGCATCGCGCTCGCGCCCGGCGGCACGGCCGAGGCCGAAGCACCCGAGCACCCGGTCGAGGACCGGCCGGAGACCGACGGCCAGCCGGCGGTGGGTGACGACGCGGCGGTGCCGCGCGATTCGGCGCAACGCACGGTCCGCGACGTCAAGCTGCCGGACGCCGAGGTCGTCGAACCGGCCCCGGTCGCCGAGGAGATCGAACCGGCGGCGGGCCGCATGGAGCGGCTGCGCGGCCGCCTGACGAAGTCGCGCTCGATGTTCGGGACGAGCCTGCTGGGCCTGCTCGGCGCCGGCGACCTCGACGAGGACTCCTGGCAGGACGTCGAAGACACGCTCCTGATGGCCGACCTCGGTGCGGCCACGACGAACCAGATCGTCGAGCGCCTGCGCGACGAGCTCTCGCGGCGCGCGGTGCGCTCGTCCGCCGAGGCGCGCGAAGTGCTGCACGAGGTGCTGACGGCCCAGCTGTCCACCGACGGCCACCGCGCGGTGCGGGCGCTGCCGCACACCGTCGACGGCAAGAAGCAGCCGGCGGTGGTGCTGGTGGCCGGGGTCAACGGCACCGGCAAGACGACGACCACGGGCAAGCTCGCCCGCGTCCTGGTGGCCCAGGGCGGAACGGTCCTGCTGGGCGCCGCGGACACGTTCCGCGCGGCGGCGGCCGACCAGCTCCAGACGTGGGCCGAGCGCGTGGGCGCCGAGGTCGTCCGCGGCAAGGAGGGCGCGGACCCGGCGGCGGTGGCGTTCGACGCGGTCAAGCGCGGCGTGGACACGGGCGTGGACGCGGTCCTGGTCGACACGGCGGGCCGGCTCCACACGAAGACGGGCCTGATGGACGAGCTCGGCAAGGTCAAGCGCGTCGTGGAGAAGCAGGCGAAGGTCGACGAGGTGCTCTTGGTCCTCGACGCGACGACGGGCCAGAACGGGCTCATGCAGGCCCGGGTGTTCGCCGAGGTGATCGACGTGACGGGCATCGTGCTGACCAAGCTCGACGGAACGGCCAAGGGCGGCATCGTGTTCCAGGTCCAGAAGGAGCTGGGCGTTCCGGTGAAGCTGGTCGGGCTGGGTGAAGGCCCGGACGACCTGGCGCCGTTCGAGCCGGGCGCGTTCGTGGACGCCCTGCTCGGCTAGCTAGCCGAGCGGGCGGCCGGTCTGGAAGTCGTAGACCAGCAGGCTTTGCCCGAGCTGGCGGAGGTGCGTCGAGCACAGCTGCTTCGCCGTCGTCGGTGGATTCGTGCACTGCCGGTCGAGGCTCGCCAGTGCCCGGCACGCCGCGGGGTTCCGCGTCCGGGCCGACGCGCCGTCGTCCGGGATGAAGAGCCCGCTGCGGGTGCGGATCTGCCGTTCGGCCGGAGGCGTCCAGCGCCGGGTCGGCGGCAGGCGGAAGAGCGGGGTGCCGTCGGGTTTGCTCAGCCCGACGTCGGACAGCAGGCGCGCGTTCGGGGCGTGCACCGGGATCACGAGCCGTGACGTGCCGGCCGGCTGCAGCCGTGACCACCCGAAGCCGCGCAGCAACGGTGGCGAGCCCGTTCCGGGGGACGGATCCAGGATCATCGCGCTGCCGACGTAGTCCCCGCGTGGGACGGACAGGCGTGTCGTGTCGCCGAGCAGCAGGGAGACGATCGCGCCGCCGGAGGGGTCGTCCGCTTCCTGGAGCGTGACGATCACCGGCGTCCTGGCCTGGAGCCGGAGGTGGTTGCCGACGGTGATTTCGACGGTGTCCGTGCCGCCGCGCCACGGCGTCTGCCACGTGCGCGGACCGTCGAAGACACGGTCGAGCACCCGGTCGAAGAGCCGGTCCGCGACCTTCGCCGCCGCCCAGCCCAGCATCGGTCCCACCACGATCGGGTCCACCATCGAATGCCTCCCTCGCGTTCACCGGTACAGACCCGCGGTGGTGGCGTTTCGATACACCTGGTTCGCGATCGTGACGATCCGGCTCGGTCAGAGCCGGAACAGCGGCGTCCCGTCCGCCTTCCGCAGACCCAGTTGCAGGATCACCGGCGCCGACGGGCGGTTGACCGGGATCAGGCACGGGGACGTCCGGCGGGCCGCGACGGTCAGGCGGGACCAGCCGATGCCCTGCAGGGTGCGGCGGGCGGGGTCGACGACCATCGCCGCGCCGAAGTAGCGGCCGCCGGGGAGGGCGATGCGGGCCGTGTGGCCGAGGACCGCCGGAAACGCCGTGCCCACGCGGCTGCCGTCCTCCTGGAGGGTGAGGATCACCGGCGTCCGGGCTTTCGCGGCGAGGTGGTAGCCGACGCTGATCTCGACCGTCCCGGCCGGGGTCTTGGCCGGCCGCGGCCAGGTGGGTGGCGCGGAGGGCCCGTCGAGCGCCCGGTCGACGAGCCGGTCCAGGAGGTTCGAAGCGGCGCCCTGCGCGAGCCAGGCCAAGGCGCCGGTGTGCGTGTCCATGCGACCTCCGGCGATGTTCGGATGACGGCGGCGGCACGCCGGCGCAGAATCCGGGCATGCCCGGTTGACGCACGCGTGCCCCTCCTCGTGGAAGACGCCCCGAAGCCGTCATTCGCTACGAGAGAGGACCCATCATGACCGCCATTCACGGCGATCGGGTGCGCCTGCGCCCGATCGGCCCAGCGGACCGCGCCCGAGCGCACGAAATCCTGGCAACCCCGGAGGTCGCCCGCTGGTGGGGCGAGCCGGAGCAGGCGATCCGGGCGCCGGCCCGGCACCTGGCGCGACGGGCTGTTGATGGATCTGCTGGAAGGGGTGCTGAGCTGAGTCAGTCCTTGTCGATGACCTGCTGGATCAGTTTCCCGATCCGCTCGACGTTGATGTTGACCTGAGTGAACCCGCTGTCGACCTTGGCTTCGAGCTGGTCGAGTCGCTGACCCTGCTCGATCTGCGTCTCGCGCAGGGCGTTCAGCACCTGGGTGTGACCGTTCAGGGTCTGCTTGAAGTCGGAGACGTCCCGGTCTGCCGCGCCGGCCAATATGCGGGCAGCTGCGGCGTCCTGCCGCGACTGACGCGTCTGTTCCTCCAAAGCCGTCACACGGGCTTCGAGGTCTTCGAGTCTTGCCATGTCGTCGACTTTACCGGCGGGGTCCGAGCCCTCGGCCGCGGGGTCACTTTCGGTCACTAGTTATCGCTCTCAGTCACACTGATAGTGGGGCCTGGGAAAGGCTTGCTCCCAGGGCGTCCGCGACCCGCTGCACCGCCGGGGCGATGTGCGCCACCGCCTCGGCGGTCAGCCGCCCGGACGGCCCCGACACCGACACCGCCGCCGGCACCGGCGCGCCCGGCACCGCCACCGCGACGCACCGCACCCCGAGCTCCTGCTCCGCCTCGTCCAGCGCATACCCCTGCGAAGCGATCCGCGACAGCTCGACCGCCAGCGCCTCGGGATCGGTGAACGTGTGCTCGGTGTACGCGGGCATCCCCGTCCGCTCCAGCAACGAACGCACCTCCGAGGCAGGCAAATGCGCGAGCATCGCCTTTCCGACCCCGGTCCCGTGCGGCAGCAGCCGCCGCCCGACCTCGGTGAACATCCGCATCGAGTGCTTCGAAGGCACCTGGGCCACGTACACGACCTCGTCGCGCTCAAGGACGGCCAGGTTCGCCGTCTCGCCGACCTCCTCGACCAGTTCCGCCAGCAGCGGCCGGGCCCACGCGCCGAACTGCATGCTCGCGTTCTCGCCCAACCGGATCAGCCGGGCGCCCAGCGCGTAGCGGCGGTTCGTGTTCTGGCGGACGTACCCCAGGTCGACGAGGGTGCGGATCAGCCGGTGGATCGTCGGCATCGGCAGCCCGGACAGCGTCGCGAGCTCCGACAGGCTGGCTTCGCCGCCGGTGTCCGCGAGGTGTTCCAGCAGCTCGAAGGCGCGCTGCAGGGACTGGACGCCGCCGTCGCGACCGTTCTTCTCCGCCGGCACGGTGGCCCTCCTTACGTCGGCGTTGAGCTTCCGCTATGCAGAAACTATAGTCCGGCTGGTAGAAAACCGTAGGGCCGTTATCCAAAGATCCGAACCCTCGAGGTGTTTCCCCATGTCTTCTGAAGTCCAGGTGCTGGGCGACCCGGTCGAGCGCGGCGACGAGATTCTCACGCCGGAGGCGCTCGCCTTCCTCGCCGGCCTCCACGACGCCTTCGCCGGCCGCCGCGACGAGCTGCTCCAGGCGCGCGGCAAGCGCCGCGAGGAGGCCCGGACCACCGGCAGGCTCGACTTCCTGCCGGAGACCAAGGAGATCCGCGAAGGCGACTGGCAGGTCGCCGGCGCGCCCGCCGCGCTGCGGGACCGCCGGGTCGAGATCACCGGGCCGACCGACCGCAAGATGACCATCAACGCCCTCAACTCCGGCGCCAAGGTGTGGCTGGCCGACCTCGAGGACGCCAACACCCCGCACTGGCAGAACGTCGTCTCCGGCCAGGTCAACCTCTACGACGCCATCCGCGAGACGATCACCCTGGAGAGCGGCGGCAAGAGCTACGCGCTCAAGGACGGCGTCGAGCACGCCACGATCGTGGTCCGCCCGCGCGGCTGGCACCTGCCCGAGAGCCACCTGACCTTCGGCGGCCGCGAAGGCGTCGGCGCGCTCGTCGACTTCGGCCTGCACTTCTTCCACAACGCGGCCGAACTGCTCAAGCGCGGCAAGGGTCCGTACTACTACCTGCCGAAGATGGAGAGCCACCTCGAGGCGCGGCTCTGGAACGACGTCTTCACCCACGCCGAGAAGGCCCTCGGCATCGAGCACGGCACCGTCCGCGCGACCGTGCTGATCGAGACCATCCCGGCCGCGTTCGAGATGGAAGAGATCCTCTACGAGCTGCGCGAGCACGCGTCGGGCCTCAACGCCGGCCGCTGGGACTACCTGTTCAGCGTCATCAAGTACTTCCGCGACGCGGGCGAGAAGTTCGTGCTGCCGGACCGCAACTCCGTCACCATGACCGCGCCGTTCATGCGCGCCTACACCGAGCTGCTGGTGCGCACCTGCCACAAGCGCGGCGCCTTCGCGATCGGCGGCATGGCCGCGTTCATCCCGAGCAAGGACCCCGAGACCAACAAGGGCGCCTTCGAGAAGGTCCACGCGGACAAGTCGCGCGAGGCCGGCGACGGCTTCGACGGCTCCTGGGTCGCGCACCCGGGCATGGTGGAGCTCTGCAAGGAGGAGTTCGACCAGGTCCTCGGCGACCAGCCCAACCAGCTCGGCCGCACCCGCGACGAGGTCAGCGTCACCGCCGACCAGCTGCTCGACGTCGCTTCGACGCCGGGGAGCGCGACGGCGGCCGGCCTGCGCGCCGCGGTCGACGTCGGCGTCCGCTACATCGCCTCCTGGCTGGGCGGCAACGGCGCGGCGGCCATCCACAACCTGATGGAGGACGCCGCGACCGCCGAGATCTCGCGCTCGCAGATCTGGCAGTGGGTCAAGAACGGGACCACTTTGGACAGCGGCGACGTCGTGACGGCGGAGCTGGTGCGCGGCGTGCTGGCCGACGTCCGCGGCGAGCTGGCCGGCGAGCTCAAGCCGGAGCTGCTGGAGCCCGCGGTGGAGCTGTTCGAGCAGGTCGCGCTGGCCGAGGAGTTCCCCGACTTCCTGACGCTGCCCGCGTACGAGAAGATCAAGTAGTGCGGCTTTCCGAGGACGTCTACGACGCCGCCGACGCGCGCCTGGCTGCGGCCGACGCGCGCGTCGCGGCGTCGTACCCGGGGGAGCGGCCGGGACGCCGGCCCGTGCACACGGTCTACGTCCCGGCGTCGCAGTACAAGACGCGCCTGGTGGCCGACTGGGGCAAGCAGGCGATGCGGGTCTTCATCGAGCACGCCGACCTCCTCGGCGCCGACGCGGACGTGTACGAACGCGTCCGCGCGAAGCTGCTGACCGAGCCGATCGAAGACCTGCGGATCGACTTCGAGGACGGCTTCGGCCGCGTCCCCGACGACGTCGAAGACGCCGCCGCTCGCGCGGCCGGGCAGACCCTGGCGACGACCGGCGGGACGCCGTTCTGCGGCATCCGCTTCAAGAGTTTCGAAGCGGCGACGCGCCGGCGTGGCATCCGCACCCTCGACCTGTTCCTGGGTGCGTTGCTGGACAACGGGCCGCTGCCGCCCGGGTTCGTCGTCACGCTGCCGAAGGTGACGGCGGTCGACCAGGTCTCCGTGGCCGCGGACGTACTGGCGCGCCTGGAATCCGCGTATGACCTGCCCGGGAACACGCTGCGCTTCGAGGTCCAGATCGAGACCTCGCAGTCCATTGTGGACCTGGACGGGACGTTGTCGGTGGCGCGGATCGTGCACGCGGCGGAAGGCCGGTGCACGGGCCTGCACTACGGAACGTACGACTACAGCGCGGGTCTGGGCATCGCGGCGGCGTACCAGAGCATGGAGCACCCGGCGGCGGACCTGGCCAAGGGCCTGATGCAGGTCGCGGCGGCCGGCACCGGCGTCCGCCTCTCGGACGGCTCGACGAACAAGCTCCCGATCGGCGACGCCCTGCCCACGGCGTGGGCCGAGCACCTGCGCCTGGTGCGGAGGTCCCTGGAACGCGGCTTCTACCAGGGCTGGGACCTGCATCCGCACCAGCTGCCGACCCGCTTCGCGGCGACGTACACGTTCTACCGGTCGGGTTTCCCCGCGGCGGTGGAGCGGCTGCGCGCGTACGCGGACAAGCAGGCCGGCGGAGTGCTGGACGAGCCGGCGACCGCGCAGGCGCTGGCGGTGTACCTGCTGCGCGGGCTCGACTGCGGTGCGCTCGACGAGGGCGAGTTGCCGTTCGGACGGCCGGAGCTGGAGAAGTACGCCCGGCGCGAAGTGTGAGGGCTACTCGCCGAGGCGGGCGCGGTCGGCGGCCGCGCGGCCCGCGCCCCAGCCTTCGTGGCTGCGCACGGTCACCGATTTGTTCACCACTTCGGGGAAGAGCGTGGTGAAGGCCGCGGCCACGTTCTTCTCGTGCGAAGCCAGCACCGGCAGCAGTTCCGGTGTCTGGGCGATCGTCGCTTCCGCCGCCCGTTCGAGCCGCTCGCCGATCCGGGTGGCGTAGGAGACGAGGAACGACTTCCGGAACGGCCGCGAGCGGCCGGCCGGGTCGGCGATCATCGCCCGCGTCGCCTGGACGAGCAGCGACGTCGTCAGCAGCGCGACCGAGTCCAGGTCGTCCTCGTCGCCGATGACGGTGACGAACTCCCAGCGCGGGTCGAAGACCGCGCGGCAGCGGTTGGCCTTCGCGACCACGTGGACCAGCAGCGACTTGGCGTCGGTGTACGGCGTGTCGAGCCAGATCCGGCGGGCCGCGGGCCGCTCGGGTGCGGCCTCGGCGGCCTCGACCAGCACGCGGTCGAGAGCGTGGCGGGTCATCAGCTCCTGCGCCTTTGCCGAAAGGGCCTCGGCCTCCTCCGGGAACGAGCTCGATTCGGCCTTGGCGAGCAGCGCGCGGACCCGGCTCAGCTTCTTTTCGTCGACGTGCTGACGCGCCGGACGTTCCAGCGGGGTCCCCGGCGTGGGCAGGACGACGGTCAGCCTCGGCAGCGTCTTCAGCAGGCCGAAGGCTTCGATGACGGCCGCGACGGCTTCGGACGGCGTCAGGATGTGCTTCGCCGCCCATTGCGGCAGGTGCGGCTCGGTGTCCGTCCACCAGCGGGTGGCGCC
>Ga0070663_100000786_pt1 | contig 17208 bp, 11 predicted proteins | sample KBSC63metaG_FD_65646 | JGI IMG/M metagenome (GOLD analysis project Ga0070663, IMG submission 65646) | Corn rhizosphere microbial communities from Kellogg Biological Station, Michigan, USA - KBS C6-3 metaG | ecosystem: Host-associated > Plants > Roots > Rhizosphere > Soil ...
GCGGGGACGACGGTAGGTATCCAGGTGGGCGGGATCGCAACGACGCCGGTAAGCCAGTCGGTGGGGTTGACGGTGCTCAAGCCAGACGGCACGACGCTGACGACCTCCTCGACCGCGACGGGCACCACGTTCAACTTGGCGAACCTGCCGGCGACGGGCAACTACACGGTGTTCGTGGATCCGGGGAAGGGGGCGACGGCAAATTTGACGGCGACCTACGTTACTAGCGGCAGTACCGTCGTGCCGGTTGGTGGAACGGCTACCACGATCAGCACGACGGCCAGTGGTCAATACGCATATCTAAATTTTGTAGCGACGCAAGGTGAGAACCTGGGGCTCGGCATCAGCAACCTGGTGGTCACGGATACATCAACGCCGAACCATTCAACGTATGCCTATGTGACGGTCTACAAGCCGGACGGATCGACGTGGGCCTCCAATGCTTCGTGCCAAGGCGGCGCCTGCGATCTGAATCTTGGCAATGCACCGGTCACAGGTACTTACACTGTGATTGTCCGGACGCAGCCTTATGGCACAGGCACGCTGAGTTTCGACGCGACGCTGTCGGACGATCTGGTGGTGCCATTGCCGGCGAACACGGCGACCGCCATGGGCCTAAGCCGAAACGGCCAGAACGGGCGGTACACCTTCGATGCTACGGCGGGGACGACGGTAGGTATCCAGGTGGGCGGGATCGCAACGACGCCAGCAAGCCAGTCGTTGGCGTTGACGGTGCTCAAGCCGGACGGCACAACGCTGACGACCTCATCGACCGTGGCGGGCACCACGTTTAACTTGGCGAATCTACCGGCGACGGGCACCTACACGGTGTTCGTGGATCCGGGGAAGGGGGCGACAGCGAATCTGTCGGCCACGTACGTTTCCAGCGGCAGTACGGTCGTGCCGGTTGGTGGAACGTCTACCACGATCAGCACGACGGCCAGTGGCCAGTATGCGTATTTAAATTTTGCGGCTACACAAGGCGAGAACCTGGGGTTGGGCATCAGCAACCTGGTGGTCACGGACACATCAACGCCGAGTTCGTCCTATGCGTACATTTACGTCTACAAGCCGGACGGGACGTCTTGGAAATCGGGCTCGTGCCAGGGGAATGTGTGTGACCTCAACCTTGGCAATGCGCCTGTGACTGGGGCCTATAGCGTAACGGTACAACCGTACCCTTACGGGACGGGCACGCTGAGTTTCAATGCGACGTTGTCGGACGATCTGGTGTTGCCACTGCCGGCAAACGCGACAACGGCGATGAGCCTGAGTCGGAATGGCCAGAACGGGCGGTACACGTTCGATGCTACGGCAGGGACGACGGTGGGCATCCAGGTGGGCGGAATTACGACTGTGCCCGTGAGTCAGACGTTGGCGTTGGCGGTGCTCAAGCCGGACGGCACGACGCTGACGACCGCATCGACTGCCACAGGCACCACCTTCAACTTGGCGAGCCTGCCGGCGACGGGCACCTACACGGTATTCGTGGATCCGGGGAAGGGGGCGACAGCGAATCTGTCGGCGACGTATGTCACCAGCGGCAGTACGGTCGTGCCCATTGGAGGAACGTCTACCGCGATCAGCACGACGGCCAGCGGTCAGTACGCATATCTGAATTTTGTAGCGACGCAAGGCGAGAACCTGGGATTGGGCATCAGCAACCTGGTGGTCACGGATACATCGACGCCGAGTTCGTCCTACGCCTTTATTTACGTCTACAAGCCGGACGGGACCGTTTGGACGTCGGGCTCGTGCCAGGGGAATGGATGCGACCTCAACCTCGGCAGCGCGCCAGTAGCGGGGACATATACCGTCACGGTGCAACCGTACCCTTACGGGACGGGCACGCTGAGTTTCAATGCAACGTTGTCGGACGATCTGGTGGTGCCACTGCCGGCAAGCATGACAACGGTGATGAGCCTGAGTCGGAATGGCCAGAACGGGCGGTACACGTTCGATGCTACGGCGGGGACGACCGTGGGCATCCAGGTCGGCGGAATTACGACAGTGCCCGCAAGCCAGACATTGGCGTTGACGGTGCTCAAGCCGGACGGCACGACGCTGACGACCTCCTCGACAGCGACGGGCACAGCGTTCAACTTAGCGAACTTGCCGGCGACGGGCACCTATACGCTATTCGTGGATCCGGGGAAGGGAGCGGCGGCGAATCTGTCGGTGACGTACGTGGCGAGCGGCAGCGTCGTCTTGTCCGTGGGAGGCGGATCGATATCGTTCACCCCAACGGCCAACGGTGCGTACGCGTACCTGAATTTCGTGGCGACGCCGGGCGAGAACCTGGGGTTGGGCATCAGCAACCTGGTGGTGACGGATACGTCGACTCCAAATCACTCGACCTCGGCATACGTGACGGTCTACAAACCGGACGGGTCGACCTGGACGAATGCGACGTGCCAAAGCGGCAGCGGGTGCGGTCTGAATCTGACCAATGCGCCATCCGCGGGCATCTACGCGGTCACGGTCAGGCCATATCCTTATGGCACAGGAACCTTGAGCTTCAACGCGGCTTTATCAGACGATCTGGTTGTGCCCTTGCCGGCGAGCACAGCAACGGCGATGAGTCTGGGGCGGATTGGTCAGAACGGAAGGTATACGTTCGACGCTACGGCAGGGACAAACGTGGGGGTGCAGATCGGCAGCATCGCAACGACGCCGGCAAGTCAGTCGTTGACGCTCGGAGTGCTCAAGCCGGATGGCACGGCGCTATCGGGCTCTTCCGTCTCAACTAGCACGGGCTACACGTTCAATTTGGCGAATCTGCCGACTACGGGTACGTACACGATATTCGTGGATCCGGCGTCCGGCGCCATGGCGACGCTGAGTGCAACGCTGACACATCTCTGAACCGCGCCGAACGCGTATTGAAGTCTGTCGAGGACGACGATGAAAATGACCCGCACATCACATGGACTCACGCTGGGCGTTCTGATTGCTGCTTTCGCGTGGGGGACCGCCGCAAGTGCGATCCGGGCCGCCGACTCGGATTTGGACGCCTCCGAGAGCGTGCCAGTGCTGTCCGAGTCCACTCCTGCCAATGACGAGCGTGACGCTTCGCTCGATACGCCGATCGCGCTGCGTTTCCGGCGGCCACTTGACTCGGCATCCGTCAGTTCGTCGACCGTAAGTTTGCTCGGCCCCAACGGGCCTCTTGCGGTCGACGTAAATTGGGACCCCGCTAGAAGCGAAGTACAGGTACGCACGAGAAATGACCTACTCCCTGCTTCGCGCTACACCGTATTCGTCTCGGGAGCAAAATTCGCTGAGGCCGCCCCGGTTCCGTTGACGGCAGTCACCTTCAAGACGCGATCGATGGATTCCAACGGCTCCCGCCGCACAGCAGCAGTCGAGCCTGCAGCCGCGACGGATGCTCGAGGTGAAGCTACGGAAGCTGAAATCCTGAGGTCCACAGTCGCTTTCTCTCAGAACGCCCATCAACTGGCCACAGGCACGGCTGGAGCGTCGGCGGCTCCTACCTCGAGTTGCGACAATCACGAATTGCTTCGCGGGTATTCGTTCTGCCGGAGGAAGGGAGATATATCCGGCGGCATCTTCCGCCCCGGTATCGACAATACGGACGCTCGCTGGCGCGTGAATACGCCACTGCCGGAGCTCCCCACTGTCGACGATTTTCCGGTGGGCACTTTTCCCAGGGGCCAGACCGCCGTTTTCGGCGTCGTGCGCCGCATTGATGATGAGCCGGTTGCCGGTGTGACGCTCTCGATCGGCGGCGCGTCGACCCGGACAGATGAGTTCGGACGATTCGCGTTGGTCAATGTCCCGAATGGTCAACAGGTGCTCGTCGTCGATGGGAGATCGGCCAACCGCGCATCGGAAGAATACGGTCAATTCACCGCTTCGTTAGAGATCAAGGCGCACGAAGCCAATTCGGTGCCGTACAACTTGTTCCTGCCGCGAATCGATGCACGTGACAAAATCCGCATCCCGTCTCCCACGACGGAAGATTTGGTCGTCACGCATCCGTCGATTCCGGGTATGTCGATCCAAATACCTGCGGGCACGGTACTTCGTAACCGCGAAGGGCACATCATCACCGAATTCGCGGTAGTACCGATGCCTGTGGATCGTTCCCCGATTCCCGCGCCGGCGAATTTTCCGGTCTATGTGAGCATGCAACCTGGCGACGCAACGGTTGAGTCACTGGCAGAGACCGGCGCGACTGGCCTACGCGTGATTTACCCGAACTACACCGTGGAAAACACCAAGGAGCAGGGATTCTGGTATTACGATACGGATCGCGGAGAGTGGCAGGTTTATGCAAGCGGCCGCGTCTCGGACGACGGCAGGACCGTTATCCCACTTTCGCTTCATGGGGCGTCTGTGCTGATGCCGCAAGGGGGCGCGAGCATCGGAGGGCTCGATCCCCCGCCCCCCGTGCGTTGCAGTTCGGGTGGTACGGGTGACGGCGATCCAGTGGACTGCGCAACCGGAGCCTTCGTTCATTTCAGTACCGATCTCGCGGTACCGGATACGCCTCCGCTGGCCTTCACGCGCATGTACAGTTCGCAAGATCCCGTATCGCGGCAGTTCGGGCGCGGTATGACGAACAACTATGCGATGTATGTGCATGTCCCTGAGGGATCCTGCTACGGCATCTACACCTCGGTCGGAACCGAGATAGATCTAGTGACCGGGGACGGTGCGGTGTATCCGTTCTTCTTGATTTCGGGGGCGACCCGCAATACCGGTGTCCTTCTTCACAACTCCACGCCCACGCGCTTTTACGGGGCGATCATGCAGACGGACAACCACAACGACCTCACGGTGACCCTGACCGACGGCACGGTGTATCGGATATCGACGGGTTGTCCGACTCTGCTCAAATCGATGACGGATCGCTTCGGCAATACGTCGAGCCTCACTTATAACGCCGGACTGTTGAGCCAAATCGTTTCGTCCAGCGGACGTTGGCTGAGTTTCACGTACAACAGCAATAACCAAATCAGTACCGCATCGGACAACAGTGGCCGCAGCGTGAGCTACGCCTACGACAGCGCGAAGCGATTGATCACGACGACCTTTGCTGACGGCACCACCGAACGCTACGCGTACGACGCAGCCGGAAATATGCGGACGGTGGTCGATCGTCGGGGCAATACGATGGTCACGAATGCATATGATGGAAACCAACGGGTCAGCCAGCAAACCTACGCAGACGGATCGACCTACCAGTTCGCCTATACGCTGAGTGGCTCGACGGTGACGGCTACCGACGTCACTGACGGGCGCGGCAATGTGAAACATCTGGTGTTCGACGCAGCGGGCTATCCGGTTTCGGTCACGCGGGCGAGTGGGACGGCGCTCGCGCAGACGACCACCTATGAACGCAACGCTGGCGAACTGGTCACATCCGTCACGGATCCGCTGGGTCGCGTCACAACGTTAACCTACAGCGATGCCGGCGACGTTCTCACCCGGACGATCCTGGATGGCACATCAGAGGCTGCCACATACGCCTACACGTATACGCTGGACTATCATCAGGTCGCGAGCGTTACGGACGCGCTGGGGAATATTGCTACATACGCATATACCCAAGGGTGTTTGACCTCCGCCACGGATCCGCTGGGGCATGCGACGACGATCACATGCGACAGCAGCGGCAAGCCGGTGTCCGTGGCCGACGCGCTAGGTCACACGACGACGCTTACCTACGCTGGCAACGATCTGCAGTCGATCACTGATCCGCTGAATCGAACCGCGCAATTCACAGTCGACAATTTGGGGCGGGTGATCGCGGTGAGAGATCCGTTGAGCCGTCTGACGCGTGCAGACTACGATACGAATGGCCAAGTCGTGCAGAGCTTCGACTCCTTGGGGCAGGCAACGGCGTATGCCTATGACAACAAGGGCAACCTGCTCAGCGTGACAGACCCGAACGGTGGCGTGACGCAGTATGGCTATGACGACCGTAATCGGCCAATCTCGCGGACCGATGCGCTCAACCACAGCGAATCGTGGGCCTACGACAACCAGGGCAACGTGCAGACGTTCACGGATCGCAAGGGCCAGCTGACGCAGTATCAGTACGATGCACTGAACCGGTTGACGCAGATCACGGATGCGGACGGCCGCATGATCACCGTCAGTTATGACGCGGGCAATCGGCTGGTGCAGGTTGCGGACAGTCAATCGGGGACAATTGCGCGCACCTACAACGGCCGCGATCAACTGATGAGCGAGCAGACGCCGCAGGGTGTGGTGAGCTACCAGTACGACGAGAGGGGGCGGCGCACACAGATGATGGCCGGCAGTCAGGCGCCGGTCCACTACGACTACGACAGGGCGGATCGGCTGATCGAAATCACGCAGGGCCCGGAGACGGTGGGCATGGACTACGACTCGGCGAACCGGCGCACGACATTGACGCTGCCGAACGGCTTGCGGATTGGATATGCATACGATGTGGCGGATCAGGTGACTGGATTGAACTACGCGACGGCGGAGGGAGCCACGCTGGGTACGCTGAGCTACGGCTATGACGCTTTGGGGCGGCGGATCACTCAGGGGGGCAGTTGGGCATCGGAAGCTATGGCGACGCCAACGAGTGCGGTGAGTGCGTTCAACTTAAGCAATCAGCAGACCTCGTTCAACGGTGCGCCGTGGGCGTACGACTTGAACGGCGATCCGACGAATGGTGAAGGTCAGAGCTATGTGTTCGACGATCGGCAGCAACTCCGGCAGATCGTTCAAGGTGCGACACCGCTGGCGAGCTTCCAGTACGACGCGTTCGGAAGGCGGATGAGCAAGACGATCGACGGTGTCACGACGAGCTACCTTTACGACGGTGACAATGCTGTACAGGAAACCCAAGGTAGTGCGGTCAGCCCGATTCTGACCGGATTGAACATTGACGAGCGGTTTGCGCGGACGGAAGCAGTGGGGCGGCGTTACTTTCTGACCGACACACTGGGCAGCACGATCGCATTGGCGGACAGCGGACAGGCTATTCAGCAGAGGTACCAGTACGAACCTTATGGCGAGGTCAACGCGATAGGATCGAGCGACAACCCGTACCAGTATACGGGCAGAGAGAACGACCAAACTGGCTTGTACTACTACCGCGCCCGGTACTACAGCCCGGCGCTCAAGAGGTTCATCTCAGAAGACCCGTTAGGACTTTCAGGGGGACTGAATGGGTACGCCTACGCAGACGGCGATCCAATTGACTTTGACGATCCTTACGGACTGTATAGCTGGGGCGAATTTATCAATGACTCGGCGGATTTTTCTGCAGGTATGGGCGACACAATCAGTTTCACTCTGACTCGTCGGATTCGAGAGCATTGGGACATTGGTAGTGTCAACATGTGTTCAAAATCATATGCGTTCGGAGAGCTTTCTGGTGTCGTGGTTGACACCTATCTCGGAGGTGCGGTGGGATGGGAGGCTGCGGGAGTGAAGGGGGCAGGAAAAGAATTTTCCCACTGGTGGCCGACTCGAATGGGAGGGCCACGATCATTATGGAACGGGAATTTTGTTACATCATTGCGACACTACCTTCATGATCCTTGGCGCTACCCCCGCGGATGGAGAGATTTCGGTCCGAGATTTCCTTGGCTTTTGAGTCAATTGGATCGAGTGCCGAACGTATATAAAGGCGCGTTCGTTGGGTATTTTGGGTCCATGATGAGCTTGGACAATTCTTGTGGGTGTGAGTGATGATTTTTTGGCTGATGAGAGGTATTGCTTCTCTTTACCATCGGATGGCGGGCAGCAAGCGTCTCACTCCGTTAGAGGCAAAGTGTCTTGCGTCTTGGCGGAGTTCGCTATCTACACAAAATATTTCCATTCTAGACACGCAGCTCGATGGCAGTTATTTTGTTCAACGCCAGGCAGGTGGTGCAAAGTTATGTTTCTTCTTCTTTAATAAAGATGGAATTCCTGCTTTTCACGATGAAAGCTCGGATCTGCTGGCGGGTACGGTTAGCCTCGGCGTGCATGGAGGGAGTAAGGCCCAAATTATGCGCGTGAAGATATTTATTCAAAGAGGGTATTTATTTTCGATAGAATTCCCGAAAAGACCAAAGCAATTCTTGCAAAGGCATAATATGCTAGGCCAGCCATTGGAGATTCAGGAAGTAATAAGCAATCTGGACTCGTAGTCGGCACGGTGATCAAAGTGGACCTTGATTCGCGCCGAAAGCGTGGGCCGGGAGCTGAGGTATCTGCTGGGGCTTCATTCAACCCGGCTGCTCGGATGTTGCCGAACACGGCTGCAAATGGCGTGGGTTGCCCAAGCGCTTCGGCAACTGGCACACGATCTATACGCGGATGAATCGCTGGTCCAAGGCGGGCGTTCTGAATTGTGTCTTCGAACAGTTGCAGCGCAACCAAATCGTTCGCATCAAGATCGAAGCCGTCTCGCCAATAGAGGTGCCCCCAATCCCATCAGTGTTGGGGTTGGTATTTCTGGCGGGTAGGTTCCTAGGAATTATTTCTGAATTCTCAGGCGGTGGTTCCGCTTACTACGGAGTGCGCGATGGCTGTAGCGTCGGGCCTTCGGAATCTAGCGTGAATGTTCGCGCTGGCTTTGCGGTAGGCTTGGGTGTTTCGGTTAATTCCTACCAAGAGAATATTGGAGGCGGATGATGCCAAGGAAGTGGAAGGTTCTACCGAATTACAAATGGACGAGAGTTCCATTATTTAGAGATAAATATGACAAAACCTCCTATCCGGTGATGAGTGCTCCAACGAAAGTTGCTTTATTTATTTTTATAATACTTTGCTTGTCGTACACAATATTTCATGCTCGTTAATTGGTGCTCGGTTGTTTTTTGATGTTTTTGCTTAATTAGTTGCTTGATATGGGCAAGGAGTCTGTTGCTGTAGATCCGCCTGCTGAGCCCCTCCCGGAGAACAGGGCCATTTGAAAGTAGAGGATTTCGGCGAAACGGACCCAACGAGAGGAGGCGGTTTCGTCATGAGGGAGTCGAAGTTCAGCGAGGAACAGATCGCGTTTGCGCTGCACCAGAGTGAGACGGGGTCCTTCCCCCGTAGAGTGAGTCCAGAGATTCCTGAAAACTCTCCCCAACGGAGGGTCTCATGCGCAAGTCGAAGTTCAGTGAGAGTCAGGTCGCGGAGATCTTGAGGGAGGACGAAGCGGGCATAGCCGTGGCAGAGATCGCACGCAAGCACGGCATCAGTGCGGCAACGTTCTACCCATGGCGATCCAAGTACGGCGGGATGAGCGTGTCGGACATGCAGCGGCTTCGGGAGCTGGAGCAGGAGAATGCTCGGCTCAAGCGCATGTACGCGAATCAGAGTCTGGAACTCGAGCTGATGAAGGAAGTCGTCGCAAAAAAGTGGTGACGCCAGCGCAGCGCCGCGAGGCGGTGGGCTGGTTGAGGGAGGAGAAGGTCGTGAGCGAGCGCCTGGCGTGCCGGATCGTGCGGCAACCGCGCGCGACGCAGCGGCGGCAACGGCGTTCGGTCGAGCGGTCGGACGCTGAGGTGAGACTACTGGAACTGGCGCAGGCGCACGCGGCCTGGGGTTGTCCCCAGTTGCATCGGCAGCTGCGTCACGAAGGACATCGGATCAATCACAAGCGAACCGAGCGGCTGTACCACGAGCGCGGTCTGTCGATCCGGCGTCGCCGCCGACGGCGCTTGGTGCGCAACGTCAGCCAGCCGCTGCTTCAACCGATCCGTCCAGGCCAGTCCTGGTCGATGGACTTCATGGGCGACAGCTTGGCCGATGGTCGATCGTATCGGACGCTCAACGTGATCGACGACTACGCCCGTGATGCGCTGACGATCGAGATCGACATCAGCCTGAGGGCAAACCGTGTCGTGCGGGTGCTGGACCGCCTGTGCGAGTGGTATGGAACGCCGGTATCGATCCGCAGCGACAACGGTCCGGAGTTCACGAGCGAAGTGACACAAGCGTGGGCGAAGAACAAAGGCATCCGCTGGGACTTCATTCAGCCCGGCTGTCCTGCGCAGAACGCCTACATCGAGCGCTTCAACGGCACCTATCGGCTCGAAGCGCTCGATGCTCATCAGTTTCGTTCACTCGACCAGCGCGAGCCATCACTGAGGAATGGCTTGCGATCTACGACGAGCAACGCACCCACAGTGCCATCGGTCATCTGCCGCCGCTGGCGTTCAAACGACGATGGTAGCAGCGGGAGTTTCCAGGAAAGACTGGACTCGGGTGAGGGGGATTGACCGGGGATTGACCGGATCACCTAGTATTCGAACTTTTGTTACGGATAAAGACACTAGTGGATTTTGTGTCTTGTGGACCTAGCGATCTTGTCGGGCGGACAACCAACCACCGACAAAGCCCGCCCTTGTCAAACCGCGCAACAGATTAGGCACGCTTCGAGTTGCATTCCAAATAGTACTTGTCTTGTAGTTGGCGATCATGCAGAGGATAGGTCCCTGGTTATCGCTGAGGTAGTCATGGTCAACCCAACCTAGGCGCGCATCAGCGCTACCGGACCGAAGACGAGCGCGGCTGTCTCGAAAGCTCGGGTTGAACGCATCGTAAAAACCGTATGGGCCGTACAGCCGACCGTCTTGGAAATTGCGCAGGGCACGGGCCGCCGGGATACAGATCTCAGGCGCAAAGGGTATGGACGCGACTGCCGCAATAGGGGCAAGTGTGCCGCGGTCATCTTCATCAGGCATGCCTTTCGGTCCGTAGGCTGCATAGCCATGAAAACTCGTCGGCACGCCTTTGAAAGCAATGACGACATCACCCGGCCCATTGCTAGCGCTCAAGCCCCAGATGTCCTTCGAATAGCCGTCCCATCCCATGGGATTCGCAATGGCATATTCGCGTTGGGCGTAAGTGGCGCGCCGGCTGTTCTCGAAATAGTCAAACCCTGCGGCCCGCATCGTCGCATCGCGGATACCGCGAAGATCAACCCACACGGCTGCATACTGATGCGCAAAGTGGGGCCCGAACGAGAGATATTTGCGAGCACCTTCTCCACGCCAATAATTCGGGAACGGCGCCGACCAGGCCTCATATGCGCCGTCCTTGACCGGATGCGTACCTGAGCCGAGCGCAAGTAGATACAGCGGCATGCCCTCGTTATAACCATCCCAATTTCGTTCGATGAAGCCGCTCTCGGGCGACCAACCCATTGAGAGCGCCTTACCTCCAATGCTGTGAGCCTGTACCCAATCCCATTCGGTGCGATCCAACAGAAGCTGGGAAAGTCGGCGGATTTCCTTTTCCTGCTCATCCTCGCAATCAAACCAGCCTTGCGCGACCACCATGCCCATCTGAAGCCACGTGGTATCAACGGTGGAAAGCACTGACTTACCAAGCCTTAGTCCGCTCTCCACATCGATGAACTGATAGTAGAAACCGCGATAGCCGCCGCAGCCTGAGCTTTGTTCGCTCTGCGGCAGTTGCTCCAAGAACCGCAGTGTGCGCAACGTCAGGTCTCGAGCTTCGCTCCGGGTGATCCAGCCACGTTCGACCCCAATCGGCCAGGCAGTCAACCCAAAGCCTGTCCCCGTAGTGCTGCACACTGACGGTGTCAACCAGCGATCAGCCATCAGGCCGTTGCGATGATTGACACGCTCCCAATAAAAATTGAATGTGCGGCGCTCTATATCGCCGAGCAACTGCGAGTCCGAGACACGCGTCGCTATGGCCTTGCCCCACAGAGAAGTAGAGGCAATTCCCGTGATAGCCGCGCAGACAAACTTTCTCCGCGTCAGTGTCATCACTTCGCCGGACCAATTTTCGCAACGGCTGCTGAGTCTCCTGCGTCGCTGTTTGCATCGCAAGCGATCCGTGATCGCTCTTCTCCTGAGTGGCTATCCATGCATTTGCCAAGTGAACGAGAGCAGGAATCGACGCGGCGGCGAAGAGGTTCTCGCACAGTCCCGCGATGTGACTTTCATCCACCGCACTTCAACGGCGGGGGATTCCGCGGACCACTACCGCGCTCCGACATCCTCGCCGACGCTGACCGCAGGCGCGACGAGTCGTCCTCATCAGGAGCCCATCTCGCAGAGCTACTAATGACCTTTTCGCCAGTTCTGAAGGTCGCCGACTTGTTCACGGGCGTAAGGTCAACTGCTGTTGCCCCGCAACAGGTCGGTGGCGGCCCGCTGCGCTCGCCGCACCTAGGGCTTCGGCTTTGCAAAGCCAAGCCAATGCCGGCCGAAGACTATCGGTGGGCGGCCTGACGATTTCGTAATACGTATGCAGTCGCTTCGAGAGATTTGGGCGGTATCAAATGCGTTGCGGCGCACGGCTGCGTGGCCAAGCAGGGAGACTGGCACTAACCGCTCAACGAGCGAGGTTTGCAGGTTTCTGGCTCCGAACTCGCGAAATCCCCGGCCGGAGACTTCCGCCGCAAATCGAGCAATAGTCGGCTCGTGCTCGTGCTCGTGCAGCAGTTCGGACCCCAAAACGCAAAATCGCGCCACAGGGCGCGATTTGCACTATCTATCGAGTCGCTGTCTCTGATAGAGACAGCTCGATGGCGGAGAGGGTGGGATTCGAACCCACGTTACGGCATAACCGTAAACCGGATTTCGAATCCGGCGCATTCGACCACTCTGCCACCTCTCCGTGTCGAAGGTCGCGCATCATACGGGGGTGAGCGCGACGAAACAACCGTCGGCGGCGTCAGGCTACACTTCTGGGCTGGTTGCGCCCCTCCGGGGGCCGCGGCAGCCCCTTCCGAATCGACGAAGACCCATCCCATGAGCACGATTTCCGTCCCGGTTTCCTATGGCGAGCTGATCGACAAGATCACGATCCTCGAGATCAAGTCCGAGCGCATCAAGGATTCGGCCAAGCTCGTCAACGTGCGGGTCGAGCTCGATCTGCTGAACGGGACGTGGGCGGCCGCGGCGGCCTCGCGCACCGACATCGCCGTCGAGCGCGGCGAACTGCGTGCGGTCAACGAAGCGTTGTGGGATATCGAGGACCGCATTCGCGTGAAGGAGAAGGCCAAGGCCTTCGATGACGAGTTCATCGAGCTTGCGCGTTCCGTGTACATTCGCAACGACGAACGCGCGACCGTCAAGCGCGCGATCAACGACAAGCTCGGCTCGACGCTGGTGGAAGAAAAATCCTACGAGAGCTACCGCTGAGAGGAGGGCAGAGCGCTCCGCGCTGCCTGCGCCTCGAGCCTCTGCCGCCGCGAGCACGGCCTTCCATGGCTGCAACGACCGTCCTGGTTTGGATGCTCACGCATGCAGCGACCGGGGGCATCAACTGGGGAGGAAGAGGTCGCCCCGGTGCGAGCACAAGGATGGCGCCGCCTGCCTGAATATAAAGGGCGGGTCTGGATGAAACATTTTTCAGAAATGCCGTCCGGTGCCTTGTGGATTTCTTTACCTACGCACGCCGGCGTTCGGCTCAGGCTTCGGCGCGGGCCGCTGCGAAGGCCTCTAGCCGCTCGATGACCGCGTCGACCTCGATCAGGTCCATCACGCCGCGGTGTTCCAGCTTGGTGCCCCACGGCAGCGCGTCGGCCGGCTTCTTGCGGAACTTGCGCGCGGCCGCGTCGTAGCGGTCGACGCACCATCGACGATCCGAATACGGTCCGGAGCGTGCCGGATTGCTCGCTGCATGCAGCCCGAGCACCGGCGTGCCGACGGCGTTGGCGATGTGCATCGGTCCGGAATCGGGGCAGAGCACCAGCGTCGCGCGCTGCAGCAGCGCCATCAGCTGCTTGAGCGTGTCCTTGCCGATCAGGTCGAGCGGGCGCGTCTTCATCTGCGCGAGGATCGCGTCGCCGAATTCGCGCTCGAATTCGCTGGGCCCGCCGCACAGGGCGACGCGCCAGCCCAGTTCCAGCGACGCGTGGTCCATCACCGCGGCGTAGCGCTCCGGCCGCCAATTGCGCAGGCGGTGGCTGGAGACCGGGCTCACCAGCAGCGTCGGCTTCTCGCCCGGCAGGTGTTTCTGGGCGAATTCGTGCGCCTGCGGCGGAATCGGGATGTCCCAGCGCACCTCGGTCTGCTTCAGCCCGAGCGGTTCGATGAAGCTCGCCATCGCGTCCAGCACGTGCTCGCCGCTGCGCGCCGGAATGCGGCAATTGACGAAGAATCCGTGCAGATCCTTCGAACGCTTGCGGTCGTAGCCGATGCGCAAGGGGGCCTTGACCGCGAGGCTGAGCAGGTTCGAGCGCAGCGCGACCTGCATGTGCAGCAGCGCATCGAATCGGCGCCCGGCCAGCTTCTCGCGAACTTCTCGAAAGCCGCTCTTGCCGGCGCGCTTGTCGAAAGTGATGAATTCCACGTCGGGCAAGTCGCCGACCAGGCGATGCTCGAAGGCCCCGACCAGCCAGGTCAGCCGCGTCTGCGGCCACGCCTTCTGTAGGGTACGCACCAGCGGCACCACATGGGTGACGTCGCCGAGCGCCGAAGTACGCAGCAGGCACAGCGAACCGGGCGCGGTGGCGGACATTGCAGCTTGATCCATGCGGCGCTTGCTACCATTTGCAGGGGAGTGGGCGCAGCGGCGTCCACGCGAACCGGAAACTTGGCAGACGCATGATCGAGGCGCAAGTTCCATCGGCTGGCTTTGGCGCGGCGGGTACGGGTACGACGGGTACAGGGGCGATCCTGTTCGACCGTGCAATCGGGACCGCGCCGGACGACGCGTGGTTCGAGCGCGCGCATTGGGCCGCGCTCGGCAAGGCGGACGTCCAGGTCGGCGGCCGCGGCGGCGTCGTCTTCGTTGAGACGCCGGCAGGCGCCTGCGCGCTGCGTCACTACCACCGCGGCGGCCTTGCCGCGCGGGTCAGCGCCGACCGCTATCTGTGGAGCGGCGCCGCGCGAACGCGTTCGTTTTGCGAGTTCCGCCTGCTCGCGCACCTGGCCGAGAGCGGCCTGCCCGTGTCGGCGCCGGTCGCTGCGCGCTATGTGCGCGAAGGCCTGTCCTATCGCGCCGATCTCCTGACGCGGCGCATCGCCTCGGCGCAGACCCTCGCCCAGCGCCTCGCCGCAGCCACGCTGAGCACGGCCCTCGCCGAACGCGTCGGCCGCACGATCGCGCGCTTCCATGCCGCCGAGGTCTGGCATGCCGATCTCAACGCCCACAACATCCTGGTCGACGCGGAGCAGGGCGTCTGGCTGATCGACTTCGATCGCAGCCGCCTGCGCAAGCCTGCGCTCGCCTGGCAGCAGGCGAATCTGAAGCGCCTGCGCCGGTCGTTCGACAAGCTCGGCGCGAAACGCGCCGCGGACTTCGATGCGCAATTCTGGCATCCGTTGCTGGCCGCCTATCACGCGGGCATGGCCGGCACGGTCGATGCTGCCGCGCCGCGCGGGGCCGTGTCGTGAGCCTGGCGCTGCGCTTCCTCGGCGTCGGCAGCGCGCAGGCGCCGGAGCTCGGCTCGGCCTGCGGCGTCATCGAGCGCGACGGCGCGCCGCTGCTGATGATCGATTGCGGGCCGGAAGCGCTGTCGGCGTACCTCGCGCACTATGGCGAAGCGCCGCAGGCGATCTATCTCACGCATACGCACATGGACCACGTCGGCGGTCTCGAGCGGCTGTTCTACAAAGTGTATTTCGACATGCATCGGCGCGGCCGCGTGCGTCTGTATGCGCACGCGGCGCTGGTGCCGCTGCTGCAGGCGCGCGTGGCCGACTACCCGGAAGTGCTGGCCGAAGGCGGCGCGAACTTCTGGGACGCGTTCACGCTGGTGCCGCTGTCGCGCGGCTTCTGGTGCGACGGCCTCTGGTTCGACGTGTTCGCCACGCGCCACCACGCGCCCGGCACGTCGTTCGGCCTGTCGCTCGCCGGCAGCGTCGTCTGGACCGGGGATACGCGGCCGGTACCGGAGATGCTGGGCGTGTATGCTGCGCATGATGAACTCGTCGCACACGACTGCGCCGTCATCGGCAACCCTTCGCACACCGGGCTCGACGACCTGGACGAGTACCCTGCGCCGTTGCGCGAGCGCATGATGCTCTATCACTACGCCAACGAAGCCGATGCGCGCGCGATGGAAGCGCGCGGATTCCGCGTCGCGCGCCGCGACGACGTGGTCGCCCTGCGAGCGCCGCAGCGCGTGCTGGAAAAGTCCGAGGTCGCTTGAGATGGGCGTTGCGATTCCGCTGAAGGTCGAGTTGTCGCCGCCGCGCGACCAGCGCGGGCGCGTGCTCACGGACCTGCGCATCTCGGTCGTCGACCGCTGCAACTTCCGCTGCCCCTATTGCATGCCGGAAGACCAGTACCCGCGCGACCACGAATTCCTCAGCAAGGCCGAGCGCCTGCGTTTCGAGGAGATCGAGCGTCTGGCGACGATCTTCGCCGGCCTCGGCGTGCGCAAGCTGCGCCTGACCGGCGGCGAGCCGCTGCTGCGGCGTGACTTGCCCGAACTGGTGCGAAAGCTCGCCGCAGTGCCGGGGATCGACGACATCGCTTTGACGACCAACGGCAGCCTGCTCACGCCGCACGTCGACGCGCTGCGTGCGGCCGGACTCAAGCGCATCACGCTCAGCATCGACACGATCGTGCCGGAAACCTTCCGCGCAATGTCCGGCGGACGCGGGGACATCGGCACCGTGCTCGAAGCGATCGCGGCGGCCGAACGCGCCGGTTTCGGACCGCTCAAGCTCAACTGCGTGGTCATGCGCGGCACCAACGACGGCGAGATCGTCGATCTGGTCGAGCGCTTCCGCGGCAGCGGGCACATCGTGCGCTTCATCGAATACATGGACGTGGGCACCTGCAACGACTGGCGCCAGGACCTGGTCGTGCCGAGCGCGGAACTGCGCGCGCGCATCGCCGCGCGCTGGCCGCTGGTCGAGCTCGAACCGAACTACGGCGGCGAAGTCGCCCGCCGCTACGGGTTTGCCGACGGCCAGGGCGAGATCGGCTTCATCAGCTCGGTCACCGAGCCGTTCTGCGGCGACTGCTCGCGCGCACGCCTGTCGGCCGACGGCCGTCTCTACACCTGCCTGTTCGCCGGCAGCGGGCACGACCTGCGCGGTCCGCTGCGCGCCGGCGCCAGCGATGCCGAGATGACCGGCTTGATCCGCGCCGTCTGGCACGCGCGCGACGACCGTTACAGCGAGCTGCGCACCGCGGCGACCGCGGCGTCGCGCGAACATGTGGAGATGTATGCGATCGGCGGGTGAGGGCGGGCGATGGGACGCGTCGCCCCCTTCCGCCCTTCGGGCACCTCCCCGCAGGTGGGGGAAGGCACATCGCAACATGGGTGTCGTACCCCCTTTG
>Ga0070663_100000790_pt1 | contig 17197 bp, 18 predicted proteins | sample KBSC63metaG_FD_65646 | JGI IMG/M metagenome (GOLD analysis project Ga0070663, IMG submission 65646) | Corn rhizosphere microbial communities from Kellogg Biological Station, Michigan, USA - KBS C6-3 metaG | ecosystem: Host-associated > Plants > Roots > Rhizosphere > Soil ...
CACGGCGTGAAGGTGATCTCGATCGGCATGTTCACCCCGGGCAACACCCCGGTGGTCTGGCGCGGCCCGATGCTCCACCGTGCCCTGCAGCAGTTCCTCGCGGACGTCTTCTGGGGCGACCTGGACATCCTGCTGCTGGACCTCCCCCCGGGCACGGGCGACATCGCGATCTCGGTGGCCCAGCTGATCCCGAACGCGGAGATCCTGGTGGTGACCACCCCCCAGCAGGCGGCGGCCGAGGTGGCCGAGCGAGCGGGCGCGATCGCACTACAGACGCGTCAGCGCGTGGCGGGGGTCATCGAGAACATGTCCTGGCTGGAGCAGGCGGACGGATCCCGTCTCGAGCTGTTCGGCTCGGGTGGCGGCGAGACGGTGGCTTCGTCGTTGTCGAAGTCGATCGGGTCCGAGGTGCCACTGCTCGGCCAGGTGCCCATGGACCCGCGGATGGTGGCCCAGGGCGACGCGGGAACGCCGTTGGTCCTGGCAGAGCCGGAGGCCCCGGCGTCGCTGGTGCTGAAGGAAGCGGCGAAGAAGCTGACGGTCCGGGCACGAGGCCTGGCGGGGATGATGCTGAACGTAACCCCGGCGGGCCGGTAAGCGACCCAACCGGCCGGTGGCTCGGGAGGCGGGTCACCGGCGGTTCTCGGCGGCCGAAGTGCCCCCGCGCCGGCTCACCAGAACTCCCCCACCCTCCCGGCAGGGTCCCGGCAAAGTCGGCTGAGCAGCCGCGCTCACGCTGTCAGCTGGGTGCGGCGAGGGATTTCGAACGTCGGCGGTAGCCCGCGGCTGTCGTCAGTTGTTCGGCGGAGAGCCACCACAGCGGCCGGCAGCCACAGCCGGGCATCCCTCCGGTAGCTACGACCGGCCATCCCGCCGATAGCTGTAGTGGACGAGGCCCGCGTTCAGCCTGCCCACCTTGTCGTAAAGCGCCCGAGCCGGCGCGTCCTCCAGCGTGTTCCAGTACAGCGCCGGAAAACCCTGCTCCTCGGCATCCCGAGCCACCCACTCGATCATCGCCGTCGCGACACCGCGGCGACGCACCCGGTCGTCCACGAACAAGTCCGCCAGGTAGCACTTCCCCGCGAACCAGACACTCGCGTGGAACAAGTAGTGCGCCACCCCCACCAGCTCGCCGTCCACCCGGGCGGCGATCCCGCGGATCCGATCGTCGTCGAGCAGGCGCCGCCAGGTGCGTTCGTAGGCGTCGTCACTTCGGGAGACGTCGAAGTACGCGTCCTTGCCGCGGGCCAGGACTTCCCAGCGGGCGCGGTCGGATTCGGTGAGGAAACCGATGCCGACTATGTCGCGTCCGGGTCGATCGGTGGGCGCTCGCCCGGCTTGAGCGGCTCCGGCGCGGACTGGGTCTGGCCGGCGAGGTAGCCGTTCGAACCGTTCGCCGGGGTGCTGCTGCTGCCGTTCGTGATGCCCTTCAGGCCGAGCGGGTCGGCTTCGCCGTCGAAGAGGTGCTGCGTCACGACCCGCTTCGGGTCGAAGTTCCGCAGTCCGCGCAGGTCTTCCAGCGGCTTGCGCAGCTGGTCGAACTCCGGGCCCATCTCCTCGCGGAGCTGCTCCTTCGCGCCGGTCGCGAACTCGCGGACCTTGCGCACGCTCTTCGCGAGCCAGGACGCCGCCTCCGGCAGCCGTTCCGGGCCGAGGATGAACAGACCGGCGATGATGAGGACGAGGATCTCCCCCCATCCGACACTCTCGAACACCCGTCTACCTCCACTCGGAACCTACCCGCCCAGGGTACCCGCCGTCCGCCGTGCTCCGGCAGGCCGAACGCGAGAACTCAGTCGGAAGCCAGGGTTACGTCGACGACGAAACTGGCGCCGTCGCGGGCCAGCTGCACCGGGACGACTTCGCCGACGTCGTGCGCGCGGACCGCGACCGTCAGTTCCGCGGAGTCGCGGACGAGCCGGTTGCCGATCTTCGTGATCACGTCGCCCTCCTTGATGCCCGCGTTCGCGGCCGGGCCGCCGGGCGCGACGTTCTTCACCTGGGCACCCATCGTGGACGAGCCGGCAACCGTCGACGACGCGTTGATGCCGATGTCGGCGTGCTGGACCTTGCCGTCCTTGATCAGCGCCTTCGCGATCTTGACCGCGTAGTCGCTCGGGATGGCGAAGCCGATGCCGATGCTGCCGCCGTCCGCGCCGGACGAGCGGATCGACGAGTTGATCCCGACCAGCGCGCCGGTGGAGTCGACGAGGGCGCCGCCGGAGTTGCCGTGGTTGATCGCGGCGTCGGTCTGGATGGCCTCGTAGGTGACCGGCGGGGCGCCGTTGTCGCCGCCCGCGGTGATCGGCCGGTTCAGCGCGCTGACGATGCCGGCGGTCACCGAGTTCTGCAGCGCCAGCGGCGAGCCGATCGCCATCACGGTGTCGCCGACCTGCAGGTCCGCGGACTTGCCGACCTGCAGCACGGTCGGGTTGGTGACGTTGACCTTCACGACGGCGAGGTCGGTCTTCTGGTCGGCGCCGACGAGCTTGGCCTCGGTGCGGGTGCCGTCGATGAAGACGGCGGTGACCTTGACGCCCGGGTCCGCGGCGGCGGAGGCGATGACGTGTTCGTTGGTGAGGATGTAGCCCTGGGGGTCGATCATGACGCCGGAGCCCTGCTCACCGGACTCGGCGCCGGGCTTGAACACCTCGAGCGAGACGACGGCGGGCGCGACGCGCTTGGCGATTTCGGCGACGGATCCGGCGGGGCGCTCCTTGCCGGCCTCGGCTTCGGAGATGGTGGCGGAGCCGGTGAGCTCGCTGCCCGTGTCGCCGGCCCACCAGCCGACGAAGCCGCCGGCGGCGCCGATGAGCAGCGCGACGACGCCGAGCAGGACGAGCGCCTTCGGCTGCACGCGACGGCCGAAGAGCACCTCGGGCAGGCTGAGCAGCGCACCGGACGGCCGCGGGGCGGGCTTTTCCTCGCCCTCGGCGGGCATGGCGGGCCCACCGAGCACCGCGGCGGCCCCGGGGTCACGCCACGGGTCGCGGGTGCCGGTCCACAGCGGCGGTTCGGCATCCGGGACGTCACCGGTGGCTTCCCGCGGCCGCTCGAGCAGCACCCCATCGGCCCCGGGCGGCCGCCGGAAGGCCTCGGCGAGCGACTCGGGGGCGGGCGGGGCGAGGTTGACGCCGTTGGTCTTCTGCGGGGTGTAGAGCTTGTCGAACGCGCCGTCGACACCCTGCGGCCTGCCGAACACGGCGGCCTGCGCCGGATCGACGGCCGGGCGCGCGAGCGGCCGCGGGCCCAGCCGGTCGGCTTCGCGCGCGTCGGGCTGCTCGGGATTCACGTTCGGCTCGGTCATCATTCCCCGGTGCAGAAGATCAGGTGGCTGGGCGTGACGATACCCAAGCCCAGTGCTCCGAGTCTGCCGGTCCACGGGTGAAGTGGCTGTTTCTTGGGCCGGTTGTCCACACCCCCGGCAGCGATGTGAACAAAACGGCCTGGCGGGGCTGTGAACGGGCCTTTTCGTCGGAGGGTGCCGATACGCTGGACTTGGGCACGGCCCCCTGGCCGCGCGATCGATCAGGCCTCCGGGCAAGCCTAAGCTCGGGCCTGGCCCGCCTCCTGCTGAGCGAGGCGGGCTCGCGGCACCGAAAGCTTTGGTCTGGTCGCGACCCAGCGGCGGACTACAGGCGAGCGAACCCGAACTCGAAGGCCACCGCCCGCGGAGACATCCCGGCGTGCGCCGGACACACCGAAGGCCGCCGCGAACAGGATTCGCAGCGGCCTTCAAAGTCCACTCAGCGGATGCCCGCCGGCACCGCCACCGGTGTCGTGCTGGCCGGCGTCGAGATCGGGGCCGGTTGCTGGGGTACCGCCATCTGCGCCGGCAGCAGGTTCGCCGGCTGCGGTGCCCCGCCGCCCGTCTCAGGTGCTCCGTCGCCGTCCGCCGACGTCCCCACCAGGGCCAGTGCGCTCAGCACCAGGCCCGACACCACCACGCCCGCCCCCTGCGCTGCGCGGCGCTTGAAGCGGCCGCCGCCGAGCACGTTCGGGGACTGGCCCAGCGGGGCCGATGATCCCAACGGTGCAACACCACCCAGGACGCCGGAGTCGCGCAGGCCCGCGACGCGGTCGGGGCGCTGGACCGCGACCAGCTGGCCGTCGGCCGTGATCGCCAGGTTGTCCGGGGTGCTCGGCAGCTCGGTGTGCTGCGGGATCGACTGCAGGCTCGCGAGGAACCCGGCCGACATCGACGGCGCACCCGCCTGGCGGATCGTCTCGACCGTCTGGCGCTGCGCCCGCACCTCCGCCGCGCACGCCGTGCAGCGGGTGATGTGCGACGCCGCGCGATCGCGTGCGCTGTGGGACAGCTCGCCGTCGACGAACGCCACGACGACTTCCGGCAGCAGGTGCGACTCGGGAAGTGCCCAGCCTCGCGGTGCGGTCATACCGTCACCTTCGCAGACTGCGGTGCGTAAGCGCGACGACGCTCGAGCGACGCGCGCAGCGCCTGACGCCCACGGTGGATGCGGCTGCGGACGGTGCCCAGCTTGACACCGAGCGTCGCACCGATCTCCTCGTACGACAGGCCCTCGACGTCACACAGCACCACGGCGGCGCGGAACTCCGGGGGCAGCTCGTCGAGCGCCGCCTGCAGGTCCGGGTCCAGGTGGGTGTCCGAGTAGACCTGCTCCGGGCTCGGGTCGTCGCCCACGATGCGGTCGGTGTCTTCGGGCAGGCCTTCCATCCGCACGCGCGAGCGGCGGCGGGCCATGTCCAGGAACAGGTTGGTGGTGATGCGGTGCAGCCAGCCCTCGAACGTGCCGGGCTTGTAGGACGCCAGCGAGCGGAAGACCCGGATGAAGGTCTCCTGCGTGAGGTCCTCGGCGTCGTGGGTGTTGCCGGTCAGGCGGTAGGCGAGCCGGTAGACCCGGTCGCCGTGTTCGCGCACGACCTCGTCCCAGGACGGCGGCGTCCAAGCCTCGTCGTTCAAGGACACCGTGTCGAGGGACACGGGCTGAGCCCCGGCGTCGGTTACGGCGTTCTGCATCGCGGGAGCAGGCACCTCCATCTGCGTATCTCCTGTCTGCTCCACCCAACGCGGGCTGTGGCCACGGTGTTCCCGTGTGTTCGGATTTCAGTCTGTCCGGGCTCCTTATGGTTCTAGTGAGACTGGACTGAGAGCAGGCTGAGAACTTCTTCCCGGGTGCTTACCAGGGAGCCTGCGCGGATTTATCGACAACCAACGCTAACCTCCGTGCGTGAACACGCCCACCCCTGCGGCCGCACCGGCCGATTCCGGGTTCGTCGACGGGTACCTGCCCGACGACGAGGTGCTGTCTTCGGCGCGGGCACGGGCCGAAGACCTGGGCTGCGTCCCGCTCAGCGCGGGTGCGGGCGCGACGCTGCGGTTCCTGGCCGCGACGCTGTGCGCGAAGGCCGTCGTCGAGGTCGGCACCGGCGCAGGGGTCAGCGGCCTGAGCCTGCTGCGCGGCATGGCCCCCGACGGGGTGCTGACGTCGATCGACGTCGAACCGGAGTACCAGCGGGCCGCGCGCACGACGTTCCGCGAGGCCGGGTTCGCGCCGGGCCGGACCCGCCTGATCATCGGACGCGCCCTCGACGTCCTGCAGCGGCTCACACCGGGCGGCTACGACCTGGTGTTCGTCGATTCGGCGCACATCGAGTACCCGGGGTGCTACGAGCTGGGTGTGTCGCTGCTGCGGCGCGGCGGGATCATCGCGTTCCACAACGTGCTGGCCGGCGGCCGGGTGATCGACCCGGCGCACCGCGACCCGGAGACGCTGGCGCTGCGGGAGGTGGCGCGGGCTTTCCGGGAGGACGAACGCCTGGTGCCGGCGCTGCTGCCGGTGGGTGGCGGCCTGCTGGTCGCGGCGGCGATCTGAGTACTTGTCCACAGGTTCGCCGGGCTGTGGACAAGTCACATCCGACTGCCTCTCCCGCGGTCCTGTTCGGCCTGGCCGGGCGTTGACCGCGGAGCGGGTGGCCTGCTTTGGCCTGGTGGAAGCAGGTGCCGTACCGGGGAATCGGTCAGAAACCGCCGAGGGTGGGGACCCGCAACTCTTTCGGGCAGCAGCCGTGCTGCCGGTATCCGCGGGGAGCGGCTCCGGATTCGGGCGTCGGTGGGTGGCGGTTCGGCGGGATGGGCTGCTTAAGCCGCGGAAGCCCGGCCACACGCCCCATCGAGTGGCCACGCGGGACAGCCCGACCGCCGTCGTCAAGGCGATGGCGAGCGGCAGGAAGTCGCCCCAGGACAGCAAATGTGCGGCTTGGCCAGCCCGGGACGGGCGGCGCATTGCCGGTTCCGGCGCGCGCCGGGACGCCTCAGCCGGCGTTCACCAGCTCGAGCCGTCCAGTACGCACCCGCGTTCCGGCCCCCACCGCCGCCACCGCCAGCAGCAGCCAGATCGCCACCACCGCGATCAGCCACGGCCAGCCGGCGTGGCCGTACACCCACGCCCCGGCCGCGCCGCCCACGCTGCTGCCCAGGTAGTACGCCGCCGTGTACATGCCGCCCACCTGACCTCGGGCGGTCTCCGGTGCGTCCGCCGCCGCCCAGCCGTTCGCCACCGCGTGTGCCGCGAAGAACGCGCAGGTCAGTACCAGGAATCCCGCCGTCACCAGCGGCAACGAGTCCGGCAGCGTCAGTGCCGCGCCCGTCGCCGTCAGCAACAACGCCCCGATCAGCGCCCGGCGGCGGCCCACCCGGGCCACCAGCCGTCCGGCCGCCGCCGAGGACACCGAGCCCGTTGCGTACGCCAGGAACACCAGCGACGCGATCGCCGGCGACAGAGCCAGCGGCTCGCCGGTCAACCGGAAGCCGGCCGCGTTGTAGAGGGCGACGAACGAGCCCATCGCCAGCAGCGCCACCGCGTACTGGGCCAGCAGCACCGGTTTGCTCAGCGCCGTCAGCAACCCGCGTCCGACGCCGTGGACGCGACCAGGGCGCGTGCCCGGCGGCAGCGTCACCACCGTGATCGCCGAGCAGACCGCCCCCACCCCCGCGACGACCAGCAGCGCGCCGCGCCAGCCGAGGGGCCCCGCGGTGAAGCCGCTGGCCAGCCTGCCGAGCATGCCGCCGACCGTGTTGCCCGCGATCATCGCGCCGACCGCTGCCGCGACGCCCGCGCGGCCGAGGCGTTCGGCCAGGTAGGCCGCCGCGACCCCGGGGAACCCGGCGATCGCGACGCCCTGCAGCGCACGCAGGACGAGCAGCGCCGGGTACGTCGGCATCAGCGGCAGCAGCAAGCCGAACACCACCGACGCGACGACGGACGTCAGGATCACCGGACGGCGGCCGACCACTTCGGACAGCGCCGCGAGGGGCAGGACCGCGATGGCGAGCGCACCGGTCGCGACGCTGACCGCGAGCGCCGCGCCGCCGGGGTCGAGGTGGTACTGCGCGGCGAGCTGCGGCAGCACCGGCTGCGGCGCGTAGAGCAGGGCGAAGGACGAGATCCCGGCCGCGGCGACGGCGGTCTTGACTCGGCGGGAGGAAGTCACGTCCTGAAAGTAAGCAGGCCTAATCAATACGTCCAATGCACCAAGCTGGCAGAATCCATGCGGTGCCGTATGACTCGCTGTCCGCGCAGGTGGCGCCGCACTTACCGCTGCTCGCCGCCCTCCGGGAGACGAGGAACGTCACACGGGCGGCCGAGCTGCTGGGCGTCCCGCAGCCCACGGTGAGCCGACGGCTCGCGGCATTGGCGGACGCGCTGGGCGCACCGCTGACGGTGCCGGACGGCCGCGGCATCCGGCTGACGCGCGCGGCGGAACTCCTGGCCGAGGCGGCCGAGCGCGGGCTGGCAGCGCTCGACACCGGTGTCCGGCTGGCGCGCGAGGAGGTGTCGCCGGAGTCGGGGCACGTCGTGCTCGGGTTCCTGCACCTGCTCGGGCGGTCGCTGGTGCCTTCGCTGCTGCGCGGGTATCGGGCGCGCTACCCGGGTGTGCGGTTCACGCTGGTCCAGGGCTCGCGGCAGGACATGGTCGACCGGCTGGCGGGCGGCGAGCTGGACCTCGCCTTGGTGGCGCCGTTGCCCGACGTACCCGCCCTGGCCTGCGCTGGCCTGGTGGACGAGGAGATCCTGCTGTCGGTCCCGGCGGGCCACCGGCTGGCGGGGCGCCGCGAAGTGCGGGTGGCGGAGCTGGCGGATGAGGAGTTCGTGCTGCTCGAGCAGGGCTACGGCGTCCGGACGCTGACCGACGAACTGTGCGCGGCGGCAGGCTTCACGCCGCGGATCGCGTTCGAGGGCCAGGAGTCGGACACCGTGCGCGGCCTGGTGGCGGCGGGACTGGGGGTGGCGCTGCTGCCGCGGTTCGGGCCGGGCACGCCGGCGGGGGTGGCGGAGGTGCCGCTGTCGCCACCGCCGTTCCGGACGATCGGGCTCGTGTGGCGGGCGGAAGAGCCGATGACGCCGGCGGTCACCGGTTTCCGCGAGCACGTCCTGGCTACTGCGGGCTGAGGAGCCGCTCGCCGGAAAACCGGGGCCAGTGCTGCTGGGTGCGGCGCCGGTCCGAGCGTGGGAGAGATGGTGTCGCGGCCGGTTTTCGGTGTTGCAGCAAGCAGCAGGACCGGGCCGGCGGGGGCGCCCCCCGGTTTCCAGCCTACCGGCCCCCACCGACAGAACCGGCCGCCGTCCGCGGGTTGTCCCCAACCCGGCCGGCCTGTGGATTGCTCAGTCCAGCGAGGCCGCCAGCTCCACCAGTGTCCGCGCCGCGAAGCCCGTCGCCCCGGGGACCACGTCGTCGTAGTTCTTTTCCGAACGGGCCGGGCCCGCGATGTCCAGGTGCGCCCACGGCAGCCCCGCCGTGAACTCGCGCAGGAACAGCGCCGCCGCGATGCCGCCCGGGCCGCCCGGCATCTGCCGGACGTCGCCGAACTCGCCGCGGACGTTCTCCGCGTAGTCCTCCACCAGCGGCATTCGCCACCAGGCCTCGCCCACCCGGGCACCAGCGGCCGCGACCGCCGCGGCCAGCGAGTCGTCCGAGGCGAACAACCCGCCGGTGCGCAGGCCCAGCGAGACCTTCATCGCGCCCGTCAGGGTTGCCGCGTCGACCACGTAGTCCGGGGTGAACCGCTTGATCCCGTAGACCAGCGCGTCGGCCAGGACCATGCGGCCCTCCGCGTCCGTGTTCGCCACCTCGGTCGTCTTGCCGCCGTAGTGGCGGACGATGTCGCCCGGCCGGTACGACGACCCCGACACGTGGTTTTCCGCGCACGGCACCAGGGCCGTCACGCGCACCGGCAGGCCCAGTGCCGCGATGCCGCGGATCGCCGCGATCACCGCCGCGCCGCCCGCCATGTCCGTGCGCATCAGGTGCATCCCGTCGGCCGGCTTGATCGACAGGCCGCCCGTGTCGAACGTGATGCCCTTGCCGACCAGCAGCAGGTGCCGGGAGGCGCCGGACGGCTTGTACGCCATCTCGATCAGCCGCGGCGGCCGCGCGGAACCGCCGCCGACGGCCAGCACGCCGCCGAAACCCTCGGCCGCCAGCCACTTCTCGTCCCGCACCGTCACCTCGACGCGCGGGCCTGCCACGCGGGCCGCGGCGTCGGCCAGCCACGCCGGGGTCTTCACGTTGGACGGCGTGTTCGCCAGGTCGCGCGTCAGCGCCGTCGCCGCGGCCAGCACCGAAGCCCGCGAGACCAGCTCGGGCAACGCCGGGTCGTTCCCCACCAGCCGCAGCGTCCGCACGGACGGCGAAGGGTCCTCGCCGGACACCTTGAACCGGTAGCCGCCGAGCAGCAGCCCCAGCGCCAGCTCGGTGACGTGCTCGCCGGAGGCCTCCTCGGGCAGCGCGAGCTGCACCGTCCGGAACGCCTTGCCCCCGTGGTCGACATCGTCGGCCAGCGCCGCGTTCACCGCCCGGACCAGCGCGGCGCCGGTGCGGCGGTACTCCTTCGGCTCACCGCCGCCGAGGCCCGCGATCCAGCGCGGCCCGTCGCCGGGCACCGTCTGCACGTCGCCCGCCTTGCCGGTGATCCGGACGCCCTCGATCTCCAAGGGCTCGACGTCATCGTTGTCGGGAACACTGTCGGGCGCGGCCACCAGCCGGGCCGTCGGGACGCCGCGGCGGAGTTCGCCCGCGACCTCGATGTCGAGCAGAGTAGCCGGAACGGGCGGTAGCGGATTACGCACAGTGAGCAACCTTCGGGCGCAGAGGAACCGCGACCCCGGCCTCCGAAGGGAGACCGGGGTGCGACGGAAGGACGGATCGAGGGGGTCGGCTCAGCCGGTGACCTCCGCCAGTGCGGCGCCGAGGTCCTTCGCTTCTTCCGCGGAGAGTTCGACGACGAGTCGCCCACCACCCTCGAGCGGTACGCGCATCACGAGGCCCCGCCCCTCCTTAGTCACTTCGAGGGGACCATCTCCGGTCCGGGGCTTCATGGCCGCCATAGCGTGCTCCCTCCGTCTCAACCGGCGCGCCCGGGTCGCGCTCGCGTGAAAGCCAGCCGGGTCTGGTGTCCATTGTCCCTCATCAGCGGCCGGGCGCATCAGCGGACCGATCTTTTGCTGCCGTATCGGTGCTGGTATGCGGCCCGCGCGAGGTGAAAGACTCTCGGCCGACCGAAGTTTTCCGCGCAAGGAGAAGACGTGACCACATCCGACGTCCTGTTGACCGCCGACGCCGACGGGGTGCGCACCCTCACCCTCAACCGGCCGCAGGCGTACAACTCGCTGACCGTGGAGCTGAAGGAAGCACTGCTCGCGGCACTGCGCGAGGCGGCGGACGACAAGGGAGTCCGCGCGGTCGTGCTGACCGGTTCCGGCAAGGCGTTCTGCGCCGGGCAGGACCTGAAGGAGCACGTGGGACTGCTGCAAGCGGGTGACCCCGCCCCGCTACACACGGTGAAGGAGCACTACAACCCGATCGTCAAGACGATCGTGGCGATGGAGAAGCCGGTGATCGCGGCCGTCAACGGCACCGCCGCCGGTGCCGGAGCCGCCTTCGCCTACGCCAGCGACCTGCGGATCGCCGCCGAATCGTCGTCGTTCCTGATGGCCTTCGCCAACGTCGGGCTGGGCCCGGACTCCGGCGCGTCCTGGACGCTGCAGCGGCTGGTCGGCTACGGCCGCGCCGCCGAGCTGATGCTGCTGGCCCGGACCGTCGACGCGGCCGAGGCGCTGCGGCTCGGCCTGGTCGGCGAGGTCGTGCCGGACGAGGAACTCGCCGCCCGGGCCCAGCAGGTGGCGGCGAAGCTCGCGGCCGGCCCGACCGTCGCCTACGCGAAGATCAAGGGCGTGCTGAACCTGGCCGCGCAGTCGACGTTCGAAGAGGCACTCGACGCCGAGGACGCCGCCCAGACCGCGCTGGGCGCGACCGCCGACCACACCGAGGCCGTCGAAGCTTTCGTCGGCAAGCGCAAGCCGGCCTTCCAGGGCAAGTGACGCCGGGGCTGCTTCCGGGCTCAGTCCGCCCGGAAGCAGCCCGCGACGTGGTCGTCGACCATGCCGGTGGCCTGCATCAGCGCGTAGCACGTCGTCGGGCCGAGGAAGGCGAAGCCGCGCTTCTTCAGCTCCTTGGCCATCGCCTTGGATTCGTCCGTGATCGCCGGGACATCCGCCATCGTCGCAGGACGCCTGTGTGACGTCGGCGCGAACGACCACAGGAGGTCGTCCAGCGGGGTGTCCAGCGCGGCGATCGCCTGGGCGTTGTTGATCGCGGCCAGGATCTTCGCCCGGTTCCGCACGATCGACGCGTCCTGCATCAGCCGTTCGACGTCGGCGTCGCCGAACTTCGCCACCTTCGCCGGCTTGAACTGCTTGAACGCCTTCCGGAAGCCTTCGCGCTTGCGCAGGATCGTGATCCACGACAGGCCCGACTGGAACGACTCGAGGCAGAGCCGTTCGTAGAGCTCGTCCTGCCCGTGGAGCGGCGTGCCCCACTCCTTGTCGTGGTAGTCCGCGTAGTCCGGGGTCGAATTGCCCCAGCTGCACCGCGCGACGCCGTCGGCGCCCAGAAGCTCACTCATTCCCACCCACCGAATAGTTTTCCGCGAACCGCGCGAACCGCCGCAGCGACTGGCGCACCCCCAGCGCGAACGCCGGCCGCACGACCGGCCAGCCGAGCCTGCCCAGCGGCCCGAACGGCAACCGCAGGTGCTCGGCCCAGACGAACGTCGAGCGCGTCGCGCCCTTCGGAACGACCTGGAACACGCCGGTTCCCTGCACAAAACTGCCGAGGTGCCGGACCCCGCACCGCACCGGCGGCTCCCAGCTGGTGATCTCCATGGTGTCGGTGAAGCCGAGGCCGGCCACGCCGGTGAACGCCGAAAGCCGTGACCCGACGCTGCGGCCGTTGCCCTCGACCACCTCGACCTCGGTGCCGAGCATCCACTCGCCCTGGCGCGCCCAGTCCGTCAGCGCCAGCCAGGTCGTCCCCGCCGGGGCGCGGACGTCGACCGAGAGGACCAGATCCGTCACGGGGAAGCCTCTGGCGAGTTCTCCCGCTCGCGTTCGCGCTGCTCCAGCTCGGCGACGCGGGCGCGCAGCTCGTCGAGCTCGACGCCGAGCCGCCGCATCACCCAGTCCACTTCGGACATCTTGTAGCCGCGCAGCACCATCTGGAAGCGGACTTCGGCCAGGTCCTCGCCGGTGATGTCCTCGGCGGGCAGCCGGGTGGGCGAGCTGCCCGGCGGCAGCGGGGCGAGCTCCTCACCCCGGCCGAACACCACCGCGGCGAGCAGGAACACCACGGCCGCCACCAGCAGCATGACTACGAGGTAGATCAGCGCGGTCGTCACGCGACGATCGTGGCATACCCACCCCAGGAACGTCTCGCGAGCACGACGAGCCGGATCGAAAGCGCCACCCAGGCGAGCATCAGGAGCGCGCACGGGACGCTGAGGAACAGCCGCGAGACGTCGACGACGCCGGTCGCCGCGATCAGCAGCCCGATGGAGCCGATGTTGAGGCCGACCGCGAGCGCGATCAGGATCCCGCAGAACCGGGCGAGCCCGGTGCCGTCGAGGCGGCGGCTCAGCCAGCGGATCCCGAGCAGGGCGAGCAGGCCGACCACCGGGACGAGGAACACCGCGCCGTGGGAGACGCGGGTGATCACCATGTACCACTCGGGCGACGGCGTCGACAGCTTCGTCCACTCGCCGAAGGTGAGGATTCGCGCGTAGTCCCAGGCGATCTGCATCGCGGGGACGCCGATGACGAGCTTCCACAGCGTGCGGACGCCGCTGAGCATGCCCAGCTCGGCCTGGTAGTCGCGGGCGACGACCGCCGCCGGGCCGAAGTCGGCGACGGCGCGGCGCTCGGCCTCCACGTCGTCCCACCCGCCGGCACGGTAGGCGTCGGCGGCGTCGTGCAGCCCGTCGCGGGCCTCTTCCAGCAGGTCGGCCTTGAACCGGCCGCAGCCGTGCAGCCTGCGGTCCAGCTCCCCCAGATACGTGTCGATCATGTCCCCAGCACTCCCCCGATGACCGTGGTGAACTCCCGCCACTCGGCGCGTTCCGCCGCCAGCGCCTGCTCGCCGGAGCGGGTGAGCCGGTAGGTGCGGCGCTTGCGGCCGGACACGACGTCCCATTCGCTGGCCAGCCAGCCGGCCCGCTCGAGCCGGCGCAGCGCCGGGTACACGGTGCCGGTCGGCAGGTCGAGCGCGCCGTCGCTGCGCAGCTGCAGTGCCTCGATGATCGCGTAGCCGTGCAGTTTCCGGCCGTCGAGCACGGCCAGCAGCAGCGCGTCGAGGTGACCGCGCAGGGTGTCCGCCTTCATGGGTACGCAGTCTACACGTCGGCTCGCTACATGTAGGCAGGCTATGTGTAGCCTGTCTACATGAACGCTCTTCCGATCGCGCGACTCCAGTTCGCGACGACGACTTCGTTCCACTTCCTGTTCGTGCTGCTCACGCTGGGGTTGGTCACGCTGGTGGCCGTGATGCAGACGCGCTGGACGTTCGGCGGCAAGCCCGAGCTCCTGCGGATGACCCGCTTCTGGGGCCGCCTGTACGTGATCAACTACGCGCTCGGCATCGTCACCGGGATCGTGATGGAGTTCCAGTTCGGGCTGACCTGGACCGGGCTCTCCGCCTTCGCCGGCGACGTCTTCGGCGCGCCGCTGGCCATCGAGACGCTGGTCGCGTTCTTCCTCGAGTCGACGTTCCTCGGCCTGTGGATCTTCGGCTTCGGACGGATGCCGAAGTGGCTGCACCTGGCGCTGATCTGGCTGGTCACGCTGACCGCGTACGCCTCGGCGTTGTTCATCATGCTGGCGAACTCGTTCCTGCAGAACCCGGTCGGCAGCCGGCTCGAAGGCGGCACGCTGCGCCTCGACGACTTCGGCGCGCTGTTCTCGAACCCGGCGCTGGTCGCGTCCCTGCCGCACGTCCTGAGCGCGGCCATCGTGACCGGTGGCTTCTTCGTCGTCGGCGTCAGCGCCTGGCACTTCCTCAAGCGCACCACGGAGGTCGAGTTCTTCCGGCGCTCGATGCGGCTCGGCGTGGTGGCGGCGCTGATCGGGGCGATCTTCGTGGTCAACCAGGGCTTCGCGCAGTTCGGGGAGCTCGCGAAGTACCAGCCGGACAAGCTGAAGGACGCCGGCGTCGGGTGGCCGCTCGGCATGATGATCCTGTTCGGATTCGCCATGTTGCTGTGCGCGCTGCTGGGCACGGTCCTGCTGGTCCGGAACTGGATCACCAAGGCGCGGTTCCTGCACTACCTGATGGTCGCGGCGATCCCGCTGCCGTTCGCCGCGGCGATCATGGGCTGGCTGGTGCGTGAGATCGGCCGTCAGCCGTGGCTGGTCTGGGGGAAGCTGCGCACCGCCGACGCGATCGCGGACGTCCCGGCCGGCCAGATCCTGTTCTCCTTCATCGCTTTCACACTGCTGTTCGCCGCGCTCGCGGTGGCCGACTGGGTGCTCATGGCGCGCGTCGCCAAGCGCGGCCCGGACCCGGTCGAAGCGCCCGCCGAACGGCCCGTCCTGAGCGGAGTCTGACCGATGACGACCTTCTGGTGGTTCCTGCTGGGCTTCCTGACCTGCGGCTACTTCGCGCTGGCGGGGTACGACTACGGCGTCGGCATGCTCCTGCCCGCGTTCGAGGCCGACGAGCGGCGGCGACGGCAGACGCTCGGCGCACTCGGGCCGTTCTTCCTGGCCAACGAGGTGTGGCTGGTGGCCGCCGTCGGCCTGCTGTTCGGGGCGTTCCCGCACCTGGAGGGCAAGGTGTTCGCCGGGGCGTACGTCCTGGTCGTGACGCTGCTGCTCGGTCTGGTGACGTTCACGGCGTCGATGCAGCTGCGCAGCCGCCACCCGGACGCCCGGCGCGGCGCCTGGACGGCGGGCATCGTCGGCGGCGCGCTGGTCACGGCGCTGTCGTGGGGCCTGTTCCTCGGCAACCTCGTCATCGGGCTGCCCCTGTCCCCCGACGGCTCGCCTTCGGGGGACGTCCTCGCGTTGTTCTCGCCGTACGCGGTGCTGTGGGGACTCGGGTTCGTCGCGCTGTTCTGCCTCCAGGGCTCGGCGTTCCTCGCCGTACGGGCGCCGGCCGAACTGACCGGCCGCGCGGTACGGCTGGCGCGCGCCTTTTCCGCGCCGGTCTTCGCCTTCCTCGTGATCGCGTCGGTGTGGGGTTTCTTCGCGCTCGACGGCGTTTCCGCATTCGGCGTCGGCGCGGTCGTCCTGGCCTTCGTCGCTTTCGCCGTGACCCGGCTCGGGCTCTTCGCGAAGCGCTACCGCGTTGCGCTCGTCGGCTCGATGGCGCTTGCGGCCTGTCCGGCCCTGCTCGCCGGGACGCTGAGGTTCCCCACCGTGCTGGCCGCTCCGGGGTACGCCCTGACGCTCGAGCAGGCGGCGACGGCACCGGAGACGTTCGCGGTGCTGGCCTGGTTCGCCCCGCCCGCGGTGCTGGTGCTGCTGGTGGTGCAGTGGCTGACCTGGCGTGCGCACCGCCGTCCCGTCGACCAGCGCTCGCTGCTGCACTTCTAGGGGGACGTCGTGCCTGCTCTGCCCGGACTCCGGCGGTACCTCTTCGTCCTGGGGCTGCTCGGGGTGCTCACGGCGGTTTCCGTGCTGCTCCAAGCCGAAGGTCTCGCCACGTTGCTCACCGGTGGCGGGATTTCCCTGTTCCTGGTCGTGGCGATCGCGGCGCGGGCGGCGCTTTCGTGGGGCCATTCAGCGCTCGGCGGGCGGTTCGCGGCGTCGGTCCGGGACGGTCTGCGCCGGCGGCTGCTCTCGTCTGCTTCGGACCGCGCGGGGGTCGTCGCGACGCAGATCACGCGCGGGGTCGACGCCACCGACAGCTACCTGATCGGGTACCTGCCATCGCTCGTCGTGTCGGTGGTCGTCCCGGCCGCCGTGATCGTGCGGCTGTTCACGACGGACCTGACGTCGGCGCTCGTCGTGGTCGCCACGCTGCCGCTGATCCCCGTGTTCGCGATCCTGGTCGGGAAGCACGCGAAGGCTTCCACCCAGTGGCGGCTGCTGACGAAGCTGGGCGGGCACTTCCTCGACGTCGTGCGCGGGCTCGGGACGCTGAAGGTGTTCGGCCGGGCGTCGGCACAGGCGGCGACGGTCCGTTCGATGGCGGCTGCGCACGCCGACGCGACCATGAAGACGCTGCGGGTGGCGTTCCTGTCGGCGCTGGTGCTGGAGCTGGTGGCGACGCTGTCGGTGGCGCTGGTCGCGGTGCCGATCGGGTTCCGGCTGCTCGATGGCGGGCTGGAGGCACGTCCGGCGTTGTTGATCCTGCTGTTGACACCCGAGGCGTACCTGCCGCTGCGGGCGGCGGGGGCGAAGTTCCACGCGGCGGCGGAGGGGTTGACGGCGTTGCGGGAGGCCCTCTCCGTGCCGGTCGTTCGTTCCCGGTCGGCTGTTCTGACTCGGCGGAGGGGTGCGCCTTCGGTGGTCTTCGACCGGGTCTCGGTTGCCTATGACGGGGTGCCTGCGTTGTCCGAAGTGGACTTTTCGGTGCCTGCCGGGTCGCGGGTGGCCCTGGTGGGGCCGAGCGGGGCGGGGAAGAGCACGGTGCTGGCGGTGCTGCTGGGGTTCGTGACGCCGTCGTCCGGGCGGGTGCTCGTGGACGGGGTGGACCTGCGTTCCCTGTCGCCTGCGGATTGGCTGGCCGAGGTGGCGTGGGTGCCGCAGCGGCCGACGTTGTTCCGGGGGTCGCTGGCTTCGAACATCGCCCTCGGCGTTCCCTCGGCGGACATCGCGTCGGCGGCCCGGGCGGCGGCCCTCGATTCGGTGGCGGCGGGACTGCCTGCGGGCTACGAGACGCC
>Ga0070663_100000799_pt1 | contig 17128 bp, 10 predicted proteins | sample KBSC63metaG_FD_65646 | JGI IMG/M metagenome (GOLD analysis project Ga0070663, IMG submission 65646) | Corn rhizosphere microbial communities from Kellogg Biological Station, Michigan, USA - KBS C6-3 metaG | ecosystem: Host-associated > Plants > Roots > Rhizosphere > Soil ...
GCGGTGCTGACGGCGGTGCGGGCGCTGCGGCTCGAGGCGGGCGCGCCGCCCGGGGCGGCGCTGGCCGGCGGGTACACCGCGGGCCTGCTCACCGCGGCCGGGCTGACGTTCGCCGGTGCGCTGCTGGCCGTGCGCGTGCCGGGGACCCGGCCCGCCGAGACCCCGTCGCCGCGTGACAAACGTGCCGTCCCCTAACCCGTTTCCGCATGAGTATCCGAGATTGATTCGTTGACAACCGCATCGGCGCGGCTATTCACTGCGCCGATAAACGCTCTCTGCGAGGATGCATGGAAACCATTTCCCAGCCGGTTCCCGTCACCGGTGGCGGTTCGTTCGCCACCCTGCTGGGGCACTGGGCGCACCGCCTCGGCGACCGGATCGCCGTGACCCACCTCGACCACCGCGACGGTGCGGACGGCCGGGCGGTCACGCTCACCTGGCGCGAGCTCGACGAGCGGGTCGACGCGGTCGCGGCCCGGCTGTCCGAAGTGGCCGGTCCGGGGGACCGGGCGGCGGTGCTGGCCGGGCAGTCCGCGGACTACGTCGTCGCGTTCCTCGGTGCGCTGCGGGCCGGGCTGATCGCCGTGCCGCTGTTCGCACCCGGCCTGCCCGGGCACACCGGCCGGTTGGCCGCGGCGCTCGCCGACTGCGGCCCACGCGTGGTGCTGACCACGGCGGGGGAGCGCGACGCGGTCGTCCGGTTCCTCACCGGTTCCCCGGTCGATCCGGTGGTGCTCGCCGTCGACGCCGTGCCGCCGGTCGCGGCCGGGACGCACGACTGGCCCGAGCCCGATCCCGACGCACCCGCCTACCTGCAGTACACCTCCGGCTCGACGCGCTCGCCCGCCGGCGTCGTGCTGACCCACCGCAACGTGCTCGCCAACGCCCGCCAGGCGTGCGCCGCCTACGGTGCCGAAAGCGGGACCACGTCGGCGGTCAGCTGGCTGCCGCTGTTCCACGACATGGGCCTCATCCTCGGCATCGGCGCGCCCATGGCCGGCGGGCTGGAGTCGGTCCTGATGGACCCGCTGGCGTTCCTCGAGCGGCCCGCACGCTGGTTGCGGGCGCTCTCGGCCAGCCCCGGCGCGATCAGCGCGGCCCCCAACTTCGCCTACGCCTACTGCGCTTCCCGCGTCACCGAGGCCGAGAAGGTCTACCTCGAGCTGAGCCGGGTCGTCTCGCTGATCAACGGCAGCGAACCGGTGCTGCCCGCCACGATCGCCCGGTTCCACGACGCCTTCGCCGGGTGCGGGCTGCGGCCGGAGGTGCACCGGTCCTCCTACGGGCTGGCCGAGGCCACCGTGCTGGTTTCCGTGACGGACGCGGGAAGACCGCCCCGGCAGGTGACGTTCGACCGGGCCCGGCTCGCCGCCGGGTACGCGGTGCCGTCCGCGGCCGGCGCGGCCGCCACGACGCTCGTCTCGTGCGGCCGCCCGGTCGGCCAGCGGATCCGGATCGCCGACCAGGTGACCGGGCGGCCCTCCGAACCGGGCGAGGTCGGCGAAATCCGGGTCGGCGGCCCGAACGTCGGCCGCGGCTACTGGGGCCGGGCCGAAGCGTCGGCCGCCACCTTCGGCCTGCCCCCGCTCGATCCGGACACCGGCGAGGGCTGGCTGGCGACCGGCGACCTCGGTGTCGTCTTCGACGGCGAGCTGTTCGTGACGGGCCGGCTGAAGGACCTGGTCGTCGTCGACGGCCGCAACCACTACCCGCAGGACATCGAGCAGACCGTCGAGGCCAACCCGGCCGTCCGGCCGCACTCGGCCGCCGCCTTCGCGGTCGACGGCGACGACGGGGAAGCCGCGGTCGTCGTCCTGGAACGCGCGAAGGACACCGAAGCCGACGTCGCCGCGGCGACGTCGGCGCTGCGGGCGGCGGTGTCGGCCGGACACGGCCTGCGCCTGCACGACGTCGTCTTCCTGGCCCCGGGCGAGGTGCCCCGCACCTCCAGCGGCAAGATCAGCCGCGCCCGCTGCCGGGCGTCCTACCTGGACGGTGGGCTCACCGCGCGGCGGCTCGGATGAACGCGCCGGACGCCGCGGCGATCCGCGCCTGGCTGACCGCGCGGATCGGCGACGTGGACCCCGACCGGCCGCTGCACGAAACCGGACTGTCCTCACGGGACGCGACGAGCCTGGCGGCCGACCTCGGCGCCTTCGTCGGCCGCCCGCTGTCCCCGACCCTGGTGTGGCAGCACCCGACGATCACCGCGCTCGCCGACCACTTGTCCACTGTGGATTCCGCGCCGGCGTACGTGCCGCTCGGCGAGGACAGCGAGCCGATCGCGGTCGTCGGGCTCGGCTGCCGGCTGCCGGGCGGGATCGAATCCCCGGAGGCGTTCTGGCGTTTCCTCGATTCCGGCGGCGACGGCATCGGCGACGTCCCCGAAGGCCGCTGGGAGACGTTCGCCCCGGCCGAAGACCTCGCCGGCGTGCCGTCGCGCGGCGGGTTCCTCGACGACGTCGCCGGGTTCGACGCGGAGTTCTTCGGCATCACCCCGCGCGAGGCCGAGGCGATGGACCCGCAGCAGCGGATCCTCCTGGAGGTCGTCTGGGCGGCGCTGGAGCACGCCGGGATCCCGCCGTCCACCCTGCGCGGCAGCCGGACCGGGGTGTTCGTCGGGCTGTCGGCCACCGAGTACGGCTCGCTGACGATGACCGACGTCGCGGGGGTCGACGTCTGGGCCGGGACCGGCGCGGCGGCGAGCATCGCGGCGAACCGGTTGTCCTACCTGCTCGACCTGCGCGGGCCCAGCCTGACGCTGGACACCGCCTGCTCGTCGTCGCTGGTGGCGGTGCACCAGGCCGTGCAGAGCCTGCGTCGCGGCGAGAGCGAGACGGCGGTGGTCGCCGGGGTGAACGTCCTGCTCTCGCCCGGCATCACCGCCGGGTTCCACCGGGCCGGCGTGCTGGCCGCGGACGGCCGCTGCAAGCCGTTCGACGCCGGCGCCGACGGGATCGCCCGCGGCGAAGGCTGCGGCGTCGTCGTGCTGAAACCGTTGCGGGCGGCGCGGGGTGACCGGGTGCTGGCGGTGATCCGCGGCAGCGCGGTGAACTCCGACGGCCGCTCCAACGGCCTGACCGCGCCCAACCCCGACGCCCAGGCCGCCCTGCTGCGCGACGCGTACGCCGCGGCCGGCGTCGATCCGTCCTCTGTGGACTACGTCGAGGCGCACGGGACCGGGACGCCGCTGGGCGACCCGCTGGAGGCGGGCGCGCTGGCGGCGGTGCTCGGGGCGGGGCGTTCGTCCGGCCGCCCGCTGCTGCTGGGTTCGGTGAAGAGCAACCTCGGCCACCTCGAAGGCGCGGCCGGGATCACCGGGCTGCTCAAGGTGGTGCTGGCGATGACGCACCGGCGGCTGCCGCCGAGCCTGCACTTCCGCGCCCCGAACCCGCACATCGACTTCACCGGGTTGCGGGTGGTCGCGTCGGGAACGGAGTGGCCCCGCTATTCGGGGACGGCGCGGGCCGGGGTGTCGGCGTTCGGGTTCGGCGGGACGAACGCGCACGTCGTGCTCGAGGAGTGGCCCGCGGCATCGTTCCCGCCGCGGGCGGGCGACGGTGGCCCGCAGGTGTTCGCGCTCTCGGCCCGGTCGGCGGAGGTGCTGCGGGCGCGGGCGGGTGGGCTGGCGGACTGGCTGGCGGAGAGTTCTGCGCCGCTGGACGCGGTTGCGGCGACGCTGGCGCACCGGCGGGAGCACCTGCCGGTGCGGGGCGCGGTGGTCGGCGAGAGCCGGGACGAGGTGGTCGAAGGGTTGCGCGGCTTGGCCGAGGGCCGCGGCATCGTGAGCGGGCCTGGCGTTGCCGGTCGTGGCGGAGGCTCGGCTGCCGGCGGAGGCGTTGTCTTCGTCTTCTCCGGCTACGGCTCGCAGTGGTCCGGGATGGGCCGTCGGCTGCTGGACTCCGAACCCGCCTTCCGGGCCGGGATCGACGCCCTCGATCCGGTCTTCCGCGCCGAAGCGGGGTTCTCCCTGCGTGAAGCCCTCGAGCACGACCTGCCCGACCTCGCCGCGACCCAGCTCGCCCTGTTCGGGGTCCAGCTCGCCCTGGCCGCCCTCTGGCGGGCGCACGGTGTCACTCCCGCGGCCGTGCTCGGGCACTCGATGGGCGAGGTCGCCGCCGCGGTCGTGGCCGGGGCGCTCGATGTCGCCGACGGTCTGAAGGTCATGGCCGCGCGGGCGCGGCTGCTCGCCGAACTCGACGAACGCGGGGACGGGGCGATGGCCGTCGTCGAGCTCTCGCCGGCCGAACTCGCGGCGTTCCCCGACGTCACCATCGCGGTGTACGCGTCGCCGACCCAGTGCACCGTCAGCGGGCCCGTGGACCACGTCGAGGCCGTGGTGGCGCACGCCGAAAGCCTCGGCAGGCTGGCCCGGCCGCTGCCGGTCGGCGGGGCCGGGCACTCCGCCGCCGTCGAGCCGGTGCTCGGCCCGTTCCGTGCCGCGATCGCGGGGTTGGTCCCCGCCACGCCCGGAATCCGGTGCTACAGCAGCGTCTTCGACGAACCGCCCGCCTTCGACGTCGAGTACTGGGCGGCGAACCTGCGCTGTCCCGTGCGGTTCAGCCAGGCGCTGACCGCGGCGGCGGCCGACGGGCACGCCGTGTTCGTCGAAGTTTCGCCGCACCCGGTGGCGCTGGCCGCGATCGAGCAGTCCGGCGTGCTCGGCCTGCCCTCGGCGAGCCGCCGGATCGACGAGCGGGCGGCGTTCCTGACCAGCCTCGCCCGGCTGCACGTGCTCGGCGGTGACAACCGGAGCTTCGCTCCGAGCCGGGGGCTCCGCCACCCGGACCCCCGAAAGATCTGCCATCCCGGCGTCCTGGCCGCCCGGCCGCAGACGCCGCCGGTCGAGCTGCCGGGCCCGGTCTGGCGGCACGAGCGGTTCTGGCCGCGCCGGACCGTCCGCGCCCGCGGCGCCCATCCGCTGCTCGGCGTGCACGTCGAAGATCCCGGCGGCGGCCACCTGTGGCGCGGCGACGTCGGCACGGCCGCACTGCCGTGGCTGGCCGGCCACACCGTCCGGGACGCCCCGGTGTTCCCGGCCACCGGCTTCCTCGAGCTCGCGCTCGCCGCCGCCGGGCCGGGCCGCTGCGTCCGCGACCTCGAACTGCGGGAAGTCCTCGCGCTCGGCGAACGAACCGAGGTGACCACGACCCTCCGCGGGACCGAACTGGGTGTCCACACGAGATCCGGGGCGTGGGTCCGGCACGCCACCGCGCGGATCGGCTCCGGCGGGACGCCGTCGGCGCCGTTCGGGGAAACCACCGGGGAGCCGCTCGACCTCTACGCGGCACTCACCGAGCTGGGGCAGTCCTACGGCCCGGCCTTCCGCCGCCTGCGCCGGGTGACCGCCGCACCCGGCCGCGCGTCGGCGTCGATCGCGCAGCCGGAAGCGGACCACCCCGCGTACGTGCTGCACCCGGCGCTCGCCGACGCCTGCCTGCACGCGCTGGCCGCGGCCGTCGGCAAGGCCGACGCCCTCTACCTGCCGCTCTCCATCGGCGAGGTGGTGCTCGCCGGGGATCCCCGCCGCGGCGTGCGCGTGGACGCCGTGCTCGAGGAATCCGGCGACGGCGTCCTCGGCAGCGTCCAGCTGGTCGACGCCGCCGACGTCGTCCTGGTCGAGTTCCGCGACGTCTACTGCCGCCGCTACCGAGAGCCGGCCCGGCTGCTGTTCGAGGCGGCTTGGCAGCCGGCGCCGCTGCCGGCCGCGCCGGAATTGTCGGTGCCGGCCGGTAGTGTGGAAAACGGGGGGCGCCCCCGCGGGCCGAAGCCGGCGCACCGCTGGATTGTGCTGTCCGGCGACAACCGCGAGTTCGCGGGCGAGGACGTCCGCACCGCGCGGCTCGGCGACCGGGCCGAGCTGGCGAAGCTGCTGCGCGACGGGGAGCCGACGGCGGTCCTCGCCCTGCTCGGCGCCGCCACCGAGCCCGATCCGGTGCGCGGGGCGCGGCTGGTCGAGACCCTGGCCGGGGTGGTCGCCGAGCTGGCCGAGCTGCCGGTGGCGCCGAGGCTGTGGCTGGTGACCGACCGGGCGCACGTCGTCGAGCCCGGGGAGCCCGGCGATCCCGGCCTGGCCGCGCTGCGCGGTCTCGTGCGCGTCCTGGCGTTCGAGCACCCCGAACTGAGGGTGAGTCAGGTCGACGGGACGGACCGGCTGCGGGACGAGGTCCGCGCCGACGCGCCGGACGACGAAATCGCCTGGCGCGGCGGGGTGCGGTACACGCGGCGCCTGGTCCGCCCGGCCGTCGGCGACCCGGTGCGCGAGCCGGTCCGCGACGGCGCGTACATCTTGACCGGCGGCCTCGGCGGCCTGGGGTTGGCGGCGGCGAAGTGGCTGGCCGGACGGGGTGCGACGCGGCTGGTGCTGAACAGCAGGCACGCCGCCGATCCGGAGCTCGGCGAGCCGGGCGTGGACGTCCGGGTGGTGCCGGGCGACATCGCCGCCCCGGGAACGGCCGAGGCCCTGGTCGCGGTGGCCGTCGAAGGGGGCGTGCCGCTGCGCGGGGTGCTGCACGCCGCCGGCGTCCTGGCCGACGGCGCCGCGATCAGCCTCGACGGCGACGCGCTCGAAGCCGTCTGGCGGCCGAAAGCGCTCGGCGCGTGGCGGCTGCACGAAGCGACCGCCGGGCACGACCTCGACTGGTGGCTGGTGTACTCGTCGGCGGCGGCGCTGTTCGGCTCGCCGGGCCAGGCCGCGTACGCCACGGCGAACGCGTGGGCCGACGCCCTGGTCGCGTGGCGCCGGGCCCAGGGCCTCCCGGCCTCGACGATCGGCTGGGGCGCGTGGGGCGAGGTGGGCGCGGCGGCCGGTTCGGCCAACCCGGTCCTCGAACCGCTCGGCACCGAGGAAGCGCTGGCGGCACTGGACTTCGTCCTGGCACACGACCGCGCGGCGACCGGCGTGGCGCGAGTGGACTCGAGGGCGGTGCTGGAGCTCTTTCCCCGGTTGGGGCAGCGGCCGTTCTTCGGCCTCTTCTCGCCAGGGGAGGCAACGTCCACCTGGGACGGGTTGGCCGCGCTGCGCGGCGGCCCGCCGGAAGCAGCCCGCGCGGCGATCGCTTCGCACCTGGCGGCGCTGGTCGCGGATCTGCTGGGGTTGGCGGAGATCGACCGGACGGTCCCGCTCACACGGCTGGGGCTGGATTCCCTGTCGGCGATGCGAGCCCGCGGCGCGGTGGAACGGGACTTCGGGCTGCCGTTGCCGATCCCGTTGCTGCTGCGGGGCGCCAGCTTGGCGGAACTCGCGGGGGAACTGGCCGAGCAGTCCGGTTTCGGCCGCGCCTCGACCTCCGGGCCACCGCACCCCGGCGGACGAGCCGGACTCGCGCCGATCGTCGCCGGGCCGCGGGATCCTGCCGAACGGTGGGTTGCCCGGCACTGGCGAACCGTTCTCGGCGGCCTCGAACCCGGCGTCCACGAGCCCTTCGGCGGCGACCCGGCGCAGGCCCGGCAGCTACGGGCGGCCTTCGCCGAGCACCTCACCGCCGTCCCCGGCGAAGACCGGCTCTTCGCCGTCCCCACCATCGCCGCGATGGCCGATCTCCTGCGGGCCGAGCTCGAAGGTCACGGCGGCGGCCCGGTGCGCCTTCTGCGCGACGGCGTCGGCGACGAGCCCGTCTTCCTCTTCCACCCGGCCGGCGGGACCGCGAGCGTCTACCGCGAACTCGCCCGGCTGCTCCCCGAAGGCCCGCCGGTCTACGGGTTCGAACGTCTCGACGGCGAGGACACCGTCGAGGCCAAAGCCGCCCGGTACGCCGAGTTGGTCCGGGACGTTCAGCCCCACGGCCCCTACCGGCTCGGTGGGTGGTCGTTCGGCGGCTGCCTCGCCTACGAGACCGCTCGACAGCTGAACGGCGCCCAGCTCGTCTTCCTCATCGACACCATCCTGCCGCTGCCCACCGAAGGCCGGGCGGAGGACGCGCTGCTCGACCGCTTCGACCGGTTCGCCCGCCACATCGCCGAGACCTACGGCGTGCCCTTCGCAGTGCCGCGCGCGGAACTGGCGCGGCTGGACGAGGACGCCCAGATCCGCCGGGTGATGGCCAAGCTGGCCGAGCAGGTGCCGGACCTGGGCGCCGGTGTCCTCAAGCACCAGTACGAGTCCTATGTGGACGCCCGGGTGGCCGAGCGGTACGTGCCGGAAAGCTATGCGGGGCGCGTCGTCCTGCTGCGGGCGCAGGAACCGCACCCGCTCACCACCGCGCTGGACCCGCGGTACCTGCGCACCGACGACACCCTCGGCTGGGACGAACACTGCGCCGACCTCGAAGTCGTGCGGGTTCCCGGCGACCACGTGTCGATGATCGACCCGCCGCACGTGGCGGTGCTGGCCGAGCGGCTCGGGGCGGTGGTGCGGTGATGGACGAGCTGACCCCGACCACGGCGTTCCGGATCGCCGATCTCGCCGCCCGGCAGGACGAAGCCGTGCGGATCGCCGAGAAGCGGGCCGTCGACCGGCAGCACGCCAAGGGCAAGCTGACCGCGCGCGAGCGGATCGGGCTCCTGCTGGACCCCGGCTCCTTCGTGGAGCTCGACCAGTTCGCGCGGCACCGGTGCGCCGAGTTCGGGATGGGCGAGAACCGGCCGTGGGGCGACGGCGTCGTCACCGGGCACGGCACCGTCGACGGACGGCAGGTCTGCGTGTTCTCCCAGGACTTCAGCGTCTTCGGGGGCAGCCTGGGCGAGGCCTCCGGCGAAAAGGTCCTCAAGCTGATGGACCTGGCCATGACGATCGGCTGCCCGGTCGTCGGGATCAACGACTCCGGCGGCGCCCGGATCCAGGAAGGCGTCGTCTCCCTGGCGTACTACGCCGAGCTCGGCCGCCGCACCGCGCACGCCTCCGGGGTGATCCCGCAGATCTCGATGATCATGGGACCCTGCGCCGGCGGTGCGGTCTACGCGCCCGCGATGACCGACTTCGTCGTGATGGTCGACGACACCTCGCACATGTTCGTCACCGGCCCGGACGTCGTGCACGCGGTCACCGGCGAGCGCGTCACCGCGCAGGAGCTCGGCGGCTCGGCCGTCCAGAGCGAGGTCGCCGGCAACGCCCACCAGCGCGCCGCCGACGAACAGGACGCCGTCGACTGGGTGCAGACGCTGCTCGGCTACCTGCCCGCGAACAACCTCGACCCCGGTCCCTCGTACGCCGACGAGACCGACCCCGGGGTGACCGCCGCCGACCTCGAACTCGACCGGCTGGTGCCCGATTCGCCGCACCAGACCTACGACATGGCCGAGCTGATCGTCCGGCTGGTCGACGACGGCGAGTTCACCGAAGTGCACAGCGCCTTCGCGCCCAACATCATCTGCGCCTTCGGCCGGGTGCAGGGCCACACGGTCGGCGTCGTGGCGAACCAGCCGCGGCACCAGGCCGGTGTGCTCGACATCGACGCGTCGGAGAAGGCGGCTCGGTTCGTGCGCTTCTGCGACGCGTTCTCGATCCCGCTGCTCACCCTGGCCGACGTCCCCGGTTACCTGCCGGGCGCCGGCCAGGAACGCGGCGGGATCATCCGCCGCGGCGCCAAGCTGATCTACGCCTACTCCGAGGCGACCGTCCCGAAGGTGACCGTGGTGGTCCGCAAGGCCTACGGCGGCGGCTACGCGGTGATGGGCTCCAAGCACCTCGGGGCCGACGCCGTGCTGGCGTGGCCCACCGCGGAGATCGCGGTGATGGGTGCCGAAGGCGCGGTGCGGGTCCTCTACCGGCGCGAGCTGGCCGCGCTGCCGCCCGAGGAACGGGAAGCGGCCCGTCGCCGGCTCACCGACGAGTACCGCAAGCGCCACGGCGGCCCCTACCTCGCCGCGGAACGCGGTTACGTCGACCAGGTCGTCACGCCCTCGCAGACCCGCCTCCAGGTGGCGCGGGCGCTGCGGATGCTGCGCACCAAACGCCAGAGCCTGCCGGCCCGGAAACACGGAAACATCCCCCTCTGAGGAGCCCCTATGAAGCGGATCGCCTTGCTGGCGCTGTCCGTCGTCCTCCTGCTCGCCGGTGCCGTGGCGCCCGCGCAGGCGAGTCCGGCCGTGGCCGACGACGGCGCGAAAGTCGTCCAGGAGACCTGGGTGGACGCCCGGACCGTCGACCTGCAGATCAGCTCCCCGGCCCTGGGCACCACCGGGATGGTGCGGCTGATCGTGCCGTCCGGCTGGGCCGCGCAGCCCACGCGGACCTGGCCGGTGCTGTACCTGCTGCACGGCTGCTGCGAACCGGTCGACTACCGCTCGTGGGACCAGTTCACCGACGTCAAGGCGTTCACGGCGGCCAAGGACGCCCTGGTCGTGATGCCGACGGACGGGGCGGCGGGGATGTACACGAAGTGGTGGAACTTCGGCCTCTGGAACACCCCTGACTGGGACACCTTCCACACCGCCGAAGTGCGCCAGATCGTCGAGCGCGGCTACCGCGGCGGCACGCGCCGTGCGGTCGCCGGGCTGTCGATCGGCGGGTACGGCGCGATGGCGTACGCGTTCAAGCACCCGGGGATGTTCGGTGCGGCCGCGTCCTACAGCGGGGTGCCGAACACGCTCTACCCGGGGCTGCCGGTCTGGATCATCGGCATCCTGGCGCGCGCCGGGTTCTACAGCTACCTCAACCTCTGGGGCGACGGGTTCGGCAATCCGGTGCTCTGGGCGGCGAACAACCCGTACGACCACGTCGACCAGCTGCGCGGCACCGCGCTCTACGTCTCCTGCGGCAACGGGCAGACCGGGCCGCTCGACCCGCCGAACCAGGCGGACTTCCTGGAGTCGACGGCGGAGATGTCGTCCCGCAGCTTCACCGACCGTCTGCGGACCGCCGGCATCCCGGTGACGGTCGACTACTACGGGCCCGGCACCCACAGCTGGCCGTACTGGCAGCGGGCCCTGCACCAGTCCTGGCCGGTCCTGGCCGGCGCGCTCGGCCTCCCGGCCTGAGTGCAATCCCTTTCCCCGATGGAGGTTGTGGTGAAGCATGCCCGATGTCGCGCCGTGCTTTCGGCGCTCCTGACCTGCTGCCTGGTGGCGCTGGGCGTCGCGGCCGCGAGCCCGCCCGCCGGCGCGGCACCCCTGCTGCCCGGACCGTTCGACGACTCCTTCTACACCCCGCCGTCGCCGCTGCCGGCCGGGAAACCGGGTGACGTCATCCGGTGGCGGCCGACGGTGCCGCTGCTGAACGCGCTCAACGCCGACGCCTGGCAGGTCATGTACCTGTCGACCAACGCGCTCGGGAACCGCAACGCGGTGACCGGGACGATCCTCGTGCCGAAGGGAGTGGACCCGGCCAAGGCGCCGATCATCGGCTACGCGGTCGGCACGCAGGGCCCGGCGTTCAAGTGCACGGCGTCGAAGGCGATGGAGCGGGGCACGCTGTACGACCAGCCCGCCATCAACGACTCGCTGTCCAGCGGGTACGCGGTCGCGGTGACCGACTACGAGGGCTACTCGCCGTCGACCGTGCCGACCTACATCACCGGGCAGTCCATGGGGCCGGCCGTGATCGATTCGGTGCGGGCGGCGCAGGACCTGCCCGCCACCCGGCTGTCCCGTGGGGCCAAGGTGATCTTCCAGGGTTACTCGCAGGGCGGCGGCGGATCGATGTGGGCGGGCGAAAAGCAGCCGGCGTACGCGCCCGAGCTGAACGTCGTCGGCGTCGTCGCGGGCGGGGTGCCCGCCGATCTGACCGAGGTCGCCAAGGGCCTCGACGGGTACATCGGGTTCGGGTTCCTGGCCTTCGCGTCGATCGGGCTCGACGCCGCGTACCCGGACCTGAAGCTCGATTCCTTCCTCAACGCCACCGGCCGCCAGCAACTGGGTGACGCGAAGAAGAACGCGTGCGTCGCCGAACTGCTGCTGAACTATTCCTTCAAGAAGATCAGCGACTACACGACGTCGAACCCGCTGAACACCCCGGTTTGGCAGGCGCGGCTGGCGCAGAACAAGCTGGGTGCGCACCCGCCGCGGGTGCCGGTGTTCCAGTACCACGCGAGCATCGACGAAATCGTCAACACCCCGCAGGCGGAAACGCTGCACCGGGCGTACTGCGCGGCCGGGGTCCGTGAGCAGTGGACCACCTACCTCGCTGATCACGCCACCGGGATCTTCGCCGGCAACGCCGACGCGCACCAGTGGATCGTGAAGCGGTTCAACGGCGACCCGGCGCCCTCGAACTGCTGACGGCAGCGGTGAAGGCCACCTCGGACGCATCCGAGGTGGCCTTCGCCGGTGATCAGACCTTGCCCGCGGCGAAGGCGGCCGCGTCGTTGGCTTCGCCGCCATAGCTCAGGTGAGCCAGGATGTTGGTGCCGCCGAACTGGCAGATCGGGTCGCCGGCGGCGCAGTAGTCCTTGGTGCGGCTCTGGTAGGTGCCGGTGACCGAACGGCCGATCGCGCGGATCGGGTTGCCGAACAACACGATCGCCGCGATCCGGGGCGCCAGATCCGCGGGGATGGTGGCGACGATCGGGCCGCCGACGATGGCGCCGTCGCTGCTGATGCCGATCGAGTTGTCGACGACGTTGGCGCCCTGGGAGTAGCCGACCAGGACGAACCGCTGGGACGGGCAGGCCGCGGCCTGCGTCCGCACGTGGTTGACCAGGTCGGTGTTGCCCTTCTGCACCGAGGCGGGCTGGCCGAGGTCGGCCGGGTAGTCGACGCGGTAGCTGCTCACCGAGCGCGGGCGCAGCCGGTTCTGCACGGCCGAGAAGACCGGGTCGCCGACGATGAAGCCCAGCGTGCCGGGTTCGCCCGTGCCGCGGGCCACGGGCACGTCGATGTCGGTGCACGGCGCGGCCGAAGCGGCCGGCGCGGCGGCCACGGTGAGCCCGGCGACGGCGAAGCCGACCGCGGCCGCGGCGGCGGTGGCGGAAAACAGGGGTTTCCTGGGGACGCGAATCATGGCTGTTCACACCTCGTTGTGTGGGAAAGGGTTCGGCAAGCGCTTTCCGAGGGGCGGAAATGCGTGCTTCGCTTGCGGTTAACGCAGCGTCGCAGTGGTTGCCGGACCCGGCAAGAGGTGATTCGCCGGAGCGCCGGGAATTGTTCGGCCGGTGACAAACAGTCCGATGTGGACGCTCAGGTGGCGGACTGCCCGGCCGGGTGTGGGGTGCTGTGACAGCCGGGGGCTCCGCCACCCGGATCCCCCGAAGGACGGTCAAGGCGCTCCAGCAGCACGGGATCCAGCCCGCGCAGCGCGGCCATGACGAACCCGGTGGCCAGTTCCCCGGCGGCGATCGGGTCGAGGCCGGGGGAGTGGGAGACGTGCATCGCGGCCCGCCCGACCAGGCCGACCATCATCTCGCCGAGCAGGTCCGCGCCGGGGCCGACCGGCCGCCCGTGCGCGAGCAGGTGCTCGCGCACCTGCCCGACCACGTGGGTGGCGATGGAATCGGCCAGCGCGCGGCGCTCGTTCGACATCTCGTCGACGGCGGAATCGAACAGCAGCCGGAAGCTTTCCGGGTGGGCGCCGGCGTAGGCGAACATGGCCATCACCGACAGCCGGACGCGCTCCTCCAGCGGGCGTGTGTTCGCCGTTTCGTGCGCGCTGATCACCCAGGCGCGCAACGCGGCGACCTCGCGCCGGACGGTGGTGCGGAAAAGGGCCGCCTTGTCGCCGAAATGGGCGTAGAGCGTCGGCTTGGTGGAATCGGCGCGGTCCGCGATCAGCCCCATGGTGGCCTGCGCGTACCCCCGCTCGGCGAACACGGCGCGGGCGGCGTCGAGCAGCTGGTCGTCGGTGGGCCGGGCGGCCGGGCTGCGGCGAGCGCTGGATCGATCAGGAGGACTCTGCCGGCTCATGGAGGTGTACTGTACGGACTCCTTGCTTTACTGTCCGGTAAAGCACGCTCCAATGACATCCGGGGCTTCGCCCCGGGCCGGGGGTCCGCCATTCGGACCTCCGAAAGAGTTGCGATCGCCGTCCCCCGGTGGAGGAACCCTGGTGTCCCGCGAGAGTGCTCGGCAACCCGTCCCGGCTCCCCGAGAGGCCGGAGAAGAAGTTGTCCGGCGGAGAGAGCTGGCCGCGCTCATGCGCCCGGCGCTCCCGGCGCTGGCGGACGGGATCGTCCGGGAGGTCCTGCGTGCGGTCCCCGTCTACGCCCGGTCGGGCGACGGGTCCTACGGCCGCAAGACCCGGCACGGCGTCGAGTGTGCCGTCGAGCTCTTCGTGGACCTCGTGGAGGATCCGCTGGCCTCACGCGACCGGCTGTACGAGACGTGCCGCGGGCTCGGCGCGGGCGAGGCGCGCGAGGGCCGCACCCTCGACGACCTGCAGGCGGCCTACCGCGTGGGCACCCGGGTCGGCTGGCGCTGGATCATGCGGCTGGGCCGACGGCACCGGCTTTCCTCCGCCGTGATGGCGCAGCTGGCCGAGATGCTGTTCGGCTACGCGGACGAGCTCGCCCGGATGTCGAGCCGGGGCCACCGCGAGGCGTGGGCGGAGATCGAGGGCACCCGGGCAGGCCTGCGGCGGCGGCTGCTGCGGCTGCTGACCGGGCCCGGCACGATCCCGGACGCGGTCCTCGCCGAACTCGCGGCCGCGGCGGGCTGGCCGGTGCCCCGCGAGGTGGCGGCGGTCGCCGCCGAGACCACAGTGAGCACTGCGTGGGGGTCCGACGTCCTCGCCGACCTCGACCCGCCGCAGCCGTACCTGCTGCTGCCCGCGCCGGTGGACGCGCGGGCCCTGACACGGCTCGGCACCCGCGTCGCGGTCGGGCCGCCGACGGACCTGAGCGCGGCGGCGCATTCCCTGCGCTGGGCCCGCACCGCGCTGCGGCTGGTGGCGGACGGCGCGCTCCCGGACACGCCCGTCACCTGGTGCACCGACCACCTGACGGAGCTGTGGCTGCTGTCGGACTCGCCGCTGGCCGAGCAGGTCGCCCGGCAGGAACTGGCCCCGCTGGGCCAGTTCCCGGACCGGACGCGCCGCCGGCTCGGCGAGACCCTGCTGTCCTGGCTGCAGAACGGCGGCAACTCCGAGAAGATCGCGGTCGACCTGTCGGTGCACCCGCAGACGGTCCGGTACCGGGTGCGTCAGCTGAAGCAGGCTTTCGGTGATCGGCTCGACGACCCCGACGCACGGTTCGCCATGCAGGCCGCGTTGCGCGCGTCGGGCCTGCGGATCGCCCGGAACGAGTTCTCCTCTCCCGAAGCGCAGTAGGCCACCCCGCACACCTCCCGACCTTGTCCCCAGCGAGAACATGTTCTAGTTTTGGGGACGGAAGGTGGTGTGCCGGTGAAGACGGAGCTGGGCCTGGCCGGGACGGTGGTCCTGGTCACCGGAGGCGTCCGCGGCGTCGGCCGGGGCATCGCCGAGGTGTTCCTCGCCCACGGTGCCCACGTCGTGGTCTGCGCGCGGCGGGAAGCGCCCACCGAGGCGGAGTTCGCCGCCTGCGACGTCCGCGACGAGACGCAGGTGGCCACGCTGATCGAGGGCATCGTCGAGCGGCACGGCCGGCTGGACGTGGTGGTCAACAACGCCGGCGGGGCACCGTACGTCTCGGCGGCGGAGGCCTCGCCGCGGTTGCACGAGAAGGTGGTGCAGCTCAACCTGCTGGCCCCGTTGCTGGTTTCGCAGCACGCCAACGCGGTGATGCAGCGCCAGGACTCCGGTGGCTCGATCGTGATGATCTCCAGCGTGAGCGGGACGCGCCCGTCGCCGGGAACCGCGGCCTACGGCGCGGCGAAGGCGGGGCTGGACAACCTGACCGCGAGCCTGGCGGTGGAGTGGGCGCCGAAGGTACGGGTGAACGCCCTGGACGTGGGAATGGTGCGGACCGAGCAGTCCCACCTGCACTACGGCAGCGAGGCGGCGGTCGAAGCGGTCGGGAAGACCGTGCCGCTCGGTCGGCTCGCCGAACCGGCGGAAATCGGGCACTGCGCCGCGTTCCTGGCCTCCGGTCTGGCTTCCTATGTTTCCGGCGCGACCTTGCGCGTGCACGGCGGAGGTGAGGTCCCGGCGTTCCTCGCCGCGGCCGACGTCAACCATCGGGAGGGTTCGTGAGCGGGTTGTGCCAGGGCCGCGTGGTCGTCGTGACGGGCGCGGGCCGGGGGATCGGACGGGCGCACGCGCTGGCGTTCGCGGCGGAGGGCGCGTCGGTGGTGGTGAACGACGTGGACGCCGACGCGGCCGCGGAAGTCGTCGAGGCCGTCGGCGGGAAAGCGGTGGCGAACACCTCCGACGTGGCCGATTGGGCCGGTGCGCAGGAGCTGGTCGGCACGGCGGTGGAGCACTTCGGCCGCCTGGATGTGCTGGTCAACAACGCGGGTTTCCTCCGGGACCGGATGCTGGTCAACCTCGGCGAGGACGAGTGGGACGCGGTGGTACGGGTGCACCTGAAGGGGCATTTCGCGCCGTTGCGGCACGCTGCGGAACATTGGCGGGCCGAGGCCAAGGCGGGGCGGGTCCCCCAGGCACGGGTGATCAACACCAGTTCGGGTGCCGGCCTGCTGGGGAGCGTCGGGCAGGGGAACTATTCGGCGGCGAAGGCCGGTATCGCCGGGCTGACCGTGGTGGCCGCGGCCGAGCTGGCGCGGTACGGGGTGACGGTCAACGCGATCGCGCCGGCCGCGCGGACCCGGATGACCGAGGCGGTGTTCGCGTCGGAGATGGCTCGTCCCGGCGAAGGATTCGACGCGATGGCGCCCGAGAACGTCTCGCCGCTGGTGGTGTGGCTGGGCAGCGCGGAGTCGTCGCACGTCACGGGCCGGGTGTTCGAGGTCGAGGGCGGGAAGGTCGCGCTGGCGCAGGCCTGGCGGCACGGCCCCGGCGTGGACAAGGGCGAGCGCTGGGACCCGGCCGAGCTGGGCCCGGTGGTCAAGGAACTGCTCGAGCGAGCGCCCGAGCCCGAACCCGTCTACGGAGCGAGCTGATGGGCATCCTGACCAAGCGCGACGGGCACGTCGAGGTCGTCACGGTCGACTTCCCGCCGGTGAACGCGCTGCCCGTGCAGGGCTGGTTCGACCTGGCCGACGCGATCACCCGGGCCGGCCGTGATCCGGATGTGCACGTGGTGATCCTGCGCGCGGAAGGCCGCGGCTTCAACGCGGGGGTGGACATCAAGGAGATCCAGCGCAGCGAGGGCTATGACGCGCTGGTGGGCGCGAACCGGGGCTGTTATGCGGCTTTCGGGGCCGTCTACGACTGCGAGGT
>Ga0070663_100000813_pt1 | contig 16927 bp, 16 predicted proteins | sample KBSC63metaG_FD_65646 | JGI IMG/M metagenome (GOLD analysis project Ga0070663, IMG submission 65646) | Corn rhizosphere microbial communities from Kellogg Biological Station, Michigan, USA - KBS C6-3 metaG | ecosystem: Host-associated > Plants > Roots > Rhizosphere > Soil ...
ACGTTGCGTCGTTCGATTTCGACCGTCCGCGCGCACGGTGCCGGTCGCAACCATTTGGGCGTCCGTTTGAAATGAAATGCGGGCCGCGCGCGGTGCGTCCGGACCACCCGGTCGGCACGCGGCCTGCAGAACGTCGCGCTGCATCATCGTCTCCCCAGTTTCACGACGGCGCGGCTTCTCGCGGCCGGTGCATCGCGTCGCATCGATCGATACATCTTAAATTTAGTTCACGCGGGCGTTTAGAGGAATCGCTCTTGAATCGGCGTGCCGCGCGCGCGACGGCCATTCCTACAATGCCCGAACATTACAAGCGGGAGCCGGCCGCGCCGGGCGCCGTTCATGACACGAAGGAGACGTGACATGCAATACGACTACATCATCGTTGGCGGCGGATCGGGCGGCTCGAGCGTCGCCAGCTGCCTCGCCGATGCATGCCCCGACGCGACGATCGCGCTGATCGAGGCCGGCCCGCACACGGAGCGCAACCTGCTCGTCAACATGCCGGTGGGGATCGCCGCGCTCGTGCCGTTCAAGCTCGGCACGAACTACGGTTACGAGACGGTGCCGCAGCCAGGCCTCGGCGGCCGTCGCGGCTACCAGCCGCGCGGGCGCGGAATGGGCGGCTCGAGCGCGATCAACGCGATGATCTACACGCGCGGCCATCCGGGCGATTACGACGAGTGGGCCCAGCTCGGCGCAACGGGCTGGGGCTGGCAGGACGTGCTGCCGTATTTCCGCCGCGCGGAAGGCAACGAGCGCGGCGCCGATGCATGGCACGGCGCGGACGGCCCGTTGACGGTGTCCGATCTGCGCTTTCGCAATCCGTTCTCCGAACGATTCATCCAGGCCGCGCACGCGGCCGGCTATCCGCTGAACAACGATTTCAACGGCGCGACGCAGGAAGGCGTCGGCTTCTATCAGGTCACGCATCGCGACGGCTCGCGCTGCAGCGTCGCGCGTGCGTATATCTATGGCCGCAACCGGCCGAACCTGCATGTGATTACCGATGCGACGGTGCTGCGCGTGGGCTTCGACGGCAAGCGCGCGGTCGGCGTCGTGGTGTCGCGCGACGGACGCGTCGAGACGCTCGGCGCGCGGGCGGAGGTGATCCTGTCGGCCGGCGCGTTCAATTCGCCGCAGCTGCTGATGTGCTCGGGGATCGGTCCGGCGGAGCAGCTGCGCCGGCACGGGATCGCGATCGTGCAGGACGCTCCGGACGTCGGCGCCAACCTGATCGACCATATCGACTTCATCATCAACACGCGCGTGAATTCATCGGAGCTGGTCGGCATCTGCCTGCGCGGCCTCGCAAAAATGACGCCGGCGCTCGCGCGCTATTTCGCGAGCCGCACGGGAATGATGACGAGCAACGTCGCGGAGGCCGGCGGCTTCATCAAGAGCGATCCGTCGCTCGCCCGCCCAGACCTGCAACTGCATTTCTGCACGGCGCTGGTCGACGACCACAACCGCAAGATGCACTGGGGCTTCGGCTATTCGCTGCACGTGTGCGCGCTGCGCCCGTTCAGCCGTGGCACGGTCGCCCTCGCGAGCGGCGATGCGCGCGACGCGCCGCTGATCGATCCGCGCTTCTTCAGCGATACGCGCGATCTCGATCTGCTCGTGCGCGGTGCGCAGGCAATGCGCCGGATCCTGTCGCAGGCGCCGCTCGCGTCGCAAGGCGGGCGCGAGCTGTACACGCGGGCGGACCAGAGCGAAGCCGAGCTGCGCGCGACGATCGTCGCGCACGCCGACACGATCTATCACCCGGTCGGCACCTGCCGGATGGGTTCGGATGCGCGCGCGGTCGTGGATCCGCAACTGCGTGTGCGCGGTGTCGACGGGCTGCGGGTGGTGGACGCTTCGGTGATGCCGACGCTGATCGGCGGGAACACGAATGCGCCGTCGGTGATGATCGGCGAACGCGCGGCGGACTTCATCGTCGCGACGCGCAAGGGCGCGGTGCCGCGCGGCGAGGCGGCCGCGGCGGTGCACGGCCGCTGAGCGGCGCGCACCGGCACGCGAGCGGCGCGATGCTCAGGCGAACGTATCGACGAGGCCCGCGCGGCTCACGCTCGCGCCGGCCGCTGCGGATTGCGCAGCGTCGACCGGTGCGTCGACGGCTGACGATCCGGCGCGTGCGCGCGGCGACGGCCGGCCGCCGGCGAAGCTCTGTTGTGGGTTCTGCTGCTGCGACGCGAAGCCGCCGTCGCTGACGGTCGCGCTGCCCAGGCCGAGCCCGCCCGCTTCCATCGCTTCGCGCAGCTTCGGCAGCGCGGCTTCGACCGCGTCGCGCACCTGCGCGTGCTGCGAGACGAACAGCGCATGCGCGTGATTGTCCGCGACACGCAGCACGACCTGCAGCGGGCCGAGGTCCGGCGGGTTCAGCGTCAGCTCGGCGCTCTGCTGATGCGCATTCGACAGGAACACGACCTTCTGGCTCAGCGCGTCGGTCCAGTCGGCGGTGCCGACATGCGGGGCCAGCACATGGGCGTTGGCCGCGGCGAGCGAGCTCGCGGCGGGCGATGCCTGGAGATTAGCCTGCGCGGCTGCTGCAGCCGTCGCGGCGGCGGCGACCGATGCGTCGGCGGCCGGGCTGGCAGCTTCCTCGGTGGCCGCGAGCGCATGCGCGGCCGGCTGGCCGGCGGCGCCGGCCTGCAGCGCCTGGGCGGTCGCTTGCGTGGGCGTCGGCTGCGTCGCGAGCGCGCCTTTCGCGTCGGCGAGCGTGCGGTCGAAGGTCGGGACTTTCGGCGTCAGCGGCGCGGCGGCGGCCGATGCGGACGTCGTCGATGCCGGCGCTGTCGCGGCCGTTGCTGCTGCCGTGCCCGTCGGGGGCATCGCGATCGCACCCGCGCCGCCCGTCAGTTTCGCCAGCGCAGCTTGCAGCGCTTCGCGACCCGACGCCGGCAACGCCGGGTCGGCGGCCGCATCCTTGCTTGCATGATTCGTCAGCGCGGCCGTGGCATCGGGCTGGCCGGACACGGCCGTCGTTTGCGCGGCCGTGGCGGCGGTATCGGCTGCGGCACCGGCCGGCGCCGCGTCGTTCACGCGCGCCTGCAGTTGCGCCTGAACGGCGGCGGCCGCGGCGAGCGCGGCGGCGTCGGCATTGGGCGTTGCATTCGCGTCGTCGGTCGGCTTGTCGTCGACGCGGTCGGCGGGCTTCGCGCCGGCGGGCGACGTCGACGACGCCTGTTGCGTCGCGGTATCCGGCTTGCCGGCGTTCGCCGTGTCGTGCCGTGTGCCGACGCTTTGCTTCAGCGTCTGCGCGAACGGCACGGTGGCCGGGCTGGTTGCGGCATCGTTGCCGGCGGACGTCGCGGCGGCGGACGAACCCGCGCCGCGGACGGCCTTGATGGCGGTGCCGGCGGTGTCGAGCAGCGCGCCGAGCAGGGGCAGGGGAGGCATGGCGATTCTCTCGTTCGAAAGCGGTGAGCGGTTACGCCGAGCGGGCCGCGTCGGCCCGCATGCGCAGAATCTTCGCGGCGTGTTCGTCCGCGTCGCGCTGTTCGCGCTTCGCGGCACGCTGCGTTTCCTGCGCGACGCCGCGCGCCTGCAGGGTTTCGTATGAACCGACGGTGCGTTTCTTCTGTTGCCAGTTCGGGCGCGCCTCGTCGATGCGCAGTTCGGCCGCGGCCAGCACGTTGCGCTGCTGCGCGATCGCCGCGTCGAGCGTATCGATGAACGCCTGGAAATTGCGCCAGTTGCCGGCCGGCATCCCGTGCTGAGCGGACTGCGAAAAGCGCGCGTGGTATTCGTCGCGATAGCGCAGCAGCGCGTCGAGCTGTTCGGCGGCCGCGGTGCGGTCGCGCTGCGCGGTGCCGAGCTGCTTCGTGGCCGTGTCGAGATCTTCCTGCGCGCGGTCGAGCAGCAGTTGAAGGGGAAAGCCGTGTGCCATCGGGATCAGCCTCCGTGTACGTCGAACAGCGCATCGAGCCCGGCGAGGCTCGACGCGAACGGCGCGCATTCGCGAAAGCCCTGCTGCAGGAACGATTCGATGCGCGGATAGAGCGCGATTGCGCGGTCGAGCTGCGCGTCGCGGCCCGGTGCATACGCGCCGACCGCGATCAGGTCGCGATTGCGCTGGTAGCGCGACAGCATCTGCTTGAACTGCCGCACGCGGTCGAGATGCGTTTCGTCGATCAGCGCGGTCATCGCGCGGCTGATCGACGCCTCGATGTCGATCGCCGGATAGTGGCCGGCCTCGGCGAGCGCGCGCGACAGCACGATATGGCCGTCGAGGATCGCGCGCGCCGAGTCGGCGATCGGGTCCTGCTGGTCGTCGCCTTCGGTCAGCACCGTGTAGAACGCGGTGATCGAGCCGCCGCCTTCGGGCCCGTTGCCGGTGCGCTCGACGAGCGCGGGCAGCTTCGCGAACACCGACGGCGGATAGCCCTTGGTCGCGGGCGGCTCGCCGATCGCGAGCGCGATCTCGCGCTGCGCCATCGCGTAGCGCGTCAGCGAATCCATCAGCAGCAGCACGTGCTTGCCCTGGTCGCGGAAATACTCGGCGAGCGACGTCGCGTAGGCGGCGCCCTGCATGCGCAGCAGCGGCGACACGTCGGCCGGCGCTGCGACGACGACCGAGCGCGCGAGCCCGTCCTCGCCGAGGATCTGTTCGATGAATTCCTTCACTTCGCGGCCGCGTTCGCCGATCAGTCCGATCACGATCACTTCCGCGCTGGTGTAGCGCGCCATCGTGCCGAGCAGCACCGACTTGCCGACGCCGGAACCCGCGAACAGGCCCATCCGCTGCCCGCGGCCGACGGTGAGCAGCGCGTTGATCGCGCGCACGCCGACGTCGAGCACGTGGTGGATCGGCTCGCGATCGAGCGGGTTGATCGACGGCGCCGACAGCGAAGCGTCGACCTTCGACGCCAGCGGGCCGAGGCCGTCGAGCGGGCGGCCCGACGCATCGACGACACGCCCGAGCATCTCCCAGCCGACCGGCAGCCGCTTGGCGCCCGCGAGCGGATCGGCGACGGGCGCGCTTTCGCGCGGCCACACGCGCGCGCCGGGCAGCACGCCCGCGACGTCGGTGGTCGGCATCAGGAACAGGCGATCGCCGGAGAACCCGACGACTTCCGCTTCCGCGTGCGGCAGCGTGCTGCCGGGCGGCAGTTCGATCGTGCATTCGGCGCCGACCGACAGGCGCAGCCCGATCGCCTCGAGCACGAGGCCCGCGGCGCGCGTGAGGCGCCCGCACGGCCGCAGCGGCAGCGCGCGGTGGCTGCGCGTCGCCAGCCCGTTCAGGTGCGTGCGCCAGTGCGCGAGATGCGGATTGTGCGGGGCGCGCGGCGCCTCGTCCGCCGCGGGTGCCGCGTGCGGATCGGCGCCGTGTGCCGCGTCATGCGCGCCGTCGGGGCCGAACGACGCGAGCGCGAGTTCGCGCTCGAGCGGCGTCATTCCGTCGTACAGGATCGATTCGGGCGTGGGCGTCACCATGCGCTCACCTTGCCGATCGCGGCGGCGACGCGCTGCCAGCGGGTGGGCAGCGTCGCGTCGACCTCGCCCGTCGCGGCGTGCGCGCGGCAGCCGCCGCGCTCGATCGACGTGTCGGTGCGCACGGTCCAGCCGAGTGTATCGAGATCGTCCTGCAGATAGGCTTCGACGACGGGCAGGTCGGCCGGATTCACCGCGAGGTGCGGCGCGCCGGACAACGCCGGTTCGGCGGCGAGCACGTCGCGCACGGCCGCGACGAGCGCCGCGGGATCGTGCTTCACGTGCTGACGCACGACCTGCTGCGCGATGTCGAGCGCGAGCTGCGCGAGATCGGACGCGAGATCGTGCTCGACACTCGACACGGCTTCGCGGAACGAGGCGGCGAGCGCCGCGAGCTGCGCGGCCTGTTCGCGGGCTTCGGCCTGCCCGGCCTCGAAACCCTGCTCGCGGCCCTGGTCGAAACCGGCCTGGTAACCCAGCGCCTGGCCTTCGACATGACCGGCCGCATGGCCTTCGGCATGCGCGGCGTCGCGCACGCGCTGCAGTTCCTCGGCGAGCGCGGCGGCGGCCGCGGCCGCGTCGTCGGGCGGCGGCGGGGGCGGCGGCGGATCGAACGACGCCATCTCCCACCGCTGATACGCGGTGAGGGTGGCGGCCCGATCGCGCACGGAATCAGACATATGCGTCTTCCGCCTTGCCGCCGATCACGATCTGACCGCTCTCGGCGAGGTTGCGCACGATCTGCAGGATGCGGCGCTGCTGCGTCTCGACTTCCGACACGCGCACCGGGCCGCGTGCGTCGAGATCTTCCGCGAGCAGTTCGGCCGCGCGTTGCGACATGTTCGCGAGGAACTTCTGGCGCAGCGCGGGCGGCGCGCCCTTCAGCGCGATGATCAGCGTTTCCGACTCGACTTCCTTCAGCACCATCTGGATCGCGCGATCCTCGAGGTCGAGCAGGTTCTCGAACACGAACATCTGGTCGACGATCTTCTGCGCGAGGTCGGCGTCGTACTGGCGCACGCTTTCGAGCACGCCTTCCTCATGATTGCTCGTCATGAAGTTGAGGATCTCGGCCGCGGTGCGGATGCCGCCCATCGGGCTGCGCTTCAGGTTGTCGCTGCCGGACAGCAGGCCGGTGAGCACGTCGTCGAGCTCGCGCAGCGCGGCCGGCTGGATGCCGTCGAGCGTCGCGATCCGCAGCAGCACGTCGTTGCGCAGCCGCTCGGTGAAGCACGACGCGATCTCGGACGCCTGGTCGCGGTCGAGATGCACGAGGATCGTCGCGATGATCTGCGGATGCTCGTTCTTGATCAGTTCGGCCACCGCGCCCGAGTCCATCCACTTCAGGCCCTCGATGCCGCTCGTGTCGCTGCCCTGCAGGATCCGGTCGATCAGCACGCCGGCCTTGTCCTCGCCCAGCGCCTTGGTCAGCACCGAGCGGATGTACTCGCTGGAATCGAGCGACAGCGCGGTGTGCTGCTCGGCTTCCTTCGCGAACTCCTGCAGCACGCCCTCGACCTGCTCGCGCGTGACGTTCTTCAGCGCGGCCATCGCGGCGCCGATCTTCTGCACCTCGCGCGGCGCGAGGAACTTGAATACTTCAGCGGCCTCTTCCTCGCCGATCGACATCAGCAGCAGCGCGCTCTTGGTCAGGCCTTCAGCGTTCATCGGACACCCAGTTCTTCACGACGGTGGCGACGATCTTCGGATCCTGGCGGGCGATCGTGCGCGCGTAGTCGAGGTTGCGTTCGTAGCGGTTCTTTTCGTTCTCGAAGCCGAGCAGCAGCGGATCGGGCTCGTCGGCCTTGTCCGGGGCGGGCAGGCCGTCGAGCGCGACCGGATCGTCCGGCGCCGCGAGCGCCGGGGCGACCGGCTCGGGCGGCGGGAACGCGCGGCGCATCGCCGGGCGCACGAACATGAAATAGAGCGCCGCCGCGGCTGCCGCGATGCCGAGCCACTTCGCGGCTTCCTTCGCCATCGCGATCATGTCCGGCTGGCGCCACCACGGCAGGTCGGCGTACGGATCGCCGACGCTCGAGAACGCGCTGTTCACGACGTTCACCGAATCGCCGCGCTTCTCGTCGTAGCCCATCGCGTCCTTCACGAGCTGCTCGACCTGCGCGAGCTTGGGCGGCGGCAGCGGCTGCATCGTCACGTGGCCCTTCGCGTCGGCGACCGGCTGGTAGTTGACGACGACGGCGACCGACAGCCGCTTCACGTTGCCCATCGGCTGCTCGACGTGGCGGATCGTCTTGTCGAGCTCGTAGTTGGTGGTCTGGTCCTTGCGGTCGCTGACGGGCGTCGACTGCGCGCCGTTCTGGCCGTTGCCGGCGACGATCGGCGCGGAGGCCGGCTGCGGCGGCGTGTTCGACAGCGCGCCCGGCACGCCCGATGCGCCGCCCTGCGCGAGCTCGGTCGCGCTGCTGGTCTGCTGGCTGCGGATCGCGGCCTGCTGCGGCGCGCCGTTCGGGCCGTAGCTTTCCGAGGTCTGCTCGAGCTTCGAGAAGTCGATGTCGGCGCTGACCTGCGAGCGCGCGTTGCCGGTGCCGAAGATCGGCGCGAGGATCGCATCGATGCGCTTCTGCGTATTGTGCTCGACCTGCTGCACGTACTTGAGCTGGCTCGCGTCGAGGCCGGAGGCCGACGCGGTCTGCGTCAGCAGGTTGCCGTCCTGGTCGACGATCGTCACGTTCTTCGCCGGCATGTCGGGCACGCCGGACGACACCATCCGCGTGATCGCCTGCACCTGGCCCTCGTCGAGCACGCGGCCCGGGTAGAGGTCGACGAACACCGACGCGCTCGGCGCTTCCTTGTCGCGCACGAACACCGACGGCTTCGGGATCGCGAGATGCACGCGCGCGCCGCGCACCGCGTTGATCGATTCGATCGTGCGCTGCAGCTCGCCTTCGAGCGCGCGCTGGTAGTTCACCTGCTCGGCGAACTGGCTGATGCCGAATTTCTGGTTGTCCATCAGCTCGAAGCCGACCGAGCCGCCCTTGGGCAGGCCCAGCGCGGCGAGCTTCAGGCGCGTTTCATGCACCTGGTTCGACGGCACGAGGATCGCGCCGCCGGCGTCGGCGAACTTGTACGGAACGTTGGCCTGCTGGAGCGCGGCGATGATCGCGCCGCCGTCGCGGTCCGAAAGGTTGCTGTACAGCACGCGATAGTCGGGCGCGCGGCTCCACAGCACGAGCGCGGTGATCGCGGCGATCGCGAACGCGACGGCGATCACGAACGGCAGCTTCGGGTTGCCCTTCATCCGCGAGATGCCGGGGATGCGTTCCGCGAAACCGCCGAACCCGAAGTCCGCGCCGGCGCCGCCTGCTCCCGGCAACGCGGCGGCCGCGGTGGCGCCTGGCACCGGGCTGGCGAGGCCCGTGCGGGCGTCGGGGTTGATCAGCGAGTTGGCCTGCGAATCCATGCGTGGAGTTTCTCCGGAGCGGGACGACTGAGCCGCTCGGACGAGCGGACGGACAATGACACGTTGCGATTATCGGGATCCGGGCGCGACTCCGATCGACCGAAAAGAGCGGGGTTTCCCCCGTACTTTCGCGGCTTTGGCGGGCGCCGCGCTGCTATCCTTTTTCGCGATCCGGCATGGTGCGCGTGGTGCGGCGCCGGCGCAAACGCCCGGTGGGCCCGGGTCTCTTCTCTTATGTGTGGGGACAGCATGACTGCCAACGTCAGCGGAATCGGTTCGGTGTTGCAACAGATGCAGGCGATGGCCGCGCAAGCGGGCGGCGGCGTCGCGAGCCCGACGGCGGCGCTCGCCGGCTCGGGCGCCGCGACGGCCGGCACGTTCGCGAGCGCGATGAAGGCGTCGCTCGACAAGATCAGCGGCGACCAGCAGCACGCGCTCGGCGAGGCGCAGGCGTTCGAGGTCGGCGCGGCCAACGTGTCGCTGAACGACGTGATGGTCGACATGCAGAAGGCCAACATCGGCTTCCAGTTCGGGCTCCAGGTCCGCAACAAGCTCGTGAGCGCGTACAACGACATCATGCAGATGTCGGTGTGACGAGCCGGTCACGCCGCGGCGGCCGGGCTGGCGGCCCGCGCGCCTAAAGCTTTTCAATTCCCTTCCGATAACTCCGGTACAAGGCCGCGTCGTGCAACGCAGGGCGGCGGCTTCCGCATAGCCAACGCATCACAAGGAGAAGAAGCGCATGTTTTCCCCAGGACACGCTGGAGCCAGTGCGTACGCGCGTGTCGGCGTCGAGACGGGGGTGATGGGCGCCTCCCCGCACCGGCTGATCGCGATGCTGTACCAGGGCGCGCGGCAGGCCATCGCGCTCGCGCGCATGCACCTGCAGCAGGGCAACGTGCCCGCACGCGGCGAAGCGATCGGCAAGGCGATCGGGATCGTCGAGAGCGGGCTGCAGGCGGCGCTGAACCGCGATGCGGGCGGCGAGATCGCCGGGCGCCTGGACGCGCTGTACGCCTATATCGTGCGGCGCCTGCTGGAAGCCAACATGCACGCGAGCGACGCGATGCTGGTCGAGGTCGACGGACTGCTCGCCACCCTCGAGGAAGCGTGGACGGGCATCGCCCCCGAAGTCGCGCGGATGACCGCGCAACAGGCGGCGGACGCGGCGCGATGAATCTCAAGGCCGAATACTTCGCCCGCTACGAGGCGCTCGCGGCCGTGTCGGGCCGCATGCTGAGCGCGGCACGCGGTGCCGACTGGAGCGCGCTGCCGGAGTTGCAGGCCGAATTCCTGCGGCTCGTCGACGGGCTGAAGGAGGCCGATCCGGGCGTCGCGCTCGACGAATCGGACCTCGGCCGCAAGCTCGGGCTGATCCGCCGCATCCTCGCCGACGACGCCGCGATCCGCGATCTCGCGAGCCCGGAAGTCGCGCGGCTGTCCGCGCTGTTCGAGGCGCGGCGCTCGACCAAGGTATTGACCGATCTCTACCGCGCGCGCGGCTAGTGCCCGTTTGCCGGCGCGGCGGTTGTCGCGCCCGGCTTCGCAACGATGTGGCTGAGGTGAGCAGGCTCCGATCATGACCGGTATCGACTCCGTTGCGGCCGCCCTGCTGGCGAGCCGCCTCGACAGCCTGCTGAGCGGCACCGTGTCGCCGTCGGCCGGCGGCGGGGCGGCGTCGCAGGTCGGCACGCCCGGCGCCGGCGCATCGTCCGCGGCGCCGGCGGGCGGCTCGCCGGTCGCGCCGCCGGCATCCGCGCAGACCGCGTTGTCCGACGTCGCGCTCGTGCTCGACGCGATCTCGCGCTCGGGCGGGGCCGCGACGCCCGTGATCGCCGGACGTACGCCGCTGCTGGCCGATCCGTCCGTGCTGCTGAGTGCGGCGGCCGTGCCGCTCGACGCGCGGCCGGCCGCTGGTCCTGCTGCGTCTGTCGCATCTTCTTCCGCTGCATTGCCGGCCTCCGACGTCGGGGCCGCGCGCGCCGCGTCGGACGCGCCGCCCGTCGCCGCGCTGCGCGCGGCGCTCGCGCAGGCCGTGAGCGAAAGCGGCCTCTTTTACGAATCCCATCTCGCGCAGTGGCTGGCCGGCCAGCGCCCGCTCGCCGCGCTGATGCGCGAGCCGCAGGCGCGCCTCACGGCCGAGCCGGTGCAGCCGGCCCCGGATGCCGCGCAGCAAGACGCGCCCGATGTGCTCGACGAACTGCTCGCGCAGCGTCTGCCGCTGCCGGCGGCCGCGCGAACCGCCGTGCAGCCGGGCGCGCCCGCGCCGGGCGGTGCGGCTCCGCACTCGCTCGCTCCCGCGCAGAACGCGCCGGCGGTCGTCCGGCCGAGCATGGCGTCGAGCGCGGCCACAACGACCGACCCGCTCGGTGACCATCCCGACTTGCACTGGACGCCCGCGCGCGCCGAACTGGCCGCCGCGTCGGCCGATCCGCAGGCGCAGGCATCGGCTGCTCCCGTGCATCCGGCCGCCGTGCCGATCGTGCGGCAGCAGCTCGATGCGCTGGCGACCGACCAGTTCCGCTGGGCGGGCGAGGCATGGCCCGGCGCGCGGCTCGACTGGACGATCGAGCCCGATGATTCCGGCGGCCACGCGTCGCGCGGCGGCGACGATGCGGGGGACGGGATCGCGTGGCGCACGCGGCTGACGCTGACGCTGCCGTCGCTCGGGACGGTCGACGCGGAACTGGTGTTGAACGGCGCGCAACTCGTCGCGCGGCTGCGCGCGAATTCGGCGGGCGCCGACCGGCTCACGCGCCACGAGGCCGCGCTGCGGCAGCGGTTCGAGGGTTCGGGGCTGCGGCTCGGCGGACTGTCGATCCGCGCGGTCGGCGACGAACCGGACGGCTTCGACCCGCTCGTCGCGCACGCGGCCGCCGCCGCGTATGCGCGCAGCGCGCCTGGCGGCACGCCAGGCGCCGACGACGAGACGCCGCGATGAGCATGGCGTCCCGCAAGCGCGCGGCCGCGCTCGTCTACGATCCGAAAGGCGGCGATGCCGCGCCGCGCGTGGTCGCGAAGGGATACGGCCTGCTCGCCGAGATGATCGTCGCCCGGGCACGCGATGCGGGGCTGTACGTGCATACCGCGCCGGAGATGGTGTCGCTGCTGATGCAGGTCGACCTCGACGACCGGATTCCGCCGCAGCTTTACCAGGCCGTCGCGGATCTGCTCGCATGGCTGTATGCCCTCGATCGCGCCGAGCCCGGGCCGGGCGACGCCGCGCCGCGCTTTCCGCTGCCGCCGCTGCGCCGCTGAAGTATTCGACAGTCGGGTTTCTTGCGAACGGCTGTCGCAGTCTTTCGCAATCATTTCGTCGGTATTTTTATTCTATTGCCAGCGATCGGCGCGCAATCTGCCTGCTTCATCGCTCATCGCCTGAATTTGTCAGCCGCCTGCCGTGCGCGCTCCGATTGAGCGGCCGCGTCATTTGTGTAATGATATCCATTCTCATTTTCATGTTACTCGGGCGGCGCGCGTTTTCACGTGCGTCGCCCGTTGCTTTGAACGAATGGACCTTCTCGCGTGAACGCGCCCGAAACGATCGCCCCGCCGCAGGCGGGCATGCCCCCCGTGGACGTCACCGTGCCGCATCCGGCCGCACGTCCGCTGAGCGACGCCGAACTGGCGGCGCGCCGCCAGCGCTCGCGCCGCGCGACCTTCATCAAATGGCTGCGCAAGGTGCACGGCTGGGTCGGGCTATGGGGCGCGGTGCTCGGGCTGCTGTTCGGCGTGACGGGCGTGCTGCTCAACCACCGCGCGCCGCCGCTGAAGATCTCGACCGGCGAACCGCAGGTCGAGCAGATGCAGATCGCGTTGCCGGACCCGGCGCCGAAGTCGCCCGCAGCGATGACGAAGTGGCTGCAGCACGAACTGCACTTCGACGGCCGGCCGGGCCGCATGCGCAAGGAGCCCGCCCAGCCGGTCGCGTGGGGCGACAAGCGCGTGATGCAGCCCGAGCACTGGCAGATGGGCCTGTTCGGGCCGCACCAGAACCTGCAGGCGGAATACTGGGTCGGCAACGGCTACGTATCGGTGAAGCGCACCGGCAACACGTTCCTGACGACGCTGAACAACCTGCATCGCGGCGTCGGCATGAATCTCGGCTGGGTGCTGCTGATGGACACGATCGCGGGTTCGCTGATCCTGTTGTCACTGACGGGCGTGCTGCTGTGGACGGAGCTGAACAAACGCCGCACGGTCGGCGTCGTGCTGGTGGCGGGCTCGGTCGCCGCGGCGCTCGTGGCGGGACTTGCCTGACGCAACCTACCTGGCGCAACGGTTGAAACGCGCCGGCCCGGTGCCGGCGCGCGGTGCGCGCATCCGGCGTGTCGGCCGTGCGCCGGTGTCCGCGCCGGCCGCCCTCACAGGCCGCAGGTCGCGCCGTTGTTGGCCGCGATCTCGCGGGCGGCCTTCGCCCCCTCGACCTGCAGGATCGTCGGCAGCGACACGTTGTTCTTCGCGGCCGTGACCTCGGCGAGGATCGAGATCGCGATTTCCGGCGGCGTGCGGCTGCCGATGTAGATGCCGGCCGGCCCGTGCAGCCGCGCCAGTTCCGCGTCGTTCAGGTCGAATTCGAGCAGCCGCTCGCGCCGCGCCGCGTTGTTGCGCCGCGAGCCGAGCGCGCCCACGTAGAACGCGGGCGTCTTGAGCGCCTCCATCAGCGCGAGATCGTCGAGCTTCGGGTCGTGCGTGAGCGCGATCACGGCCGAACGCGCGTCGAGCTTCATGTCGAGCACGGTGTCGTCGGGCATCGTGTGCACGACCCGCGTGCCCGGCACGTCCCACGCATCCGTGTACTCCTCGCGCGGATCGCAGACCGTCACCTGGTAGTCGAGCCCGACCGCGATCTGGCACAGATAGCGGGACAACTGCCCGGCACCGATCACGAGCATCCGGTAGCGCGGCCCGTGGATCGTCACGAGCCGTTCGCCGTCGAACGCGAGCCCGTCTGTCGCCTGCGCGGGCGACAGCGACGCGCGGCCGGTCGCCAGTGTCATCGTGCGCGTGACGAGCCGGCCGGCTTCCACCTCGGCGCACAACGCGGCAATCCCGCTGTCGCGCGTGAGCGGCTCCAGCACGAGCTGGATCGTGCCGCCGCAGGGCAGCCCGAAGCGGTGCGCTTCCTCGGCAGTCACGCCGTACTTGACCGCTTCCGGGCGCGCATCGGCCGCGATGCCGCTCGCATGCACGCGGGCGATCAGGTCGTCCTCGATGCACCCGCCGGATACGGAGCCGACCACGAGCCCGTCCTCGCGCACGGCGAGCATCGCGCCTTCGGGGCGGGGCGACGAGCCCCACGTCTTCACGACCGTCACGAGCAGCACGCGGCGCCCTTCGTCGAGCCAGCGCGCGCTCGACTTCAGCACGTCGAGATCCACACTTTCCATCGTCGTTACCTCATTGATTGGGCGCATTATGACGCGCCCGCCGCAGCCTTGCTTGCCGTGCGCCGGCGCGTGGCCGATCGGTGGCGGGGATCGGGAGGAACGGTTCGGACGACCCGTTCAGGCCGCCCGCACACGCTGCCCGCCGCCCCACAAACGCAAACGGCGCGCCCGCGAGGCGGGTGCGCCGTTGCAGCGGAGCGACGCGGCGCGTCGCAGCCGGATGTCAGTCCGCGTGGCCGCGGGCGAGCTTTGAGTGGTGCCGCGAATACAGGAAGTAGATCACGAGGCCGATCACGAGCCAGATGCCGAACGCGGCCCACGTGACGGGCTGCAGGTTCAGCATCAGGAACAGGCACGCGGCGACCGCGAGGATCGGCACCACCGGCACGCCCGGGCAGCGGAACGCGCGCGGCAGCTCCGGGTGCGTGCGGCGCAGCACCAGCACCGCGATCGACACCATGGAGAACGCGGCGAGCGTGCCGATGTTGATCAGCTCGGCGAGCACGTTCAGCGGCACGAGCGCGGCGATCAGCCCGAAGAACAGGCCGACGAGCCAGGTCGTCAGGAAAGGCGTCGCGAAGCGCGGATGCACGCGCGACAGCATCGCCGGCAGCAGCCCGTCGCGCGACATCGCGAAGATGATCCGCGTCTGGCCGTAGCTCATCACGAGGATCACGGTCAGCATGCCGAGCACCGCGCCGAGATCGATGAAGCCCGCGACCCACTTCTCGCCGGCGATCTGCAGCGCATACGAGATCGGGTGCGACACGTTCGCGTACTGGGCCGCCGGCACGATGCCGGTCGCGACCGCCGCGACCGTCACGTACAGCACCGCGCACACCGCGAGCGACGCGATGATGCCGATCGGCAGGTCGCGCTTCGGATTCTTCACTTCCTCGGCCGCCGACGACACCGCGTCGAAGCCGATGAACGCGAAGAACATCACGGCCGCCGCGCCGAACACGCCGTTCCAGCCGTGCGGCATGAACGGCTTCCAGTTCGCGGGCGTCACGTGGAACAGGCCGACCGCGATCACGAGCAGCACCACCGACACCTTGATGAACACCATGATGTTGTTGATGCGGGTCGACTCGCGGATGCCGATCGACAGCAGCGTCGTGATCACCAGCATCACGAGGAACGCGGGCAGGTTGAACCACGTGACGACCCCGGGGATCGCGCCGGGCGCGGCCGTCAGCACGGTGGGCAGCGAGAGCCCGAAGCCCTGCAGCAGCGACTGGAGGTAGCCCGACCAGCCGACCGACACGGCCGACGCCGCGAGGCCGTATTCGAGCATCAGGTCCCAGCCGATGATCCATGCGACGAGCTCGCCGAGCGTCGCGTACGAGTACGTGTAGATCGAGCCCGCGACCGGAATCGTCGACGCGAATTCGGCGTACGACAGCGCCGCGAGGCCGCACGCGATCGCCGCGATCACGAACGACAGCATCAGCGCGGGGCCGGCCTGAACGGCGCCCGTGCCAGTCAGCACGAAGATCCCGGTGCCGATGATCGCGCCGATGCCGAGGAAGGTGAGGTCGATTGCGCCGAGCGCTTTCTTGAGCCCGGCGCCATGCGCGCCGGCGATCATGCGATCGACGTTTTTCTTGCGGAAGAGGGACATTGCGGATGAGTCTCCAGCGCGCGCGAACGCGGCGGCGCCGAGTGAGGGAAAGAAAACCCGCAATTTTAGCCGATTTGGCGCGCAAGCCCCGCTGCGGTGCAGCGGCGCGCGGCGGAATCGTCCGAGAAAACAAGCGCTTGCACGCAGCGGCGGCGACCTGGGCCGGCCGGCGCGGCGCGCCTCGCGCGATTCCGGTGAATCCGATGAATCAGCCGCCCGACGCGGGCGCCATGTCGACGAGCCGGTTGCTCATCACGTAGAACGTCAGTTCCGCGTTGTTCGACAGCCGCATCTTCTCGAGCAGCCGCGACCGGTACACGCTGACCGTCTTCACCGACAGCGACAGCGTGTTCGCGATGTCGGTGAGGCGCTTGCCCGACGCCAGCATGCAGAGCGTCTGGTATTCGCGATCGGACAGTTTCTCGTGCGGCAGCGGTTCGTTCTCGAATGACACGTATTCGGCGAGCGCCTCGGCCATCGCCGGGCTCACGTACTTGCGGCCGGCCGCGACCTGCTGGATCGCGCCGATCATCTGCGCGGCATTCACCGTCTTCGACAGGTAGCCGGACGCGCCGGCCTTCAGCGCGCGCACCGCGTACTGGTCCTCGCGGTACATCGAGAACATCAGCACCGGCGTGCCCGGCAGCTTGCGCTTGATGCGCTTGAGCAACTCGATGCCGTTGGTGTCCGGCAGCGAGATGTCGAGCAGGATCACGTCGAAGGTCTGGCGGTCGACGGCGGCCACCGCATCGCTGCCGGTCTCGGCTTCGGTCACTTCGCGCGCGACGCCGCGGTCGATCAGCAGGTGGCGGACCCCTTGCCGGACGATCGCGTGATCGTCCACGAGCAGGATGTTCAGGCTCATCGCGACCTCACGAAAGCGACGCGCGGCGCGCGGCGGCCGGCACCGCGAACAGCGAGTTCCATGCGAAACGCGCAGTGATGCGCGTGCCGCGGCCCGATTCCGGCGCGCGCGTGTCGAAGCTGCCGCCGAACGCCTCGCAGCGTGCGCGCATGCCGGCGAGGCCGTAGCCGACACGCCGGTGGCGCGAGAAA
>Ga0070663_100000822_pt1 | contig 16841 bp, 12 predicted proteins | sample KBSC63metaG_FD_65646 | JGI IMG/M metagenome (GOLD analysis project Ga0070663, IMG submission 65646) | Corn rhizosphere microbial communities from Kellogg Biological Station, Michigan, USA - KBS C6-3 metaG | ecosystem: Host-associated > Plants > Roots > Rhizosphere > Soil ...
TACGAGCCGTAGTACAGCCACAGCCGCCCGCCGGCGTCGACGAGTTGGGCCGGATCGAACGTCCACAGGAACCCGCCGTTCGGCGCCGGCCGCGGCGCGACGATCGGCCGGCCGCTGTCGGTCCACGGGCCCAACGGCGTGGGTGCGGTGGCGACGCCGATGGCCGAGTCGTCGCCCTCGTTCAGCGTCGTGTCGGTCACCGTGTAGTACAGGACGTAGCGTCCACCGGTGAACCGGATGTCGGGCGCCCACAGGCCGGCCGTCGGGGTGGCCCACGCCGGCCGGGTCGTGAACGCGTCACCGGCGTACGTCCACGACACCAGGTCGGCGGAGCGCAGGATCGGGATCAGGCGCGGCGCCGTCTCGCCGGCCCGGAGCGGATCGCTTGTGCCGTAGGCGTACCAGAATCCGTCGCGGCCGCGGATCACGGCCGGGTCGGCGAACGTGTCGGCGGCTGGCGCCGACACCGGGTTGCGGTAGGTACGGGTCACGGCGCCCGCGGCGCCGGCGGCGCCCGAGGTGGTCGCGAGGCCGGCGGCCACGAGCACCGCGACGGATGCCGCGGCGAAAAGCCTTCTCATGAACGTCTCCTTGTCAGGGACGGGGCTGTGCGGTGTCGGTGGGGCCGTGCACGGTGGGCCGGCCGTCGGCCCAGGTCACCTCGTCCAGCCACAGTTGGCGGCCGGGGCTGACGGCGCCCTCGGCGCCCTTCGGCCAGGCGTGGTAGAGCAACCAGGTTCGTCCTTTGTGGACAATCATCGAGGCGTGCCCGGGCCCGGACGCGGCGCCCTTCGACGCCAGCACCGGGTTCCCGGGCCCCTTCCGGCACGGGCCGAGCGGGCCGTCGCAGACGGCGTAGCCCTCGGTGTAATCGGCGGTGTCGTAGGCGTTGGCCGCGTAGAACAGGTACAGCCGGCCGTCCTGGCGCCAGAGGAACGGGCCCTCGACGACCCGCCCCTCCCACGGCTCGGTCTGCTTGAGCAACCGCACCGGCTCGCCGGTGAGACCCAGCCCGTCGGCGGTCAGGCGCTGGGCCCACAGCCAGGTGTCCTGGCCGATCGCGTTGCCGTCGTTCTTCCAGAGCAGGTACAGCGAACCATCGGTGTCCCGGAACGGGCTCGCGTCGATGGATCCGCCGAGGTCGGCCTGGCAGACCAGCGGGCCGGCGGCGGAGTCGACGTACGGGCCGGCCGGTTCGGACGCCACGGCGCGGGCGATGCACTGCCGGCCGGAGGCCCGGTCGGCGACGGTCGGGTACATCACGTACCGGTCCTCCGCGAGCGCGATGACCTCGGGCGCCCACGTCCTGCCCGGATCCGCGTACGCCGGAAGGGTCGGCAACGCGTCGCCGGCCGGCGTCCAGGTGACCAGGTCCGGCGAGGTCAGCACGGGCACGTTGGCGCCGCCGGCGTTGGTGTGCACCAGATACCAGGTCTCGCCGACCAGGAACGCCTGTGGATCCGGCGAGTCCGCGCTGTGGACGGGATTGGTGAACGTGTCGTCGGGCGTCACGGGATCCTCCGCCCCGGCGCAGCCGGTGACGGCGAGCAGCGCCGCGAACAGAACCGCCGCACCACGCGTCACCCCTTCAGCCCGCTCCGCGAGACGCCCTCGATGACGTAGCGCTGGGCGAGCACGAACAGGATCAGGGCCGGAACGCTGGCCAGCACGGCGCCGGCCATGATGACCGGGTAGTCGGCGATGTACGCGCCCTGCAGCAGGCCCAGGCCCGCCGGCAGCGTGAGCCGGTCGGCGCTGAACAGCACGTAGATCGGCCACAGGAAGTCGTTCCAGTTGGTGAGGAACGACAGCACGGTGAGCGTGGCCAGCGCCGGCTTCGACAGCGGCAGCACCACCCGGAGGAACACCTGCCACTGGTTCGCACCGTCGAGGATCGCCGCCTCCTCGAGCTCGTGCGGCAGCGTCAGGAAGAACTGCCGCAGGAAGAAGACGCCGAACGCGCTGGCCGCGCCGGGCACCACGACGACGGCGAGCGTGTCCAGCCAGTTCAGGGTGTCGGCGATGAGGAAGTTCGGGATGATCAGCGTCGCCGGTGGAACGAAGAGCGTCGCCACGATCACCGCGAACATCAGCCGCCGGCCCGCGAACCGCATCCGCGCCAGCGCGTACGCCGCCGTCGACGCGGTCACCAGCACCAGCGCGGCCTGCATGGTGGCGGCCGCCATGCTGTTGATGAACCAGAGCAGCACCGGATTCTGCGAGCCCGGCTGGAACAGCCTGTCGTAGCCGTACCCGGAGACGGGATCCGGCAGCCACGTCGGTGGGCTCTGCTGCGCCGTCGAGTACGTCTTGACCGACGTGAGCACCATCCACACCAGCGGGACGATGAACACCGCCGCCAGCACGACAAGGACCACGTAGAGCGGGATCCGGCGGTTGGCGGTCCTCATCAGTCCTCCCGGTAACGGAAGATCCGGAAGTTGGCCACGCTGACGACCATCAGCATCAGCGTCAGCACGATGCTCATCGCGGCGGCCCGGCCGGCGTCGTTCTGGGCGAGACCGCGCTCGACGATGTACGACACCACGGTGCGGGTCTCGTTGCCCGGCGCGCCCTGCGTGATGAGGTAGGACTGGCCGAACATGTTGGCCGAGGCGAGGATCGTCGTGGTGATGACGAACAGCAGCACCGGCCGAAGCCCGGGCAGCGTGACGTGGCGGAACTTGTCCCACCTGGTGGCGCCATCCATCGTGGCCGCCTCGTACAGCTCGGCCGGGATGTCCTGCAGGCCGGCGAGGTAGATGACGGCGTTGAAGCCGCACGTCCACCACACGGTCACGCCGACCAGCGACACCCACGCCCACGGCGTCGCCGTGACCCACGGGGTGTCCGACGGCAGGCCGACCAGCCCCAGCAGGTGGTTGACGAAGCCGAGGTTCGCGTCGAGCAGGAACCGCCACAGCAGGCCGATCACCGCGACGCCCAGCACGTACGGCGCGAAGTAGACGGCGCGGAAGAACGTGCGGCCGGGGAACGAGCGGTTCAACAGCAGCGCCATCCCCAGCGGCAGAACCACGAGCAGCGGCACCGACAGCACCGTGAAGATCGCGGTGGCGCGGACACTCTCCCACCAGTCGCTGAACACCAGCGAGTCGGACTGGAACAGCTCCTTGTAGTTGTCCAGGCCCACGAACGGCTTGTTCGGCAACTGGAAGTCCCACTGGTGCAGGCTCAGCCAGAGGCCGAGGAACACGGGCAGCAGGCCGAAGACACCGAAGACGACCAGATACGGCAGCAGGAACAGGTACGGCGTGAACCGGCCGTGCATGGTCGGGGGCGCCGAGGACGGCGCGTCGAGGCGCGCCGCCCCCGTCACGGCCGGCTCCGCTGCCTCGCGGGAAGGCCGCTTGACCGACGGCTCCGCTTCGCTGCGCCGTCTGGCGGCCCCAAGCGGCGCGGTCATGTCCCGTACTTTTTCCGGTTGTCCTCGAGGAGCTTGTCGGCCTTGGCGACGCCGTCGTCGAGCGCCTGCTTCGGCTGCTTCTTGCCGAGCACGGCCTCATTGAACGCGGTGTAGAACAGGTTGGTCACGTCGCCGATGCCCGCAGCGGCCGGCGGGAACGCGGCGTCGGGAAGCTCCGCTGCCAGCGTGTTGACCTCGGTCAGCTCCTTGAACTTGGGGTCCTCGCGGACACTGTTGCGGGCCGGCACCTGGCCGCCGGCCGCCCAGTCCAGCGAGTGCTCGCTGAGCCAGTTGATGAACACCTTGGACGCCGAGACCTTGTTCGCATCCGAGCCCTTCGGCTGCTGGACGATCGTGAAGTTGTGGGAGTTGGCCCATACCGACTTCTTCGACCCGATCTGCGGCACGGCCGCCACGCCCCACTGGATCTCCGGGCTCTTCTTCAGATCGTTGATCTGCCAGATCCCGTTCACGTTGAAAGCGTTCTTGTTGCTCTTCAGCGCGAGATAGTCGGCGTCCTGGCCCACGTTGGCCGGCGAGTGCCCGTCGGTGACGAGCTTCGCGGCCCACGTGACGGCTTCCACCGCTTCCGGCGAGTTGAACGTGGCCTTGGTGGCGTCGTTGTTGTAGAGGGAGCCGCCGAACTGGTACACGAGCGAGTACCCGGTCATGCCGCCGGTGAACTGGAACGGGCTCATCCAGAAGCCCTGGATTCCCTTGCCCTTCAACGCGGCCAGCGCCTGTTCCAGTTCCGACCGGTTGGTCGGCGGCTTGTTCGGGTCCAGTCCCGCCTGCTGCATCAGCGCCTTGTTGTAGTAGAAACCGACCGGGTGCATGTCCAGCGGGATGCCGTAGCGCTTGTTGTTGTACATGCCGCCCTTCCAGACCGTCGCCGCGAAGTCCGACTCGGACAGTCCGAGGGCGGACGCGACGTCGTCGACCGGCTGGATCACCTTGCGGGCGGCGAACGTCGCGAGCTGGTCCATGTGCATGACCGCGATGTCCGGGCCGTTGCCGCTGGAGACGGCGCCCGGCAGCTTCGCGTAGTAGTCCTCCCACCGGTACGTGGCCACGGTGATCGCGATGTTGCTGTGCTCGGTGTTGAACTGGTCGACGAGCTTCTTGAAGATGTCGCCGTCGCCGCCGGTGAAGCCGTTCCACAGGTTCAGCGACACCTTGGGACCGGTGTAGTCCTTGCCGCCGTTGCCGGCGCCCGAACTGCTGGACTTGTCGTCGTTGCCGCACGCGGCGACGCCCAATGCTGCGGCGGCACCGAGCCCGAGGCTGAGGCCGAGCAGCCGGCGGCGGCTCAGGTCGGCGGGAGTCGTGGTCATGACGGGCCCTTCCTTCACGGGTGGGGGAGCTCGTAGCGGATGAGGTTCCAGGAGGCCGCCGGTAACCGGACCGACGAGCGGCCGGCCTCGACGGTCGGCCGGCCGGCGGTGTGCGGCACGACCCGGTCGGGGGTCTCGATGTCGTTGACGGCGTCGGGGGCGGTCCCGGCGTCGAGGGTGAGCTGCTCTACCCCGGTCGGCCCGTCCCAACCCCTCAGGTCGAGGTCGAGTTGCAGGTCGGCATCGCCCCGGTTGACGGCGAAGACGGCCAGCGCGCCGGCGGCTTCGTCGTGCACCGCCACCGTGTCCACCGTGGACACCTCCCCGTAGCGGGCGGTGTGGTGCGACGGGCCGACCGGCTCGGTGCGGAGCACGGTTCCGGTGGCATGGCGCGCGGTGAGCGCGAACGGATGGAAGATGCTCTGCCGCCAGGCCGGCCCGCCGTTCGCGGTGCGGATCGGCCCGATGACGTTGACCAGCTGGGCCTGGCAGGCGACGCCGACCCGGTCGGCGTGCCGAAGCAGCGTGACGAGCAGGTCGCCGACGACCACCGCGTCGGTGGCGGTGAACGTGTCCTCGATCAGCGCGGGCGCCTCGGCCCAGCCGCGCCCGTCGAGGTCGGCGCGCAGGCGCTCCTGGTACCACACGTTCCACTCGTCGAAGGAGACCAGCATCCGACGCTTGTGGCGGTGCTTCGCGGCCACCTGGTCGGCCGTGGCGACCACGTCGGTGATGAAGCCGTCCATGTCGACGGCCGAGGCGAGCAGGCTCGCCCGGTCGCCGTCGGACGGGTCGTAGTAGACGTGCGCGGAGATGTAGTCGACGTGTTCGTAGGCGTGCTCGAGCACCGTCGCTTCCCAGCTGCCGAACGTCGGCATGCCCCGGTTGGAGCTGCCGCAGGCGACCAGGCTGACGTCGGGGTCGAGCATCTTCATCGCCCGGGCCGTCTCGGCGGCGAGCCGCCCGTACTCGTCGGCGCTCTTGTGCCCGACCTGCCAGGGGCCGTCGAGCTCGTTGCCCAGGCACCACAGCCGCACGCCGTACGGCTCCTCGGCACCGTGCTTGCGCCGCAGGTCGGACAGCTGCGTGCCACCCGGGAAGTTGACGTATTCGAGGAGGTCGCAGGCCTCCTGGACGCCACGGGTGCCGAGGTTGACCGCGAGCATGGGCTCGGCGTCGGCGGCGCGGGCCCAGCGAATGAACTCGGCGAGCCCGAACGCGTTGGTCTCGATCGACTTCCAGGCCAGGTCGAGCCGGCGCGGCCGGTCGCCGGCCGGCCCGACGCCGTCCTCCCACCGGTAGCCGGAGACGAAGTTGCCGCCCGGGTAGCGGACCACCGACACGCCCAGTTCCCGGGTGAGGTCCAGGACGTCGCCGCGCAGGCCGTGCTGGTCGGCCGACGGATGGCCGGGCTCGAACACCCCGCCGTAGACGCACCGGCCCATGTGCTCGACGAACGAGCCGAAGAGCCGGCGCGGCACCGGGCCGACGCGGAAGGCCGGGTCGACGGTCACCTGCGCGGTCTGCACAACCCCGACCCCCTCCATTGCGGTGTGATGCATTTTTACAACGTTGTATTCAACGTTGTAAAGAGCAGACCTGGCGGTACTGTGCCCTCGTGCGGCACAGGCTGAAGGACGTCGCCGAACTTGCCGGGGTATCGGTGAAGACGGTCTCGAACGTGGTGAACGGCTACGTCCACGTGCGCCCCGACACCCGTGCCCGGGTCCTCGAGGCGATCAGCGCGCTCGACTACCGGCCCAACCTGAGCGCCCGCAACCTGCGCCGCGGCCGCACCGGCATCATCGCGCTGGCCGTGCCCTACCTCGACATCCCGTACTTCGCCGAACTCGCGCGGCACGTCGTCAGCGCCGCCGCCCGGCACGACTGGACGGTGCTCATCGACCAGACCAACGGCGACCGCGAGCAGGAGCGGCTCGTGGTCTCCGGGTTCCGCGACCACCTCATCGACGGGCTGATCTTCAGCCCGCTGGCGCTCACCGGACCGGACATCGCCGCCGGCACCGACGCCACCCCGATGGTGCTGCTGGGTGAGCGCGTCCACCACGGGCCGGCCGACCACGTCGCGATCGACAACGTCGCCGCGGCGCGCGACGTCACCGCGCACCTCGTCGCGTCCGGCCGGCGGCGCGTCGCGGCCATCGGCGCCCAGCACACCGCGGAGGGCGACACCGCGCGGCTGCGCCTCGCCGGCTACGGCGAGGCGCTCCGCGCGGCCGGCATGGTGGTGGACGATGCGCTGATCGCGCCCGCGCCGGCGTGGCACCGCGCCGACGGCGCCGAGGCGATGCGCGCGCTGCTCGCGGCCGGGCCGGCGCCCGACGCGGTGCTCTGCTTCAACGACACGCTCGCGCTGGGCGCGATCCGCGCGCTCCACGACGCGGGCCTGCGGGTGCCCGACGACGTCGCGATCGCCGGCTTCGACGACATCGAGGACGGCCGCTACTCGGTGCCGACGCTGACCACCGTCGCGCCCGACAAGGAGCACCTCGCGCGGATCGCCGTGGACCTGCTCGCCGCGCGGCTCGGCCCGGGCGACGGCGCGCCGCCGCGCGAGGAGACCGTCCCGCACCGGTTGCACCTGCGGGAGAGCACCGGTTCGGCGCTTACGCCTCCCCCATGACCAGGCCCTCGATCGTGTGCTTCTGGCGGATCGGCACCAACTCGTCCACCACCGGGCAGTGCAGGTGCGCCCGGACCTGCCCGGGCAGGCTCTCCCAGTAGCCGCGGGTCACCGCCGTGTCGTGCCGCTCACCGTTGCCGGCACCCGGCGCGTCGACACCGAGGACGAGGACCGGCCGCGCCGTGTCGGAGACGTTCGGCGTGCCGCGGTGGATGGTCAGCGCCGAGCGGGCCGAGATGTCGCCGCGCTTCGGGTACTTGCGCACGGCGCGCCCCTCGTACCGCGCGTAGAGCTCCTTCGGCGGGAACATGCCGTGCTCGAACGAGTCGCCGGCGTCGAACTGGGTGCCGTGCGCGATCTCGAACGGACCCATCTCCTCGACGGTGTCGACCGCCGTGAGGTTGAACGCGAGCGAGTTCAGCCGCCGCTCCCGGCGGGTCACCTCGTGCATCGGGAAGTCACGGTGCCAGGGCTGGTACTCCGCGCCGGGGAACGGCGTGTCGAAGCCGAGCTCGACGATCTCGTAGCCCGGGCCGAGCACCGCCTCGCACACGGCGGTGACCCAGGGGTGCGTCACCAGATCGACGAACCCGCGGAACTGTTCGGGGTGGATCTCGACGTAGTAGCGGTGCGGCCCGCGGCCGACGGCGCCGTCGGGACGGGCGATCGCCTCGGCGAAAGCGGCCTCGACGTCGCGACGCATGCGATCGGCCCACTCGGTGCTGAATGCGCCCCGGCACGCGGTGATGCCGTCGCGGTAGATGTCGTCCCGAGCCCGCTCGCCGACCGGGGAGGGGGAGGTGGCGGTCGTCATCGCAACAGTTTCCAACGTTGTACACGACGCCGCAACGTTGCCGTGGGCGGCGTGGCCGCTCCGCAAGAAATCGACGGCACTACGGAATTTCTGAGCAGGACCTTGTGGTATCCGTCACCGGGTCATATCGTCGCTTCACCCCGCCTTCGGCCCACAGAATCGAGTCCCCCGATGGCTTGGAGCATCCCGCCGGCGCGCCGGGCGACGCGTCTCGCGGCCGTGGCCGCCGCTGTCACCGTCGTCACCGGTCCCGTTCCCGCACCCGCTCTCGCCGCTCCCGCGACGAACCCGCGCGGGCCGGTCGTCACCCGCGCGGCCCTCGATCCCGCGCTCGTCGCCGGGCGCGGCGCCACCGTCGCGTTCGCCGAGCAGGAGGCCGAGAACGCCGCGACCACCGGCACCGTCATCGGCCCGGACCGCACCGCCTACACGCTCGCGGCGGAGGCGTCCGGGCGCACGGCGGTGAAGCTGACCGCCGGCCAGTACGTCGAGTTCACGCTGCCCAGCGCCGCCAACGCCATCACCGTGCGGTACAGCATCCCGGACGCCCCGAACGGCGGCGGGATCATCGCCCCGCTCGACGTCACGGTCAATGGCTCAGCCCGTCGAAAGATGATCCTGACCTCGCAGTACGCCTGGCTCTACAACCAGTACCCGTTCACCAACGACCCGGGCGCCGGTTTGCTGCACCCGGACTGGTGGATCACCGAGTGCCAATGCGTGCCGGCCGCCACCACCCCGCCGCCGGCGATCAGCACACCGTTCCGGCCCATGCACTTCTACGACGAGCAGCGCCTGCGCCTCGACCGCACCTACCCCGCGGGCGCCCGGATCCGGTTGACCGCGGGCAGCGCAGCGGCGTGGACGGTCGTCGATCTGCTGGACTCCGAACTCGTCGGGCTGCCACACGTGCGCGCCATCGCGTCGAACGTGTTGTTCTTCGGCGCCGATCCCACCGGCCGGCGCGACTCGGCCGACGCGTTCGACCAGGCGATCGCCTTCGCGCGCCGCACCCGCCTCAAGGTGTACGTGCCGCCCGGTACCTACCAGGTGAACCGGCACATCGTCGTCGACGACGTCACCATCGAGGGTGCCGGCAACTGGTACACGACGATCAAGGGCCGCGAGGTCGCGCTGAACCCGCCGGCGCCCGACGGATCGGTGCACACCGGCGTCGGGTTCTACGGGAAACCCGGTGGCAGTTCGAACGTCCACCTCTCCGGTTTCACGATCGAAGGCGACGTTCGTGAGCGCATCGACCTCGATCAGGTCAACGGCATCGGCGGCGCGCTCAGCAACTCCACTGTGGACGGTCTGTACATCCGGCACACCAAGGTGGGCATGTGGTTCGACGGTCCGATGACGAACCTGCGCATCACCAACAACATCATCGTCGACCAGATCGCCGACGCGCTCAACTTCCACACCGGCGTCACGAACTCGGTGGTAGTGAACAACTTCGTCCGCAACACCGGCGACGACGGCCTCGCGATGTGGTCGGAGTCCGCCGCCGACGCGGGCAACACGTTCGACCACAACACCGTGCAGACGCCCACGCTCGCCAACGGGATCGCCATCTACGGCGGCGCCGACAACACCGTCTCCAACAACCTGGTCGCCGACCCGATCCGCGAGGGCAGCGGCCTGCACGTCGGATCGCGCTTCGGCGCCGTGCCCTTCACCGGGCACCTCTGGTTCACGAACAACACCACGGTCCGCGCCGGAACGTACGAGCTGAACTGGAACATCGGCCTCGGCGCCATCTGGCTCTACGCGCTGGACCGCAGCATCGACGCCGACATCCAGGTGGTCGGCAACCACTTCCTCGACAACACCTACAACGCGATCATGCTGGTCAGCGACTGGCCGGTGAAGGACCTCTACGGCATCACCAACGTCCACTTCCGCGACATCCGGGTCGACGGGACCGGCACGTCCGTGGTCAGCGCCCGCGTGGCCGGGTCGGCGTCGTTCGAGAACGTCGACGCGCGCAACGTCGGCGCCGTGGGCGTCAACAACTGCGGTACGTTCCACTTCACACCGGCCGGTTCGGAGTTCTCGCTGACCGACCTCGGCGGCAACGACGGCGGCGGCACGACCGGACCCTGGCTCGCACCCTGGGAACTGCCGAACACCATCACGTGCGACGACCGGCCGCCGGTGGTCGCGCCGCCGCCCCCGTCCGCCTGGTAAAGAAATCCGCCGCTCCGACGCAACCCGTACCGTCGCTCCCACCGTCTTGAACCCGACGGAGGGGAGCGACGGTGCGAGTGGACGCCCACGAAGAGGAGTTCCGGCGCTTCGTTGCCGCGCGGATCGACACGCTGCGTGGTCTGGCCTACCTGACCTGTGGTGACTGGCAGGCGGCCGAGGACGCGGTGGCCCGATCCCTCGCGCGCCTGTACGCCCGGTGGACGAAGGTCGGCTCGCCGCACCGCTACGCGACCCGCATGGTGGTGCGGGCCGCGATCGACGAGGTGCGGCGGCCCTGGCGGCGCGAGCGGGCCGCGAGTGACGACCTGCCCGACGTGGCTGTACCGGACCGGTCGGACGCGATCGCCGACGCCATGCACGTGCGGCAGGCGCTGCGCCAACTACCGCCGGGGCAGCGGGCCGTGCTGGTGCTCCGCTTCTACGAGGACTTCTCCGTCGACGAGGTGGCCGAGGCGCTCGGCCGCAGCCCGGGCACCATCAAGAGCCAGACCGCGCGGGGACTCGCGACCCTCCGGCGTCTGCTCGCGGCGCATGACATCGCGCTCACCGAGGATCTTGCGGAAGGGACGGCGAGCAATGCCGGATATGCGGGAAATACTGGAAATCGCTAAGGAGGACGCCCCGCCGACGCGGCTTGGTGTCGACGACATCGTCGCCGCCGGACGCCGGCGCCGGCGGTGGGCGGTCGCGCAGCGCGCCGGCGGCGCGGTGGCCGTACTCGCCTTGGCCGCCGTGACCGCGACGGTGCTCGTGGTCACCCACGGCACGCCGGATCGCAGCGCCGACGCCAACCGGGTCGGCTCGCCGCCGAAGACCGCGCTGCCGCCGCCGGCCCCGGTCGCGGCGCCGCTGTTCACGTACACGTTCGGCGGGTTCACCTCCGGCCGGTACCGGGTGGTGGAGCCGCTCGAGGTGACGCGGGCATACCAGGTCGCGACGGTCCTCGGGCCGGCGAAGGACGGCGACGGCAAGGACATCACCGCCGCCGTCGGCAGCCTGACCGTGTACCAGCCGGGCGTGTACGACCCCGCGAAGGTGCGCGGCGGGCAGAAGCTGACGGTGCAGGGCCGCGACGCGTACCACGCGGTGTTGCAGCGGGACCTGCCGACCGGGTACTTCATCAACGGCGTCCCCACCGACGTCAGGTCCATCCCCGTCGACACGCTCGCCTGGCAGTGGGCCGAGAACGCCTGGGCGGTCGTGGACAACGACGCCTTCTTCCAGGATCGCCAGTTCCCCGTCGAGGACATGATCGCGCTGACCGGGCAGCTCCGGTTCGACAGGGAGGTGCCGGCGCGACTGCCGTTCCGTCCCGGCTACCTGCCGGCCGGCTGGACCCTGCAGTCGGTGAGCGGCCGGAGCTTCGCCGCCGAGGACAGCGGGACGGTGCAGGCCGTGTACTCCGCCCCGGACTCGTCGTTCGAGTCGATGACCGGGCCGCGCAACTTCTTCGGATACGCCGGCTCGCCGTCGGTGGTGGTCGCCATCTCGCAGGAGGACACGCCGCCGCCGGACGCGCCGAAGAAGAAGGACATCTGCCTCGCCGGCGACCACTGGTGCACCTGGTCGCTGCCCGGCACCGGGTACTACATCGCGGTGCACGACCCGTCCAAGACGCTCAGCGACGCGGACCTGCTGAGGGTCGGGCAGAGCCTGACGTTCTCCGACTTCAACCAGCCGGCCACCTGGCCGACGGTTGTCTGACGCTCCCGAATCTGAGGCACGGACCGGCCGGCGGGAAGCCTCGCCGGCCGGTCCGTGCCCCGCTACTCCCCCCGGAGCGGCTCATCACACGGGGCCGACGCACAGGACGAAGTCCCGCGCCGTGCCGTCCGCGTCCTCGTAGAGCGACATGGTGGCCTCGGTCGTCTCGCAGACGGAGTCGTCTATCGTCCCGTCCTTGCGCAGCAGCACCTTGTAGGCGCCGGCGTCGGAGCACGTGGCCGGCGCCACGTTGTTCGTCGCGTCGTCGACGGTCAGGCAGTCGCCCTTCTTGTAGCGGCCGAGATCGCCGGTGACCTCCTCGGAGGTGTTCGCACCGGACGGCTGCGCGGTGGGTGCGGTGGTCGGGGTGGTCCCGGCCGCGGTGTCACTTCCGGGCGACGTACTCACGCCGTCGAAGAACGTGCGATAAGCGAACACACCGGCCCCGGCGAAGAGGACGAGCACGACGGCCAGCACCCCGAGCAGGATCGGCAATGCCTTGCCGCGCCGCGGACGCGGCGGTGCGGGCTGCTGGTTCGTGCCGTTGGGCGGTGGGTAGCCGGACGCCGGCGGCGGGAACTCGTGGATGGGCGGCGGGAACCCGCCAGCCTGCGGCGAAAACCCACCCGCCACCGGCCCGGCCCCTGGTGGTGCCGGAAATTCCGGTAGCGGTGGGAACTCGGGCGCCCGCGGCGCTCCAGCGACGGCGGGAACGGGAGCCGGAGCCGCGTAACCCGACGCGGGCACGGCGTGCTGCACCCATGGATCCGCCGACACGGCCGGCGTGGACGGCGGCGCCCACGTGCCGCCGCCGTGCACGTCCTGGTAACCGGCGTCCCGGTAACCGGCGGGCGCCCCCGTGCCGCCGCCGGATCCGCCAACTCCCGCAGGACCGGCGGATCCGCCGGCTCCGCCCGCCACCCCGGGACTCCCACCACCGGGTGGCTGGTAACTCGCGGCGTAGTAGGTGGATCCGCTCCGCCGCTGCGATTCGTTGCTGGGCAGCCCGGCCTCTGCCGTCGGGTGCATCGAAGTCCTCGTCGCTCAGGCGATCTTGGACGTCTACCATCGCCCCAGCCGTAGCAGGCGTCCAAGATCGCGGAAGTCTGGAACGGAGCCGGCCCGCGAAACCCGACTCCGCAAACCTCGGGATTCTGTGCACCCCGGCCACACGGCCGCCACATGGCCGCCACACCTCATTCGATGATTTACTGTCGACGTTCCATGTCTGTCGATGCCCCGGGAGCGGTCGTGAAGTACGGCGTACTCGGCCCGCTGCGCGCCTGCTCCGACGGGGGCTCCGAGGTGCCGATCCGCAGCCGGCTCGAACGCACCGTGCTCGCCACGCTGCTCGTGCGCACCGGCCAGGTGGTCACCGTCGGCCAGCTCGTCGAGACGCTGTGGGGCGACCGGCCGCCAAGTTCGTACGCCTCGAACCTGCAGACCTACGTCTCCCGGCTGCGCGAGCGCATCGGCGCGCGGATCGCACACGTCAACGGCGGCTACCGGCTCACCGTCGCCGACGACGATCTCGACCTCGCCCTGTTCCACAGCGACCTCGCGCGGGCCCGGGCGGCCGGCGACCCGGCCACCGCGGCCGCCCACTTCCGCGCGGCGCTGGGCCGCTGGCGCGGCCCGATGCTGGCCGGCCTCTCGGTGCCGCTGCTCGCCCCCGACGTCGCGCACTGCGAACTGGAGCGCCTCGACGCCGCGGAGGACGCCGCCGACGCCCACCTCGCCGCCGGCCTGCCGGCCACCGACCTGCTGCCGGAGCTGCGCACGCTGGTCGCCGAGCACCCGCTGCGGGAGCGCCCGGCCGGCCTGCTGATGGTCGCGCTGTGCCGGGCCGGCCGGCGCGCCGACGCGCTGCAGGTCTACCAGCACGCCCGCGACACGCTCGTCGAGGAGTTGGGCATCGAGCCGGGCGCCGACCTGCGCGCGCTGCACCAGGCGATCCTGCGCGGCGAGGAGCCGGGGCCGAGTGGCGGTCCAGCCACCGACCGCTCGCTGCGCTCGCGCCCAGCCGCCTACCGCTCGCGCGATAACACCGCATTCCCCGTCTGCCAGTTGCCGCCGGCACCGGACGGCTTCGTCGGCCGGGCCGCCGCCGTCGAGACGGTGGCCGACCTCCTGCGCCCCGGCGCGATCGTGCCGGTGGTGGCGCTGGCCGGGCAGCCGGGCGTCGGCAAAACCTCGGCCGCGCTGGTCGTCGCGCACCGGATCCGCGACGCCTTCCCGGACGGGCAGATCTTCATCAACCTGGCCGGCGCCTCACCGAGCCCGCGCCCGCCGACCGCCGCCCTCGCCGACATCCTCAGCAGCCTCGGCGTGCCCGGTCCGGCGATCCCCGAGGATCCCGGCGCGCTGTCGGCCGCGTACCGGGCCAAGCTCGCCGACCGTCGGGTGCTCGTCGTGCTCGACGACGCCGCCGACCCGGCCCAGATCCGCCCGCTGATTCCGGGCACCGGCGGCAGCGCCGTCCTGGTCACCAGCCGGCGCCTGCTCAGCGGCCTGGTCGAGGCCCGGCACGTGCACCTCGGCCCGCTCACCGACACCGAGGCGCGCGCGCTGCTCACCCACATGGTGGGTGCGGACCCGGTCGCGGCGGCGCCGGCCCACGCCGCCCGCATCACCGCCGCCTGCGGCAACCTGCCGCTGGCCCTGCGCATCGCCGGCACCCGCCTGGCCACCCGCGGCCTGTCCGTCGAGGCGCTCGCCGAACGGTTGAGCGACGAACGCCGCCGGCTGCGCGAGCTCACCGTCGGCGACCAGCAGGTGCGGGCGAGCATCGCGCTCAGCGTCGCGGCGCTATCCGCGCCGGCCCGGCGGGCGTTCGCGGCGCTCGGGCAGCTCGGGCCGGTCACGCTCGCGAGCTGGTCGCTCGCGGTTCTCCTCGACGCGCAGAGCGCCGACGCCGCCGTCGACGAGCTTGTCGAGGCCGGCCTGCTGACACCTGCCGGCGCCGGGCCGGACGGTGAGCCGCGCTACCGGCTGCACGACCTGCTCCGCCTCTACGCCCGGGGCCTGCGCACCGACGACGGTGGCACGCATCGCCTCGTCGGGGCGGCGCTTTCCGCGTCGGCGATCGCGGCGAACGCCATGCCGCGGACGGTGACCTGGGCGCGGACCCACCCGCGAGCGGAGCGAGCGGCATCGAGCTCGACCCCGGCGGGCGCCGCGGCCCTGCCCGAGGGCCTCGCGGACCGGATCGCCGGCACCCCCGGCGACTGGCTGGACGCCGAGCTCGACCTGCTCCTCCACGCGGTGCTGCCGGCGGCCGACGACGAGTCCGCGGTGGCGCTCGCCGTGCGGCTGGCCCCGTTCCTGTGGGTGCGCGGGCAGTGGACGCGGCTGCGCGAGATGCTCGGCGTGGCCGAGGCGGCGGCCGCGCGCGCCGGCGACGAGCACGGGCTGGCCTGGGCCGGGCTGCTCAACGGAATCCTGCGGCTGGTACGCGGCGAGGTGGCCGGCGCGCAGGCGCTCTTCGCGGCGAGCCACGAGCGTTACGCCCGGCTCGGCGATGCGCACGGGCTCGCGTGCGTGCTCAGCGACGAGGCGGTGCTGTACGGGTACCAGGAGTTTGCCGAGAAGGCGCTGGCGGCGGCCGGGCGCGCGGGCCAGCTGTTCGCGGCGGCCGGGGATCCGCTGGGTGCGGTGATCGCGGCGCCCGCACTGTCGGCGGCGCTGCGCGGGCTGGGCCGGTTCGAGGCGGCGCTCGAGGCCGACCGGCGGGCCGTCGCGCAGGCCCGCGCCCACGGCGCCGCCGACGTGGTGCTCGGCCGCTGCCTGAACGCGCTGGCGATGAGCGAGCTGCTCACCGGCGCCACCGAACTGGCCTACGACGCGGCGGCCGAGGCGGTGGACCTGTTGCGGCCCAGCGGCGACCGGTACGTCTACCTCGCGGCGCTGCGGCAGCTCGCGTCGGCGGCGACCGGGCTCGGCCGGCGGGCGGAGGCGATCGGGCTGCTGCGGCGAAGCCGCGACCTCGCCGCGGCGCTCGGCGACGAGCTGGGCCGCACCAGCCTGGACCGCGACCTCGCGGTCAGCCGCATCGGCGACGGCGATCCGGCCGCCGCGGCGGCGGGGCTCGAGCGGTGCCTGGTGGCGTTCGAGCAGATGGACATCCCATCCGGCCAGGCGGCGACGCTGACCATGCTGGCCCGGGCCTACGACGAGCTGGGCCGGGCGTCGGCGGCCCGGCAGGCGCGGCGCCGGCGGGCCGAGGTGCGCACCGATCCGCGCGACAAGCGCACGACGAAACTGGCCGACATCATGCTGCGGCTGGCGGACCGCTCGGCCTGAGGTTTTGTCGTACCCCTCGGGTAGCGTGCCGTTGTGAACCGGACCGATCGTCTGTACGCGCTGGTGGAGGAGCTGCGGCGGGTGCGTCCGCGGGGGCGCAGCGCCCGCTTCCTGGCGGAGCTGTTCGAGGTCGACATCCGCACGATCCGCCGCGACATCGGGGCCCTGCAGCAGGCTGGCGTGCCCATCTACGCCGAGGCGGGGCGGCGCGGCGGCTACGTGCTCGACCGTGCCTACACGCTGCCGCCGCTGAACATCTCGCCGCGGGAGGCGATCGCCACGGCGGTGGCGCTCACCGCGTTGGCCCGCACGCCGTTCGCCGAGGCGGCCCGCTCGGCGCTGCACAAGCTCGTCTCGGTGATGGCCCCGCGCGACCTGGCGGCGGCCAGGTCGATGGCGGGCAAC
>Ga0070663_100000823_pt1 | contig 16841 bp, 16 predicted proteins | sample KBSC63metaG_FD_65646 | JGI IMG/M metagenome (GOLD analysis project Ga0070663, IMG submission 65646) | Corn rhizosphere microbial communities from Kellogg Biological Station, Michigan, USA - KBS C6-3 metaG | ecosystem: Host-associated > Plants > Roots > Rhizosphere > Soil ...
CAACCTGTGCTTGAGTTCATCCAGCTTGAACTTCATGAAAAGCTTTGAACCCCTGTAGGCCAATTGACTCAGGCTCGGCTCAGTCAACAGGGCGAGCAAAAGATGGCCGCTGCGAATGCGTGCCGCGTGTGACTCGAGCGACGCAATTAACCAGCCGTGCTCGAACAGTACGGGCAGATGCTGCGACAACACAGGCGTGCGCGTGTTGCCGCTCTTGAACCGGCCAATCTCCCTTTCGAGATCGCGTTGCAACTCGGTTGTCGAAATCCCGAAGTTTCTGCACAGCATGACAAAGTCGCTTTGAGGCGCCTCGAGCAGCGCCAGAAAGAAGTGCTCCAGATCGACTTCATAGTTCCCACGCGACATGCACAAACTCGCTGCCCTCTCCGCTGCACGGCGAGTGGTGTCGTTGAGCTTGGAGATGAGTGTCTTGAGGTTGTTGGACATGGAACAATTAAGAATCAGCGAGTGAATTGGGCGGCTGCGTCCGGCTGGACGTCATAGCGAACGTCGCTACGGTCTTGCGGATGCGCGCGCGTTTGCAGGTAGGTATCCCACCCTAGGCGACCGGCCAACGATGAACGTGTGGAGCCCAGAGTCATGCCCTCCACGGAATCGGCCTTCAGCACGAGATTGATCTCGTACTCGAAGCTGACACCACTGAGCAGAGTAAGCACTTCGCGCAACGCGAGGGCGCCAGGCGCTCCCGGCAAGAAACGCTGAAAGCGAGTGCTATCCAGTGGGCCCAGCACGACTCTCACGCAAAGGTCGCGTTGCCAGACTCGTCCGCCAGCGATTGTGTTGCGGCCGAGCATTCCGTTGCCGCCACCCAGTGACCAATGGGCTTCGGTGGGCAGCGAGTACCACCGTCCGACAAACTGCTCCAGCTTCACCGGCACGCGGAGGTAGCGATGCAGCAGTTGCTCCACCTGTTTGGCCGACAGTGTTCGCTGCTGCAGCGCACCCGCAAAGAATGCGAGGCTATCGTCGCGCACACCACCGGCGTCGGGTTTCAAACGCCCCCGTAAGCCGCTCTGCCCGACCCCTGCCAGCGCCAGCGCCATAGGCGCGAATCGGTTCTCTCGGTTTGTCTCGTACTGCAAGTGCAGCCGGTTCTTCTTCCATGCCGAGTAGAACAAGGCAATGGCCCGATTGCTGAAAATGTCGAGAAAACTGCGGGACGCACAGTCCTTGTGGCGCAGTTCGCGCTGCACGATCTGCTCGGTGTACACAAGTGGAAGCGCACCGCTGAGCCCCAGCAGGCCCATGAAAGCGGGAGTAAGTTCGATGCTGTCGACCGATGCTCCTGCCTCCAACCCTGTGTCACTCTCTGCTTCCCGCCTCACCATCTTGAGCGCCTCAATTTCGCTCGGCGGAAACGAGAGGGCCGTCGAGTTCTTGAAGCGCAGTTGGCGCGGCAGCAGGTCGACGCCAGCATCCTCGGTGCCTTTTAGCCATGCATCGAGCAACCGAACCGCCTGAAAAAACTCGAAGCGATGCGGGTTCTCGAAAAGCTGGTCGATCAGACCAGTGCTATGGCGCCGTTTCGGGGCGGGCATTTGAAGAGCACTTGTTGAGTGCGCTCTGATATGACGACGAGTTGCGTGAAGCTGTTGATGTGCACGTACAAGCCGAAAAAGCGATCGAGCAGCGCGGCGAAAAGGCTCAAGCCTGTACCGACAAAGCTGTGATCATTCACAAAAAGGCGCACTTCCGTGCCACGCACAAAGGTAGCGAAAGGCTCGGCAGGCAACCAGGCTGTCGTCGGCGAAAAAGCGATCGACGAGATGCCATCAATCTGCTGACGATTCGTTGCATCGCGTGGGATGTCATATAGGCGCAACATTTCCTTGAGCGAATCTACGCCGCGTCCACTCAACGAAAGGTGATTGAGCGACAAGTGGGAAACAAGCCGCCAGAGGCTACCCCGACCGCGCTCAAACCTGTGTGCCTGCGTGGGTTTGCGTAGGAGTTGAATCCTTTTTGCAATGCTCCCGCGTTCCATGAACAGGTCGCCACCTGCATTACCAAAGGTGAGAAGGCTGGGCAGGTCTCGATTGGTTGCGGTCACCTGCAGCGACAGGGCTTCGGCGCGCGGTGAGGATGGTTCGAAATCAATGTCGACGATTGCTATTTCGAGCTCGTATCCGGGACTGAGTGCGGCCACAGTTTCGTCGCGCTGCGCGTGCCAATAACGGCCCGGGGGCTGGCCCCCGGGCGTCCCGTCTTCGCTGAGCAGGTCTTCATGATGCAACGAGAAGAACGGCTGATATTCCTTGATCGATTCACCGTTTGGCGTTTTCTTGACGCAAAACACCTTGTCGATGGAGTAGACCTCGTAGCCGAAGGCATGCTGCGGGTTGACCACGACCGGATACTGGGTCATGGTGTGGGTCACCTGGATCGGGTTGGCATTCTGCTTGAACAGATTCACGACCGGAGTGCATCCCAGCAGAAAATTCGCGGGTGAAATGGTTTCGAGCAGCCGAGCCTGATCGGAATCCGAGCGCATACCCGACAAAACAAAGTGCAAGGTCATGGCTGCCTTGCTATCTGACCCTGCATTGACACCGCCGACGAACGCGGCGCGTGGAACCGGGATGTCGACAAAGTTGAACTTGTCGGGAAACGCGAAGTACTCGGTGAGGAGACGATAGGCCGGGTGCGACCGTTCGTCATAGTCGATCAATGCCTCGTCGTCATCGAATCCGACAATCTGCGGCCGCTGTGGATAGGGTCCGGACCATGGGCCGTGCGGCGTGGTCTGCACCATGAGCGCAGCCACTTTGTCGCACAACGCTTCCCGAAGCAGGCTCACCTGTGATGGCTCGCCGTCGAGGTACACGCGAATGGTGTCGCCTATTCCCGACCATTTGACCTGCGCGAAATCGAGTTCAAACCGCAGAGAAATCACCGACGTGGCAGTTTGAGGCAGACGAGTGCCGTCCGGCGCAGCTACCGTGTGCCGATAGGTTGCCGATCGCACGACCAGCGGCACGAGCGGTACGTCATAGGCCGTACGGAACTTGCAGGCCACCTCGCGCACCTTCCGGGTAGTGAGTTCCGTGCCACGTTCAATCGTCGTGGCGGCGCTCATCTGCCTTGCTGCGTCGCTGATGTCGAACTGGGCAATAGAACACGAGGGAAAGGGACGCAAATAGTGCGGATAAAGCACTTCGAGCAAGGACTCTGTGACCAGCGGAAAGTCATCGTCCAGGCGCTTGTGCACTCGCGCCGCAAGGAGCGCAAACGACTGAATCAGTCGCTCGACGTGGGGGTCTTCAGCGACATCGGCACCCAGCATCAATCGCCCAGCAATCTTCGGGTAAAGCGCGGCAAAATCCTTCGCGGAAGCCCGAAGTCTGGACAACTCCGACTCGTAGTGGGGAAGCAGATCTCTCATGTCATGCGCATGTCACAGAGCGCAGCCATAGCTCGGGCTATGGCGAGCATTTGCAACGACGAGCAGGGGTCTTTTGGCGTGATGAGCGGGCATGATCGAAATACTCTCAGCCTCTCAGCGGCCGCCGGAGCTTCGACGCGCGACGGTATAGCGCTGGACGGTGGGCTCGAAGCGGGCATCGAAGCTGACTTGCTCGCCGATATCGGAGACGCGCAAAGTGGCCCGAATGGTGAAGTCCAGGCGGTTGGTTCCGCTTATCTTGCTGTCCAGCGACACGCTTACCGACCGCAGGCGCCTGTCCTGCTGCTCGATCGCGCGCTGAATAGATGCACAAATAGAGTCGCGATCCAGTCCACTGGACAGACTCCTGGATGAGAAATCGTCAACGCCATAGTTGACAACCGACTGAACACTCAGCGGAAATTTAGTTCGATCGGCATTGTCCAACGCGCACCGCGTATTCAGCAAAGCTTCGAGATCGGCGGCCACCGAGTCTTTCACTTCTTCCAGCGTCAGGCCGGGCAAGACTTCCCCCGGGCGCTCTATGAGCGATATGTGCATCAATTTATCGAGCAAGCTGGGCGCGTAGCGCATGCGTCATCTACAAAAGCTAAATAAAAAAGGCCGCGGCAACCGCGGCCCCTTTTTGACTAACTGACAAAAACTTAAGCAGCGGCCTTGTTGAGTGCCAGATCCCAGCCACCCACGTCGTTGCCGACGTTGGCAGTGCCGTCGGTCTTAGAGCCCTTGTGGTTCCAGACGACCTTGGCGTACTTGAGAGAGAACGATTCGACGGGCAGGCCACTGGCTGGCACGCTCATTTCGACCTTCTCGACGATCGCGTTCGACAGCTTGATCGTCAGGTACTGCGTACGAACGGTCCCGGTTGCACGGAAGAACTGAATCTCCACGTCATACGAATAGGCAGCCGAGCAAGCTTCCCACAGGTACACGCTGGCTTTGTCGATGTCTTTGGTAAAGACCATCGGAAGGTGTTCGCATCGCTCGGCAGTGTGTCCACCCGAATTCGACGCCGTTGCCGAGCGTGGCTGAACGATGCCGTGGGAAAACGACGTGACTTCGAGCCATCCGCCGGTATGAGCGGAATCAAGCGACTCGCCTAGCAGTGCCTTGGAGTTGGTCTTAGGCGTGAACTTGACGTAAATATCTTTCATTTAAATTCTCTTCCCCTTCATAAGAAGACCACAAGAAAAGGCTTCGCACTGAGAAGCCAAGGACTTAGCCGCCCGCCCCTGTGGGCAGTTCAGCCACCAACCGCAACGAGACCGAGAGCTCGTCGAGTTGAAAGTGCGGTCGCAGGAATGCAACGGCACGATAAGTACCAGGCTTGCCCGGCACTTCCGAAACTTGAACAGTCCCTTCGCGCAACGGGAACTGGGACTTCTGTTCGTGAGTCCCGTCGTCAGAACTCAGGATGTACTGACTCAACCATTGATTGAGATAGGTCCCGACATTCTCGACGCTCGCGAAGCTGCCGATCTTGTCGCGCATCATGGCTTTCATGTAGTGTGAGATGCGCGACACAGCGAACATGTACTGCAGTTGGCAAGACAGCGATGCATTTGCGTTTGCCGAATCCAAGTCGTACTTCTTGGGCTTCTGCGCCGATTGCGCGCCAAAAAACGCGGCATAGTCGGTATTCTTGCAATGAACCAGTGGAATGAACCCGAGGTCACTCAGTTCCTTTTCACGACGGTCGGTGATCGCGATTTCAGTTGGGCACTTGAGCGCCACCTCACCATCGTCGGTCCTGAACGTGTGCGTGGGCAAGTCTTCGACCAATCCGCCACCTTCGACACCGCGGATTGCCGCGCACCAGCCATAGGTTTCGAACGCAGAGGTAAGGCGCGCAGCGAACGCATAGGATGCGTTCACCCAGAGGTATTTGGAATGATCGGACCCGTCCACGTCCTCGACGTAATTGAATCCATCCGTACTCGTACCATCCTTTGGGTTGTAGGGGAGGCGGCCCAGGAAGCGCGGAAGTGTCAGCCCCACGTAACGAGAATCTTCCGACTCGCGGAACGACTTCCACTTTGCATACTCAACCGTGTCGAATACCTTGGAAAGGTCCCGCGGCTTGCCCATGTCCGTGTAGGTTTCCAGGCCAAATAGCTCCGGAGAAGCGGATGCAATGAAAGGCGCATGGGCGGCGGCGGCTACATGAGAGATCTGCTCGGAGAAGTACATGTCTTCTGCCTGGCGACCAATGTCGAAATCGCCAATCAAGGCGCCGAAAGGAGCACCGCCAAAGGATCCGAATTCTTCTTCGTAGACCTTCTTGAACAAGGTACTTTGGTCGAAATCGATAGCCGTTTTGAAGTCCTTGACCAACTCCTTCTTGGTCGTGTTAAGCACCTTGATCTTGATCTGTTCACCAGTGCTGGTGTGCTTGCACAGGTAGTGCAAGCCACGCCAAGACGACTCGAGTTTCTGAAACTCGGGTGCATGCATCACCAAACTGAGCTGAGCAGAGATCAGCTCGTCAATTTCCGCGACACGAGCATCGATCGTAGCTGACAGGTTGTCAGAGACGATGACCGTGCCTTGCAGCACTTCTCGGGCCAACTCACCGATAATGTCCTTGGCCCGGACATGCTCAGTGTCAGACTTCGCGACCTTGCTTTGAGCGACGATGCTGTCAAGCAGGCTCACGTCCGCAGTGGATGTCCCGGCCGCTTCTGAATGCAATACAGCTGTCATGCCTTACTCCTTGTCCGTCCCAGCCTCTTGGCCCAACTGCCTGAGTTTTTCAGTGTTGCTGAGCACTTCACTCAAGACGTCCTCCAGCTTGTCATTGCCTGCCAACTTGTTTCGCAAGTCAGAAAGCTTCGTGCGGACCTCGAGCAACTTGCGCAGCGGCTCCACACCTTGAACCACGGCCTCAGGCGAAAAGTCATCCATTGACTTGAATTCGAGATTGACACCGAACTCACCGCCGTCAGAGCTCAGAGCGTTCTTGACGCGGTAACTCGCCTTTGGCGCCATGCCTTTCATGACATCGTCGAAGTTGTCCAAGTCGACATTGACGAACTTGCGCTCTTTCAACTTGGGCAGTGGATTGTTTGGATCCTGTTGACCAGTGAAATCGCCCATGACTCCCATCACGAACGGCAATTCCTTGTTCTCGATTGCATCACCCACCTCAACGTCGTACGACAGTTGAACTCTTGGGGGGCGAACACGCTCCAGGCGCTTTTGAACACTTTCTTTCTTGGCCATGAGATTCTCTAGATTCAGGGTGTCAGAGGCTGAGAGTTTTTCGAGCGGGCATGATCGAAATACTCTCAGCCTCTCAGTACTCAGCCCTTCAAGGCGCTGAACGGATTGCGCTTCACCTCGGGCGCGTCGGCTTGTTTTGCCGCAGCAGGCGGAGTCTTCGCAGGTGCGACGATTGCTGGCGCTGCAGAAGACGCAGATGGCGAGGTTGGCTCGACTTGCGTCGCACGCACTGCCTGTTTTCGCGTGTGGGTTACTTTGGGCGGGACAGGCGGGCTCGTCACCGGGGTCGGCAAAATCGATTCGCCGAGCGCATCGCGCATGATTCGCGCAAGCGCCTGCGCTTCGTCACGCGTTCCGCCCCCCAATGCACCGACTGCGCGGAGCTGCTCCAACGCATTGGCTGAAACACGCAAACCGCTCACAGCCAAGATACTCTTGGCTGTGACGTCAGCGTTATCGCGCTGCAGGACTTCTTGCGCTGCGGTGATGGCCGCCCCATAGACACGGGCATCAAAGTGGATCTGTGCGATTCGCAGCCAGGGTTGCTTTTTTGCGGGCTCTGCTTTCGCGGCTTGTTCCAGAAAAGTAAGCGAATCTGCACTGCTGCCGTTTTTCCCTGCCTCATCCGCCGACGCCATGAGAGCGCTATAGGAAGGTGGTTCCAACACTTTAACTTCTGCTTGCCGCGTGGCACAGGCCGTCATCATCATCAGAACTATTGTGGCAACTGCCGATACCCCAAAACGACCACACATCTCGATCGAAAACTTCACTCACCACACCTTTTTTTGTACGCACAGATCAATGTTTACAGGCAAATTTCACCTGTTATCAGCAGATCATCAATGCCCGGACACATGACTTCAGGGCTCAAGTCCACAGCAAGCGCCGGATGGTACCTGCCACCCTTAGCCGTCGCACCCCCCCCTTAAGGGGGCGGTTCAAATAGGTAGCGCGCCCGTTTAGACTTCCGCCCCTTCTAGCACTGAGCTCTGCGTACGGAAAAGCCAGCCCCACGGCCATAGATACAAATGATCACAAAAACAACCGGAGCCCGTTGGGCGAAGGCTTTCGTTCTGCTAGTTCTGGCATGCGCGCTATCGGCCTGTGATTCCGCCCCGAAGTTGAGCGAAGGCTTCGGCAACATGGGAGACAAGGCGCTTGAAGTCATCGGCTTCAAGAAGCCAGAGCGGCCCCCCGAGATTCCCGAAGCCGCCAAGCCGGCGAGAAAGATGAAGCTGCGCATTTCCGCCAGCGAATCATTGAACGTCGACCCCAAAGGGAACTCTTTGTCCTTGCTGGTCCGGGTCTACAAGCTCCGCACCCCCACTGCCTTCTTGAACGCCCCATACGAAATATTCGGCAACTCGAACAAGGAAAAGGAAGTCTTGGCGGATGAGTTGATCGAGAGCCGTGAGATCGTGCTGCTGCCAGGACAGGACAATCAACTTAACGAGCGATGGGCCCGGGAAGCTACTCACCTGGGCGTGGTGGCCCTTTTTCGGGCGCCAGCCGAACAGCGTTGGCGCTACGCATTTGAACTTGAGTCGTTTCAACAAGGCGATGGAATCGTCCTTGGTGCGCATGCCTGCAGTTTGAGCGTTGCTTCCGGCACACCTGTCGGTCCGGGCTGGGCTCTCAGGAAAAATCCAAGCGAATGCAGCATTCGGCAAACCGTGCCCGCGGATTCGACAAACCAGACTCAAGTTTCGGAAGGCAAATAGTGAATCCGACCTCGAAGGTCCTGTGGGGCGAAGGCCTTTTTATCAGGCCACAGCACTTTCAACAGCAAGATGCCTACCATGAATGGCGCCTTGTTCAGGCCATGCGCAACGTGCATCCGTACGCTTGGGGCGTTCGCAGCGTCAAGGTGGATACAGACGCGCTTCAAGCCGGGCGTTTGCGATTGCTCGAATTGCAAATGGCGCTCAGTGACGGCGAGCTCTACAACGCTCCAGTCGAAGACGATTTGCCTGATCCCGTCGACCTGGACGTAGCGCTTGGACAAAGCCAAGAGGTCGCCATCTATGCGGCAATGGCGCCGCTGCGCGCGAATGGAAGCAACTTCGCCGCAACACGCGCAGAGGCCGACACGGCCGTGCGCTACTACCAACGCCAAGCACAGATTGAAGATCTGTTCACCGACGCAGCCTCGGCACAACTCAGCATGCTGGGTAAATCCGTCAAACTACTATCCGAGCACCAACCTCGAGGTCACCTAGTCACCATGCCGGTGCTGCGCGTACGCCGCAATGCCACAGGCGGCTATGAGATCGACACGCGGTATGTGCCCCCATCAATCACCATTCAATCGTCACCGGTGATTTTTTTGCACTTGCGTCGCCTATTGGATGTACTGCAAGCCAAGGTCGATGCACTGTACGGATTCCACCGCGAGCCCTCGAAGAACATCATCGAGTTTCGATCCGGAGACGTTGCTTCGTTCTGGTTGCTCCATACCGCCAGCAGCGCCTATGCCTCGCTGTCGCACCTGATGCGCCATCCAGGACTTCATCCGGAAAGGATGTTCCAGCAATTGCTCGAGCTTGCGGGTGCCCTGATGACGTTCTCGAAGGAATTTACCCTGGCGGACCTGCCACCCTACGAGCACGCCGATCCGGGTCCAGGCTTTTTCAAGCTCGACCACATCATTCGTGAGTTGCTCGAAACCGTGATCTCCACCCGCTATTTCGCTATCGCGCTTTCTGAGGTGAGACCAACGTTCCACCATGGACGCCTCGATGCGCAGCAGATCAGCGCTTCAACCTGCCTCTACCTCGGAGTGAACGCTTCGATGCAGCCGGCCGAGCTGATTCAGGCCGTGCCAATGCGCTTCAAAGTTGGAGCACCTGAGGACGTGGAAAAGCTCGTTCTCTCTGCCATGGCGGGCGTACAACTCGTGCATGCACCGCAAGTGCCTGCTGCCATTCCTGTGCGACCTGGAACCTACTATTTCTCGCTCGAACCGCGCGGCTCCCTCTATGAACGCATGATGCAGGCTCAGACCGTCTCGATCTATGTGCCCAATGGGCTTGCCGACCTCAAACTCGAGCTGATTGCCATCAATTCATGAACGACGTGCTTGCCCCTCCATCATTGTTCCAGGGAGGCAGCGGTCGGATGCCGGCCTCTGCCAGCAGCAGCACCTCCCGCGAGGCTCGTACATTGATGGACTTGATGTACGACGGGTTCTATTTGCTCTTCTTGCTGCGCGCCAAGCAAGGTCCGAGCGATGTCGAGGCCTTTCGCGACCAGATCAAGGATTTCCTGACAAGTGTTGAGCGCGATGCCACCAAACTCGGCACTTCGCCCAAAAACATCCACCTATGCAAATATGCATTTTGTGCCACGGTGGATGAAGTCATCCTCATGTCGCAATTCAAGGCGCGCGAAGCTTGGCAGTTGCAGCCGCTGCAGCTTCAATTGTTCGGTGAACAACTGGCGGGTGAGCGCTTTTTTGAAAGGCTCGAAAAGTTGCGAAGCCAGGGATCTGAACACATCCAGGTTCTGGAGGTGTTTCACATGTGCTTGCTAATGGGATTTCAGGGTAAGTACACCATCGACGGCAGTGAGAAACTGAACTATCTCACTGCGCGCCTCGGGGATGAGATCGCGCATCTCAAAGGCTCCCGGGCAGGGTTCGCACCCCATGCACTCGCCCCTGACCGTGTGGTCCATCGCCTCAAGAACGATGTGCCTCTGTGGGTCATCGGATCTGTTTTTGCGTTCTTGGGAGTACTGGCGTTCACCGGCCTCAACTGGCAACTTGGTCGCAGTACTCAACAGCAGCTTTCGAGATATCAAGACGTGATCAAGATGGCTCCGCAAGCCGCGAACGTCACGATCACCTTGCCTTGAATGATCAGCCCTGAGAGCTGAGCCCATAAAAGATGTTGGCCGCCGAACAACGAGCGCGCTCGACCCGCTGCAAGACGTTTGACAAGAACAAGACAACATGGATTTCATTCCTACTGCCCCTTCAAGTCTTTCCGCAGGGGGATTGGGCCGGCTCACAGCCGCACTGAATATCAGTCAACACAAGCGCTTATTGCAGCTGGAAACAGCATTGCCCAGTGAGACATTGGTGGTCGAACGGGCTGAGTGGCACGAGAGCGTCAACGGCATGGCCGAAGATATTGCCGCCAAGTTGCCACCACTCGCGCCGCTCATGGCCGTGGTCGATAGTCTGAGCTCAAGTGCCCAGCTCGAACTCAAGGCACTTATCGGCGAGCAGGCGAGCCTGCGTGTCATGCTGACCGACGGCACCTATCGCACCTGGCACGGTTACGTGACACAAGCCTCACAGCTTGGCAGCGATGGAAGCCTGACGCGCTATCGGCTGCATCTGATGGCCACGAGTTGGAGTCCGGCAGCTACAGCAACACCTTCACGGCCGCGCCGGCCGCCGCCACGCTGGTCCCCCCTGCCCTGCACAAACCGCACATCGCAGGTGTGCAGACCGCGCTGGTGCTGGGACACGAAGGCGACGTGGTCAGCACAGAGCGCGATGTGCGGGTGCGCATCCAGTTCCCGTGGCAGCGCGGCGCATCAGCTGTGCGCGGCGGCCTGGAAGGTCCTATCACCCCCGGGCAGCAAGACTCGGGGCATGCGCCTGGGGATGCCCGTGCGAGCCAATGGGTGCGCGTCGCGCAGTCCAGCGCAGGAGCCAACTGGGGCGCAGTATTCCTGCCGCGCATCGGCACCGACGTGCTGGTGAACTTCATCGAAGGCGCCCCTGACCGACCGCTGATCGTGGCGCTCGCCGGCATTGAAGTGACGGCGGCTGAATAAATGCGAGAGGTACCCCTCTCGCGTTTATGCCGCGAAAGCCTCTTGACGCCCGGTCAAGCGCACCACACTTCGGGCAGTTCGTGGGGATGGTTTTTTCATCCCCACCGGCTGCCTCACGGCGAGTGTGGGGTCTGGGGCAACGCCCCAGGGAGCAGTTTGGGGCGCACGTCGTTGGATCGCCTGGAGTCGCATTTGCCGTGGGACAGAGCATCCCCCCTCATCGTGGGACGATCCCCCTCAGAAAGTGCGAGTCGTCACACAAGTCTTTGAACAGGATGTGGTGCGCGGTGGCTTTCCGCTGTGTCTTCAAGGCATCCAACGCTTCCTGGAGATATCCTCTTCCTGGGCATGTCCCTCGACACAGAACTGTGCCGTGATCATGTGAAAGGTAATGACATCCAACACATCGTGAGAGAACACCGGTAGTCCGTTGAAGAAATACACCACCGTATCGCCGTCTCTGCAAAACCCAAGATGCGGCGTCACCTCGGTCAGGACATCTGGGAACGTAGGCATGTTTTTCATGATCGATCCCATGGCCGGCGCAGGAAGATCTGCGCCATCATTTTCGGAAAATGGATCTTCCCAGAATCCGCCAGCGAATTCAGCGAACACCGCCTGCAGACCGATCAGCTGTCTTCAAGTTGTTGACGCGTAAGATATTCCCGGCGACCCGCTTGCAAAGCGCCGGTCTGCGGAGATCAGGTCATCTGACACTTGTGGCTTGACGCGACACTAGCCATGCTAACCGGATCATCGGCGCGCCTTGCACCGCGCCCGATTGCGGCGCCATCAACCGGCACTTAAGGCTTGACGCGACACTAGGCACAAAGCGTAGTCATAGCTAGCTCGTGCTATGGCGCAAGGGGACTTTTGGCGTGATGAGCGCATGATAGAAATGCGCTCAGCCTCTTCAGGCTGGGGCGGTCCTCGAAACCAAAGCCACCCCTCCCGCCGTCAGCGCCATCCCCAGCATCATGGGCGCAGTGAGCACCTCGTTGAAGATGGCCCACGCCATCACCGCAGTGCAGGGCGGCACGAGGTAGAGCAGGCTGGTGACCTTTGTCGCCGCGCCGCGCTGGATCAAGAGGTACAGCAGCGAGCTGCCGCCGAGCGTCAAGGCGAGCACTGACCACGCCATGGAGCCGATGAAGGCCGGGTGCCAGTCCACTGTTCCCGGTTCGAGTACTGCAATGGGCACGCTGACGACGAATGCGGCCACCAATTGCACGAAGTTCGCGGTGCGCACGTCGCAAGCTGCGACAAAGCGCTTTTGATAAAGCGTGCCGGTTGTGATGCACAGCAAGGCGATGATGGCGAGTGTCAGATTAATTACGGTAACCTCGCCCGCTCCGAGCTTGCGCCACACAACAAGGACCAGCCCCGCAAGACCGAGCGCGAGGCCAGCCCATTGACGCCTCGTCAGTCGGCTTTCATAGCCTGGGTGCAACCCTTGATCGATTTGACGCGAAGGCCCACCTCCAGATGGCACCCGGGCTACGAATAAGGTCACCCAGATGGCGGTGAGGATCGGCTGCAATCCGACCAGCAAAGCAATCGTTCCGGCTCCAAGACCAAGCCTCACCGCCGCCCAGACGCCGCCGAGATAGCCAGCATGCATGAGAATGCCGGTGACCGTGAGATGAAACACCTGTCGGCTGTCGCGCGGCCACGCTGCACGAGTCAGTGCGATCCACACTCCGAAGCAGACCACCGACAGCGCGTATCGGATGACCAGGAAAGTAAACGGCGGAGAATGCGGCATGCCAAAGCGCGCCACGATGAAGCCGGTGCTCCAGATAAGTACGAACACCGAGGGCATCGCGCGAATCAGAGGCTGAGAGTTTTTCGAGCGTGCCCGAGCGGCACAGGCGCCTGATCTAGGCGCAAAACGCAGCCATAGCTCGTGCTATGGCGAGCATTTGCAACGACGAGCAGGGGCCTTTGGGCGTGATGAGCGGGCATGATCGAAATACTCTCAGCCCCTCAGAGCGTCTTGTCGCGAGGCACTCAAGGCTATCGAGCCTTGGCGCGGATTTCCGGAAGCGCTTTCTGAAGGTAATAGATCATCGACCAGATCGTCAGCACGGCGGCGACCCAAATGAGGCCGGTACCCCAAAGGTGAGTATCGATCAGGCCAAAAAGATGGCCGTGATAGAGCAGGAATGGAACGGCAATCATCTGTACGGTGGTCTTCAGCTTGCCGAGCATGTGCACTGCGACACTGCGCGACGCTCCAATTTGGGCCATCCACTCACGCAAAGCGGAGATTGCGATCTCCCGCCCGATGATCACCAGCGCGACGTATGCGTCGACACGATCGAGTTGGACAAGAATCAGGAGCGATGCACAAACCAGAAATTTGTCCGCTACCGGATCGAGGAAGGCTCCGAACGAAGACGTCTGGTTCAGCTTGCGGGCAAGATAACCATCCGCCCAATCCGTGAGCGCAACCACCACGAAAAGGGTGGTGGCGATCAGGTTCTGCATCTGCGGCTTGATGCCGTTCGCGTAGAACACGCCGACGATGAGGGGAATGGCGACGATTCGCGCCCAAGTAAGGAGAGTCGGCAGGTTGAAAAACATGCTCGCATTCTGCCGAAGTTCCCGCAGAACGCCGAATCGCGGCTATTCGTCGAGCGTTCTGGGTTTGAACTTGCGCTCATCGTTGAAGAGGAAGCTCTCGCTGAATTTCCAGGGCTTGGGCGCGCGCGACACGTCGCCAAATGGCGCCGCCCGGCGCATGGCGTCGATGGCAATCTGCACCGTGTCCGGCGCCTGTCTTGGATGCCGCAACACATCGATGCGGCGGATGCTGCCGTCGGAATTGAGTTCGACCTCGAGCACAGGAATCGCAAGCAATACGTCGGGCACTGTGCCCGTGTAAGTACCACCAGGGTTGGCATCGACAAGGCGCTTGGCCGCCTGGTGACGCAACTCGGTCATGCTGCGCACGGCGCCCGGATTGGACATGGTGGGTTTGGCGGAAGGCCCCGGCGTCACAGTACGAGCTGGGGCCGCTGTCGGCGGCGGTTCGGGTGTCGAACAAGCAGTCAAAAACGTGATGGCAGCCAATGCCATGCGCGTGAAACGCGGGTCAATGCAAAGCACGATAAATCTCCTCGGCGAGTTCACGGGACACACCTTCCACGGTTGCGAGGTCTTCGACGCTTGCGCTCGCCACACCGCGAACGCCGCCGAATCGCTGCAACAGCTTGGCACGCTTTTTCGGGCCAATGCCCGCAATGTCTTCCAGCCGGCTACCGCCCGTGCGCACGCTGGCGCGACGAGCCCGCATACCGGTGATGGCAAAGCGATGCGCTTCGTCGCGGATCTGCGCCACGAGCATCAAGGCGGCGGAGTCTCTGCCGAGATAGACCTTCTCGCGACCGTCAGCGAAAACAAGTTCTTCAAGGCCAACTTTGCGGCCCTCGCCCTTTTCGACGCCGACGATCAGAGCGAGGTCCAGACCCAGTTCCTCAAAGACTTCACGCGCCATGCTCACTTGGCCCTTGCCGCCATCGACGAGTACGAGATCAGGGAGTCGTGCAATGTTGCGGGGCTGTGCCACGGTAGCGGCCTCGGTGCTGATTTGCTCACCATCGGCAGGCGTTGAAATCGCTTGTACGGCATTGGCCTGCTCCGACAGCGCCGCGGCGATTTTCCCGTAGCGGCGGGTTAGCACCTGGCGCATGGCCGCATAGTCGTCTCCACCGGTGATGCCTTCGATGTTGTAGCGTCGGTATTGCGAGTTCTGCATCTTGTGGTTCTCGAACACCACGCACGATGCCTGAGTCGACTCGCCAGCGGTATGACTGATGTCGAAACACTCGATGCGGAAGGTATCGAGATCTTCAGCCTCGATGTCCAGCGCCTCCACCAGGGCACGCGTTCGGGCATGCTGCGAGCCTTCTTCGGCAAGCAGTTGCGCAAGCTTGATATCCGCGCCCTTGACGCACATGTCGAGCCACGCACGCCGCGGTTCGCGAGGCTGGTGCTGGGCCGCGATGCGAATGCCGCTCTGCTCGGACAGCGCCTCGATCAAAGCCTTGTCCACCGGATGGCTTAACACCAGCAGCGGCGGCACACCCCCTTCGAGGTAATGCTGAGCGATGAAGGCTTCGAGCACGCGGACTTCGGGTGCCTTTGGCGCCCCGCGCTCTTCGGTGCCGTCCTCGATCGCCGTGGCGTCGTCGACGTGCGTCGGAAAGTAGGGCCTGTCGCCCAGGTGCCGGCCTCCGCGAACCATCGCGAGGTTCACGCACGCACGGCCGCCCTGCACCTTCACCGCGAGGATGTCGGCGTCCTTGGTCGTCACGCCCGTGTTGTCCTCCACGGACTGCTGGTGCAGCACGCGAGACAAGGCACCCAGTTGATTGCGGATCTCCGCCGCCTGCTCGAACTCAAGCGCCTCGGCGCGCGCCATCATCTGCGACTGCAATGCGTCCATCACCTCTTGCTGCTCGCCGAGTAGAAATCGTTCCGCGTGGCTCACGCCCTGCGCGTAGTCCTCGCGCGAAACGTAGTTGACGCATGGCCCCGAACAGCGTTTGATCTGATACAGCAGGCACGGTCGCGTGCGGTTGTTGAAGACGGTGTCTTCGCAGGTACGAAGCTTGAACACCTTTTGCAAAAGGTGGATTGATTCCTTCACCGCCCAAGCGCTCGGATAAGGCCCGAAGTAGCGATGCTTCTTGTCCACCGAACCGCGGTAGTAGGCGACGCGCGGAAACTCGTGCGAGACGATCTTGAGATATGGGTAGCTCTTGTCGTCGCGAAACAGAATGTTGTAGCGCGGCTTGAGCGTCTTGATCAGGTTGTTTTCGAGCAGCAGCGCTTCGGCTTCCGATCTCACCACCGTCGTCTGCAGCCGCACTATCTTGCCGATCATGTGGCCAATGCGCGTGCCGCCGTGGTTCTTCTGGAAGTAGCTCGACACGCGCTTCTTCAGATCGCGCGCCTTGCCGACGTAGAGCACTGCGTCTTGCGCATCGAAGTAACGGTAGACACCCGGCAGGCTGGGCAACGCAGCCACGTCGGCGAGCAGCCGTTCGCGCGCCACATCGCCGGGCGGCGCGTCTTCCACAGGATCGTCTACAACGTCGGTCATCAATCGAATTATGTCCACAACCCGCCGCGATAATTTGTCGATGCTCTGGGACATCTTCTGTCGCGTGGTCGACAACTTCGGTGACATCGGCGTGTGCTGGCGCGCCGCAGCCGATCTGGCGTCGCGCGGCGAGCGGGTGCGATTGTGGGTTGACGATGCGAGTGCCCTGCACTGGATGGCACCAAGTGGACGGCCGGGCGTGCAAGTCATCGCATGGAGCGGCAAGGCCACCGTCGAGCAACCGGGCGAGGTCGTGATCGAAGCCTTCGGCTGTCACCCGCCGAATGACTTCGT
>Ga0070663_100000831_pt1 | contig 16725 bp, 9 predicted proteins | sample KBSC63metaG_FD_65646 | JGI IMG/M metagenome (GOLD analysis project Ga0070663, IMG submission 65646) | Corn rhizosphere microbial communities from Kellogg Biological Station, Michigan, USA - KBS C6-3 metaG | ecosystem: Host-associated > Plants > Roots > Rhizosphere > Soil ...
AGCGCGAGCGTTGCGTCAGAACGGCGGATCGTCCAGCGGTTGGTCGAAGTCAGGCTCGACGAGACTGCACCGATCGAGGCCGTCGAACTGACGCCGGATCTGATCGCCGAAGCGCGACTCGAAGAGCAGGAACACGTGCTTGAGGCTGCGACTCTCATCGATGGCGTTGGCAGTCTGACGAAAGCCACGCCGAGACGGTACGGACCGTGGTGGATCCCGTCAGCGCCCTATCGCGCCGTCGGGTTCGACCAGGCAGATGAGCTCCGAATTGCCAGACGGCGCACTCAGGCCCGCACCGCCTTCCACCTTCAGATCCGGCAGACAACCGAGTTGACCAGCGATTCGATTCCGACAGATGGAGAAGTCAGATGAGGGCTGCGCCTTGCAGCCTGCCCGACATAGCGGGATGCGATAGGCAGAGGCCAAAGTCACCGCATCACTTTGGCTGGCAGAGGTCACCGCATCGCGACTGAAAAGCCTCATTCGCCATGAGTCGCAGACCGTTACACTGCCGGCTGCAGGCGCCGATAGCATCAACGACGCCGTGCAATGCGCGAAGCAGGTGAACACGAAGGTGGCAACACCTCCGTCTGCTCTGCGGCATCGTTCGACAGTCCTGTCTTGGGGCTTTGCGGGAGTACAGCATGCGGACCTTGGCTCAAAGTGCCTATTTGGATTCGGAATTCGGCGTGCAGCAAGAACTGCCACGTGTCGGCTCGGCATTGGAAAACCCTTACGTTTTCGATGCGACTGCGCGGGAATTGCACGCCATGGCCCGTGACGGTTTGGTTGAGATCGTCGACGAGCACCGCCGATCGACCCCCAGCGAATCCTTGATTGATCGTTTGACATTCAAGCGTATTCGCTAAGGACACGCCTCAAAGCAATTTTCCGTTTTTGGGGGCAGGGCGCGCTGCGGCGTTGCTCCTCGCTTGTGTGGCTCGCCACACGGCGCTCGGAGCGCCTTGCATTGCATCTCGCCCTGCGCGGCCCAAAACGGAAAATAATTCCGGGCCAGGTCCTACTGCGGAAAGCGAATTACGTGCTCCTTGCGAGCGAGGGTTCTCCCTGGGCACCAGGCATCCAAGCGGCCCCCTTGTCGCGCGCCATGGCTTCGAACTCCTCAGCGCTGAGCGGCGGGCTGAAGTGATAACCCTGAATCTGATCGCATCGAAGACGTCCGAGCAGTTGCTGCTGCTCCTGCGTTTCCACGCCCTCGGCCACCACCTTCAACTTCAGCGAATGGGCGAGGGTCACCATGGTGGCGACCAGGGTCGTTCCGTTCGCGTCCTCGAGCATGGCGGCCACAAAGGCACGGTCGATCTTCAGTGACTGCACCGGCAGACGGGAAAGATAGGCCAGCGAGGAGTAGCCGGTGCCAAAGTCGTCAATGGCCAGGCTGGAGCCCAGGCCACGGATGGCCGACAAGGTGTCGCTGGAACCCTTGACGTCCTCCATGATCAGGCCCTCAGTCAGCTCCAGGTCGAGCAAGGACGCGGGGAACTGGGTTTCCTTCAGCACCGCGTCGATCTTGTCGATCAGCTTCGGGTCACGCAGTTGGCGTGGCGAGAGATTCACGGCCACCGCAATCGGTGCAAGGCCGGCCAGCTGCCAAGCCTGGCCCTGTCGGCACGCGGTGCGCAGGACCCACTCGCCGATCGGCACGATCAAGCCCATTTCCTCGGCCAGCGGGACGAACTTCGACGGCGACACGGCCCCCAACACGGGACTGTTCCAGCGCAGCAGCGCCTCGACCCCCGCAATTCGGCCAGAATCGAGCTCGAGCTTGGGTTGGTATTGCAGCTCGAACTCACCGCGCTCCAGAGCTTGGCGCAGCAGGCCGCCCATGGTGACGCTTTCGTTAATGGCCAGCGCCATGGCCGGTTCGAACAAAGCATGGGCGTTGCGGCCCGTCTGCTTGGCCCGATACATGGCGATGTCGGCCGCTTGCAGAAGGCTTTCGCCGGCCGGGTCATCCGTCCGGCCATCACAGGGGTACAGGGCGATGCCGATGCTTGCACATACGACCAGCTCTCGCCCATCGAGCAGCATGGGCCGGATCAGCGCCTCTTTCAGCTTGCTGGCGAGCAGCTCGGCATGGACCGAATCGTAGATGTCCTCCGCAATGACAGTGAACTCGTCGCCACCAAGGCGGGAGATTGTGTCGGCGTCACGCAATGATTCACGCAGGCGCTGGGCCACGGCCTTCAAGACCTCGTCCCCGACGGCATGCCCCAGCGAATCGTTGATCTGCTTGAAATGATCGAGGTCCACGAACATCAGGGCCATCTGGCGTCTGCCCCGGCGGGAGCGGCTCATGGCCTGGGTCAGGCGGTCGCGGAACAGATTGCGGTTCGGTAGCCCGGTCAGTGAGTCGTACTGGGCCAGGCGGGTCATGCTGGCCTCGCTTTCGCGCAGGGCTGCAACGCGGTCCGCAACCATCACTTCAAGGCGTTGACCGTATTCCAGCAGTTGGTCCCGGCTTTCCTTCAGCAGACGATGGCCACGCACCACGCGGACGCCCGCATAAACCAGCAGGCCAATCAGCACGATGGCGAAGGCCGTGAGGTATTCGCGATAGCGTTCACTGCGCACGCTGCTGAGGCGTTGCTCCGTTCCCAGCAAGTTGTCAATTTCGTCTATGCAGGCGGCGGTGGGCAACCGCGAGATGACATGAATCAGCTCGTTCACTGTCTTCTGCTCGCGCAGCACGGCATTGATGTGGGAGCCGAAGACCCGCAGCATGTCAGCTGCCTCGGGTTGAAGGTGGTGGTGCTCGCCATTGAGTCGGCGCATGGCCGCGGCAACTGCGGCAGCCCGCTCGTCCGTGGTCTCCTGGCTGTACAGCATGACAGCCAGCAAGGCATCATTCACCGCTGCAGAGGCGTCGGGGTGATGTGGACGGCTGTGGCGCAGGGCGTCGTGCAGCTCGTGCGCCGAGACGGGCAGGTAGATGAGGGAGTTGCGCAGCACGGCATTGCCCGACTTGAAGCGCTCGACCAGGGAGGCCTTCTCCTGGACGACGGCTTGCAGCCGTGCCGCGCTGTCGGCCAGACCGAGCGCCTGCTCGTGGGTTCGTGTGCCAAGCTCGGCTGCGGACTTCTGTAGCAGAGCATTTAACCTGCTGAACGAGCCGGCCAGGCGGTCGTAGCTCGTGTTGATGCCAATGCGGGACTTCAGCAGATCCGCGTCCCACTCCGCGTCCAATTGCTTGAGATGCCGCAGTTGTGTGATGTTCTCCAGGTAAGTGGAGTCGTCGCCGCGATGGCCGCGCGTGTAGACGAATGCCAGTGCGGCGACGAGCATTGCTCCCAGCAGGGGAACTGAGATCCAATACGTTCCGGCTGGTGCTTTCATTGCACGACGCGGCAGTGAATGGCGGACTTGGCAAGCTTGTCGCCGGACCTTTGACTGACCCGACTCACTGACTGGCTCGCCCTCCGGTCGACTCGACCACCGACGAGATGGACGACACGATGCGGGACCATTCGTCGGGCGTCAACAGACGGGCAGTGTGGGAATGCAGCTCGGTGTCCTCTTCGTCCATATGAGCCTGCATCAGGCTGCGATGCTTTTCGAGAACAGATTCGCATTCCGCCGCAGCGCATTTTTCTCCTCGCTCGACAGCGTCGAGCAGGGCAAGCGCTCGTGTCAACAAGCGCTTGCAATGATTGCCCGTGAGTTCGAGCCTGTCGAGCAGTTCGTCGACTTCTGAAGTCCGTCGACGCAACGTCGCCACGAGCACGACACCCTTCGGTCGATGCGTCGAATCGTTGAAGTTCTGGAAACGCTGGACGAGTTGCCGCAGCGAAACAAGGGCCCCTCCCGGATGCTTCCACTGATGTGACTGCAGCACTTCACCAATAGACGACAACCACTGACGCATCCAGGAATGCTCTGCCCGCAAGACCCGCCACGCAGATTCAGCGGCCAGCATAGTTGCCTCTGCCATGGCGCGTTACCTTGACTTTGCGCACTTTGTCGGTTGCGCGGCAGTCACACCTTGAGGGATTCTGGCTTGGGGATTCAATAGTGTTCGTTGACATTGCGGAAGGGCCCGAACTTGGCACGTTGGTAGGCCTCGGGCGGTTGGCCGGCGTAGTGCTCGGGAATAGCGTAACCCTGCGGACGCAGTGCGGCATCCGGATAGAGCTTGGCTCGGTTGGGGTTCTGGCGGCGCGGCGTGCTGTCGTCATTCACGTATGCAGCGATGTCGAGTGCCTCGGCGTTTGTCAGTTGTGGTTTGTCGTAGGTCGCACCCAACGGCATCGAGGCGGCGATGTAGCGGGCCAGCAGCGGCACAGCGAACATGTGCCCGGCATTGTCATAGGTGTCGTCGCCGGCCAGGGGGGGAACGAGATAGCCGCCACCAACGTCGAAATCGGGTTTGGGCTGGCCCGTTGCATCGGCGCCATGACACGCTTGGCACTTGGCCTGAAACAGCGCCTTACCGCGCTTCGGATCGGCTGCACGTGCGATTGGCTCGATCGGCATCAACCCCGTGCCCGCCATCGCGGCACCTTGTTGCGTCTCGCGCCCAAGCCAGCGCAGATAGGCCATGATGGCCTGGAACTCGGGTGTATCAACCTTGATAGGTACGGCGCCAGCGCCGAACATGCCGAGTGCTCGTTGTTCGAGCGAGATCACTTTGCCGGACTTGGCGTCGAACTTCGGGTAGTCGTTGACGGCATTGACCAGCGGCAGCGCAAACTTCTTGGTGCCCGGCAGTCCCGAAGGACCGGCTTGGTGGCAGTTCACACAGTTCAGGCTGTTCCAGCCCATGCGCTTGGTCGCGTCCGGCGCCAGCTTGCCCACGCGGCGGGAGGTATTGCGCATCAGGTCGATGCCATCGCGGATTTGCTCGCCCGCGACGCCGCTTGGGATGCGCGCCTCGTCGGGCTCTTGCCAGGGCTGCTTGGGCCTCGCCTCGTAGCGCGCCTGTAGCGCCTGGGCTGCAGCAGTGTCAAGGACGTCGCCGACGCGATGGGGGGCGGTGTCGAAGGCCTGCGCGCTGCCAAGTGCACTCAGGACCAAGCAGAAGAGGATACGTTGCATGTTCATTTTGGATGCTGCTGCTTCGCAATTTTTTGCGATGGTTCGATGAAGATCTTGATTGTTCCATGACCATTTGATGCGCAGCCGGCTTGGCTTTGAAGGTCATGGGACTGATTTAACGGACGGTGCCGCGCCAGGGCACCCATGTAGAAAACAGAAGACACTGCTGATGGTGAAAACTGCGCCAGCACGTCCGAGGTTGCGGCAACTGAAGAACTCCGAGGCGGCTGCGCCGACTACGACCAGCGCATGGACGTTTCTCAGGTAGCGGGCGCAGGCCCTGTTCATGGGCTGGGCACTGGATTTTTCGACAGCCACGCAAGTCCGAAGTGCTGGACTGCCAAGTGGATTCAGCCTCTTGACCTATGTCTTGCTCAGCGGGGCTTTCCGTTCAGTTGCGGGTCAATTATTAGGTTCATTCCCCCTTGGACAAGAATCCGCGCTCATCGGTCGTCGACGTATCTGATTCGTCATCGGAGCGATGTTGCGGGCCCAGCCAGCCTCGCTTCTGAAGTTTGGCAGCAACCACTTCGAGCAGGTGCTCGTCGTCACTCAGATCTGAGCAATCACCATCTTCACCCCGAGTAACGCCAAGGACTGCCTCATAGACCCGTAAGGTATTCTCAATACCTTCGAGAACCATCTCTGTCACTTCATTGGGTCTGCGGTTCGAGGTGCCTTGGGTTGCGAATAGTGCGACCGCTAGTCCAGATCCCGCGCCATTGCGACCGATTCGTGCGGGCGGCAATCCTGCAGCCCTCAACTCCCAGTTCATCGCCAGCCGCGCTATTCGTCCGTTGCCGTCGTGGAACGGGTGAATGCTGACGAGGCGCTGGTAGATCTGTCCGGCAAAGGCCACCCGGCCGACCAAATCATCGCTGTCTTTCAAAGGTGCGATGGTCCGCCTGTGCCAGAGGAAGAATTCATCCATCATGCGGGGGACACTTTGGTGCGGAGGGTACATGTTCTCGTCACACCAAATCTCAGCATCGCGCAATTTGCCGGCCAGCGAGCCATTCATTCTCCAATGGTCGACTCCCGAATAGAGCGACGCGTGCAATTCGAGCAGGCGCTCCGGACCGAGTGGTACCTTTGCCTGCGCCCACTCGGTCGTCAAGGCATCTGCACGCTTCCAGTTGTCGAATGTCACGCCGGGTATCGGCTCCTCTCCCGGCAATGCCATCTGGGAAACTGTGCTGGAGAGCCGGGCTCGCTTCAATGCGTCTCGTTCGTGCGCGACGCTCAGCTGCTCGGGGGAGAATGCCGCGGTCAAATGATCCCAGCGCGTCTTGCAGTCCTTTGCGGATTCCTCGAGCTCCATGCGCGTTTCTTCATCGAAGTTGGCTTCGCGAAATGGGGGGTATATGACCAGCTTTGTTCCCTCGCTTTTCACCGACACTTTGTAAAGGTCGATGCTCGCAGGAAACTGCTCCAGGTTTTCGCAGTCCCTGACGTCGATCGTCCGCAACCATGGAAGCATGCCCAGCGAATCCGGCAAAGACTTCAGCTTCGTATTGCAGTGAAGCTCAAGTCTTTCGAGCTGGTCAAGCCGGCCGATGCTTTCCGGAAGGCTTGCAATCTCGCAGTCGGTGATATTCAGGACCGTTAGATTTGAACAATCTCCGACATCATCTGGCAGCGTTTCAATTTGGCTGTCGAAGATGTAGAGCTCGTGCAGATGTTCGAGAGCACCCAGTCCCGGCGGCGCGCTTGAGAGATCGGACAAGACCAACCTTTGAGAGCGTTGTTGCGCGCACTTCAGCATGTCCATGCTGACGGCTTTGCGGGCAGACCGCTCCAATTCAGTCTTCGCTTCACTTTGCCAAAGCCGCAGCGACTCTTCGAGCCGCTTCATCTTCGTTTCACGTTGACTGACCATTGCCCTAAATGGCGTCTGCGCAGGGGGCGAACTCCGCAGCGCACTTGGCGGCGAGCCAGAGGACCGGCGAGGCAAGCCGTCAAAGGGACTATTTGTTTGCGGTACGGGTTGAGCCGAACTGGATCCCCGCTCCAAAGTGAAACTAGCAGCATCACTCGCTTGAGAGGCTGAGTTGGAAGCGAGTGAAATCTTGTCCATGGGGTGCACTATTTGCCTTTTTCGGCATGTACCCCAGCCCAAACCCGAACTCGTGTCTATTCGTGCGAAGCACGGTGCTGTCGCACTAACAGTGTTGGCGGAGAAAGGGCGACGCGAAGGGCCGCCAGGGCAGCTGCGGTCGTGCGAACGGGCCATCTTCGGCGAGCACGACCTTCAGGTGGCCTGCCGGCGAGCCGTTGGCTAGTGTCGCGTCAAGCCACAAAGACACTAGGTCAGAAGACGTAGCGCATTTGCAGCGTGTAGCGACGTCCGCTGGAGAACGAGGCACGCTCCTTCAGGCCGATACCTTGCTGCATGTACTGCTTGAACAGAGCGTCGGTGAGATTCTGTGCTTCGAAGGCGAAGGTCAGCTTGTCGCTTGCCCTGTATTGCAGGCCCATGTCGAGCTGGCCGTAAGCGCCGCCCCAGGTCGGCAATGCGTAATTCACCGAGTAGGACTTGCCGAAGTTGGGGCTGGCCGGGTTCTGATCGATGCCGTCGCCGCCGGCCGTGCCATAGGCATTGACCGCCAGCAGGTACTTCGAGCGCCAGCTGTAGGCCAGGCGGGCCGAGAACGGGCCCCGGTCGTATAGCAGAGCGAGGTTGAATGCGTTCTTCGACAGGCCAACCATCGGCACGTGGCCGAGGACGCGGCCGTCGGTATCGCATCCGAGCAGGTCGCGTGCAAGATTCGCATCGACCGTGTCCTTCGGCGTGCACCAGCTCGCGCTGAGCGGCTCGTTCATCGTCATGCGGCTGTCGATGTACGTGTAGTTGCCCGACACCCCGAAGCCCGACAGCCATCCCGGCAGTTTGTCGAAGTACTGCTGGTAGCCGACCTCGATACCGCTCGCCCGGCCCTTGGCGCCATTGACGGGCGAGGTGATGGAGAAGTCACGCGGCAGGCCGTTGGCGTCGAGCAGCGTGTAGACCGACGTCCGGCCGATGATGATGTCCTTCAGGTTCTTGTGGAAGATCGAGAAAGTCAACGCGCCGCTGCGGCCGAAGTTGTACTCGGCGCTCAGGTCGAAGTTGTCGGACAGGGTCGGCTTGAGCATCGGGTTGCCGCGGGCCGCGCCGCTGTAGCTGATGGAATCGAGGACGCCGTTGGTGTGTTGCACGTCCTGGCTCAAGGTCGTGAAGGCCTGCATCTGCCACAGCTCGGGCCGCGTCATGCCTTTCGAGGCTGCGAAACGGAACTGCAGCTCCTTGCTGGCCTTCATGCGCAGGTTCAGACTGGGCAAGACATTGGTGTAGCTGTTCTTGAAGTCTTGCTGTGCCGTTTGCGCTGGGATCACCGGCACACCAGGTTCGGGGTTCGGTGGGCTGAACAGCGTGTTTCCGCTGGCCGTGGACTCCGTCCGCACGACACGAATGCCAAGGTTGCCATCGATCGGCATCGACAGGTGCTCGAAGCCAAAGCGCAATTGGCCGTACACCGCCGCGGTGCGCTCGCGCTGGATGTTCAAGCCGTTGTTGTCACCGTACTTGGCAGGAATCCACGACGCCCAGCATGGGTCGACCTGGCATACCAAGTCGGCGTATCCGTGTACCTTGTGGAAGCCGGCGTCATTCAGCAAGGATGCGTCGGGCACGATCACCGCTGCCGGCATCGGCACCTTGCCATTGAAGAAGTTGTCGAAGCTGTGAAGGTGGAAGTCGGCGCCGAACCGCGGGTCGCTCAACCAAGAGAGCTGGCTGAACGGCTGCCATGAATTGCCGACCGCCCAAGGCGCGGTGATCTGCGCCCAGTCCCAGTCGTGTGTCGATTGCGTCCGCGCATCGCGCTGGGTCAAGCGCAAGCCGAAGCGCAGATCGTTGAGGACTGGGTGGTTCTCGAAGATGTACTTTGCGTCGCCGCGCCATGCCTTCTCGGTCGCGACGGCGTGGTCGCGGTGCTCCTGCGCCCAGGCCCAATAGTAGTGGTTCGGATCGGCGAGATAGGCCCGGTCCGAGGCGTCGAATAGGGGTCTGCCGGGCGACGCGCCCAGGTCCACGATCATCTTGGGCATCCATCCGCCCAAGCCGATCGCGTAGTCGGTGCCGTCGGACGTTGCCCTGATGAACTGCAGGTCCGATTGAAAGCTCCACTTCGGCGATGCGTTCCAGCTGACGTTCCACGAGATGTCGCGCGTGTCGGAGTTGCGCGTGGCGATTCGGGAAACAGTGCTGAAGCCTACGCCCTTGACGTTCGGGTCGTCGGGGGCGATGTCCTGGGGTGCGCGTAGCGTGCCCGTCAGCAGCGCACCGTTCGCATCGAACGTGGCGTCCGGATCGACCGTGATCTTGCTCGGATCGGTGGCCCTGTAGGCCGATGTTTCGGTCGTCACCATCTTGTACTTCGAGCGGAACAAGGTCAGCGACGACGACAGGTCGCCCTTCTTCCATTGCAGCGCGGCGGAGAGACCGTCGCGCGTGCGATCGAAATCGTTTCCCCTCCATTGCACGTCCGGGCTGATCCATCGCTGCTGACCGCTGATGTCGCCGAGGACCGCGTCGGTGCGCGGAATGTAGGGGCTGATGAGCAGGCCGTCGCTGTGCGTCGCGATCTTTGAGTGGGCGAGGTCGACCAGCACTCCGAACTTGCCCAGGTCGGTGTCCCACGTGTTGGACAGCAGACCCGAGAACGACGGCTCGTCCTTGCCGCGCAGCATCGAACGCGACGACTCGATTGAGAACGCGCCCTTAGGGCCGCTGAAGTCGAAGGGCATCGCGGTGCGCAAGTTCACCAGGCCCCCGATGGCGCCTTCAATATGCTCGGCCGAAGGGTTCTTGTACACGTCCACGCCGGACATCAGCTCAGGCGGCAGGTCCTCGAAGCTCAGAGCACGGCCGCCGTTGGCCGAGAACGAATCGCGGCCGTTGAGTTCCGAGCGCACGTAGCTCAACCCGCGGATCGACACGCCTGTGCCTTCCGCCGCGAAGTGCTGGATGCCGTCGCCCACGCCCTGCTGCGGATCGGCCCGGTTGAGCGTGCGATCGATCGTGACGCCCGGCATGCGTTGGAGCACTTCGGTGATGGACTTGTCGGGCAACTTGCCGATGTCGTCGGCGACGATCGAATCGACGATCTCGTCGGCGTTGCGCTTGATCGACTGTGCGGACTCGAGTGCCTTGCGCCTGCCGGTCACGACAACCGTCTGAAGAACCTGCTCTTCCTTTTTCGTGGCGCTCGCCGCCGAGGATTCCGGCGCCGCCGGGGCAGGCACGTCCTGTGCCAGCGCCGCGTCGCTCCACAGCAGGACCGCTTGAGCCGACGCGATAGACAGGGTTGTCTTTCTGAGCTGCAGTCGTCCCGTCATTGCGCCCCCATCCTGGACGGACTCGACAGCAAGCCACGTCCAAGCCGACTCATCTCGATCCTCCTCTCAGAGGTTGAGAGTTTTTCGATCATGCCCGCTCATCACGCCAAAAGGCCCCTGCTCGTCGTTGCAAATGCTCGCCATAGCCAAGCTATGGCTGCGCTTTGCGCCAAGATCAAGCGCCTTTTGACGTGCTGCTCGGACACGCTCAAAAACTCTCAGCCTCGCAGGGGGCACAGGTTAATAAGGTGGAAGCGAGCGCACACGAGGGTTTGTGCTGAGAGGCTGAGAGTATTTCGATCATGCCCGCTCATCACGCCAAAAGGCCCCTGCTCGTCGTTGCAAATGCTCGCAAATAGCTCGGGCTATGGCTGCACTTTGCACCTAGATCAGGCGCCTCTTGACGTGCTGCTCGTGCACGCTCGAAAAACTCTCAGCCTCTGAGGCAGCAGCGTCCCGCTCACACGAGGGGGCAGTTCGCGTACGCTGTGGCGTGCTTGAAGTCGCAAAGGGATTGCGTGTGAGTCAACTGCAACTGGACGGCCAATATCGAGGACGCTTCGTGCGCGGCCTGATCCTGGCAGCAGCGCTGTTCGCTTCGCCGCCCCCCATCCTTGCGCAGGATCCGCCGCTGCAGATCAGCCAGTACGCGCATACCTCGTGGACGAACCGCGAAGGCGCCGATCTGGGCGTGGTCTTCGCGATGGCGCAGACACCTGATGGCTACCTGTGGATCGCCGGGTCGTTTGGTCTGTTCCGTTTCGATGGGGTTCGATTCGTACCGTGGAAGCCGCCGAATGGCGAGTCGCTGCCGAGCAGTCCCTACAGCTTGCTGGCGTCGCGCGACGGTACGCTTTGGATCGGGACGTACCGCGGTTTGGCGAGCTGGAATGGTCGTGAATTTACCCGTCAGCATCCAGATGTCGGCAGCGATTTCGTGACGTCGCTCCTGGAGGGGCACGATGGAACCGTCTGGGCCGGCGTGCTCGCAAAGCGTGGGAGGCTCTGCGCCTTTCGCAACAAACAAGTTCGCTGCTCGGAGCCGGAGGGAGGCTTTGGCGAGTTCGTCTGGAGCTTGGCAGAGGACCGGGCAGGTAACTTATGGGTGGGCGCTGAATCTGGCGTTTGGCGATGGAGTCAAACGCCCCAGCGATATCCGATGCCCGGCTTGCGTATGGGCGACCTGATCACAACCGCAAGCGGGGATATCCTGGCTGGGGTCATGGGCGGGGGGCTTCGGCAGGTTGCTGGGGACCATCTCGTGCCCTATTCATTTCGACGCGCCGGCAGACGCGATGGACGGATCGCCGACCGCGACGTGAAATCCAACAAGCTATTGCGAGACCGTGACGGCGGCCTTTGGATCGGAACACAAAGCCTCGGCCTCATCCATGTCAAAGATGACCAGGCGGACATGTTCACGCGGGCGGAAGGCCTCTCCGGCAACATCTCCTGCAGCTTGTTCGAGGATCGCGAGGGCAACGTCTGGTACGGCAGCCACAAAGGGCTGGATCGCTTCCGCAAGCTCTCGGTCTCCACCCTTTCAGCGAAACAAGGCCTGCCCGACGAATTGACGAGGTCCATCGTGGCCACCCGTGACGGGAGCATGTGGGTGGGAACGAGAAACGGCCTGGCGCGCTGGAAGGACGGCATGTCGACTGTCTATAACCAACACAACGGGTTGCCTGACTCACAGGTCTATTCGCTCTACGAGGATGCCGACGGGCGCCTGTGGGTGAGTACGGCCCGAGGTCTCGTCTATTTTGTGGCCGGCCGCTTCATCAACGTCGATGCCGGACCAAGCAACGAGATCTACTCCATGTCAGGCGATACAGCGGGCAACCTCTGGCTCTCGGGCAACAAGGGTCTCGCACGTTTGTACCGGGATAGATTCGTCGACAACTTTTCCTGGGCCACCTTCGGTCGTCAATCTCCCGCCAGGGCAATCGCCGCTGATCGAGGAGGGGTGTGGCTGGCGTTTTGGACCACTGTTGGCGTGTCGTACGGCGTGTCATACGTGCGCGACGGCAAGATAGAGGCGACCTATACGTCCGCTCAAGGGGTCGGTGAGGGCCACATCGCTGGGCTGCGGCTCGACGCCGAGGGCGCTGTGTGGGCAGCAACAGGATCAGGCGGCCTGAGCCGGATCAAGGATGGACATGTCATAACGCTCTCGGTCGCCAACGGCCTGCCCTGCAACAGTGTCCACTGGTCGATGCTGGATGACAGTGGCGCGCTCTGGGTGTACGCCGTCTGCGGCTTGGCAAGGGTAGCCCATGATGACCTGGCGGCCTGGATCGCCGACCCGAGCCGCCGGGTGACTGCGACGCTGTGGGGCGGCGCGGATGGCGTCCCGCTGCAGGTGCAAGCACCAAACCACTTCAACCCACCTGTGGCCAAGGGCCTGGACGGCAAGATCTGGTCAACGGGAGTGGCTGAGGTTCAGGTCTTCGATCCAGCACACATGCCCTCGAACCCCGTGCCGCCGCCAATTCACATCGAGACTCTGGTCGCCGACCACCGGCATTACACGATCGCGGATGGCGTTCGCCTGCCGCCGTTGGTCCGTGATATCACGATCGAGTTTGCCGCACTGACCTTGGCAGACCCGAAGAGCACCCGCTTTCGGTATCGGCTCGAAGGGCACGACAATGATTGGCAGGAGGTCGTCGACAGGCGTCTGGCGACCTACACCAACTTGCCGCCGGGAAACTACCGCTTCCGTGTGAAGGCCGCCAACAACAGCGGCGTATGGAACGAGCAAGGGGCGTTGCTCGAGTTCTCGATCTTGCCGGCGTTCTATCAAACGACCTGGTTCCGCGTCTTGTGTGCGGTTGTACTGATCGGCCTGGCATGGGGCGGCTTCCAACTGCGGATGCGCATGCGCATCCGCAGACTGCAGCAGCAGTTCGAGGCGACGCTCGATGCGCGTGTGGCCGAACGCACGCGAATCGCGCGCGACCTGCACGACACCCTCTTGCAGCGCTTCCATGGGCTATTGCTGCAGTTCCAGGCCGGGTTCAATCTCCTGCCCGACCGACCACGCGAATCGAAAGAGGTCCTCGGACGCGCGATTGACCAAGTGGCCGAGGCCATCACCGAAGGCCGTGATGCCGTGCAAGGCTTGCGGACCTCCGTACAGGAGGCGAATAAGCTCTCGGAGAGCCTACGGGAGCTGGCGCAGGCGCTTGCGAAAGAGGGCGGTGATGCGACGCTTTTGCATGTCGAAGTACAGGGCACGCCGCAAGATCTGCATCCCCTCGTGCGCGACGAGACATTCCACATCGCCGCCGAGGCATTGCGCAATGCATTTGCTCATGCCAACGCGCATCAGGTCTCCCTCGAGATCCACTACGACGAGCAGCAGTTGAAGGTGCGAGTGCGCGACGACGGCAAAGGAATCGCTCCCGAGGTGCTCCGCAGCGGCGGCAGGGAGGGCCACTTCGGCATGAGCGGAATGCGCGAGCGCGCCGAACTTGTCGGAGGTACGCTCGCAATGCGCAGTGGTCCTGACATGGGAACAGAAGTGGAGTTCAGTTGCTCGGGGGCGCGCGCTTACAGCAGGGCAGCACCGGCCAAGTCATGGCTTCGTCGCCAGATGTTCCTGCCAAGCGAAGGCGATGAATAACCGAAGATTGCCCTTGGCCAGGCGGACACTTACAGCGTCCCGGGCATACAGCAGACCATTGCCGACCCGATCACGAATCCTACGGAATTTGTCGCGCCCAGCGAGACCGGAGCCTTGTCAGGAGGCTGCCCGGCAACGGGATAAAGAACCTGGCAAAGCGCAACAGCCTAGTGCGCATGGTGCTATCCCATGCGCACTGTTGCAGATCATCGACGACCATCAGGAGCTCTGGCTAGAGGCTGAGGACGATGCCGAAAGGCAACGAATCGGAATGAACCAGGAACGGCCATCTCCCGGCAACAACTTCGCCCCCGATGACGCCACTTCGTTTCCGGAAAGGCAATTGGAAGCTCGGTCATTAACCTTGCCACCCGTTGCAGCAGTCCTTTGCACTGCGAGACCAACCAATGGAAGTTGAATGACACCGAACCTTCGTACTCAGGCACAAAGCAAAGACGTTGCATCGCAGCTGCACATTACCCATCACCTGACAGAAAGTGCTGCCGAGATGCTGGGCCCGGACCATCAGGCTGCAGCCAAGGCGGTTGAGGTCGCCGTCGTGATCGATGGCGCAGTGGATGAACTGGCCGCGGCTGATCTGACGCACTGCCTGTCGGCTACATGCCGGCTGACTCACTTGCTCGGCTTGGAGCACGGTACCGAGAAGGAGTGGCACTGATGAAAAGCTCATCCTCACAGACCGTTGCGAGCCCCATGAGCAGCCCGCTGCCGCTCATGCCACCAAGTGCTGCAACCAGTTCGACTCCCACCTCACCGTTACAGGGGAGACTGCCCGACATAGGGCATGGCAACGAATTGAGGTCGCGGGTCGCGGCCATCACGGATTGCGCAGCCGACATACCCCGTCGCGTTGGGCTGCAACAGATCGCCGCCGCTGTAGGCAACGCTTCCGTCACCCAGGCCGTCGTAGGGGCGCTGCGGGACGCCGTTGCACCGACCTCATCGCTGATATTGGACACGGCCAACGTCCTCAGCAGAGCTGCGCAGCAAGCTTCTCGGGCGGCATTATCGAGCCAGCCGCTACAGGCCGCTTTGCGCAGAGATCTCACGCAAGCCGAGGGTCAGCTGAGCGCGCACCAGGAAGTGATTGCGTACGGTCAGCACTCGGCCCAGATGCTTGATCGCATACTGCCTTTTGCTCATGGTGTGCTGCGCATCGGCTTGGCTGGCACCGGCATGACGCTCGGCCTCGGGCGCAGTACTGGCATGGCGGTTGGCGACACGCTGGGGCGAATCAACCGCGGCGCACCCGTGTCGCAAGGCTTCCTCGCTGGCGCGGAAGCGCCGGCTCGCCTGCTGCCTTCAATGACTGCGTTTCAGTCGGCGGCCACCGGTCTTCAGCAATGGCTGCTCGGATCGGCCGGCTGCGGAGTGGGCAGCTTGGCAGGTCAGTTCCTCGTCGGGCCCCTGGTCGGCATGATTCCGCGTCAGTTCCATGCCATTGATGCCCGCGCCGTGGTGCCGGACAGAGTCGTGGAACTGATGAACACGTTGAGGCCCGGGGCAGGAAACGAACTGCGCGATCAGGTCAAGTCTGCACAGACCGAGATTGCGAACCTCACGAGCTCCAGCAACGTACTGCTGGGGCAGATTTCGTTTGATTCGGCCATGGCGACCCGTTTTGCAGCACTGGGAGCCACGCCCCTTGGCATAGCCGGCCAGATTGGTGTCGGCGTGAGCGTCTCGGCAACGGCAGGCGCACTGATCGGTGCCGTCATGGCGATACGCCAAGCGGTGTCGACCATCCAGGTTCCCGACGTGTCAGCCTTGCAGCAGGCGGTGGACCGTACCCCCGCCGATGGCCCTGCGGCGCTGGCGCAAGTCAGCTGCAATGCCGTGCCCCTGTTTTTCGCCAAACACACGTCTGCAGCGAATGTTCCAGTAAGTGAGGCCCAGCGTGACATCGAGATGGGCGGCGCGATCACCGCGCCCGACACTGCACAAGCAGTCCGGGCCTCGAGCATCCGCGGAGCAGTATCGAGCGCAACCAGCACGATTGGAGGGTTTGTGAAAACTGTGGGGGACGGCGCGGCAGCGCTTGGTACTGCCGTGAAGCAGGGCTTTGTCATGAGCCCCTTGCTTGAGCCGCTACCCACGACGACACCACATGCCCAAAACGAAGGACGTGTATTGGCCACAACCTCCAACGTCCTCGCCAGTGGCGTACGACGAAGCGTACTGCTGGCAAAGGCTACTGCCACCACAACGGCCATGTCCACCGCGAGCGCAATGCTCGCCAGCGCGACCGAAGGCGTCGCCCGGCGTTCCGTGCTGGCAATCGGCAACGCTGTGGGCATCCATGCTGCGATCAAGCCAGGATTCGATGCGCTTGCACGCGGCATTCCCGCAGGAGACATCGCGATGCGCGCGCGACGGCAGGAATTGGTGAATGCCCGCCAAGGCCTCGTCATGCCCTCCGGGGACCTGTCGCGATAGAGGGTTTTGAATGGCGGCAGCGCGGGTGGCGCCGACGGTGTCAGAGGCTGAGAGTTTTTCGAGCGTGCCCGAGCAGTACGTTAAAAGGCGCCTGATCTAGTGCAGTGTTTCACGCTATGCGGAACATAAGACCGCGTCTTTGGCCCCGTGACGTCGTTGCAAATCCTCGCGATACCACAGGTATCGCTGCGGTTTGCGCCTAGCCA
>Ga0070663_100000833_pt1 | contig 16697 bp, 16 predicted proteins | sample KBSC63metaG_FD_65646 | JGI IMG/M metagenome (GOLD analysis project Ga0070663, IMG submission 65646) | Corn rhizosphere microbial communities from Kellogg Biological Station, Michigan, USA - KBS C6-3 metaG | ecosystem: Host-associated > Plants > Roots > Rhizosphere > Soil ...
TTCTACAAGTCAAAGAAAAGGGGATGTTATCATTTAAGATACATCCCCTTTTTTCTTGCCCAATTTTAGTGGACTTTTTCAGTGCCCTCGTTTTAAGCTCAAGGCTTTTTGCTCGGTTGCGTTAAACACACACCTTTTAGTCAAACGTTTGTGTAAAGAAAGAGCCACACAGTAATCCTTTTTTTCGGCATCCTACTGTTACTGATACACTCTTACGTAGTCAATATAGTATTTAGCAGGTAAAGCCTTATCGTCCACCGGCCCTGCCCACGAGCCTTGATGGCCGAGCGCCATATTGATCAACAGATAAAAATCCTTTTTAAAAACGTCGCCGGGGTTACCTTCAGCCTGTTTATAATCAAAAACAAAATATTTTAAGCTGTCATAGTAAAAGGAAATAGTCTTCTTATCCCATTTGATCCCATAAATATGAAAGCCATCTGCCGGGTTCTCCACAACAGGCGCTTTACCCACATTGCGAAATTTGCCCGCGGTATCAGTATAATGTACCGTGCCATAAATTGTCGAGGCGTCGCGTCCCAAATATTCCATAATGTCAATTTCGCCACAAAGCGGCCATTTAACCGCACCATGATCATACCCAAGCATCCAGAATGCTGGCCAGATGCCTAAACCAGGCGGCACCTTTGCCCGCATTTCTATCCGGCCATATTTCCATGATGCCTTTCCTTTTGTATTAATAGAAGCAGACGTATAGTGAGCAAATTGGTCCTTTTGTTTCCAGTTGGCCGAATCTGGTCGGTAAGCCTTATTAGGATATTCCTCCTTTCTGGTTTCTATAACGAGACACCCATTCTCAACCCGGCCATTTTCCAATCTCCCTACTGTATAATACTGCGGCTCCTGATTACGTTCAAACCCTTCTTCATAGCCCCATTTGGTACTGTCGGGCAAACCTTTATAGTTAAACTCATCCGACCAAACCAGCTTCCGTCCATCTTTAATATCGGCTGACGCTTGGGCGAATAACAAATACGGGCATAACAGTGTTGTACAAACCAAAATTCCTTTCAGCACAGGGATACGGTGTTTCATCTCTAAAGTAAGTTGTGAAACTGAAACTAAAGCAAAGGTGCGAGGACTGCAATTTCTTGTTTACGCAACCGTTTGCGTGTGGTGGCTTCAGCCTAATCAGTGCCCAGATTGCTTATCGTACGGACAACGTTATCTAATTCGAGAGAAGATGTTTTTAAATAGTTTAATAACTCCTCCTGTTCGTCTGCGTCATGTACTTCTCCGAGCATGTCTGTTAACGCGATAATTCTGGTTAAGGGAGCACGAACCAGGTGCGACTGAGCCCAGGAAATGTCATGAAGCATTTTATTCTGGGTTTGTATTCTGTCCAGATGCTTTTTGGACGCAGTGACGTCACGCATGGTGATGCACGCTCCGATGAACCTTGAATTTTCATAGGCGGGAGTTACCGTGTAATGAATCCAAATGGCTTCATCACTATTTTCTCCAAAGCATCGGTCGTATTCAACTACCTCTCCCGTTTTAAGTTTTTGAAAGGCAGCCATCAATTCAACTTTGCGATAGTCCTCGGTGAAGTCGAGAATATTGATTCCCGGTTGGCAGTTAAGCAATCGGTTATTGTGTTGTAAAAGTTGGGCCGACTTGGCGTTAAATGTTTGAATAATAAAATTTGAGTCAATTAATACGATACCATCAATTGTACTTTCGAAGATAGTTCTCAGTTTTAGCTCAGATCGTTTGATTTCCTCTTCTTTTGCGTCTCTTTCAATTATTGTGGTTTCAAGGCCATTGAAAATCACGTGAATCATTAATACAACAACAAGGCTTATAAAAATCAGATTTGTACCAAATGTCAACCATGCTGCTTGATTGTATTGACTTGTTAGAGGCGATTGAATAAGGTGGAAACTAATAATTAAACTTAAAGCAATGACAACTAAACAATTTAACAGAATCAGGCCATACGCAAATATCATCGGCAAGAATAATGCTGATACAACTGTTATAAAAAGTAAATAAAGAAGGCCGGGACCGTGGAATCCAAACTTATTTGTTAGAAATATGGCAAGAACATAAAAAACGCCTAAAACCAGGAGCTTTCTTGTAATTTGATTTATCCTGGAAAATTTTGCGGATATTAATAATGCAAAGCAGGTCAGATCCAGGATAGCTATGTCGTAAAGATGGACTTTAATTGCTACGAGCACTCCGGGTATAAGCGCAATTAAACTTCCGGGGATAACGTACTTCAGAAACAAAACAAACAAGTGATCTTTCCACAAGTCAACGTTAGTTTGTTTTTTAGATGTTAATGAAGAAATATTAATAATATATTTTTTAAACAGATGCTTATGGTCAGCCATATTTGAGCTTCTTTCTACGATGTTTTAGGCGAACTGTTACACCGTTTTAACGCTCTATAGATACGTGTAACTAAATAACAGACAATATGGATTAATCAGCAAACTTAGTCCCCGCAACAAAAGCAGTCTTTACCCCCGCAGATGAAAAAAGCCCCGAAGGCGGCCTCCGAGACTTTAATTAAAAGCATATCTCTTTATATTTTAACCTGATTTTGCTCCATGTATGAGGTAATGTAACTTTTCACTTCCGCTTTTTGGCGGGATCAGCAATTAAATCATACAATGGCGTTAAGCCCTGGGGCAGAATATCTTTAAACAAAGCCTTATCTTCTATACACGTTGCAACCCAATCATTAAATCTAACAAATGTTCCTTTATCAGTTACCGTTTTAGTAACTTTTGACGGATCGCCACCAATAACTTCATAAACCAGCTTGGGTTCAGAAATAGCATTCACATCAGCTGGTTTAAGGAGATCCAAATAACCAGACATCAAACCAAAAGCCTGTTTCAATGTATAGGTAAAACCTACTATAGATGAATGCAGCTTATCGTTATCTGATGATTTGGCCTGAAAATAAGAGCTAAGACATGGGTACCATATTTTTTTACCAGATTCTCCGGAGTTAAATTCTGTACATCGTTGCTAAATTCAGGTGTTAAATAATTTTTCACTTCAGCATCATACAAATAGGTTTTAATGGTTTTCCATGTGATGCCATATTCATATTGTGCATAAACGTATTTATCTGATATAGCGTCCTGGTTGGGAAATGCTGTAGTAATGGTGTTCTTAAAAAGCTTCATACTATTGGTTGCCTCCAGATTAGTTGAGATTTTACTTGAATAATCTTCAGCGTTTTTTGCAAACAACGTGTTAAAACCGCCCGAAGTCGAACGACCAACGTCGACACGGTCGGGATTAGCTGCGGCATAAGCTGAGATATTAATAACCTGCGCCCTAACTGAGCTGCTATCCGCATATTTGCCGGTGATATTGTATCCGTATCCGAGAAAGTTGAAGTTGGCTGTTCCTTGCCGAACAGGTGCAGCAGAAAAAGAATCTGGCCCGGTAACGGCAATGTTAATTTTTTTAATAGTGTCGGGAGCGGGAGTTTCCGAATCAGCAACGCTTGATTTTTTGCAAGATGCAAATAATGCCAGCGCCGCCAGCAAAAGTAGATTTTTAGTCATGGTTTAAGTTTGAATTTGCTTGCCAAGTTAAGGAAAAATCTCTAACCAAAAGTTTCTGTTAGTAACCTTTGGTTATAGATAATGGAGTCTTTCTGGTTATTTCTTCTACTTTGTTTAGGCAGTGATGTTCTTTTAGCGCTAAACTTGTAGACGGCACCGGCAATTTTCAACATAAGTCAATAAAAAAAGCCCCCGATTTACATCAGAGGCTTCCTTCAGGTAGCCCCAATCGGACTAGATTCGAACCAGTTCGCAGAAAATCTGAAAACCATATCTGCAATTTTTTAAGTATATCGAACTCAATTGACTAGGATTTTCCATTTTTAAGTTAATTTCTTTGATTTCAGAGATCCAGCTTTTGCCCGCGCAATCGGTCTATCGTCCGCTTCGCAGCCGCAAGCCGTATGGTTTTATTCTTTTCGACAAGCTTATACTTCACCCAATGTTCCAGGCGGTGATGCAATGGGACGATTACTGCCGCAATAGCTACCAAGATCAGCAACATCGGCAAAGGCGAATCACGCGTAAATTCGGCAAGATACGGATGTATTACCAGGTTGATGAATTCGAATACAATCAGCAAAATGACAACACCTGCTATTTCAATAATACGGGGATTGACGACAACGCTACGACTAAGCATTAAGAATAATATAACAAAAATCATGATTGCCAAGGCGATAAGAGCGTATTCAATGTTCCGATGCCGTTGTTCAGCATCTTGCTCGGCTTTTGCCTGCTGTTCTGCTTCTTTCAATTGCTGGTTAATGATAAGTCCCTGTAATTGATTGGCTTTTTGTTCGGCAGCAACACTATCCTGGTACAAGTTTTTCGCTTTGAGGTAATAATATGCGCTGTCTTTATTGTTTTGACGATCATATAGATTATAAACCAGTCCCGCCGCGTCGGCCGCAACGTCTTTGAGATGATTTCTACTGGCAATATAGAATCCTTTTATACCATAATTCTTTGCTTCAGCATATTTTTGTTTGCCGGCCAGGTACTTACCGTAACGAACCGTGATGCGTGTCATTGTTCCCTGCAAGTGCAGTGAGTCGCCATAACGAACGGCTTTCAGATAATAAAAATTCGCAAGGTCGGGATCATGCAATAAATCATATACACGGGCAAATGTGCCATAAATGTTCCCTATGTTGGTCTTTATATTGCCTCGCACAAAAACGTCTTTTATATTTTGTTGTGCAAGGCCGGAACTGACACGAAATGCCAGCTGAACGTATTTCAGCGCCAAATCAGGTTTTTTTAGCTCCACATACACGTTTGCAAGCGTTGCAGGTATAAATATTGCGTTGGTAACCGTATCGTAAGCGACGTATTTTTCAGCGCTATGCAGGTATTGCAGGGATACCTCGTAATTCCCAAGCATCATATAAATATTGGCGATATTTCCGCGAAAAGTAGCCGAAGATGGTTTATATCCGTGGTCGGCGGCCTCCATCGCTTTTATGTCATATTCTAGGGCAAGCGAATAGTCACCCTTTGCTAAAAAATAATTAGCGTACAATCCGTAGGCTCGGCAAGTTGAACTGTCATTGTGCAGTTTCCGGGCCAACTGGAGCATTAACGCATTTGAAGATGGCATGCTGTCTATTTTACCGTGCAAATAATAGCTACGGTTTATTATCCGCAGGCTGTCGAACTTAGCCTGTAACGGACTCTTTGACTGGGGAAAAACGTTCCCGGCCGACGCCGAAAAGTAAATAATGAAAATCAGTAAACGCTTCATGTTCACAGTGGTAAGGTTATTATAAACGCTGCGTATTCGCTTTCTTTAGTGTTCAGGTCGATCGCCTCCACTCAGTGACAGACCTAATGCATATGTCACTGTTTTCCAATGGTTCGGTAATCCTGCTCCCTAACCCGATAGCACTCGAACCAAAAATATGCTTTTATTCACCGGAAATCCAATTTGGAAGTTGCGCTAAAAACAAAAACCGCCTTTCTTTATCAGAAAGGCGGTTTTTGTTGACTGGGTAGCGGGAGCAGGACTCGAACCTACGACTTCTGCTACTTCTATATCAAGCACTTAAAGCCTCTGTAATTACCAGTGTACCGATTTGTGTACCGAACTCTGTGATTAATTATTCAAATTTAATAAATGTTGGTTGTATTGTGCTATCCATCCATAAGCCTTGATTAAGTGAAACGATAAATTAATTATGGAGCCAACACACGCTTATAGCAATCAAGTGCAAGATGGCAAAGGAATAAATGGATAGTGCGGTTGCTAAGTGGGTTTATGCCGGAAGCTCTTGCACGCTTCAGCAGCTATAAGCGTAACTTTGCTTAAATGATTAATGCTACTCTACGTCTTCCTTAACTATCAAGATATAGCTTGTAAAATGTCAAGTCAATCACGGGCACTTCTGATAAGGAACTGGCAACACTCTCCGCTCTATCCAGCTGAGCTAGGGAACCGGAATCAGAGCCAATCCAAAAAGCACTTAAAGCTGCGTATTATAGAGGATGATTTCAGTTTTGGATTAAGTGTTCTATATAGCTTACAAGCTATAACGCGTAGCTCCTTTAAAATTGTATTACTTCGATATATCGTGTCTACTAAGGATTTACTACATACCAGTTACTAAAATACCTTTCCAGTTCTTAGGAAACCCTTTCTCTTTCCATACTTCAGTAAAGCGCTGGCTAGGAACGCTACCAGCCTTGACATAAAAAACAGCATAGAACAACTTGTATACAGGGTGGGCATCATACCCTTTAACATCGACTAATATCTGATCAACAGTGTTCGCTAAACCCTTTTCATCCGTTGCATACTTAAACTCTACTGCACAATTGAGTGAAGGTATGAGTATATCGGGTCTATAGCACTTTGCCTTCTTGATGAAAGAGTCGGTCGAGGATTCGTGATGGAAACGTCACCTCGCATACAAATTTCACTGCATTATAGATCTGAGCTTCACTGCCTGGCACTATATCCATCTTGTCCAAGATAGTAGGTGTACTTTGCAATATATGCTCCAAATACCGAAGGCCTGGTCGTTGATGGATGAAACTAATGTCACCGAAGGCGAAGAAAATGCTTAGGTAAGCATGAAATCTATCAACTAAGACGCTAAAAGATTGCCCGAGAGCATCGTCAAACTCTGTACTTTCAAATAATTGTTTATCATCACTTAGTGCAGGTAATAGATCCTCTTTAAAGTCTTTAAGGTAGGAGTGTAACCCTTTACCTTCTATATACGCACAAATTGAAATATAGGCTTTCTTAGCTACAGCACGGAAATCTCTTTCAAGCTCTTCTTCACTCATAAACATTCCCGGCGTGTATATAAATGTAAAGAGTTCGTCCAACCGTCCCAAAAGACGTTTAATAAGGTTTTCGTGGTGCTCAAGGTCAAACATGGTATAAGTAACAGGACGATGGAAGAACTATGAATTAGCCGCTACGGGTTTGTAATCTGCTTGTTCTAACAGCTTAGTTTTTGAATAGTGATTGTAAGTTTCAGGTAGAGTAAAATGCTTACTGGAGATTATCAGTTCTCTACCGATCTTGGTACGGTTAACAAAGTAGTTGAACTCAAATATGTTCTTATTAACCTCTTTATAAATTTGATGTATCAACGGATTGTCATCGTATGACACAAGCCACTTGTAATTTTCCTCTGTCTGTAAGTAACTTGCTAACCTTTGGTGATCTTCTTTCTTAAAGGAGTGCCTGTATAACTGCTCTCCCTGCTCAACGTAAGGTGGATCTAAATAATGTAACACTTCACACTGTCGAAATTCATGTCTGCGGAAGTTTTTTAAAAAATCAACAACATCAAGGTTAGAAAGGTGTATACGTTCCGCATACAGTGCGATCTTCTCTATTCTTTTTATTAACCCTTCCTTATTAAACCTTGCGTCAATCTTCCACTTACCTGTTTGTTCGAGTCCTCCTATTGGTCCTCCAGTAAGTATTCCTGATCTATTACACCTGTTCAAGTAAAATCCAGTAAATCCTGTTTCTACATCCGATAAGGCTGCCCTTGATTCATCATCAAGCAAAAGGGAATGCCTATACTTCCATTCTTCTACAGTCAACACTGAATCAAAAATCAGCTTGCATAGGTTATCAGTGTCATATAATACAGACCTCCAGAACTTATATATGAATTCATCTTTATCATTCAGATAGATATCTCCAACGTATTCGAGCATAAGAAGCTTCAGCGCTGCACCCGCCCCGCCCGCAAATCCTTCTGCGTAAACTCCATAGTTTATTTGATTAGCTTCAATGGTCCTTACTAAGAAGTCGTATAATGATGCTTTGCCGCCCGGGTATCTTAATGGGCTATAATATTGTTCTGTCACTGTTGATTGTTAAGCTGTTGGTTCATGTATGTTATTAAAGGGAATAGTTGTGTCCAGGCTTCTTTGAGGGAACTAGCGCCAGATAAATAATACTCGTTATGGACCAATAGGTTAAAGTCATTATGATCCAAGTAACGATCGTTTCCATTAACGTAGCTGCTTAGCGCTTGTCTTAGTCTTACATCAGGCATTAAGGCCTCGGACTTTGTAATGAAAACCAACATCTGTTTTAAAGATGGAATCCAGTCCCGCTTAATACCTGGCTTTCCCCCTAGAGCTTTTATTAGGCTATTTGAGGAGATTGAATCTTCTAAAACACCTAGTGAAACTAAATAAGACACTACCCTACGATATTTTTTATCAAACTCTGCATCTAATTTTTGTTGCTCTTGAGCTAATATGTCTTTGATCGCATCTCCTTTGGATAGAAACTGATATACTAACATGTCAATATAGCTTCTAAAAAGTACTGCACATGAATTAAATTGTGAATCAAGGTTAGCTGCCTTTAGTTCCTTGAAAATCAAATCTATTCGAGGAATGCCGGTCTTGAACAAACAATCACTTGCTATCAGTTTGTTTGCTGGTGTGTCTCTGGGAAGCGACTTTAACTTTGGCTCCTTTGGCAAATCCAATTGTTCATCTTGCTCTGTTGATTTCTCTTCAACAGTATACTCCTCTTGATAATGCTTGCTAGGTGCAATTGATAGGTTAAAGTTGCTCTCCTTTTTTAAGCTGTTGATATAACTTAGTTGATTCTTGTCGTCACCGTATGTGCGAGAATTTAATTTCTTTTCTACTACGTCCAAAACGATTTTCTTGAGACGTTTGCTGTACTCCTCTTTTGGTAAGCTATGTATCGGAGAGCCATCATCCGTAAACGAAAGACCTAAGAAGTCTTTTCCTAATTTTGATTTATAGAACCGCTCTACGTTAGTCATTGTAAACTTAGTTTCGTCTTCAACATCTTTTCTTTGGGCGCTATCCAACTCCACTCCTAACAGTTCATTGTACATATTGTATCGTATCAACGTGTCTTTAATGTCGGACTTCTTGATGTTGAATTTCAATGATAGGACTTCAATGCTTTCACCTGCGGCTACTCTGTTATAAAAGAATCTATCTTGCTTTGTCTTATCCCAGCGTTCAATTGCAGCACCATCTGTATGACGATTAACAATCAATACATCAGCAGACTCGCGATCAGGGGCAATTCTAACTTCCATCTTGGTTATAACGTTCAGATCGAAGCCCTTAAGTAGCTCCACGAGTACCTTTCTTTTAATCTTGCTTTTAATTAGATCCGGGTTAACTAAAAGTTTGCAAGCGGCTACGCGCCTGTTACCTTCAAGTACAACGAGTTTGTTGTTCTCCTTGCAAACTATTGGTTCTTCGTTTAAAAGATAACCTTGAGAAGCAATGCCCTTTGCTAGATCGTATACTCCTTCATGCTCGATTAGGTAATCTATAATTTTAGGCTGAGTAAGAACTTCCCCAGAAGATGTTCCAGGTAAGCGGGGATTAAGATCGTCTAACTTTAAATTTACAACAGATAGCCTTTTTCTTGGCCATTTCGAGTAATCAATCATGCTCCATGTACTGATTTAGGTTAATCTGGCTAATATAGAATTTAAAAGACAAATGTAATAACTTTAAGATGCAAGCCGTTGCGAGTTGAGTGAGGGTCTGAGCAGAAAAAGCACCTTAGGTGCGGCTGCTCAGTATGCTACAAACAACTGGCGCTGCTTTTGACGAAAGGTAATGCGCGTATTGCCACATCAAAAGCTGTGATCAGTTGAGCAGCCCGAACGATGAAGCAGGCGAGCCAAACAAGGGAACCGCTTGTCTTGAATAGGATGAAGCGTTGGCGTAATGCTATTCAAGACAGAGAAAGGTTCCGTGATGAGCGCCTTTGCTTTCTACATCAATAGTGACAGGCTGCTTATGGGTTGGCTTAGTGGGACATTTCTTTGTGAAAGGGGTACATAGTATTAGCCTATAAAAGAAAATGTCCCACACGGGTAGGCCAAGCAGTGAGCTTTAGTGTGCTGCTAAGCTTACTAAAGTGAACGAAGCCTGGCGCTATTGATGTTAAAGCTTAGAAGCGAAGAACACCTAAGTTCCTGGCGGGTAAGGCTAGTCCGCTGGCCATAAGCGTAGCTTGCCTTATCCCGGCTTAAGCCACCCTCAGCGGGTAAGGCAAGTGTAGGCTTATGGTAAATCAATAGTTATTATTAAGTGGGCTACCAAACACGCCACCAAGCCTTCTTTGTCGGCTCTTGCTTAGGAGTATCAGCTTTTAAAGAGTCAGGCCGCCTTATCTTAGTCATAGCTCTTGACTTCTCGATATGCCATAGGTTAACACTACTTAGATCAAGTGCATGAGTGGTTATAAAATCAGTGACAGATTGTTGTAGCTGAGCCATCTTGAAGTCGAACCAGTGATCATACAATATATTAAGCTCGTTGTGTTCTTTTAAAAGCTGCTCCAGGACAAAGATTTTTGTGTGGTCTTGTTCGGCTACTGTATTAACCATCAAGTCAAAGTACTTCATCCCTTCAAATTGAGCGAGGTATGTCATTTGTATTTCAGTTCGATGTTCAATGCTGATCCTCGGTATTAGCACCAACTCATCACTCTCAGCTTCTAAACGTTGAAGCTTTTCAACTAGCATCACAGTTTCTTCTTCCGTGTAGTTAGTTATAAAGCATGGCCTTAACCGATCGTCATTTAAAATATGGTCAAGGTTGGTTAAGATAAAGAACTGGTTGTCTCGTCTGTCGTAATAACAGCACTCACCTATATAACCAGTAGGTAATGTTAAGGCCATAGTAAGCCAGGCAAGGTTTCTTTCTTCTGTAGTCATATACTTTAAAGGTTGTAAGCTTGTAAAAGAGCTTGTAGGGTTAGTACAAGCTCCACCTATTAATAGCTAACATGGTATTTCGTTTGACTATTGACGACCATGGCACATATATAATGATTCAGGATAGCCATTCGTTGCGCTAAATGATTCTGCTTATTTGGATTACCAGTTGCGGGCTTACCTTTATCATTCAACCCGAGATCCTCATTGGAAGCAGTTCCAGAATAGCTATAGCCTCCCAGTATGTTACCATAAGTATTGAGGAAAACCCTGCCGTTTATGGCAAGGTTCTTCCAGCGTACAGTCAACCATACATTATGTACGGTCACGAAGTGATGCGCCATATCATTAAAAATACTAGTTGGTATTGTACCCCTGAACGGTCAACTGGTAAATTACTACCCCCTTTGAATTTGGCGGGTAGATGGACAGGATATAATTGATACCGTTGTGTTCGTAGACCCAATTCCGCATACCGTTGTCAGACTTGGAATAGTTAACGAGTTCAAATTTAGACGCTTTGGTGGCCGCTACATACCTTTGATAGTAGACAAGCTGATCGGTAAAGTAGATGGCTTTGTCTATTACTTTATCAGTTTTGAGCGTTACGAGTTGTATCATCCCGAGATGTAGAGGTGGCGTCTGAATGAATAGCCAACTAACTTCCCTGTCGTCCTCGTTTGTTTTGAGTGATGAAAGATCAAGTTTCCATTGCCGGTTTATTGCGTGTAGGTACATTTCTATGGAATCAGGCGGTGCAGATTGCCATAAGTTAAATACCCTACTTAATTGGTTAGGGCTGATGTATTGCGCGTATAAGCAATGGCAACTTATAAAGAAGGCGGTGGTAAGTACTATACGTTTCAACATACTGGGTAAGGCTATTAAGTTTGAAATAGGGCCTATCGAAGCTGATGGCCTTGATAAACGCTGGTTTGGTCGGTTGATTTTACTACACAGACGTAATAAATACCGTCAGGCTTGTCGATTAGCGTAAGAGTAACATCCGCCTTGCCTGTATCTTCATCATAGGTATTCCTGTAATGCCAGCTAAAAGTTCTTTGTATACCTCTATAGCTTGTACTAGTTGCCGGAATAGCGGTTGTTCGCAGGTCTGTAATCACTCCATAGCTTTGAGAGTTGGTTTTCGTAACGCAAATGGCCATGTTGAGATTGCCATTCTTCGAGTAGATAGCGATCTGTGCATTAGCATTTGTGTAAGCTTGGCTTACGTCATGATCGTTTTTGGAAGCGCCCTCTATAAGAAAGAGGGAGAGTATTTGTTCATTGTTGCTTGTAGAAGGTGGATTGGTGGGTGTGGGATAATTAAACTGTGGTGCAGGTGGCGCTACTTCGGGTTCTGGCACATAAGGCAAAGGGTCGTAATGCACATACTGAGCCTTTGTACTAAGGGTTGCTATACAAATCAGTACAGCTAAACAGAATCTTCTTGTCATGGTATAATGAAGGCTTGGTTACCGAAGCAGCCTCTTTCGGTGGTCTAATAAACACGAAAGCGCAGGACTGAACTTTGTCTGAGCTAACAGAGGCACCTAGGAGAGCCCGCACAGCAACAAACAAGTCTTCGTCCTACGCTTTTGCGTGGACGTCCAACTCATTTGTTCTTGCTGTGCTGAAAATTTCCTAGGTTTCCTGTATTAGCTGAACAAACAAAGCTTAACGCTTTATATCTTATCTATATGTAGAGTAGTGATTACTGTCTATGTGTTCCCTCCTTGTTTTGTGGTAAAGTTAGTAAGTAGTAAACAAAAGTTAAGCAACTCTTCTCAACTTTCTTTTGATCGGCTTAGGCTTGTGTTTGATCAACTCAAACCTGTGGTACTTATTGCGCTCTTCGATGTACTCGTAGGCTTCACTACAATTGTTAATTACCCAATCCGTTCTAACAGCATCCTCAAAGTTTATTTCCGTGGTGCTTGCCATCGTAAGCTTGTAAAGCATACGGACGAAGGTTGAAGTAATCTGGTAGTAAGGCCCAAACACCGGGCTTGTTTCCCAACCATAGTGTATGCTTAACTCATCGTTGGAGTGCAGCTCTAAGCGTAGGTAGATCAGTGGGCTAATCATTTCATGTAAGATCAACTCTTTAGTATGCTTGTGCTTATCTTCTCTTATAAGGGTGTACCGCAAAGGCTCTTCCTCTACAGTAGCAATTAAGGCTTTTGTAGCCTTTAAAATAGCATGGTAAGCTTGCCGGATAGCTTTGTTCCTGGCACTTAGCTGAAGTGCTTCTGTTCGTAGTAAGTTCTTGTTCATGGTAAGTGGTTTGTGTGAAGTAGGGTTAAATGAAAAAAGCCTGGTGCAACTGCACCAAGCTTTTTGTTTGTTGACTCTTTAAAAGCTGCTACAGCTTATAAAAGGTATAGATACCTCTTATCCTGGATAGCAATAACGTTACGGTAAAAGGTGTTGAAGTCGGGTTGTAATGCTACCAGCTTTCCTTTTACATCCAATTGATAACTCTTAAGTATGGCCTTAATCTGAGCTTCCTGCTTGCAATTATTAAAAGCATACTCAAGCTGGTAATCCCAGGCGTAATCACATTCCAGGTAGAAGTAGAAGCCAGGTGAAAGGAAAGCATGCATAGCCAATGCATTTTCAAGGTTATCCTCCTTATAGTCTCTCTCGAAGACTGTTTGCTGCTGGTTACTTAGCAACTCCTTTACTTTCTTCAGTGCAGCGTGGTGGTTAATTTCAAGTGTGAGATTATCGACCTGCTGCCTCTTATCCCATGTTCTCATTTTAGCAAGCTTCCAACGCTTGACCATTCTGTCTTGCTTGTTTAAAGGCTTAATACTGCTAACACTCTCGTTTTTGCTTGCAGGTACATTGCTCCTGTCCATAGTTTACTGATTGGTGGTTATTGAATTAGGTTAGTTTACTTAGAAGCAATATTGAAGTGCGTGTTGCTCCCTCAGCTTTTAAAGGCGGAATTGGTTAGCAAGAGTTACGCTGAGGCACTGGTTATAGATTGTATTGACCTCTTGAAAAGTTTTGACCTTACAGTTATTTTCGTTTGCTGCGAGGCTCCTGCAACGTGCGCTTGATATATTGCTTCTTAAATCGAGTGCTATAGCCGGGGCTTAGGTCGAGACTAGCTGAGAGCGTGTATCATATAATAGAATTCGAAAAACTGATTCGAGGTTAAGAGAGATGACCAGGGGGCGTTAGTTTTAAGATTTAACTGTGATTTTAGGAGAAGCAAATGTGAGTAGTGTACTAAAAACTTACTGACCTTTGGAATTAGACAGCTTGTTTGTAATGCCCAACTATATTATATTCGCTGTACTAAATCTTATTATATGAATCCGATTACTCGCTGCCTACTTACAGGCTATCAACTAACCACTCCTGCTACCCATGAAAATTCTACTACAGCAGTTTACACAAATTCAGTTGTGGGAAAAGTTAGAATCTCTTTCCCTCTTGTGATTCAATATCAAAACGCGAACGCCTATAATCACCCGATATTAGCTGGTATCTGTAGAAATGCTTTTGAGAAACACGAAGAACCTCCTGTAATAACGAGTGACTATGTTAGTAATACGCTTAAATCTTTAGTCTATCCAAAAGCGTTTAAAGAAAAAGTAAGACACTTGTTGAAAGTAATATATGACAGGGGAGGAGTGGATTATAAACCAACTTCGTTATACAGCCACTCCGATTACCCTCTTTGTTATTCAGATGGGCCTGAAGAGTTTGTAAGAGTGATGGAATACTTACAGTCTAAGTATTGGATAGAGGTAGGTGTCACTACGCCATTGGTTGGAGGCAATGCAATTTATCTTGATGTTTTAATGACTGACTCTGGAATAGATGAAGTAGAGAAGGGCTTGCCTAAGGTTCCAATGATGAGCTTAGTTAACCAGGATATAACTACTGGTGATACTTCTATAGATGAAAGAATAAATCATGCTAAACGACTATTCTTTGAACAACCTCAAACTATGGAGAACATGAGATCCGCGTGCGAAGCTTTAGCCCATGTGCTTGAGCCTTTAAGAAATGAATTGACACCGACATTCTCATCCAGTGACGTGAGTGACTTCTTTCAAATTGTAAACCGGTTTGACATCAGGCATAATAAGGTTGACACACTGAATCTTGTACATGAAGAACAATACGAATGGATATTTTACACGTTACTAAACAGTATTAATACGTATACCAAGTTGAAGAGGAAGTTTGACTCTTAATTACCGACTACTTTAGTTGGGCTAGTAGTATGAACTGTTCCCCAATATCCGAACTGCTCGATCCTTCCAACATAAACTTTCCCTGAATTATACTCTAACTATAGTATGTTTTTCTTTACTAGAGTAAGTAGTACTTTAGTTAGAGTTCAATGGAGGGAAATGAAAACATGTTGTTGGAAAAGTATCTGATTTTCAGTATCTTTGTAGGGCAATCATCAGCCATTGGAGGGCTATTGATTGATACTCAAAGATACGTTTTTTCTTTATTACCCACAACTATTTCCTTAGTTTAAAACAAGCATGAGTACGATTAACAACAGATTTATTCTGTTGCCTGATGAATTTTGCACACCCGATAACGGCCTGCGCCATTCAGATTCACTTATATATCTTTCTATCAGATCATTCCGTAACACATCTACAAGTCACTGCTTCCCCTCCCTTAATGTAATCGCTGAGAGAAGCGGGGTAAGTAAGCAAACTGTGCTATCAAGTATTGAGAGACTTACCAAAGCAGGTTTACTGGAGGTGGAAAAGGCCGACAGATTAAAAGCAAGCAACAAGTACCATTTTAAGGATTCCAAGTCCTTTCTTCAGATACCATTCGAAGTGTTTGAGTTACAAGATCTTTCTCTGAACGAGAAGTCGATCCTAGTCTGTTTACGCAAGTGCTTTGATAGCCAATCGTTACAGTCTTTTATAACTCAAATCAGTGATATTTCCCTGTTCCTGGGATTGACTTATAAACAGGTATACAATCCAATAAAGGCTCTGATTGCCAAGGGATACATCTCTAGAAGTAAGATAGGCAGGGTAGATGTATTAGAACTGACTGAGAAAGTCAATTGGCGATACAGAGAACTTCCTAAACCAGTAAGCAAGAGTAGTCTGGAATTTAAGATAGAGGATGGTCGCATTTTGATTACGTCCGTTCCAATAGACGATGAAGATTGTACTTCCATGTCAACAGAACAAAAGCTCTTTGCTCCTCCCGCTTACCGGCCTTCTTCAGTTTCATATCAATAGTGACCGATCCTTCTTTAGAGGCTTCAGCTTCTAAAGAAGCCGATCTGGAATACGTTACAATCTTCGCTTCCTTCAATTCGAACCACTGGTGTAAGTCAGAGGCTTTTGCTTTAACCGGGATTTTATAATGATCATAGATAGCTTGTAATTGTTCCTTAATGCTGGCACACGATATTTTGATGTGAAGCGGAAACTTATGATAGACAGAGTCGATGACTGGTTCCTTGTTCTTGCCCTGCTTTACATCATAGTCAATCAAGGCTTGCTTAATTCGCGTAATGCTAAAATCAAGCTCTGCTATCCTGGACACGCCTAGTTTATCATATGCGTATCGCACTAAAGCATATCTGTCCGTTACCTTATTGACTATTCTATCATAGTCAGATGTTCCACTTACGCTTTCGGCCGCTAATAAGAAGTTTACAATGCGCTTGACGTTGTTCTTAGAATACCTTTTACCTCCCTGTAGATAAAGTGGTTTAAGTTCATTAGGAGCGGTATATTCGTTATGGTTATGTGAGTTTAAATATAGATCAAAGGCTGCGTAGCCATGCTGATTATTTGTTGACTTGCCTGAATATAAATAGGCCTTCCACAGCTTTTCAGGATCGGCATAATAAGAATTTACCCGCTCGATCTCGTACTTATAGTCTAACCTAAAGTAATCAAGGTCATATGTCTTTCTAATGTGCTCA
>Ga0070663_100000835_pt1 | contig 16664 bp, 14 predicted proteins | sample KBSC63metaG_FD_65646 | JGI IMG/M metagenome (GOLD analysis project Ga0070663, IMG submission 65646) | Corn rhizosphere microbial communities from Kellogg Biological Station, Michigan, USA - KBS C6-3 metaG | ecosystem: Host-associated > Plants > Roots > Rhizosphere > Soil ...
TGAAGGTCGTCGAACAGTTGTCGGGCCGCGTCCCGGCGGAGGTGTGACATGCCCAGAATCCCCGCGATGCAAGCAGTTGTCGACGTCCTGGAGAGCGAAGGCGTCGACACCGTCTTCGGCTGTCCCGGCGCCGCGATCCTCCCGCTGTATAACGCCCTACAAGGCCGGCCGATCGAGCACCTCATCGTCCGGCACGAAGAAGGCGCGACGCACATGGCCGACGGCTGGGCCAGGACGAACGGCAACGTCGGCGTCGCGATCGGCACGTCCGGCCCGGCCGGGACGAACATGATCACCGGGCTCTACACCGCGCACGCGGACTCGATCCCGATGATCTGCATCACCGGCCAGGCGGCGACCACCAAGCTGCACCAGGAGGCCTTCCAGGCCGTCGACATCGTCGAGATCGCCAAGCCGGTGACGAAGTGGGCGGTGCAGGTCAAGGAGGCCGCGCAGCTGCCGTGGATCTTCCGCGAGGCCTTCCGGATCGCCCGGTCCGGCCGCCCCGGCCCGGTGCTGATCGACCTGCCGATCGACGTCCAGAAGCAGGACATCGAGTGGGACTCCTCGATCGACTCGCCGCTGCCGGTCACCCGGGTGACCCCGGCGCCCGCGCGCGTCGAACGGGCGCTGGACCTCCTGCTGGCCGCCGAACGCCCGCTGATCCTGGCCGGCGGCGGGGTCGTCCTCGGCGAGGCGAGCGAGCAGCTGCGGGCCGCGGCCGAGCGGCTCGACGTCCCGGTGCAGGTGACGCTGATGGGCAAGGGCAGCTTCCCGGAGGACCACGAGCTGTTCGCCGGGATGGCCGGCATCCAGACGTCGCAGCGCTGGGCCAACGCGGCCTTCCTGGAGGCCGACCTGGTCCTCGCGCTCGGTGCCCGGTTCGGCGACCGGCACACCGGTGAACTGTCGGTCTACCGCGGGGAGCGGAAGTTCGTCCACGTCGACATCGAACCCACCCAGCTGGGCAAGGTGTTCGGGCCGGACCTCGGGATCGTCTCGGACACGCGGGAGTTCCTCGACGCGCTGCTGACGGCGCTGGATCGCCGGTCGACGGCACCGCGGCGCGAGTGGGTCGCCCGGATCGGCGAGCTGAAGGAGGCGCTGCCCCGGCGCGACGACTTCGACAGCCTGCCGATCAAGGCGCCGCGGGTGTTCAAGGAGATCAACGAAACCTTCGGCGAAGACACCTATTTCGTCACCGCGATCGGGCTGTACCAGATCTGGTCCGGCCAGTTCCAGAAGGCGCACAAGCCGCGGCACTACCAGGTGTGCGGCCAGGCCGGCCCGCTCGGCTGGGAGATCCCGGCCGCGATCGGCGTCAAGAAGGCCAGGCCCGATGCCGAGGTCGTCGGCGTGGTCGGTGACTACTCGTTCCAGTTCCTCGTCGAGGAACTGGCGGTGGCCGCCCAGTACGACGTCGGGTTCGTGCTGATCATGCTCAACAACGAGTATCTCGGGCTCATCCGCCAGGCCGAGACCGGCTACGAGATGAACTTCGAGGTCGACATCCACTACGACGCGATCGGCACGGACAACGTGAAGATCATGGAGGCCTACGGCTGCTCGGGCACCCGCGTGCACGAGCCGGGCGAGATCCGCACGTCCCTGGAGTGGGCGCGCAAGGAGGCCGAGCGCACCAGCCGCCCGGTGCTGGTCGAGATCATGATCGAGCGGGAGGGCAACGCCGCCATGGGCGCCGCCCTCGACGCCGTCCGCGAGTTCGAGCCTGCGGGCTGACCCGGGCTCAGGCCAGGATCGCCAGCAGCTGGTCGCTGGAGCGATCGGCCAGGTCGACCGGTGTGTCGAACGACAGCGCGCCGGCGGTGAAGCCGGGGCCGCGCACGGCGTCGTTCGCGACCTGCTTGTAGAAGTTCTGGCGCTGGGCGGCGAACTTCGCGGCCCGGGCCAGGTCGGCCTGGCAGGCGATCGCGCGGATGGCGGCGGCGAACAGGCAGGCGACCGGCAGGCCGGGCTCCTGGATCTCCAGCGGGGTGAGGGTGGCGGCCGCGTCCGCGGCCGTCTCGATCCGGTTGACCATGAGAGAGCTCCTGAGCACGAAAGGGGACCTGACACTCGACGGTAACCAGGCCGAGGTCCGGCCCGCGGTGTCCCGCCGCAGGTTCCGCTTCCCCCGCAGGACCCTTCCGGAACAAGCGGTACCCAGGCCGCCGTGCGAGGCCCCCGACCTCGCACGGCGGCCTTTCCGCGCCCGGGGGCCGCCGGTTGTCGGAAAGTACAAACGCGGGCCGGAAATTCACCCTTCTTTCAGGGGTTTTGCCGTGGTCGGCGCCACGCGGGAGCGTGTCTACTTCTTGCCGAAGCACCCCGAAAGGACGTCCACAGTGGAATTCCTCCGACCCGCCTCGCTGGCCGGCGCGCTCGCCGCGAAGGCCGCGAACCCCGGTGCGGTCCCGATCGCCGGCGGCACGGACGTGCTGGTCGAGCTCAACTTCGACCACCGCCGTCCGGAAGCCCTGCTCGACCTCGGGCGCGTGCCCGAGCTGCACGAGCACGGCACCGACGGCGGCCGGATCCGGATCGGCGCGGCCGTGCCCTACGCGCGGATCATCACCGAGCTGGGCACGCGGCTGCCCGGGCTGGCGATGGCCGCGAGGACCGTCGGCTCCCCGCAGATCCGCAACCGCGGTTCCGTGGGTGGCAACCTCGGCGCGGCGTCGCCCGCGGGGGACTCCCACCCGGCCCTGCTGGCCGCGGACGCCGAGGTCGAGATCGCCTCGGTCCGCGGGACGAGGATTGTCGCGGCCAAGGACTTCTACGTCGGCGTGAAAAAGAACGTCCTGGAGCCGGACGAGCTGATCACCGGTGTCCTGCTCGCACCGGCCACCGGGCCGCAGCAGTTCAGCAAGATCGGCACCCGCAACGCCATGGTCATCGCGGTCGCCGCCTTCGGGCTGGCGTTGCACCCGGAACAACGCCGGGTCGGCACCGGTGTCGGCTCGGCCGCGCCCACCCCGCGCCGGGCCTTCGACGCCGAGGAGTTCCTGGCCGCCGAACTCGACTGGGACGCGCCGAAGCCGATCGCCGACTCGGTGAAACGCCGCTTCGGCGACCTCGTCGCGGCAGCCGCGTCGCCGATCGACGACGTCCGGGGGAGCGCCGCCTACCGGCGCCACGCGTTGAGCGTCATGGCGAGAAGGACGCTGACCTGGGCCTGGACCGAATATTGCGGAGGGAGCGCGAAGTGCGCGTGAACGTCACCGTCAACGGCGAGTCCCGCCGGGCGGACAACGTCTGGGAAGGCGAGAGCCTCCTCTACGTCCTGCGCGAGCGGCTCGGCCTCCCCGGTTCGAAGAACGCTTGCGAGCAGGGCGAATGCGGCTCGTGCACGGTCTACCTCGACGGCGTCCCGGCGTGTGCGTGCCTGGTCGCGGCCGGGCAGGCCGAGGGCCGCGAGGTCGTCACCGTTGAAGGGCTCGCGTCCGGCGACGACCTGGACCCGGTGCAGGAGGCGTTCGTCGAGCGCGGCGCCGTCCAGTGCGGGTTCTGCACGCCGGGCCTGCTGGTGGCCGCGCACGACCTGATCGAACGCGTCCCCGAGCCCAGCGACGTCGAGATCCGCGAGGCCCTCGCCGGCAACCTCTGCCGCTGCACCGGCTACGAGAAGATCCTCGACGCCGTCCGTGACGCCGCCGCGAAGAAGGCGATCCGATGAGCGCGCCGGCCCGGTCCCCGCAGGAGCTGCACGACACGATCGCCGGCGGCATCGGCGAGAGCCCGCTGCGCCCGGACGGCACGCTGAAGGTGCGCGGCGAGTTCGCCTACTCCTCGGACCTCTGGCACGAGGACATGCTGTGGGGCGCGACCCTGCGCAGCCCGCACCCGCACGCCCGGATCGTCCGCCTCGACGTCTCCCGCGCGCTGGCCCAGCCGGGTGTGCACGCGGTGCTGACGCACGAGGACGTGCCCGGCGAGAACGTCTACGGCCTGAAGTTCCAGGACACCCCGGCGCTGGCTGCCGAGCTGGTCCGCTACCAGGGCGAACCGGTGGCGATTCTGGCCGCCGACCACCCGGAGATCGCGCGGCAGGCGCTCAAGGAGATCGTCGTCGAGTACGACGTCCTCGAGCCGGTCACCGACCCCGAGCGGGCCGCGCACGACGACACCCTGCCGAAGCTGCACCCGGGTGGGAACCTGGTCCGCCACCAGCGGATCGTCAAGGGCGACCCGCGGGCGACCGCGGACGTCGTGGTGTCCGGCGTCTACGAGATCGGGATGCAGGACCAGGCGTTCCTCGGTCCGGAGTCCGGGCTCGCCGTACCCGCCGAGGACGGTGGCGTCGACCTCTACCTGGCCACCCAGTGGCTGCACGTGGATCAGCGTCAGACGGCGAAGGCACTCGGCCTGCCGCTGGAGAAGGTGCGGCTGACGCTGTCCGGGGTCGGTGGCGCGTTCGGCGGCCGCGAGGACCTGTCGATGCAGATCCATTCCTGCATGCTCGCGCTGCGCACCGGGCGGCCGGTGAAGATGGTGTACAACCGACTGGAGTCGTTCTTCGGCCACGTGCACCGCCACCCGGCGAAGATGTACTACGAGCACGGCGCCACTCGCGAGGGAAAGCTCGTCTACGTCCGCGCGAAGCTGTATTTCGACGGCGGGGCGTACGCGTCCAAGACCCCGGTCGTGGTCGGCAACGGCACGACGTTGAGCGTCGGACCATACGATGTGCCGAATGCCCACATCGAGGGCTGGGGTGTCTACACCAACAACCCGACCTGCGGCGCGATGCGCGGGCTCGGTGCGGTGCAGCCGACCTACGCCTACGAGTCCCAGATGGACAAACTGGCGTCCGCTTTGGACATGGATCCCGCCGAACTGCGGATCCGCAACGCACTGAGCGAAGGGTCCACTGTGGTCACCGGCCAGGTGGTCGACTTCCCGGCGCCGGTGGCGGAACTCGTCCAGCGGGTCCGCGACCTGCCGCTGCCACCCGAGCCCACCGGCACGCGCGACATCCGGGAGCTCCCGGGCGGGGTGTCCAACACCACCCACGGCGAAAGCGTGGTCCGGGGTGTCGGCTACGGCGTGACGATCAAGAACATCTCCTACGCCGAAGGCCTCGACGACTACTCGACCGCCCGGGTCCGCCTGGAGGTTATCGGCGGCGAAGCAGTGGCGATGGTGCACACGGCCGCCGCGGAGGTCGGGCAGGGCCTGGTGACGCTGCAGCAGCAGATCGCCCGCACCGAGCTGGGCGTGACGCGGGTGAGCGTGCACCCGGCCGACACGAGCGTCGGCGACGCCGGCTCCAGCTCGGCGTCGCGGCAGACCTACGTCACCGGCGGCGCGGTCCGCAACGCCTGCCGCGCGGTCGCGGACACGGTGTACAGCCGACTGGGGCGGTCCTCCGAAGGCATGACCCTGGCCGGCGGCAAGGTCGTCGCGGCCGACGGCGAAGTCGTCGCCGACCTGGCCGAGCTGCTCGGCGACACCGCGCTCGAGGAGACCCGCGAGTTCCACCACCGCCCGACCCACCCCCTGGATCCGGAGACCGGCCAAGGCGACGCCCACGTCCAGTACGGCTTCTCGGCCCACCGCGCGGTGGTCGACGTCGACCTCGACCTCGGCCTGGTCAAGGTGGTGCAGCTCGACTGCGCCCAGGACGTCGGCAAGGCGATGAACCCGGACGCCGTGGTCGCCCAGATCCAGGGCGGCTCGGCGCAGGGCCTTGGGCTCGCGGTGATGGAGGAGATCCTGGTCAAGGACGGCAAGGTGCGGAACCCGTCGTTCACCGACTACCTGATCCCGACCATCCTCGACATGCCGCCGATGCGCGTCGACGTCCTCGAACGGCCCGACCCGCACGCGCCCTACGGCGTCCGCGGTGTCGGCGAGCCGCCCACGATCTCGGCGACGCCGGCGATCGCCAACGCCATCCGCGCGGCCACCGGCCTCGAGCTGCCGCGCGTCCCGATCCGTCCCGAGCACATCACCGGAGTTTGAGATGACCACGTCGATTTCCGCCGAGCGGGAATGGCTGTCCGAAGCCGTCCGCATCGCCACGCGCAACGTCGAGAACGGCGGCGGCCCGTTCGGCGCGCTGGTCGTCAAGGACGGCGAAGTGGTCGCGACCGGCGTCAACCGCGTCACGGCGAACCTGGACCCGACCGCCCACGCCGAGGTGGTCGCGATCCGCGCGGCCTGCCAGACGCTGGGGACGTTCAAGCTGGACGGCTGTGTGCTGGTTTCCAGCTGCGAGCCGTGCCCGATGTGCCTGTCGTCGGCACTGTGGGCGCGAGTCGACAGGATCTTGTATACCGCCGACCGCGACGACGCGGCCAAGGCCGGCTTCGACGACCGCGCCTTCTACGAACTCTTCGACCGTCCGCGCGAGACGTGGACGGTACCCGTGACGCGACTGTCCGCAAAGGACGGATTCGCGCCCTTCGCGGCCTGGCTCGACAAGAGCGACCGCACCGACTACTGACCCACAAGGCCAGCTGACCGGAGCACAACCGAATCGAACGTCCCGCTCGCCCAGGCACGGCGCTGTGCCTTGGCCTGGCCGAGCACCCCCACCGGCAAGGGCAGGACGCATGACCCAGACCGAAATCGACGCCCCTGTAGTAGAAGAACCGCCCGTACGACGCCGTTCGCTGTTCGACAAGCTGTTCGAGCTGCGGGCGAGGCAGAGCACGATCGGCCGCGAAGTCCGCGGCGGCGTCACCACGTTCGTCGCGATGGCCTACATCGTGCTGCTCAACCCGCTCATCCTCGGCGCCTCGGCCGACATCACCGGTGCCCGGCTCTCCGCGGCCCAGGTGACCACGGCGACCGCACTGGCCGCCGCCGTGATGACCGTCCTCATGGGACTCGTCGGCAACGCGCCCCTCGCGCTGGCCGCCGGCCTCGGTATCAACGGCATCGTCGCCTTCCAGATGGCGCCGGAGATGACGTGGGCGCAGGCGTTCGGGCTGGTCGTGCTCGAAGGTGTCTGCATCGTGCTGATGGCGGTCAGCGGCGTCCGCGAACGGATCATGAACGCCATCCCGCGGCCGCTCAAGACGGCGATCACCGTCGGGATCGGGCTCTACATCGCGCTCGTCGGCCTGGTCAGCGCCGGGTTCGTCACCCGCGTCCCGGACGCGGCGGCCACCCCGGTGCCGGTCCGCCTCGGCGCCGACGGCCACCTCTCCGGCTGGCCGATCGTCGTGTTCTGCGTCGGGCTGCTCCTGATGATCGTGCTGGTGGCGCGCAAGGTCCCGGGCGCGGTGCTGATCAGCATCGGCGTCGCGACGGTCCTCGCCGTCGTGCTGCACGACGGCTTCGGCGTGGGCGGCTGGGGCCGCACCGACCCGGCCCTGCCCGACCACGTCGTCGCCGCCCCCGACTTCGGGCTCTTCGGCCACATCGACCTCTTCGGCGGCTTCGCCTCGGCCGGCGCGCTGGCCGCCACGGTCTTCCTGTTCACGCTGGTGCTGTCCGGCTTCTTCGACGCCATGGGCACGATCACCAGCGTCTCCGACGAAGCCGGGCTGTCGAAGAACGGCAAGGTCCCGCGGATGGGCCGGATCCTGCTGGTCGACGGCGCGGGCGCGATCGCGGGCGGTGTCACCGGCTCGTCGCCGAACACCGTGTTCCTGGAATCGGCGGCCGGCGTCGGCGAGGGCGCGCGGACCGGGCTGGCCAGCGTCGTCACCGGCCTGCTGTTCGCCGGGACGCTGTTGTTCACGCCACTGGCCGGGGTCGTCCCGGCGCAGGCCGCGGCGCCGGCGCTGGTGGTCATCGGCGGGATGATGGTCGCGCAGTGCCGGACCATCCCGTGGCACGACCCGGACTACACGATCCCGGTGTTCCTGACGGCGGCGCTGATCCCGTTCACCTACTCGATCACCAACGGCGTCGGTGCCGGCCTGATCGCGTTCGTGCTGATCAAGATCGGCCGCGGCAAGTGGCGCGAGGCCGGCTGGCTGCTGTCCCTGCTGGCCGTGGTGTTCGCGGTGTACTTCGCCGTCGACGGCGTCGAAGCCCTCTTCCGGTAAGGAGTTTCCCGTGCCCCTGATGTTCTTCAACGGCGGCGCCATGCGCGGCGAGCCGCTGCACCACCTCCTCGGCGGATCGCCGTTCGTGGCGGTGGCGGACACCGCGCCGAAGTACCGGTTCTACGCCGTCGGCGACCAGTGCCCGGCCCTGTACCCGGTGTCGCACGGCGGCGCGGCGGTCGCCGGCGAGGTCTACGACGTCTCCCTGGACGCCCTGCGCGACAAGGTGCTGCCCGCCGAGCCGCACGAACTGGAACTCGGGGTGGTGGAGCTGGCCGACGGCAGTTCGGCGTTCGCCATGCTGCTGCGGCGGCCGTACACCTCGCACGTGGCCCTGCGGGACATCACCGAGATCGGCGACTGGCGGGCCTTCAAGGCGAGCGCGTGAAGGTCCTGGTCGCGCCGGACAAGTTCAAGGGATCGCTGACCGCGGGGGAGGTGGCGTCGGCGGTGGCCGCGGGCCTCGCCGACGTCCACCCGGCCCTCGCGGTGCGGACCCTCCCGGTGGCCGACGGCGGCGAAGGCACGGTCGACGCCGCCGTGGCCGCCGGGTACGAGCGGGTGCGCGTCCCGGCCCGCGGTCCGACGGGGGCGCCGGTGACGGCCTCCTACGCCGTCCGCGGCGACACGGCGGTGGTCGAGCTGGCCGAGGCGTCCGGGCTGCACCGGCTGCCCGGCCCGCCCGAGCCGCTCGCCGCGACCAGCGCGGGAACCGGCGACCTCATCGCCGCGGCCGTCCGGGCGGGCTGCCGCCGGATCGTGCTCGGCGTCGGCGGCAGCGCGTGCACCGACGGCGGCGCGGGCATGCTGGCCGCGCTGGGCGCCCGGCTCCTGGACGCCGCCGGGTGCGAACTTCCCTTCGGCGGTGCCGCGCTTTCCCGGCTCTCGTCGCTGGACCTGTCCGGGCTGCCCGAAGTGGACATCGAACTGGCGACCGATGTGGACAATCCGCTGCACGAAGCCGCTTTCGTGTACGGACCGCAGAAAGGGGCCTCTCCCGGAGACGTCGAGGTCCTGGCCGCGGCGCTGCGGCACTGGGCGACGTTCGCCGGGCCCGGGTTCGCATCCCGCCCGGGCGCCGGAGCGGCCGGGGGAGTGGGGTTCGCCGCGATGGCCGTGCTCGGCGCCCGCCGTCGCCCCGGCATCGAGCTGCTCCTGGACCTGCTCGGCTTCGACGACGCCCTGACCGGTGCCTCGCTGGTCATCACCGGCGAGGGCTCCCTCGACGAGCAGACGCTGTCCGGCAAGGCCCCGGCCGGAGTGGCGCGGGCCGCGGCGGCCGCGGGCATCCCGTGCGTCGCGGTGTCCGGCCGGTGCCGGCTGTCCACTGTGGACCTGGCGGGCGCGGGCCTTTCGGCCGCATACGCGCTGAGCGACCTGGAACCCGACCCGGCGCGCTGCATGGCGGAGGCGGCGCCGCTGCTGCGCCGCCTCGCCCACCGCGTGGCGATCGACTACCTCTCGCTGTCCAGGTGACCCCGGCGTCGAGGGTGGCACGCCGACGGCCGGACCCGAACAACTGCTACCGAACACTTGTTATCATCGGAACCATGGCAAGCAAGACGGCGCTGGACACCCGCGTCCGCATCCTCGAAGCGGCGGCAACGCTGCTGGCGGCAGAGGGCCGCGACGGTCTCTCGACGCGCGCGGTGAGCGCGGCGGCCGGCGTCCAGCCCCCGGCGTTGTACCGGCTCTTCGGGGACAAGGACGGCCTGCTCGACGCGGTGGCGGCGTACGGCTTCGACGAGTACCTGAAGAGCAAGCGCGCACTGGGTTCGACGGGCGACCCGGTGGAGGACCTTCGCCGCGGCTGGGACCTGCACATCGAGTTCGGCCTGTCCCGCCCGGAGTTCTACGTACTGATGTACGGCGACGCCCGCCCGGGCCGCACGTCGCCCGCGGCGCGGGAAGCGGAGTCGATGCTGCGAAGCATCATCGAGGAAGTAGCGGCCGCAGGCCGCCTGCGCGTGAGCGTCGAGCGAGCAGCACGCCTGACGCACGCGGCGGGAATGGGCGTGGTGCTGACCCAGATCGCCACGCCGGAGGACGAGCGCGACCCCGAGCTGTCGGCAACGGCAAGGGAGACGGTCTTGGCCCGCATCCTGACCGGAGCAGAGGAGCCGGCAGGCTCGGACCTGCCGGAGCGCGCGATAGCGCTGAGGGCCGGGCTGGACGGCGCAACGGCACTCACCAAAGCCGAGCGCACCCTGCTGGCCGAGTGGCTGGACCGCATAGCCGACGCGTAACCACCCAGTCCGCTTCGGGGCCGCGGCAAGTCAAGAACCTAGATCGATACAGATCGATCGGACATTGCTTGTCACCGCCCGACGGCTCAATATGTTGCGGCCCACAACATATTGAACGACAACGCCGTCGGAGGGTCCCGATGATCAGGTGGAAAGCAGTCCTGGCCTGCACCGGAGCAGGAATCCTGCTGGCCGGGCTCCTCCAGGGGACGGCCCTGGCCAGCGGCACGGCAACGGACTGCTGCGGCAGCGGAGCCTCCTGGGCCACCGGAAACAAGGCGGCACTCGGCACGTCGACGACGACCACCAGCCCGGTCTGGTTCACCGTCGCCGACGGCGTCACGTCGGAGGTCTTCTACCCCCGCGCCGACGTCGCCAACATGCAGGACATGCAGTACGTCGTGACCGACGGAAGCACGTTCGTGGACCTCGAGCGCGACGCCACGAACCACGTCGTCACCATGCCCGACGAGAAGGCGCTCCAGTACACCGTCGCGAACACGGCGAAGAGCGGCAAGTACCGCATCACCACGAACTACGCCACCGACCCGGCCCGGGCCACGCTGGTCACGAACACCCGGTTCCAGTCGCTGGACGGCGGAACCTACCGCCTCTACCTGCTGGCCAACCCGTCGATGGCCGGCGGCGGAGCGAACGACAACGCCTGGTGGGACGGCAGTGGCCTGCTGGCCGGCGGAACGGAAACGCTGTTCGGCGGAACGGCGACCACGGTCGTCTCGGCGCTGCGCGTCTCGACCGGCTTCACCGCGCACGACAACGGCTACAGCGGCGCGGCGAGCGACTGCCTGGTCGACCTGCGAGCCGACAAGACCCTGAACAACCAGTTCGACAACGTCTCCGGCACCGGCAACGTGGTCCAGTGCGGCCAGATCCCGGTCGGTGCGGACACGACGTTCACCGTCGCCCTCGGGTACGGCGGCACCGCGGCGGCGGCCACGTCGAACGCGAGCGCGTCCCTGAGCAGCGGGTTCTCCGCCGTGTCGACGTCCTACCGCAGCGGCTGGAACTCCTACGTCGGCAGCCTGAAACCCGCACCGGCCAGCGTCTCCGGCGACACGCAACGCCGTCGCACGTACTACGTCGCGGCGATGGCGCTGAAGACGGCCGAGGACAAGCAGCACCCCGGCGCAAGCGTCGCGGGCCTGGCCACACCGTGGGGCGACTTCACGAACGGCGACCACCTCAACGACGGCTACCACCGCGTCTGGGGCCGCGACCTCTACCAGCAGGCCACCGGGCTCCTGGCCGCCGGCGACAGCGCGCAGGCCAAGCGGATGGCGCAGTTCCTCTGGAACTCCCAGTGGGTCGGCAGCCCCACCGCCGGCGACGGCACGACCTACCCGGCCGGGTCCTTCCCGCGCTACAGCCCGGTATCCGGCGTAGCGGGGGCGAGTGCGCAGCAGCTCGGCTGCTGCGAACAGCTCGACCAGGACGCCGACGCGATCCTGCTGGCCTGGACGACCGGCCTCACGGACGCCGCGACCTACGCGAAGGTCAAGACGACCGCGAACCACATCGTCGCCACCGGCCCGGACACCACCGAGCGGTGGGAAGAGCAGTACGGCAAGTCGCCGTCCTCGGTGGCCGCGGAGATCGCCGGGCTGATCGCGGCCGGGGCGATCGCACGGGCGAACGGCGACACGGCGAGCGCGTCGTCGTGGGAAGCCACCGCCGACTCCTGGCGGAACTCCCTGGCCGGCTGGACCGTGACGACGTCGGGCTACTGGGGCGGCCACACCTACTACGAACGCCTCGACCGCGCCGGCAACCCGAACGACGGCGCGACGATCTGCTTCGACGAAGGCTGCTTCTACGAGCACGACGTCACCGACTTCGGCTTCCTCGACCTGGTCCGGCTCGGCATCCGCCCGGCCGGGGACGCGACGATCGCCGGCTCGGTGGCCCCGACGGCCGCCGCGTCGGACGGCAACTCGGCAATGCAGGTGACGCTGCCGAACGGCGACGTCTACTTCCACCGCTACCCGCACGACAACTACGGCGAAAGCACCGCGAACTGCAGCGGCTGGCCGGCCAACGGCACCCAGCGGTTCGGGCGGCTGTGGCCGGTGCTGTCGGGGGAGCGCGGCCAGTACGAACTGGCCAACAGCCGTTCGGCCGCGGTGTACCTGAAGTCCATGGCGGACTCGGTCAACGACGGGTACTTCGTGCCCGAGCAGGTCTGGGACCGCGCCGACGCCGGCTGCTTCGGGCTCGGCCGCCCGACCGGCAGCGCAGGCCCGCTGATGTGGGCCGAGGGCCAGTACCTGAGGCTGGCGCAGAGCATGGACGCGGGCCAGAACCTCGACACGCCTTCGATCGTCAAGGCCCGCTACGGGACCTGACCGCCCGGCCCGGCACGCCCCCCTCGGTGTGCCGGGCCGGCACCGCGGAAGCCGCGGCCCAACGTAACAAAGCGGCACGCACCCGCGACTAGCACTTCCAAGGTCCCGCAGATGAGCGACGGGTCGAGTTCGGGAGGCGAGGCGAGTCGATGGCCGGCGGGGCGAAAACAGAAAACGGAAGCAATGCCGAGATTTACGAGAGTGTCATCAAGATTGTGTTCTCTTGGGTGATACTCATGCCTATTGCGGTGATGGTGTCGGGCAAGCTGATGGCGCAGACGGTGAAGCTGTCGGGTCAGCACGGACAGCTTTTCCAGATTAGTATCCCGAAGGTCATCAAGATACGCGCCAACAACGATGAAGTGATACTTGGTTTCGGTCTGTTCATAGTGCTGTTGGCTATCGATGGCATGGTGGCCGGACAGGTCCTGTATCGGCTGATCGTCACCAACTTCGGAATCGACCCAGGTCACTTCAATGCTCTGTGCATATTCAGTGCCTTCGCGTCGGTATTCTTGTCGGGGTTTGTGTACGGGCTCTCCGGTTGTGTGGCGCTGCTGCGCCGGCGAGGGGATCCTCAATTACGAAAGTATGAGCAAACCATCGAACGCCTGGCGGCGGAAAAACGACAAGACGATGTGGCCGGGAAAACAAGCGCGGAAAAACGTCGGCAAGGACGAGGTGCATGAGTAGAAGCGACGATGGTTTGGTGACTGGAAAGCTGGACGGTCGCTTGCTTGCAATCGTCTCCGGCAAGGGTGGTTCGGGCAAGACGATGATCGCCGCGGAGATCGCCGACGTCGTTGCGAAGAACAGTGATCTCGAAGTCATCCTGCTGGATGCGGATCTTGGTACGGGAGGATTGTCCTATTATCTCGGTCTGCACTACATCAGAAACATCAGGAACGGCCTGACCGATCTGCTGCTGAAGCCGCAGCCCGACAGTCCGGAAGAACTGCTTCAGAGGGTGGAGCTTCCGGGGTACGGGTCCTACCTGTTCTTGCCGGTGGGCGACTTTCGCAAGCTGCATTCGAATAGGCGGCTTGCGGCATCGGACGCCTTTCCGGTGCCGCACGACGATCTCGCCGTTCTTGGTGAGACTTTGAACCGCCTCCGGGCACCGAAAACTTTGGTTATTGTAGATTGTCGCGGCGGCGTGGACAGTGAGCTCGCAGAAATTTGCAGTGTTGTGGATGAAATACTGCTCATTTCCGAAGCTGACGCCACCTCTTTTCAGGCGACTCGTCACGTCGCCGAGGCGCTGGCGGACCTGGATCTGGGACGTAAGATCACAGGGTTCATCTTGAACAAGGTCCTGGAAGATCCGGCCGTACTGCTGCGAAGTGCCAGCTCTGCATTTGGTGCTCAGTTTTTGGGCGCCATTCCGTTCGATCTGGACGCGACAAAATCCTTCCTTGTCGGAGATCTTCCGTCTCGACGATCCATCTTCGCCCTGCATGTGCAGGAAGCCATCTCAAAAGCGTACCCCAAGAGCGTGGACCGTCCGATTGGCAGGGTTTGGCAAGGAAAGGATTACGCCAATCTGAGCCTGCGCACAAGAGGTGAATCGCTGGCCGGCCTCGTTTTCGCACTGACAATATCAGTGTTGGGTCTGTTTTCCGCAATCAATCTGATATCGGGAGTCGGAAACCTGACTTCATTGCTTGTCTTGACCGCTCTCCTTTCTCTTTGTGGGCTGATCGCGAGCATTGATGCGTCGCGAAAGCTCGTCGGCGCCATGCTGGATCGATATTTCGGTTCTGCGGGTGGCCGGTCGGAGGATTGGCGCCAGCGGTATACATGGGATCGATAGAATGGTGTTCGATGTGCCGGATGCGCGCGGGGGCGTTTCTGGCGAGCATGTTCGTCCGGTAGCTCACCGCACCAGGCGGACGCTCTTCGCCGCGGGAGCGAAGGTCGCCGTCTGGCCGCGGGTGAGGGCGACCGTGTCCGCTTCGAGGCCGTCGCCGAACGCGACCAGGCGGTCGGATTCGACTTCGACCGTCAGCGGAGCCTGCGTCAGTTCTCCCTCGGTGCAGGCGGTCCCGGTCGACGGTGACGGCCACGCCTCCCGCACGAACCAGACCAGCCGGGACTCGCCGGGAGCCGGCAGGGGCAGGCCGCTCCGGCGTTCCCGCCACACGGAGCCGCACCAGCCGGTGGCGCCGGTGCCCGTCCCGACCAGGATCCCCGACGACGCCTGGCGTTCCACCCGGCCGCCACCGACCCCCAGCCGGTAGCGGGCGGTCTGGTGCCCGGCGTGCCCGAGGTAGATCTCGTTGAGGGCGAGCAGCCGCTGGCCGTCGTCCGCGGTGAGCTGGGCCATCGTCCGGTGCTCGACGTCGGTCGTGGACCGGATCAGGTCCGCCACGGCGTCGACCGGGTGCTTGACCAGGACGCCCGGCTCGCCCGGCGCGATCCCGATCACCGGCTGGCCGTCGAGGTACTTGGCCACGTTGGCGATCAGGCCGTCCTGCCCGACCACGACGACGACGTCTTCCGGGGTGAAGAGGAACCGGTCCAGGTCCGCGCGTTCGACCTCGCCGCGCCGCCAGTCCAGCGGGATGGCGGCACTGGCCGCGGCGAGGGCGGCGCGCAGAGCCGCGTCCGCTTCGGCGACCTCGGCGAGGTCGCGGCCACGGGTGCGGAGGAAGAACTCGGCCTGGCCGCGGGTGCCGTGGCGGGCGACGAGCTCGTCCAGTTCGGTGCGGCGGTGCACGAGCACGACCCGCGGGGCGAGGCTCACGAGCGGACGCCGAGCTTCGTCAGCAGCGGGGTCAGCAGATCCGGCGTCAGGACCAGGCTGTCGATCTGCGGCAGGTTGCCCGCCAGCTCCTTCAGCGCCAGTCCGGTCAGCACGCCCTCGGGCAGGTCGCGGTACGCCGCCAGCCGGGCTGCCTCGCCCGCCGCTTCCGCTTCGCCGAGGGCTCGCTTTCCGTCGGCTTTCACCTGCGTCAGCCGTTCTTCGCGCGAAGCCTGCGCCTCGGTCTCGATCCGGTTCGCCGCCGCGGCTTCTTCGGCCTGGCGGCGGGCGTTCGCGCCGCGCTGGGCGAGCAGCTGCTCCTCGCGGCGGGCCAGCTCGATCTGGTTCTGCAGCTCGTTTTCGCTGATCGCGCGTTCGCGCTCGACGGCCAGCGCGCGCCGCTCGAAGGTCGCTCGGTCGGCCTCCTGCTGCACCTTCTCCCGCGCCGTCGTCTGGAGGGCCTTCTCGACCTCCGGCTCGGCCCGGATCGCGACGACGCGGACGTCGATCACCGCCGAACCGGTCTGCGCGAGCCGCGTGTCCTCTTCGGCCAGGCCGGCGCGGATCCGGTCGCGGACCGCGCGGACGCCGTCGACGAGCGCGGTGGCCAGGGGAGTGCGGGTCAGCACTTCGACCGCGTACTGCTGGACGTTCTCGGTGAGCAGCCCGCTGATCTGCGCCAGGGGGTCGCTTCGCCACCGGCCGGTGTCCGGGTCGATGGAGAAGTCGATGCGCTGTGCGGCCAGCGCCGGGTCCTCGATCCGGAAGGTCAGCGCGAGCTGGACCGTGACGTCCTGGAAGTCGGCGGTGCGGGCGTGGAACAGCAGCGGCAGCTCGCGGTCGTCGACCGGGACTTCCGAGACGACCGCGGTCAGCGGCCGGTACCAGAACGACAGCCCGACGCCGTCGTGCGCGAGCTTGCCGCGGCGGTAGTGGCGGATGTGCACGGTGGGGGCACCGCGCAGGTGCCGGAACCCGAACCGGCGGTCGATGTCGGCCATGGAGCCCTCCTCTTATCGTCGTGGTGACGATATGGGGTCGGCTGGCTAATCGTCAAGCTGACGATTAGCCTGGGTGGCATGGGTCACCCGCCGTTCGCCGTCACCGTGGATCTGGTCGTGCTCACCCTGACCGGGGACGAGCTGTGCGCGCTGCTGGTGCGCCGGGGCGTCGAGCCGTACTTCGGCGAATGGGCGCTGCCGGGCGGGTTCGTCCGGGAGGACGAGGACCTGCCGGACGCGGCGCGCCGCGAGCTGGCGGAGGAGACGGGACTGGCGCCGGGGACCGTCCACATCGAACAGCTGGCGGG
>Ga0070663_100000836_pt1 | contig 16662 bp, 15 predicted proteins | sample KBSC63metaG_FD_65646 | JGI IMG/M metagenome (GOLD analysis project Ga0070663, IMG submission 65646) | Corn rhizosphere microbial communities from Kellogg Biological Station, Michigan, USA - KBS C6-3 metaG | ecosystem: Host-associated > Plants > Roots > Rhizosphere > Soil ...
TCTTTACGGTGGCTACCTGATCTTCGTCGAGCGGGCCCGGACCCGGCTCAAGCCGCTACCGCTGCTCTTGCTCGTGACGCTTTTCTCGACCCCGATACTGCTCGCGATCAGTGTCGGCTTCAGCGAAACGATCTGGCCGCGCGACTGGACTCCGCTGATCATTTTCGCGCTCTCCAGCCAAGTCGTCGGCCAGGGCTTGCTGGTCTATTCGATCGGTGTTTTCCCGCCCCTGGTCGTCAGCCTTGCCCTCCTCACCCAGCCGGCCGTCTCGGCCGCAATCGGCTGGCTGGCTTATGGGGAAACGCTTTCCGCTACCGACTGGGTCGGGGCCGTCGCCATCGCGGCGGCGCTCGTGTTCGTCCGTCTCCCCGAGCGGGGCTTGCGCCGGGCGGCCGAGCAGCCCAGTTGAGCCGTATGGCAGACACGAGTCCCTTCGAGCAGATCCGCAGTCGCCTGGCGCTCGCAGTTGGCGAAAATGCTGTGTTCGATGGCTGGACAGCGAAGGCCGTCGAATCCGCCGCTGCCCAGTTGGGTATCGATTCGGCGCAGGGGCGCGCAGCCTTCCCGAAACGCAAGGCGGCGATGGTCGACGCATACATCCAGGGCGTCGATCGCGAGATGGAAAAGCGGCTCCCGCCCGCCAATCTTCAAGCCGCGAAGATCCGTGAGCGGATTCGCGCCCTTGTCTGGACCCGCCTTGAAATCATGGGACCGGCGCGCGAAGCGGTGCGCAGCGCCCTGTCGATCCTATCCATGCCGCAGAACGTGGCGCATGCGCCCGGAATCGCCTGGCGCTCGGCCGATCTCATGTGGCGGCTCGCCGGCGATACGAGCACCGATTTCAATCATTATACGAAGAGGATGACGCTCGCCGCCGTCTACGGCTCGACGCTTGTCGCTTGGCTCGACGATTCCAGCGAGGCGTGGAGCGACACGGCCGCCTTTCTCGACCGGCGCATCGATAATGTCATGCAGTTCGAAAAGTGGAAGGCGCAATGGCGCGCCCAGGAGCATTTCAGCGTCAGCCGCTTTCTTGGCCGGCTTCGTTATCCGCCGCGCTAGGCGCGTCGCCACCTTTCGCGCGGCGTTATTGATAATGAGTTGCAACTGAGCTAGGCGCGCAGCCCATGATCATCTCGGTTGTGACTCGCGCCGCGCGGTTGTGGCTAGCCGTCTTCGCGGCTGCGCTCTTTGCATTTTCGATGCCCGCATCCGCACAGGAGAACGGCGCAGCGACGGCGTGGCGCCTGCTCGATTATGTGTCGGTCGATTATGCGGGCGCGGTTTCCAACGGAAAGGTGATCAGCGCGTCGGAATATGCCGAGATGCAGGAATTCGGCGCTTCGATCGACGAGCGCCTCAAGGCGCTTCCTCCGAAGCCGGAGAAAGCGAAGCTTCTTGCTGCGAGCGCGAGCCTGCGGTCTGCAATTGCCCAGAAACAGTCGCCGGACGACGTCGCCAACATCGCCCGCCGGCTCGGGAAGGCGCTACTCGACGCCTATCCCGTGCCGCTCGGGCCGCGAAAGGCGCCGGACCTGAAACTCGGCGCCAAGCTTTACGCCGAGACCTGCGCCGCCTGCCACGGGATGACAGGTCACGCGGATACTGCGATGGCGAAGCAGCTCGACCCGCACCCGGTCGCATTCGCCGACCATGAGCGTGCAGCCGAGCGAAGCCCGTTCGCCCTCTACCAGGTCATTGACCAGGGCCTCGAAGGCACGGCGATGGCGAGCTTTTCCAACCTTCCGCCAGAAGAGAAATGGGCGCTCGCTTTTTACGTCGGCCACTTCGCCTATCCGGAATCGCTGCAAGCGCAGGGCAAGCAGATTTGGGAATCGGACGCGCAACTTCGCTCCCGCATCTCCAACCTGGACGTCTTGAGCGGCCTTTCGGAAAAGGCGCTGGGCCAGCAGATCGGGCAAGAGAAAGCGGCAGCGGTTCTTGCTTATCTGCACACCCATCCGGAAGCGGTTACGTGGGGTGGCGCCTCGGCCCTGACGATCGCCCGCCAGAAACTGCAGCAGAGCCTCGCCGCCTATGAAGCCGGCGACCGCGACCGGGCCAAGGATCTCGCGCTCGCCGCCTATCTCGACGGTTTCGAGCCGGTGGAAGGCGTTCTGAGTGCTCGCGACGGATCAATCGTTTCTCGAGTCGAAACGGCCATGGGCGAGCTCCGCTCGGCAATCGCGTCCGGCAAGCCCGCGGCCGAAGTTCACGCCCGGGTCAATGCTCTGAACGCCCTCTTCGACGAATCCGAAGCCGCGCTCGCACCCGACCAAGCGACCGCCGCTTCGACCTTCCTGGGCGCCTTCACGATCCTGTTCCGCGAGGGCCTCGAGGCCCTGCTCATCGTTGTCGGCATGCTCGCCTTCCTTCGCAAGGGCGATCGGCCCGAGATGATCCGTCCGGTTCACGCCGGCTGGATCAGCGCGCTCGTCGCCGGCGGGCTCACCTGGCTTGCGGCGACGACTCTCATCAGTATCAGCGGCGCCAGCCGCGAGCTCACCGAGGGCTTCGGCTCGATCCTTGCCGCGGTGGTCCTGCTGTTCGTCGGCATCTGGATGCACGGCAAGGCCCAGGCCGACGAATGGCACCGGTACATCAAGGAAAAGGTCGGCCAGGCGCTATCCAAGAAATCCGCCTGGTTCCTGTTCTTCCTCGCCTTCATCGCGGTTTATCGCGAGGTGTTCGAGACGATTCTCTTCTACGCTGCGATGGCCGCCGAGCAGCACGTCGAGGCGCTGGTCGCGGGCGCACTGACGGGCGCCCTCGCGCTGGCGGTCATCGCGGTGCTGATGCTGAAGTTCAGCCAGCGCCTGCCGATCGGAAAATTCTTCGCCTACAGCTCCGCCCTCGTCGCGGTCCTCGCCGTCGTCCTCGCCGGCAAGGGCGTCGCCGCGCTGCAGGAATCGGGCATGGTCGCGGTATCGACGGCCCATTGGGTTCCGCGCATCCCGGCCCTCGGGATTTTCCCGACCGTTCAGGGCATCACGGTCCAGGCCGTCACCCTGGCAATCCTGTTGATCGGCTTTGCCTGGAACAGCCGCGAATCGCGGCGGCTCGCCGCGGCCGAGTAAAAGCTGGAATCCGCTTCACCGCTCGCTTATTCCTGGCTGCCAAGCAGGAGAGTTGAGATGGCGGGCGTCAACAAGGTCATTCTGGTCGGCAACCTGGGCGCGGATCCGGAGTCGCGGTCGCTCAACAACGGCGGCGAGGTCGTCAACATGCGCATCGCCACATCGGAAAGCTGGAAGGACCGTGACGGCAACCGCCAGGAGCGGACCGAGTGGCATAATGTCGTGATTTTCAACGAGAACCTGGGCCGGGTCGCGAAGAGTTATTTGCGCAAGGGGTCGAAGGTCTATGTCGAAGGCCAGATCCAGACCCGCAAATGGCAGGGCCAAGACGGCAACGACCGCTACACGACGGAAATCGTTCTTCAGCGTTTCCGAGGCGAACTGGTGCTCCTCGACAGCCGCGACGGCGGCGGTGGCGGTGGACGCGACTATGCCGACCAGGACTTCGGCGGAGACCTCTCGGGCGGGGCTCAGCGCCAGCAGTCCCGGCCGCAGCCAGCGACCTTCGATACCGACCTGGATGACGACGTTCCGTTCTAGGAATCGCCTCTCTTCAATTTCGCAAGCGCCGCGAACGGTCCGGCCTGCTCCTCGGTCAGGACCCCCGCGTCCTGAAGCGCAGCCTCGGCCCCCGCGCTTCGCGGATAGGGGTCCATGTTGAGCGCCAGCGTGTCGGCGATCGCCGCGCCGAGATCGATTGCGGCGCCGTCATGGAAGACGATGTCGCAATCTTCCGGCGCAAGCTCGATCTCCTCGTCCGGCCGGCCCGCTCGGGGCTCCGGCAGAAAGGCAATCTCGAACGCTTCATCGACATGCTCGGCGACCGGTTCTCCCGTCGCGACGCAGCTTTGTTCGAGGGAGGCCCGAAGGCGGCCTTGGCAGCGAACCGCGCTTCCGTCACGGGCAAGGCAGACGTGGGCCTCAAGCCGCTCCAGCGAGCGCAGTCCAAGCCGCCCGGCGATCGCCGAACGCTCCTGGTCGTCGGCGACGAGATCGAGGCGGTCTCCGTCGCGGATCCGGTCGAGCGCAATTCGATGGCCGAAGTCCCCGCTCACCCGACCCGGCCCTCCTCCAGCGTTCGGCCAAGCCGTTTCCAAAGTTCGGCCAGCGCCGTCGAGCTGTGGCGAAGCGCCCCGTCCTTGGGGGCCTCGCCCCGGTACAGGCTGGAAATCACGGTTTCATCCCAGCCGCACTCGTCGTGGATGGCGTCGCGCCATTCGTCGACCCGGCGCTCCAGCGCTCCGACCAGCTTGCGAACACGGCGCCCCAGGCCAGGATCGTTGAGACCGAGCTCGCGATGTTCCGAATCCATAGATTCGATGAAGCGCTCGGTCAGAGCCGCCGAGGCAGCATCGCCGGCGGGGCTTCCCGACTCCAGCCTGACGATGAACAGCGCGCAGACGGTTGCGAGCGCCGCGAAACGCCCATCAATGGTATCGGCGACCTCGCCTTCCAGGTACCAGTGCGGCCGCCGGGCTTCGGTCACGACCTCGTCGAACAGGGTCCGCCCGCGGGCCGGCTCGCTCGTTAATCTGCGGAACAGGAATCGGAGCATAGTCTTGCCTACCATGGCGTGAGGGTTGCGTGCGTGCCGTCACAGCGCATATTGGCGATTGCCGCTGCGCGACAAGTCCTGTCTAGAGCTGTTAACGGCGAATCCGGGAGACGAATGGGAATGAGAGCTGCGACTGCAAGGATCGCAACGGCGCTGATTGGCGCAACCGCGCTTGCCGGTTGCGTAAGCATCAATGACCATCGCGGAGCCGTCATCGATACGCAGCTCGTGTCGGCAATCCAGCCTGGCGTCGATAACAAGCAATCGATCGAGCAGATGCTGGGCCGTCCTACGTTCACCGGCGAGTTCGGCGACAGCGACTGGTATTACGTCTCCCGCGACACCAAGACTTTCGCTTTCCGCAACCCCAAGGTGCAGAAGCAGACGGTGCTGCACATCGCCTTCGACACGGCCGGGAACGTCGCGACGATGCACACCACCGGAAAGGAACTGATCGCAAAGATCGATCCGGTGCACGACAGGACGCCGACACTGGGCCGCAAGAGCTCGCTGTTCAACGATTTGTTCGGAAACATCGGGACGGTTAATTCGCCGATGACTCCCGGCGGCGGTGGCGGCCCCTACTAAGGGACTTCCCGTAGCTTTTGCGTTCGTCCCGTTTCGCCTAACGGTGGCGGAATGACCGCGACACCTGCCGGAATCACCTATTCCGATTATCTCAAGCTCCACCAGCTGTTGTCAGCGCAGCAGCCGCTGTCCGACCTCCATGACGAAATGCTGTTCATCGTCATCCACCAGACCAAAGAGCTGTGGATGAAGCAGATGCTTCACGAGTTGCGGCTTGCGATCGGGCTGGTCGGCGATGACCGCTTTGCCGAAGCCTATAAGGCGATGGCCCGGATCAGCCGGATCCAGGCGGTGATGACCTTGTCCTGGGACGTCCTTTCGACCCTGACCCCCGTCGATTATCTGAAATTCCGCGATGTCCTCGGGACGAGCTCCGGTTTCCAGTCCGAGCAGTTCCGCGAGATCGAATTCCGGCTCGGTCTCAAGAACCCCGCGTTTCTCGAGCAGCACGCCGAGGGCAGTTCCGGCCGAGCGCGGTTAGAGACGGCGCTGCGCGAGCCAAGCCTGCGCGAGGCGGCGATCAGCGCGCTGGAGCGCGCGGGCTTCGGTGTCGGCGACCGGTCCACCGACGCACTCGCCGCGGCGTGGCTCCAAGTGTATCGCAACGCGGAGCGCTGGTTCGAGCTGTACGAGCTTGCCGAGAAACTGCTCGATATTGACGACGCGCTTGCCGGCTGGCGGCACAAGCATGTGCTCACGGTCGAGCGGATCATCGGAAACAAGCGCGGAACTGGGGGGTCGGCGGGGGCGCCTTACCTCCGCTCGACGCTCGACAAGCGCGCGTTCCCCGAGCTGTGGGCGCTCAGGACCTCCTTGTGACGGGCGCGGGGTTTTGAGCTCCAAGGCGCTATTTTCACGCAGTCTCGGAGCGGATCCGGGACGGCTTCACATGGCCGCTCACAGTCACCACCTGTGGCCCGACGCCAGCTTCGATGGCCAGGTCGAATGCTGGAACGATGCGGCCCGTCTCGCGGACGGCAAATGGGACCGGATCATGGGCGACGTCTGGCCGGAGGCGCAGCGCCACGTCGCCGCCGAGCTCGGCACGGACATGCCCGAAGCAATCGTCTTCGCTCCGAACACGCATGAGCTACTCGTCCGGCTATTCGCCGCTGCATCGGAGAAATGGCCGGTCCGGGTTCTCACCAGCGACGCCGAATTCCATAGCGCACGACGGCAGTTCGCCCGCTGGGAAGAATCGGGTTCCGCGATCGTCGAACGGGTGGCGGTAGAGCCGTTCGACAGTTTTTCCATCCGCTTCCTGGAGCGAGCCAAATCGGGCGAGCACGATTTCATTTTCGTCAGCCAGGTGCTGTTCGGCAGCGGCCGGATTTTCGACGGGATTGGCGAGTTGGCCGCGCTTGCCCACCCCGAAAGACCATGGGTCGTGATCGACGGCTATCACGCCTTCATGGCCATCGAAGCGCCGTTCCCGGCCGCGGCCGCCTGCTCGGCCTTCTATCTCGGCGGCGGCTATAAATATGCGATGGCGGGCGAGGGCTGTGCGTTTCTTCATGCACCGGCCGGCTTTGGGGCGCGCCCGAGGATCACCGGCTGGTATGCCGAGTTCGAGGACCTGACCCTGCCGCCTGGCCGAGTTGGTTACGCAAAGGATGCGATGCGGTTCATGGGGGCGACCTTCGATGCGTCGGGCCTGTACCGGTTGAACGCGGTGCAGCGCATGCTGCGGGCCAACGGGCTGACCACCGCCGCGATTTCGGCGAAGGTTGCCGAACTCCAGCGGGAGCTGCTCGGTGCATTGCAGAACACGGTTTTTGCCTCTGCCGAACTGCTGAATCCGCTGGGGAGCGGCCCCCATGCGCGCTTCCTCGCCTTCCGCTCGCCGCATGCGCAACGTTGGCGTGCCGAGCTCGCGGACAGGAATTGCGTCGTTGACGTGCGCGGTGACGTTCTTCGAGTCGGGCTGGGCCTCTACCATGACGAGGCCGATATCCGCCGGTTCGCGGCGCTTGCCGGGGAGTTGCGGGCCTAGCGCTTCAGCCCGTCGCGGATCATCCGGTTTGCTATGGCCGCGACTTCGCCCGGCTTTTCGTCGCCCCACAGCGCGAATCGGAGGCCGAGGAACACGTTCATGCCCATGATGGCCCAGGCTTCGACTTCGCTGGCGAGCGGTGACCGGGCTCCGGCGACCTCTCCTTTCGCTTTGCCGCTGTCGAGCCGCGCAGCGATGCGCTCGGCGGTCGTTCGATAGTGCTTCTCGAACGCTTCCGGGTCCGCCCATTCCGCCTCGTCGATGATGCGGTAGACGTGCTTGTGCGCGCGCGCGAACTCGAGGTACGATTCGAGCGCCCGCCCTTCGCCTTCGAGCGTGTCCGATGATCCCGCGAGAATCGGGGCGACATGGTCGCGGACCCGCATCGACATGTCGTTGACGAGCGCCTTGAACACCGCCTCCTTGCTGTCGAAATAGGTGTAGAAAGTGCCGAGCGCGACGTGCGCTCGCCCAGTAATTCCAACGATCGAGCCTTCCGAAAATCCGCGCTCCCCGAACTCTTCCAGCGCCGCGTCGAGGATCTTGCGCAGCGTCCGCTCGCCCCGCGCCGTGCGCGGCGCTTTCCCTTCGCTCGCAGGGCTGTTGGCCGCCGTTTTTTTGACCTGCATCAATCCCCCTGCCGGTGTCCGTTTTAGTAAGTTGAAAGCCGGTTCACCTTTCAGTATAACGCACGCCGCGATTGGCGCAATCGGTCGTGAATGCGCTGTGGAGGGGGCTTCATACAATGCGAATCATTTCTGCTCGAACCGTTTTGTTCGCCTCGGCCGCGACGCTCGCTTATGCCGCGCCGGCTTTTGCGCAGGAGAATCCTGCAACCAGTCCGTCGATTCCCGCGAACCAGCAAACGCAGCCGGAAGCTGCGCACGCCAGCGACGCGGATATTGTCGTCACGGCTCGCCGGCGAAACGAAGCGCTGCTGGATGTTCCAATCGCGGTGACCGCCTTTTCCGGCGAACAGCTCAGCCGCCAGGGTGCCATTGACATTACCGACATCGGCGAATCGACTCCGAACGTCACCCTGGAGGTCTCGCGCGGCACCAATACCACCCTGACCGCCTTCATCCGCGGTGTCGGCCAGCAGGACCCAGTCGCGGGTTTCGAGCAGGGTGTCGGCGTTTATCTCGACGACGTTTATCTCAACCGGCCGCAGGCGGCGGTCCTGGACATTTACGACGTCGAGCGCATCGAGGTCCTGCGCGGCCCGCAGGGAACCCTCTACGGCCGCAACACGATTGGCGGCGCGATCAAATATGTGACCCGCCGGCTGTCCGATGACCCGCAACTCAAGATCCGCACCAATCTCGGCACCTACAAGCAAACCGACCTGATCGTGACCGCTTCGACCCCGGTCGCCACCGGGCTACGTGTCGGTGCGTCGGTCGCCCGGCTCAGCCATGACGGCTTCGGTACCAATCTCACTACCGGGCAGGACAATTACAACAAGAATATCTGGGCCGCGCGCGGCACCGTCGAGCTCGAACCGAACCCGAACGTTTTCTTCCGCCTGTCCGGCGACTACACGTGGGACAACAGCAATCCCCGCGGCGGGCATCGGTTGATTCCGGGTCTCGAGACTGGCGAGCCGGTGCTTAGCGACGTGTTCGACACTCGCGGTGGGCTCAACGATCCCAAGCAGAAGATCCGTGGCGGCGGCGGCGCGCTGTGGGGCGAAATCGGCCTCAACGATTGGCTGAAGTTCCGGACCATCACCGCCTACCGGCAGGACCGCAGCGACACGCCTATCGACTTCGATGCTCTTTCGGCGATCGATTTCGACGTGCCGGCGATCTACAAGAACCGCCAGTTCAGCCAGGAACTTCAGCTGGTTGCCGATCGCGGTCCCCTCCAGGGGGTCGTGGGGGCCTATTACCTGAACGCCAACGCCAGGGACGTTTTCGACGTGCGGCTGTATACCGCCGCGCCGGGTCTCGGATTCACCGCCGGAACGGCAGGTAACGTCGATACGAAGACGTGGGCGCTGTTCGGCGATTTCACCTACGATTTCTCGCCGAAGTGGAGCCTCTCGCTGGGCGGCCGCTACACCAACGACAAGCGCCATGCGAAGGTCTTCCGGCAAAGCTACATCTTCGGTGGATCGCCGGAGCTCGGCGGCGCAGACGGGTTCGGCGCGGGAACCCCCTTCGGGCCTCCGACTTCGGACTTCGAGGGGCGGCGTACCGACACGGCCTTCACTCCGCGCGCGTCGATCAGCTTCAAGCCGGATCGCAACAACAACATCTACATCAGCTATTCGAAGGGCTTCAAAGGCGGCGGCTTCGATCCGCGCGGTCAGTCGACTCAGGCGCCCGTGCAGACCCCGCAGGGCATCTACGATTTCATGGCTTTCGATCCCGAAAAGGTCGACAGCTACGAACTGGGCTGGAAGGCCTCGCTCGGCCGGCTGCAGCTCGCAACCGCCATCTTCGATGCCGAGTACAAGGACATCCAGGTTCCGGCCTCGGTGGGCTGCATCGACGCTCTAGGCAACCAGAGCTTCTGCGGGCAGACGACCAATGCCGGCAAGGCGCGCTTCCGGGGCGTCGAAGTCGAATCGAACCTTCGCATCGCCGAGGACATTGCTGCCGTGGGCGACCGGTTCAACTTCGCCGGCACGCTCGGCTACCTCGACGCGAAGTATCGCGAGTTTTTCACGATGATGACGGTCGATCAGAACGGCGACACCATCCCGCCAACCCTGATCAACATGGCGCCATTCCGTCATATCCAGAACACGCCCAAGTGGACGGCCAGCGGATCGCTCGATTACAACACGCCGGCCTGGGGCGGGCGGCTCGATGCCAACACGACCTTGTCCTATCGCAGTAAGAGCCAGCAGTTCGAAACCGCGATTCCGGGTCTGGACCAGAAGGGTTTTGCACTGTGGGATGCGAATCTCGTGTGGCGTTCGGGCAATGGCCGCTATGAAATCGGGCTGCACGGGAAGAACCTGACCGACAAGAAGTACATCACGTCGGGCTACAACTTCCTGAAGCAGGATCCTTACACCGGCGCGTTCATCCTCGATAATGCCGGAAACCCCATCCCGACCCTCGGCAGGGAGGGGGTGCTGACCGCCTATTACGGCAATCCGCGCCAGGTGTGGCTGTCGATCGGCCTGAACTTCTGACCCGCCAGCTTCCGGCGGCCAGCATGACTGATTTCGTGGAGCGCGGGTGGGTCTCGCGCGACGGCCTCGAGCTCCGCGCCAGCGACTATGCCGGCGCGGGCGGCGACTGCCGCCTGCCGGTCATCTGCCTGCACGGCCTCACCCGCAACTCGAAGGATTTCGAGGAGGTCGCACCGAGGCTCGCCGCCAACGGGCGCAGGGTCCTCGCACTCGACGTCCGCGGGCGCGGGCGTTCGGGGTGGGACCCGAATCCGGCGAACTATCAGCACAAGGTGTACGCCCGCGACGTGCTCGAACTGATGGACAAGCTCGGGATTTCCCGGGCGGTGTTCGTCGGCACGTCGATGGGCGGGCTCATTACGATCACGGTTGCGGCAATCCGCTCCCACGCCGTCGCGGCGGCCGTTCTCAACGACGTCGGCCCGGAAGTCGCCAAGGCGGGGATCGAACGCATCCTGTCCTATGCCGGGCAGCCCGCGACAATCGAGACGTGGGACGACGCAGCCGAGTACGTGCGGCGAACCAACGAAGTGGCCTTCCCGGACCACGCCGCCGTCGATTGGCAGGCGTTCGCTCGGCGGACGTTTCGCGATGACAATGGCCGCCCGGCGCTCGACTACGATCCGGCAATCGCGATTCCCCTGGCGAAAGCGCCGATCAAGACTCGGAGCCTTGTCGCGAGCTTCTTGTTCCGGCGTCTCGCCCGGCGCCGGCCGACGCTGCTCGTCCGCGGTGCGTTGTCCGACCTGATGACTGCCGAAATCGCCGCCCGGATGAAGCGATCGGCACCGGCCTTGAGGATCGCCGCAATCCCCGGGATCGGCCACGCGCCGATGCTAACGGAGCCAGAGGCGATCGCGGCGATTGACGAATTCCTCCGGACCGTGCCTTGATCGCGGCCGAATGAGCCCGTCCAACCAGCGCGCCGCCTCCCCGCGAGTCCTGCTCTCGCTTCTCCTCGTCGCCTATATTTTTAATTTCCTCGATCGTCAGATCCTCGGGATCCTGGCTGAGCCGATCAAGGCGGACCTGCATCTCACCGACACCGAGTTCGGCGCCATCGGCGGTCTCGCCTTCGCTTTGCTCTATTCGGTCCTCGGCCTCCCGCTCGCCTATCTTGCCGACCGGACTAGCCGAAGCGGCGTCATTGCGGCCTCGGTCGCGGTGTGGAGCGCCTTCACGGCGCTGTGCGGAACCGCGACAGGCTATCTGCAGCTGTTCCTCTACCGGCTCGGCGTCGGAATCGGCGAAGCCGGCGGGGTCGCTCCCTCCTATGCGCTCATCGCCGACTATTTCCCGCCGGAGCGCCGGGCGCGGGCGCTTGCCATCTACTCGCTCGGAATCCCGCTCGGCCTTGCCGGCGGGTCATTGATCGGCGCCTATCTCGCCCACTGGGTCGGCTGGCGCTCCGCCTTCCTGGTCATGGGCGTCGCCGGGCTGATCCTCGCGCCGGTCCTGCGTTATTTCGTACGCGATCTTCCGCGGCCGAAGGCAGCAGCCGGGAATGCAGCGCCGATCGCGGAAGTCTTCCCGATCCTTGCCCGCAAGCCCTCCTTCTGGTTGCTGGCCTTCGCGTCCTCCAGCAGCTCGCTGATCGGCTATGCGCTCGCCCTCTGGACGCCTGCCGTCATCATGCGCAGCTTCGGTCTGGAGTTGGTCCCGACGGGCCAGTTCCTGTCCTCCTTGCTGCTGATCGGCGGCACGGCCGGCGTGTTCGCTGGCGGCTGGCTGGCCGACCGGCTGGGCACCACCGACAAGGCTTGGTACGCTCGCCTCCCGGCCATCGCCTGGGTCGTATCGACGCTTGCGTGGGCGGCCGGACTGATGGCCCCGAACCTGTGGGTGGCGTGGCCGCTGCTTCTCGTCGGCAACGCCGTGAACATTCTCTGGCTCGGGCCGGTCATCACCGCGGTCCAGCACCTGGCGCCGGCGCGCATGCGCTCGACGGCTTCCGGCAGTTTCCTGCTGATCAACAATCTCATCGGTCTCGGCGTCGGGCCGCTCCTCATCGGGCGCGTGTCCGATGCACTGAAGAGCAGCTATGGCGCGGATGCTCTCCGGGCGGCCGCGGTTGGCGGCACGATCTTCTACCTCCTGGCCGCCATCCTGATGTTTTGCGCTGCAAAGCGTCTTCGCAACGACTGGGTCGAGGACTCCCGGGAAGCCTGAACGCCGCGGAAATCCGCCATTCATCCTGGTGCGCCAAAGTGCGGCTCGTCGCAGATGAAGCGAACTTGGCCGCAGGAACGCGCCTTCCCACATCTTCGTTGAAAGCCTGAAACGAAGGAGTCTTTATCATGACCAGGTTGATTCTGGCCGCAGGCGTGGCCGCCCTGGCGATTTCCGCACCGGCCGCGGCCGGTCCGCATGGTGGCGGCGGCGGTCACGGTAACGGCGGCGGCCACGCCGCGCAGGCTCGTGGCAGTGGTGGCGGTGCCGGGGGCCACGCCCAGCAGGCTCGCGGGAACCGCGGCGGCGGAGAGTTCCGCGCCCAGGCACGCCAGGGCCGTGGCGGCGGGGAGTTTCGTGCGCAGGCGCGTGGCAATCGCGGCGGCGAGATGCGGGCTCAGGCTCGCGAGCATCGTGGGGGCGGTGAGCGCGCCGCGATGCAGGCCCAGGCCCGCGAGAACCGCGGCGCCCAGCGGCGCGCGGCCATGCAGGCCCAGCGGCTCCGTACCCAGGAGAAAGCCAACGTCCGCACTGCCGAGCGGATTCGCGGCAACCAGCGCAACGCCATGCGAAACGAAATGGCGCGGCGCAACGAGGCACTCGGCCGCAACAACGCGCCGGTGATGGCGGTCCGCCAAAACCAGCGGGTTCCGTTGCAGGCCCGCGAAGGGGCGCGCGTCAGCTTCGCGCAGAACCTCGGGTACGGCATCGGCGGCTGCCCTCCGGGTCTCGCCAGGAAGCCGGTCGCATGCATGCCTCCGGGCCAGGCCAAGCAGCTTCTCGGACGGCCGCTGAACGCCTTCCGCGATGAGATTGCGTTCCGCGACCTGCCGGTCCGGCTACAGAGCATCTATGCGCCGACGCCCGATTATTATTATCGCTACGGAGACGGCTACGTGTACCGGGTGAACCGGGCCGATGACGTGATCAGCTCGCTGCTGCCGCTGTTCGGTCTCGGTTACACTGTCGGCCAGCCGTTCCCGGCGGCCTATCCTTATTATGGGATGCCGGCGGCCTATCAGCCGTTCTACCCGTCGTCGCCTTACTCCGACTACCGGTACGCCGACGGCTATATGTACCAGGTCGATCCGTACACGGGGCTGATCGAGAACGTCGATCCGCTGCTCGGCTACGGCTACGGCTACGGCCAGATGATGCCGCTGCAATATTCGGCGTACAACGTACCGTACCAGTACCGGCCCTATTATTACGACACGAGCGACTATTATTACCGGTACGCGCCGGGGGCCATTTACCAGGTCGATCCGACCACCAGCCTGATTACGGCAGTGGCGGCGCTGCTCAGTCCGAACTCGCTTGCGATCGGGCAGCCGCTTCCAATCGGTTACAGCGCGTACAACGTGCCATACGCCTATCGGTCGGCCTATTACGATACGCCGAACGACTGGTATCGTTACTCGAACGGCTACATCTACCGGGTCGATCCGGCGACGCAGCTGGTGACGGCGCTGGTCGCCTCGGCACTCACCTAGATCTTCATGGATCGCAATCGGCCCCGCGAGCGTTGCGGGGCCGTATTGTTTTCTCGTCAGGAGAAGAACGCATGCTCAAGACGCTGCCACTTTGCGTTTGCGCCGCCGCCCTGGCGCTCGCCGCCTGCGGTAAATCGACCTCGAACACCACCGCTCCGCAACAGAGTTCGCAGGCCAAGGAAGCCGCCGGCGACAAGACCATCGCTGCTTCGGTCGACCAGAACGGCAAGTTCTTTCAGGCGGCCAAGGCCGTCGGCCTCGACGCGACCCTTGCCGGTCCCGGCCCTTACACCGTCCTCGTTCCCAGCGACGACGCGTTCGACAAGGCTGCCGGCGACGCGCTGAAGAGCCCGACCGATTCCAAGAATCGCGCCGAGATCACGCGGATCCTCACTTATCATATCCTTCCAGGCGTCATCCTCTCCGATGACATTTCGAAGGCGATCGAGAACGGCAAGGGCAAGGCCGTGCTTGCGACAATGGGTGGCGAGACCCTGACGGCGACCAAGGATGGCGGGAACATCGTGCTGAGCGGCGGAAACGGCACCAAGGCGACCGTCAGCCAGGCCGACATCAAGGCGTCGAACGGCGTCATCCACGATATCGATGCCGTGCTGACCCCGCCTGCGACCGCCGCGAACACCGGACAGCCGCAACAGCGCAAGTAAGCGCGATTTTCGCGCACCTAGACTCTGGAACGGCGGCGAACGCTCGTTATAAAAGAGCCGAACCTTAAGTTGTGACGGGGGCAGGGCGCGCGATGAAAGCGACGATTGAACGGGCGACACTCTTGAAGAGCCTCAGCCACGTCCAATCGGTCGTGGAGCGCCGCAATACGATCCCGATCCTGTCCAACGTGCTGATCGAGGCGCGCGACGACAACAGCATTCGCCTGATGGCCACCGACCTCGACCTGCAGGTCGACGAGAGCGTTCCCGCCAACGTGGACCAGGCCGGGGCCACGACGGTTCCCGCCCACACCCTGTTCGACATCGTCCGCAAGCTCCCGGAAGGGAGCCAGGTCGAGCTCAACGTCGCCGAGGGCAAGATGAACCTCAGCGCCGGGCGTGCGCGCTTCCACCTCGCCACGCTGCCGCGCGACGATTTCCCGGTCATCTCCGAAGGCGAGCTGCCGACGAAGTTCGAGCTCCCGGCGGCGACTCTGCGCCAGATCATCGACAAGACCCGCTTCGCGATTTCGAGCGAAGAGACCCGCTATTACCTTATGGGCATCTTCCTCCACGTCGCCGACGACCAGCTGAAGGCGGCGGCGACCGACGGCCACCGGCTCGCGCGCGTCGTTATCCCGAAGCCCGACGGCGCCGATGGAATGCCCGACGTGATCGTCCCGCGGAAATGCGTCGCCGAGGTTCGCAAGCTTCTCGAGGAAGTGGAAGGGACGGTCGAGGTTTCGCTGTCGCCGACCAAGATCCGCTTCGGGCTCGGCAGCGCGGTGCTGACGAGCAAGCTGATCGACGGCACGTTCCCCGACTACAATCGAGTCATCCCGACCGCGAACGACAAGCTGCTGAAACTCGATCCGAAGACCTTCTCGGCCGGTGTCGACCGTGTCTCGACCATCGCCAGCGAGAAGACGCGGGCTGTGAAGATGAGCGTCGACCGCGACAAGGTGACCTTGTCGGTGACGTCGCCCGAAAGCGGCACCGCGACGGAGGAACTTCCCGCTGATTACGGCTCCGACACGATCGAGATCGGCTTCAACGCCCGCTACCTGCTCGACATCCTCAGCGAGATCGAGGGGGACACGGTCGAAGTCCATCTCGCCGACGCCGCGGCGCCGACGCTCCTGCGCGAGAACGACAAGTCGAACGCGCTCTACGTTCTGATGCCAATGCGCGTGTAACGGGTCCGGCGAAGCTGCTACTTCGCCCAAATGCCGTTCGTCTCGCGCCTCAGCCTCACCGATTTCCGGTCCTATGCCGACGCGCTGATCGAGCCCGGCGCCGGCTTCGTGCTGCTTTACGGCGAGAACGGAGCGGGCAAGACCAACCTGCTCGAGGCCGTATCGCTCCTGTCGCCGGGACGCGGAATTCGCGGAGCTCCGCTTTCCGAAATGGCGCGGAAGGGCGGTGGTGGCGAATTTGCGGTGGCGGCCCGGGCGGGCGAAATCGATGTCGGAACCGGCACGGTCCTCTCCGCGCCCGAACGGCGCCAGGTTCGAATCAATGGCGCGCCGGCCTCAGCCAACTCGCTCGGCGAATGGCTTTCCGTCCTCTGGCTCACGCCCGCGATGGACCGCCTCTTCACAGGTCCCGCAGGCGACCGCCGCCGCTTCCTCGATCGTCTGGTTCTCGCGCTGGAGCCAAGCCACGCCCGCCATGCCTCGCGCTACGAAGCGGCGATGCGGTCGCGCAACAAGCTGCTCGCGAACCCGGAAACCGCCGATCCCGCCTGGCTCGACGCGCTGGAAACGCAGATGGCGGAGCATGGCGCGGAGATCGCCGAGGCGCGGGCTCGCACAGTCGCGGCGCTCGACGAGCGCACCTCTGCCGCTCCCGATGACCGGTTCGCCCGCGCGGAACTGCTGCTCGAAGGATGGAATGGCGGCGATCTGGCTTGGGAACTGAGGTCAAGCCGGTCCCGCGATTCAGCCGCGGGGCGAACCCTCGTCGGTCCCC
>Ga0070663_100000837_pt1 | contig 16655 bp, 17 predicted proteins | sample KBSC63metaG_FD_65646 | JGI IMG/M metagenome (GOLD analysis project Ga0070663, IMG submission 65646) | Corn rhizosphere microbial communities from Kellogg Biological Station, Michigan, USA - KBS C6-3 metaG | ecosystem: Host-associated > Plants > Roots > Rhizosphere > Soil ...
GCCGAAAGCCCGCCCACCGGCGGCGCGATCGACATGTCGTTGTCGTTGAGGATCACGATCAGGCGGTTGCCGGCGGCTTCCGCATTGTTCATCGCCTCATAGGCCATGCCCGCGGACATCGCGCCGTCGCCGATGATCGCGATCGCCTTGCCGGGCTTGCCCGAAAGCTTGTTGGCGGTGGCGAAGCCCAGGGCGGCGGAGATCGATGTGGACGAATGCGCCGCACCGAACGGGTCATATTCGCTTTCGCTGCGGCGGGTGAAACCCGACAGGCCCCCGCCCTGGCGCAGCGTGCGGATGCCGTCGCGCCGTCCGGTCAGTATCTTGTGCGGATAAGCCTGGTGGCCGACATCCCAGATCAGAACGTCGTTCGGCGTGTCGAACACATAGTGGACCGCGGTGGTCAGCTCGACCACGCCCAGCCCCGCCCCAAGGTGGCCACCGGTCGAAGAGACGGCGGAAATGGTCTCGGCGCGCAATTCGTCCGCCACCTGCCGAAGTTGCTCCGGCCGCAGGCGGCGGAGGTCGGCAGGCGCGTGAATCGTATCGAGCAGGGGAGTCGCAGGACGATCAGACATCAGCCCGGTTTAAGCCTTTGTCGCGCGAAGGCAAAGCCACCGCGCTTCGATTCCCGGTCAAATCCCGGTCAATTTCCGATGCAGTTGCGGCAGCGGCCGGTAACTTCGATCACCGGACGCACCGCCGTAAAGCCCGCCGCATCCGCTGCCCTGCGCACCCGATCGGTAAGCGCGTCGTCGTCGATATGCGTGGTCTGGCCGCACGCATCGCATACGAGGAAGATGCAATCGTGCCGGCAGGCAGGATGCGCGTTGACGATATAGGCATTGGCGGTCTCGACCCGCTGCGCCAGGTTCTTCGCCACGAACAAATCTAGGATGCGGTAGACGCTGTTCGCGGCCACGCGGCGATCCTCCGATTTCGAGATCGAATCGGCGATGTCATAGGCGGATGCGGGCCGATCGAACCCGGCGAGCGCGGAAAACACGGTCGCGCGCATTGGCGTCCATTGCTCACCCGCGCCCTCCAGCGTCGCCTGAGCCTCGGCTTCCAGTTCCGCGCCATCGGCGAGCTTATGTTCGTGGACGTGCACCATGAACCCGAAAATAGGCTTGTGGAACGCAGGCGGCAAGGCGCGCACAAGCGAAGCAAGGCGCGCCCTCAAAATGGAGCCGGAGCTTGTACCTGTTCGACCGTCTTTTCCGTACGCTTGTCCGCAGCGGTACGCTCACCGTGATTACCGCCGATGGTCGCAGGCATCTCTATGGCGCCCCCTCGGCCGAGGTCCAGCCGGTGACGATTCGCTTTGCCGACCATGCGACGCCGCGCCGGATCGCGCGCAACCCGGCAATGGGCGCGGGCGAAGCCTATATGGAGGGCCGCCTGATCGTCGAGGACGGCGATATCCGCCAATTCCTCGACCTGATCGGGTACAATGTGCGCTGGGACGCGGACAATCCGGTGCGCACCCGACTGTGGCGTCCACAGCGTATCGCGGCACTGCTCGACACCTGGAACTGGGAGCGGCGATCGAAGCGCAACGTCGCGCATCATTACGATCTATCCGCGGGCCTCTACGGTCTCTTCCTCGATGCCGACCGCCAATATAGCTGCGCGTATTTCGACGATCCGGCAAAGTCGCTCGACGGGGCGCAAGCGGACAAGAAAGCGCATATCGCCGCCAAGCTCGCGCTCAAACCCGGCCAGCGGGTCCTCGACATCGGCTGCGGCTGGGGCGGGATGGCGCTCTATCTGAATTGGGTCGCCGATGTGGACGTGCTCGGCGTCACGCTGTCCGAAGAGCAATTGAAGATCGCGCGGGCACGCGCCGAGGCGGCGGGCGTAAGCGGGCGCGTGCGGTTCGAGCTGATCGATTATCGGCAGGTGACAGGCAGATTCGATCGGATCGTGTCGGTCGGCATGTTCGAACATGTCGGGCCACCTTATTACCGCACCTTCTTCGACAAATGCCGCGATTTGCTCGCGCCCGACGGAGTGATGCTGCTCCATACGATCGGCCGCGCCGACGGGCCGGGCGCGACCGACCCCTGGCTCACCAGATATATCTTCCCGGGCGGCTATGTCCCCGCGCTCAGCCAGATCATGCCCGCGATCGAGCGGTCCTATCTGTGGGTGACCGATATCGAGGCGTTACGGCTGCATTACGCCTATACCACCGCCGCCTGGTACGAACGCGTGACCGCGCATGAGGCCGAGATCACCGGCCTCTACGACGCGCGCTTCTTCCGCATGTGGCAATTCTACCTGGCGGGCGCGGTCGCGGCCTTCCGCCATGATGGTCATCTCGTCTTCCAGATCCAGCTCACCCGCAAGCGTGACGCGGTACCGATCGTGCGGACGTATATGGAACGGGAGGAACGGAGATTGCGCGGAGGAGGTTGAGCGTGCCCGGATTGCGCCCGCGCGCGGCAACCGCCATAGCCCTTCCGTGGCCCGCTCGTTTCGTCCCCAACCTCGCCCGCGACTGCTCGGCTGCTGGCTGCTCCTCGTCGCGATCCTGGTGTTCGGGATCGTGGTGGTCGGCGGCATCACGCGGCTGACCGAATCCGGGCTTTCGATCACCCAATGGGATCCGATCCTGGGCGCGATCCCGCCGTTGAACGCCGGGCAATGGCAGCGCGCCTTCGACGGTTACAAAGCGATACCGCAATATCACGCCTTCAACAGCGGCATGACGCTCGAAGGCTTCAAGCACATCTTCTTCTGGGAATATCTGCATCGTCTGCTCGCGCGCGCGATCGGCACGGTGCTGGGAATCGTGCTGCTCGTCTTCTGGTGGAAGAAGTGGATCCCCAGGGGGTTTGGCTGGCGCACCTTCCTCATCCTTTGCCTGGGCGCACTTCAGGGGTTGATCGGCTGGTGGATGGTAGCCTCGGGTCTTGAGGTGCGGACCGAGGTCAGCCATTTCCGCCTCGCGATCCATCTGCTCGCCGCGATGCTGATCTATTCGGTGCTGATCTGGACCGCGCTCGACCTGTTCGCGCTCGACAAGGGCATACGCCGGGTCCGACTCAGATTCTGGCCCTTCGTCGCGATCCTGATGTTGGCGGTGCAGCTGATGCTGGGTGCCTTCACCGCGGGATTACGCGCGGGCTATGCTTTCGCCTCCTGGCCGAAGATGGGCGAGCAGTGGTTCCCCGAGGAAGCCTGGACCAAGGGCAAGCCGGCCAGCTTCAATCTCGCATCCAACCCGATCGTGGTGCAGTTCGAGCATCGCTGGTGGGCGTGGGCGGTCGCGGTCGCGGTCTTTCTGCTGGCTATGGCCGCCTGGCGGGCGCGGCGGCCGGTGCGCAGTGTGGTTTTGATGCTGTTGGTGGCGATGCAGATCAGCCTGGGCGTGGAAACGCTGTTGTCGGGAGTGCAATTGCCGATCGCGGTCGCGCATCAGGCGACCGCTGCCTTGCTGCTGGCGGCGATGGTGTGGGCGGCGCATGGCGTGGGGATGCCTTCGAGAGGACGGCGGTAAGCTCTTTCACGTCATGCCAGCGCAGGCTGGCATCTCGGGAGGACGCGCGGGCCCTTGTCTCCTGAGACCCCAGCTTTCGCTGGGGTGACGACGGGCGAAAAGGGAAAGGTATCATAATACCTCACGCCATTTCGGCGGTTTTGCTTGACTTTTTGGGGTCGAATCGACATTTGGCCCGCATCGACGCCGCTCGTTTTCGGGCGGCGCGTTTGTTTTCGGGCCCGCCGCACTGGCTGCCCACCAACCAAGGGTCAAGTCCATGAGGGCGCTCTCGAAGCAGACCAAGCCGGCTACGCCGTCTACGGTCGTCAAGAAATGGCATCTGATCGATGCCGATGGTCTGGTCGTCGGCCGCGTTGCCACGCTCATCGCCAATATCCTGCGCGGCAAGCACAAGCCGAGCTTCACCCCGCACATCGATTGCGGTGACAATGTCATCGTCATCAACGCGGACAAGGTGCGCTTCACCGGCAAGAAGCTCGACCAGAAGGTCTATTACAAGCACACCGGTTATGCCGGCGGCATCAAGGGCGTGACGGCGGGCAAGGTGCTCGACGGCAAGTTCCCGGAGCGCGTGCTTGAAAAGGCCGTCGAGCGCATGATCCCGCGTGGCCCGCTCGGCCGTCAGCAGATGCGCAACCTGCGCGTTTTCAAGGGCGCTGAGCATGACCATACCGCGCAGAACCCCGAGGTGATCGACGTCGCCTCGCTGAACCGCAAGAACAAGGTGGGCGCATAATGTCCGACACCCGTCAGTCTCTCGCCGATCTGGCGACTCTCACCGGTCAGGAGGCTCCTGCCGCCCCCGCGCCGGTTGCCGCGGCCACCACCGACGCGGCTTCGGCCGCTGACGCGGCGCCCGTTTCGAATTCGGGCCCCGCGCCCGCGCCCGTGCCGCTGCGCGAGCAGCAGATCGACAAGCAGGGCCGCGCTTATGCAACCGGTCGTCGTAAGGACGCGGTCGCCCGCGTGTGGATCAAGCCCGGCTCGGGCAAGATCACGGTCAACGGCCGCGACCAGGAAGTCTATTTCGCGCGCCCGACGCTGCGTCTCGTCATCAACCAGCCGTTCGGAGTCGCCGAGCGTGATGGCCAGTATGACGTGATCGCGACCGTCTCCGGCGGCGGCCTTTCGGGCCAGGCCGGCGCGGTCAAGCACGGCATCGCCCAGGCGTTGACGCGCTACGAGCCGGTGCTGCGCGCCCCGGTCAAGGCGGCCGGCTTCCTGACCCGCGACAGCCGCGCGGTCGAGCGTAAGAAGTACGGCAAGGCGAAGGCCCGCCGCAGCTTCCAGTTCTCGAAGCGCTAACTTCGGATCTACCGAACAAGAAAGGGCGGTCCCGGAATGCCGGGGCCGCCCTTTTTGTGTGAGCCGTACCTCCGGCGCGGCCAGCTTTTGCCTTATGGCGGTCCGATGAGCCGATTATTTGAGTTCTTCCGTCGCTGGTTGACCTGGCCGCTCGCTGCCCTGGGCCTATTCGCGTGGTTGGCCCTGCTCTATTTCATGGTCGGCGATCTTCTCTAGGAGTCCGGCTGACTGAGTCAGCGGCGGCAGCGTCCGAAGCCTCCGAATTCTTGATCTGCGTCAGCCGCCCACGCCCCACGCGCTTGGCGGCTGCCACACCAGCGTCATGATCCATGCAGAACCGGTGATCTTTCTGACTTGGGTTGAGAGCATCGCCCAAAAGAAAAGGCGGCCCGGTTTCCCGGGCCGCCCAGTTGCATCGAGAGGATGCGTTACGCTTAGAAGCGCAGCTGGCCGAACAGGCCGAACTCGTCATAAGTGCCGCGGCCGCCGCTGAGCGTGCCGGCCGGATTGGCGCCACCGATCGTGCCGTTCGCGGTGCCGAGCGTGCCGTTCTGGATGCGCTCATGCTTGTAGACGAGCGCAAGGTCGACGATCTTCACGGGCTCCCACTGGATGCCCATGTTGTAATAATCGTCCTTGAGATTGTCGTTGCTGATCTTGTTCGGCTTGATCCAGTCATAACGACCGAAAACCGACCAGGTCTTGTTGAAGTTTAAATTGCCGAACACCGACACGCCGTCGGCCTTGTCTTCGGCCACGGTGGTGACGTTCTTATAGTCCTTGGCGTGGAAATATTCGAGGCCGATGTTGAACATCTTGTTCTTGTAGCCGACCATCGCATCTTCGCGGCTGGCGGTGTTCGGCGTCACGGCGCCTTCGGTGTCGTTGCCGAGCTTACCCGTATAGCCGCCGACCGCAGCGTAGAAGCCCTTATAGTTCAACGAGACGCGGCCTTCGACGTCGACCGACTTCGAGACCTTGACGTTGCGGTAGCCACCGCCATCGACGACCGAGACCTGGTAGCTCACCAGGCCGCCGGCGAGATCGCCGAGGACGTGGATGCCCCAGTCGGCCGAGGTGGCGAAGCTGGTGCGGTCCGCGATCGTGTTCTCAAGATGGCGATAGCCATATTGGTTCTCGGAATAAGGGACCCACGGCAAGTCGGCCGCACCGAGGCGGACGATGAAGGCGGGATCCAGCTTCGCCTGCAGATAGGCCTTCTTGATGTAGAAGCCCTTGCCGACCAGACCGGTGGCATTAGCCGGCGAGGTGGCGCTGTTCGGGTTGACGTTCTGCGTGTTGGTCGAGCCGACGACGTTGGCCACGTCCATCGTCACGTTGGCCGCGAAGATCGGGCTGAACGTGTGGTCGACGCCCAGATAGAAGCGCTTGATGTTGAAGCCGGTGCCGTTGTTCGACGTGACGCCAACCGGCTTCAGGCCGTTGACCTTGGTGTCGACGTTCGAGAAGTTGAAATACATGCGGCCCGAAATAGTGGTCGAATCCCACCATTTGCCTTTCGAGAAGCTCGCAAGCTCGGTCTTGACGGCAGCCGGGACCGACTTGGCGGCGGCCTTGCTGGCATCTGATGCGGCGGTCTGCGCGGCACTGGCTGCGGTCTGCGCCTGCGCGGCCTGGCTGGCGGCGGAGGACGCAGCGACCTGCGCATTGTTGATGTTGGCGACGGACTCGCGCTGAGCGGCCTCGTTCACGTTGAGGCGCGCGCTCAGATCGGCGACCTGCTCCTGCAACGCCTTAACCTGCTCCATCAGCGCGCTGTTGGCGTTGTGGGCGGTGGCATGCGCCTTCTTGTGATGAACCGGAGCCTTGGCGAAAGTCGGCGTGGCGCAAAGCGCGAGCGCGCCGAGCCCCGCCCCGGCGAGCAGCGTGCGACGGATTGTCATGTAAAATCCCCTTAGACCGGCCCCTTTGGCCGACCGGGAATCGGGTAGGACACTTTTGTGACAGTACGATGTAACGGAGCCGGTATGGAGGCGGCCGGCACGCTATCCGCTGCGGTACATCGTGACTGCCACTGGCCGGCAGGAAAGACTCAGCTCAGGTCCAGAGGTCCTCGATCACTCCCGGATTAGGATAGGCCACCAGCATGTCGACACCGTCGTCGAGCGTGAGCTGAGTTTCGCCGGTGGCCAGCCATACGCCCCCCGCAGCGAATGCTCCGCCGTCGATATTGCCCTGGCCCGAAAGCGGGATCAGCCACAGCGGACGGCCATCGCTTTTGAGTGTGCCGCTGCCCGATCTGCGCCAGCGCTCGAGCACGAATTTGGGGCCGTCCGCCAAAATTTCGCGGCCGGGCGAAATGTCGTGGGGTTTGTAGGCAGCGACATAGGGCACCGGGTCGGCGGCCTCGACACCCTTGTCGAGATGCAGCTCACGATCGCTGCCATAATCGTAGAGTCGGTAGGTCAGATCCACATTCTGCTGGATCTCCACCAGCGTCAGGCCCGGGCCGATCGCGTGGATCGTGCCCGCCGTCGTATAATAGCTGTCGTCCTTCTTGACCGCTTTCCAGTCGAGCAGGCTTTCGATCGATCCGTCGAGCGATGCGGCGCGCAACTCGTCCTTGCTCATTGCCTGCAGCGTCCCCAGCGCGATCGAGGCGTGGGGATCGGCCTGAAGGATGACCCATGCCTCATCCTTGCCGCGCGGATAGCCCTGGCGTTGCGCGGTCGCGTCGTCGGGATGGACCTGAACCGAGAGCCGATCGCTGGTGAACAGATATTTGATCAGCAGCTCGGGACCGTCCTTGCTGCCGTCCTGCGCGCCCGGAACCTCGAACCAGATCTCGCCGACCGGAGCACCGCCTTCGGGGACGGATTCGAAAGCGGGCCACAGGTCGCGCCGGCCCCACGGCTTCTCGACACGCTTGGTGGTCAGGCGAACGGCGGACATTATCTCACTCCCCGGCAGGATCGGCGGCGAAACGAAGGCCGCGCTATGCCGTCGAACGTCGGGAAAGGCGATGGCGTTCCGGCGAGAAGGACCAGATTCGCCGCGCCGGTCGCGTCATTCCTGGCCCGCCGCCGCAACCCAGGCGGCGAGGCACGCGGATTTCTGCTCCTTGCGCCACGGCTTTCCTGCCTGCGCGCCGAGCGCTTTCAGGCGTGCTTCGATGTCCGCTTCCGAGCGATCAAGCAAGGCCGCCGCCTTGTCCCTTAGCGACTTCTCGTCCAGCTCGATCGCTTCGATCCCGCAGCGATCGAACGCGAAACGTAATGCGTCCCGGACCCCCAGGCCCTCCGCCACCGGCACATGGTCTGCAAAGGCGAGGCTGTAAGCAAGCAGGTCGGTGATCCAGGCGGCACGATTGACGAGCAAGCCAGCGACGATTCGTTGCCGGGGTATATGTGCCAGTCCGTCGAGAAGGCGTCGTAGATTGGCCGCGGCCAGCGCGTTCTGGCGGCGGCGTCCTTCCACCACCGCCGCCGTCATATCGGCGTTCGTGCCCTGCGCGTTCGAGGCCATTTCGGCCGCGACGCGGTAGGGCTCCGATGACAACCGATCGCCCTCTTCGTGCGTATTCAGGAACATGGAGAGCAGGACGCGCGGCTCGCCTTGCTCGATCGCCACCCCCACCACGACCGCGCCGCCCTTGCAGGCCCGCAGGCCAAGGCCGGTACTGGGAATCATACCGAGCCCGCGGCGATGCGCATCAGTTCGGCAGCGGTTCTTCGATCTTGTCGACCCACTCCGGATAAAAGCAGGGCTGGCGGCTCGACCAGCCCGGCGCGGTCGCGGCGGCTTCACTGATCGACTGGAGCAGCACGCGCCGCTTTTCCGGATGCAGATGCGGCAGGGCTGCAGCCGCGCAGAAGGCGCCTGGCAGCCAGGGTCGCACACCGCCGCCGACCAACCGCTCGTAAAGGAAGCGGTAGGATGCGAAGCTTTCGAGCCGGCCCTGACCGAGGTCGAATGCGGTGACCGTCACCAGCGGCGAGAAAAAGGGCTCCATCTGATCGAGCCCGCTATCGTCGGGAAGTGCGTCGCGGATATGATCCAGCCGGCTGTAGATGCGCGCCTGCGCCTTGATGCTCGCGGCCTCGACCACGTCGCGTGGCCAGCGTCGCATCGCATCCTGCCGGGCGAGCCCGATATCCAGCGAACGCCGGATGTACCGCTGCGTGCCTGCGGGGAAGCCCGCAAATTCCTTCATTTCGGCCAGGGCCATCGCCCCATCGGCCGGTCGCATCTGAACGCCCATACTGCCCTCCCACCCAGAGAGAAGACATAGGGTTAGCACGGCGATAGTTTCCGGGCCCTTAACCCTGCGTTTTCGCTCTATTTCAGGAGAGAATCACGGATACCCCGCCCGCGCAACGCGCATTTTCCTAGGAATAGACGAAATGCGACGAGCCGAAGGCCAGATATTGTGGATGGCGGGTTTTCGGCCAGTCGCTATTGGCTGACCGGCGCCAATTCTAGCGGGCGCGCTTCGCCTCTTCCTCGGCGTCATAACCTGACGACGGCGCCGGATCCTTGCCCTTTCCCGGCTGCGTATTGGATGGCGCATCGGAGGTGGGAAAACTTTCGTCGAGCGCGACGTCCAGCTTGGCATCCTCGTCCGAGGGATTGCGCTTCAGCCGCTTGACGTCCTCCGCGTCGATGGCCGTACGAACTTCGGGGGCCTCCGGGGCCTTCGCCGTATCGATGGCTTGGTCGGTCATGGACGGTTCTCCTCACGCTGCAAACGCCCACGCTGGCCCTCGCGTTCCTGCTTGCCGGGTCCGCGCGGCTCGAACATGGTGCGCGCAACTTTATATCTTGAGAGGGGGCCTGTTTCCGATGCACATCAGCCTGATCGCCGCTCTTCTGCTGACCGCCACCACACCCGTCTTTGCCGCCGACGAAAAGCCGGCCACGCCCGAATTCGCGCCGCTGCCTGCCGACAAGACGATCCACCAGAGCGCGGTGATCGCGGGCAAGCCGGTCGGGTATGACGTGACCGTGGGGACGATCCCGATCAGCGATGCCAAAGGCAAGAAGATCGGCGAGGTGGTGTTCACCGCTTATACCGTGGCGAACAAGGCGGGTGCCCGGCCGGTGACCTTCGCCTTCAATGGCGGGCCGGGCGCGGCCTCGGCCTTCCTCAATTTCGGCGCGATCGGGCCGAAGCGCGTTCAGTTCGGCGGGCAGGGCGATGCGCCTTCGGACAGCGCGGTCGCGCGCGATAACCCCCATAGCTGGCTGGATTTTACCGATCTGGTCTTCATCGATCCGATCGGGACGGGTTTCAGCCGCAGCCTGGAGGATGAGGCCGGCACCAAGCGCGATTTTTTTACCGCGCAGGCGGACATCGAATATCTCAGCCGCGTCATCTTCGACTGGCTCAACAAGAATGGGCGGATGACTGCGCCGCATTATCTGGTCGGCGAAAGCTATGGCGGCTATCGCGTACCACGCGTCGCTTATTTCCTGCAGAGCCGGCTGGGCGTCGGCCTCAACGGCATCACGATGGTGTCGCCCTATCTGAACCCGGGCGCAGTCGACGGCGGGCAGAATGCCTTGTCGCCTTTGCCCTACATGATCTCGCTGCCGTCGATGGCGGCCGCGAACCTGGAACGTCAGGGCAAATTGACCGGCCCGGTGGCTTTGGCCGAGGTCGAGAATTACGACCGCACCGAATATGCGGCCGATCTGTTCCGCGGCCGATCGGATCCCCAGGCGATCGAACGCATGACCGCCAAGGTTTCGGCTTATATCGGGCTCGATCCCGTGATCGTCCGGCGGAGCGAAGGGCGGGTCGATATCGGCACTTATTTGCGCGAAGTGCATCGCGCGGAGGGCAAGATCGGGTCGGTCTATGATTCGAACGTGACCGCTTACGATCCCTTTCCCGGCGCGCCGCAGCAGCAATCGAACGATCCGATCCTCGATGCGATCATCGCGCCCGCGACCGGCGCCGCGGTCGATCTGATGACCAATCAGGTCGGGTGGAAGGTCAATGCGCGCTACAATCTGTTGTCCTACGAAGTGAACGGCGCCTGGGCCCGCGACAATAGCGATTCGCCGGTCAGCGACCTGCGCAAGGCGATCGCCAACGACCCCAAGATGCAGGTGATGATCGCGCATGGCATGGACGATCTGTCCTGCCCCTATTTCGCAAGCCGGCTGATCGTCGATCAGATGCCGGGCTTCGGCGTGCCGCAGCGCGTCAGGCTGAGCCTCTACGCGGGCGGGCACATGTTCTACAGCCGCCCCGACAGCGCCGCGCAGTTTCGCCGCGACGCGCTGGCAATGTACGTGCGGTAATCTCCGTCTCCCGAGACCCCAGCTTTCGCTGGGGTGACGCGATTTTTTCTATGGCGCACCAGGGTTGACCCCCCGCGCATGAGGGACCATTTGCCCAATCGGAACGAATCAGTCCGATTTGAGCAGATGCGTCTTTCGAACCTTGCCGATTATGCCGTCGTAATGCTGGCCGCCGCCGCGCGTAGCGATGGCGCGCGTCTGAGCGCGACCTGTCTGGCGGAAGAAACCGGCGTGCCGCTGCCGACCGCGCAAAAACTGGTCGGACGGCTGGCTGCGGCGGGGCTGATCGTCTCCTCGCGCGGCACCGGCGGCGGGTTCAAGCTCGCACGCTGCGCGGCGGAGATCAGCCTGGCCGACATCGTCGAGGCGGTCGAAGGGCCGATCGCGATGACGTCCTGCGTCGAGGCGGGCCGGCACGATTGCGGCGTGGAGCATAGCTGCCGCGTCAAGCCGCATTGGAACGCGGTCAACAGTGCCATGCGCGGTGCGCTGGCGGGCGTAACCCTGGAGAGCCTTGCGGCCGAGGCGGTGCACTGATGGCGAGCAAGAATGCAGAGGCGCATGCCGCCGTCGACAAGGCCTATGAATGGGGCTTTTCGAGCGACATCGAGCAGGAGTTCGCGCCCAAGGGGCTGAACGAGGATATCGTTCGCTTCATCTCGACCAAGAAAGGCGAGCCTGAATGGATGCTCGACTATCGGCTCAAGGCCTATCGCCACTGGCTGACGATGGAGAGCCCGGACTGGGCCAAGCTCAAGATCCCACCGATCGATTATCAGGACGCTTATTATTACGCCGCGCCCAAGGAGAAGCCCAAGCTCGGCAGCCTTGACGAGGTCGATCCCGAAATCCTGCGCGTTTACGAGAAGCTCGGCATCCCGATCGAGGAGCAGAAGGTGCTCGCGGGCGTCGAGGGCAGCCGCAAGGTCGCGGTCGACGCGGTGTTCGACAGCGTCTCGGTCGCGACCACCTTCCGCGCCGAGCTTGAGCGCGCGGGCGTGATCTTCCGCTCGATCAGCGAGGCGCTGAAGGAATTCCCCGATTTGGTCCGCAAATGGCTCGGCAAGGTCGTACCGATCCAGGACAATTACTTCGCGGCGCTCAATGCGGCGGTCTTCTCCGACGGCACCTTCGTCTATGTGCCGGAGGGCGTGCGCTGCCCGATGGAATTGAGCACCTATTTCCGCATCAACGCCGCCAATACCGGCCAGTTCGAGCGGACGTTGATCGTCGCCGACAAGGGCGCCTACGTTTCCTACCTGGAGGGCTGCACCGCGCCGATGCGCGACGAGAACCAGCTTCATGCTGCCGTGGTCGAACTGGTCGCGCTGGACGATGCCGAGATCAAATATTCGACCGTGCAGAACTGGTATCCGGGCGATGCCCAGGGCCGCGGCGGCATCTATAATTTCGTGACTAAGCGCGCGCTCTGCCAGGGCAGGAACAGCAAGGTCAGCTGGACCCAGGTCGAGACCGGTTCCGCCATCACCTGGAAATATCCGAGCTGCGTGCTGGCGGGCGAGAATAGCGTCGGCGAATTCTATTCGGTTGCGGTCACCAACAATTACCAGCAGGCCGATACCGGCACCAAGATGATCCATCTTGGCAAGGGCAGCCGCTCGACCATCGTGTCGAAGGGCATTTCGGCGGGCAAGTCGGACAACACCTATCGCGGCCTGGTTCGCGTCGGGCCGACAGCGGAAAATGTCCGCAACTTCACCCAGTGCGACAGCCTGCTGCTGGGCTCCGAATGCGGCGCGCACACCGTGCCCTACATCGAAGTGCGCAATCCCACCGCGCAGATCGAGCATGAGGCGACCACCAGCAAGATCAGCGACGACCAGCTTTTCTACGCGATGCAGCGCGGGCTGGATCAGGAGGCGGCGGTTGCACTGATCGTCAACGGCTTCGCCAAGGAAGTGCTGCAGCAGCTCCCGATGGAGTTTGCGGTCGAGGCGCAGAAATTGCTGGGGATTAGTCTTGAGGGGAGCGTGGGGTGAGGAAGCTTATTGGGATGACGGGATTGGTCGTCGGCGCCGCGTTCGGTTTGATCGGGAAGGGAGCGGCGCAGAGCGTATCGCATCCGGCGGAGCAGGCGCTACGTGCTTGTGTAATCGATAAGGTATCGTCTCAGCTTGCAGATTTGTCGGTTGCTCGCGTCAAAACTGATGACGAGATTGCATCCGCTGCAATCAGTCAATGTCACGACTTAATCGATCCTGCATATGACGAAGGCGCTCCGCAGACGAATGCCATGTCGCGAGAGGAAGGGCGGGCGATAGCCGTTGCAGTTCTAAAGCAAGAGGCAAAAACGCTTTCCCAACTATCGCGGCCTCACCCCGCGCGACCGAATAAAAAGTAGAAGTGCTTGGCCATGCTTCAAATTGAAAACCTCCACGCCGAAGTCGACGGCAAGCCGATCCTCAAGGGGCTCAGCCTCGCGCTCAATGCGGGCGAGGTGCATGCGATCATGGGGCCGAACGGCGCGGGCAAATCGACGCTCGGTTATGTCCTGTCGGGGCGGCCCGATTACGAAGTGACCGAGGGTTCGGTGACGTTCCAACCCAACCCCGTTCGTGCTGAGCTTGTCGAAGCACCGTCCTTTTCTTCTTCGTCGGGTCAGGAGAAGGACAGCCCTTCGACAAGCTCAGGGCGAACGGAAGGCGGGTTTGATCTGCTCGAAATGGCGCCGCACGAGCGCGCGGCCGCCGGCTTGTTCCTGGGCTTCCAATATCCGGTCGAGATTCCGGGCGTGTCCAACCTTCAATTCCTGCGCGAGGCGCTGAATGCGCAGCGGCGCGCGCGGGGGCAGGAGCCTTTGTCGGGCGGCGATTTCATCAAGCTGGCGCGCGCGCAGGCGAATGCGCTGGGCCTCGATCCGGAGATGCTCAAGCGTCCGGTCAATGTCGGTTTCTCGGGCGGCGAGAAGAAGCGTGCCGAGATGGTGCAGATGGGGATCATCGACCCCAAGCTCGCGATCCTCGACGAGACCGACAGCGGCCTCGACATCGACGCGCTGCGCAGCGTCGGCGCGGGCATCAACACGATCATGCGCAAGCCCGATAAGGCGGTGCTGCTGATCACGCATTATCAGCGGCTGCTCGATTATGTGAAGCCGGACTTCGTCCACGTACTGGCGGGCGGGCGCATCGTCCGCTCGGGCGGGCCGGAACTGGCGCATCAGCTCGAGGCCGAAGGCTATGCGGAGATTGCGGCGTGAAGATCCTCCCCGGAACGGGGAGGGGGACCGCGCCGCGCAGCGGCGTGGTGGAGGGGCCGTGCCACAAGCGCGCGGCCCAGCCGCTATCCCCCTCCACCGCCTGCGGCGGCCCCCCTCCCCGTGCCGGGGAGGATCTATGACTGCCGTCCCCACGCGCCGCGACGAAGCCTGGCGTTATAGCGACTTGGACGCGCTTGGCCGCGTGTGGCCCGTGCCCGTGCCCGACAAGATCATCGTCGCGGCGGGCGAGAGCCGGCAGGTCAGCCTGGTTCAGGACGCGCCGGCCGATCAAGTGATCGTGCGCGATTATGTGATCGAGGTCGGCGTCGGCGCGTCGTTCGCGATGCAGCTGGTCAACGCCGGCGGCAAGCTCGGCCGCGTCGCGCTCGACGTGACCTTGTATGAGGGCGCGTCGTTCGATCTCGACGCAGCCTTGATCGGTGGCGAAGGCCAGACGGTCGAGCTGGTCACGACCGTGCGCCATTTCGAGGCCAACGCGACCAGCCGGCAGGTTGTGCGCGGTATTGCCGGTGCGAAATCCACGCTCTCTTATCTCGGCAAGGTCGCGGTTTCGCGAGACGCGCAGAAGACCGACGCGGTTCAGTCGGTGAAGTCGATGCTGCTTGACCGCAGCGCGACGGTAAACGCCAAGCCCGAACTCGAGATCTACGCCGACGACGTGAAATGCGCGCATGGCGCCACGGTCGGCGAGCTCGACGCGCAGGCGCTCTTCTATCTCGCCAGCCGCGGGCTGCCGCCGGCCGAGACCAAGAGCCTGCTGCTGCGTGCGTTCGTGAGCGGGCTGTTCGACGGATCGGACGACGAGGCGAAATTCACGGCCGCGATCGATGCGGCCTTGGGGAAGTTGCTGTGAGCGCCTCTTCCACCCCGTTCGTCCTGAGCGAAGTCGAAGGACGTGTTTCGACTTCGCTCAACACGAACGGGAATCCTCTCGATGTGTTGAGTGACTTCCCCGCCATCCCCTCCGGCTGGGCCTATCTCGACACCGCCGCGACCGCGCAGAAGCCCAAACCTGTGCTCGACGCGATCGCGCGGGCTTATGGCGAGACCTATGCGACTGTGCATCGCGGCGTCTATCAGCGCTCGGCCGACATGACGCTGGCGTATGAAGCCGCACGCCGTCGCGTCGCGAAGTTCATCGGCGCGGGGTCGGAAAACGAGATCGTGTTCGTGCGCGGCGCGACCGAGGCGATCAACCTGGTCGCTGCGAGCTGGGGTGGGACATTCCTGAAAGCGGGCGACCGCGTCCTGCTCAGCCAGCTCGAGCATCATTCGAACATCGTACCCTGGCAGCTGCTGCGCGACCGTATTGGCATTGAGATCGATGTCGCGCCGCTCACCCATGACGGCCGGATCGATCTCGACGCGGCCGAGGCGATGCTGACCGAGCGGCACAAACTGGTCGCGCTCGCGCACGTCTCGAACGTGCTCGGCTCGGTGCTCGACGTACCTCGCGCCGCCGATCTCGCGCACAAGGTCGACGCGAAATTGCTGGTCGACGGCTGCCAGGCGGTGCCGCGGCTTCCGGTCGATGTCGCGAGCCTCGACTGCGACTTCTATGTTTTCTCGGGCCACAAGCTCTATGGGCCGACCGGGATCGGCTGCCTGTGGGCGCGGCCTGAAACGCTCGACGCGATGCCGCCATATCAGGGCGGCGGGTCGATGATCGACAAGGTGACGTTCGCGCGCACCACTTATGCCCCGCCGCCGACGCGGTTCGAGGCGGGGACGCCGCATATTGTCGGCGCGCTCGGGCTCCATGCCGCGATCGACTATGTCGAGCGCATCGGTCTGGAGGCGATTCACGCGCATGAAACCGCGCTGGTGCGGCAGACGCGCGACGCGTTGCGCAATCTCAACAGCGTCATTTTGTTCGGGCCGGAGGATTCGGCCGGAATCGTGAGTTTCGCGGTCGAGGGGGTTCATCCCCACGATGTCGGCACCATATTGGACGAGGCGCAGGTCGCGATCCGCGCCGGCCACCATTGCGCGCAGCCGTTGATGGAGGCGCTGGGCGTGCCGGCCACCGCGCGGGCGAGCTTTGGTGTCTATAATGGTCCGGCCGACGTGGACGCGTTGGTCAAGGGGTTGGAACGGGTAAGGCGTATCTTCGGATGAATGAGGAACGGAAGATCGAGATCGAGGAAGTCAGCGAGGCCCCACCCGCGCCGCCGAAGGCGCGCGTTGAGGATGCGGACGTGCATCCCGCCGATGCCTCGCTCGAACGCGCCAAGGATTATCTGACCGGCTTCCTCAAGCCCCAACCGGCTGTGGCGCCGGGCGAGGTTGGCGGCGATCTCTACGAACGCGTGATCGACGCGCTCAAGGAAA
>Ga0070663_100000840_pt1 | contig 16645 bp, 16 predicted proteins | sample KBSC63metaG_FD_65646 | JGI IMG/M metagenome (GOLD analysis project Ga0070663, IMG submission 65646) | Corn rhizosphere microbial communities from Kellogg Biological Station, Michigan, USA - KBS C6-3 metaG | ecosystem: Host-associated > Plants > Roots > Rhizosphere > Soil ...
GGAGACGAAGAGCTCTTGCTGGACAACGACGACATTCTGACGAGCCCGGTCGGGGCGCCCCCCATTGCACCGCCGCCGGATGCGGATTCCGGTTCGGCCGAGACCGACGAAGACAAGGCCGCCGACCAGCCGAAGGCGGCGAGTTCCGGCGGAACCCTGTTTGAGCGCATGTCGAGCATTGCCCGCGGTGCGCCGCGGGCGCAGATCGACCAAGAGCAGCCGTCCTCCGGCGGTTTCAGCCGCGAGCCGATCGACATCCCGCGCTTCCTCAACCGCCAGAACAACCAGTAATTTTTGGCGCGGGGCGGCTTGTCCGCCCCGCTCACCGCCGCTGCCGCACGGCTCGTCGTTAAGCCACTAGGCAGAAAGGTTCGCGTAAGATTCTCTGTCCCACGGGGATCGAATGGCGGTGGGACAGTCCAGCTGATGAGACATTTGCGCGCATGGGCGCTGGCCTTGGCGAGCGCGGGAATCGCGTTCGCGACCGTGCCTTCGCCTGCGTTCGCGCAGGCGGTGCCGCATTACGCCGAGACTCCAGCAGACGCGCTCGCCCGCAACATTCGCATCCTTGCCGACAGCCCCAAGAATTTCGACGCTCTGATCGCTGCCGGAAAGGCATCGCTGCAGCTCGGCGAGACGCAGGCGGCGGCCGGCTTCTTCGGCCGGGCCGAGGAAGTGAATCCGAGCAGTCCGCTGCCGCAGGCCGGGATGGGGGCCGCTCTGACGGCCACCGGCGACCCGCAGGGGGCACTGACCTATTTCGGACGGGCAATCCAATATGGCGCCAGCGTCGCCAACATCGGCAGCGATCGCGGGCTTGCCTACGATCTGCTCGGCAACCAGGTGGCGGCGCAGACGGATTATCGCGCGGCGCTGAGCGGCGTCGACCGCGACGAGGCACGCCGCCGGCTGGCATTGAGTCTCGCGATCAGCGGCAAGAAGACGCTCGCGCTTTCGACCCTGCAGCCCTTGCTCCAGCGGCGCGATATCGCGGCGCAGCGCGTTCGGGCGCTGGTGCTGGCGGTGGACGGCGACATCGACGGCGCGAAAGCCGCCCTCGACTATACGATGCCGGGTGCGTCGGCGCGAATGGACCCGTTCTTCCGGCGGCTTCCTGCGCTGACGAGCGCGCAGAAGGCGGCCGCGGTCAACCTCGGGATCTTCCCCGAGGACGGAGTGGCGGTCGCGTCGGCACAGACGGCGCCACAAGCAGGCCAGGATCGCCTCGCCTCGATCGATGCTTTGCTTGCGCAGGGCGATTCGGACGACCAGCCCTCCGCGCCGGTCCAGCAACCACCGGTCCAATATGCCTCTGTTACGCCGTCGCCGGCGATGGCCCAGCCGCAACCGGCGCGGGTGCAGCTGGCTTCCGTTCCGCGCCAGACCGTCCAGCGCGCAGCGTCACCGAACAATAATGTCATCCAGACCGAGCGCGTCGCCTCCGACCCGGGCGGCCGCAAGATCTGGCTTCAGCTCGCGAGCAGCGGCGACTCCGGCGATTTTCCCCAGCAGTTCCGCCGCATCCGTTCGAAGAAGCCGTCGCTGTTCACCGGCATCAACGGGTTCGTGGCGCAGACCGGTTCGCGTTCGCGCTTGCTGATCGGCCCGTTCCACACGCAGGAGGATGCGCGGTTGTTCGCCGACGCCCTGCAGGGCGCGCGCATTGACTCGTTGAGCTGGACGAGCCAGCCCGGACAGGTGATCAACAGCCTTTCCAACCAGTGACCCTGCCGCCCTCGCTCGCCGCGCAGCCGTCGAGGTCGCGCGGGCGCTTCCATGCCGAAAGCGACGACGGGCCGCGCGGTCCCCGCGACATCTTCCAGCGCGACCGCGACCGGATTATTCACTCGGTCGCCTTCCGGCGACTGCGCCACAAAACGCAGGTCTTCGTCGCACCCGACGGTGACCATTACCGGGTCCGGCTGACCCACAGCCTGGAGGTCGCGCAGATCGGGCGGACGATCGCCCGCGCACTGGGACTCAACGAAGATCTGACCGAGATGCTCTGTCTCGCGCACGACCTCGGCCACCCGCCGTTCGGGCACGCGGGAGAGGAAGCGCTGCAAGAGGCGATGGCCGGCGCGGGCGGCTTCGACCACAACGCCCACGCCATCCGCATCGTGACGACGCTGGAGACGCCGTACATCGGCTTCGACGGGCTCAACCTCAGCTGGGAGGCGCTAGAGGGGCTGGCGAAGCACAATGGGCCCGTGGGCTCGCCGACCTGGGCGCTTGCGGACGCGAATGCGGAATTCGACCTCGAGCTTTCGACATGGCCGTCGCTCGAAGCGCAGGTCGCGGCGATCGCCGACGATATCGCCTACGACAATCACGACATCGACGACGGGCTGCGTGCCGGACTGATCGATTTCAACATGCTGCTGGAAGTGCCGCTAGTTCACAACCACTGGCTGGCGATCCGCGAGCGGACGGGTGAGCTCCCGCCGGACAAGATGCAGCGCGCCCTGGTCCGCGACATGATCGGGACGATGGTCGGCGACGTCATCGCCGAAGTTGGCCGGCGCGTCGCCGATGCTGGCGTTCAAAGCATCGATGACGTGCGTTCCGCGGGACGGGCGCTTGCGGGCTTCTCCGCAAAGCTGGCCGAGCCGGAGCGGGAGCTGAAGCGCTTCCTCTACGCCAACCTCTACAATGCCTCGGCGCTGCTCGCGGTGAAGGAGCGCGCGCAGCGCGTCGTCACAGAGCTCGCCGAAGCTTACAAAGCACAGCCGATGCTCCTCCCGCCGGAATGGCGAAGCGATGCAGGCGAGGTCGAGCAGGTGCGCCGGATTGGGGACTTCATCGCCGGAATGACCGACCGCTTCGCAATCTCACGGCACCGGGAGACCGTCGGGCCGCTCGAGCTTCCCGACCACTTTTGAAGAGGGTGACGCAAGGGTGCGGCTGCGCTAGACGCGCGGCTTCGCTATACAGGTGAGAAATTGAGCCTCTACGCCCAATATTCCGCGCTCCTCGACGGAGTGCTCGATGAGCTTCAGTCCGAAGGCAAGCTTCCCGCGGAGATCGACCGCAAGTCGGTCGCGGTCGAACCGCCGCGCGACCCGGCGCATGGCGACCTCGCGACCAACGCCGCGATGGTCCTTGCAAAGCAGGCTCAGACCAATCCGCGCGTGCTCGCCGAGCTGATCGCGCCGAAGCTGCAGGCAATTCCGGCGGTGACGTCGGTGGAGGTCGCTGGCCCGGGCTTCATCAACCTGCGCCTTTCGCCCAACGCCTGGCGCGACGAGCTCAAGACTATCCTCGGAAAGGGTGAGGCTTACGGCCAGTCCGAGATCGGGAACGCCGAGCGAGTCAATGTCGAATATGTGTCGGCGAACCCGACCGGGCCGCTTCACATGGGTCATTGCCGGGGAGCGGTCGTCGGCGACGCGCTTGCGCGAGTGCTGGAAGCCGCGGGCTTCCGCGTTACCAAGGAATATTATGTCAACGATGCCGGCGGGCAGGTCGATACTCTCGCGCGTTCGGTCCACCTGCGCTACCGGGAGGCGCTGGGCGAGGACATCGGTGACGTCCCGGAGGGCATGTACCCGGGCGATTATCTCAAGCCGATCGGCCAGCAACTCGCCGCCGAGTTCGGCGACGAATATGTCGGAGCGGCCGAAAGCAAATGGCTTGCGCTGTTCCGCAAAAAGGCGGTCGCAGCGATGCTCGACCTCATCCGCCACGATCTCGCGCTGCTCGGGATCCACCACGATCTGTTCGCGTCGGAAGCCGAGCTTCAGCAGGAAGGCGCGGTCGATGCCGGCCTCGAAACCCTTCGCGCGAAAGGTCTCGTCTACGAGGGCACGCTCGAGCGACCCAAGAGTCTCGATCCGAATGACGAGTGGGAACCGGTCGAACTGACGTTGTTCAAGTCGACTCGCTTTGGTGACGACCAGGATCGGCCGATGAAGAAGTCGGACGGAAGCTGGACCTATTTCGGTGCCGACGCTGCATACCACCTGAGGAAGGCGCAAAACGCCGACCATCTCGTCAATATCTGGGGTGCCGACCATGCCGGGACCGTCAAGCGGGTCCAGTCCGCGGTGACAGCGCTAACCGACGGTCGCGTCGATCTCGACGTCAAGCTGGTGCAGATGGTGCGGCTGTTCCGCGCCGGCGAGCCGGTGAAGATGTCGAAGCGGGGCGGGACGTTCGTCACGCTCGCGGACGTCGTGCGCGAAGTCGGCAAGGACGTCGTGCGCTTCATGATGCTGACCCGCCGCGCCGACGCACCCCTCGACTTCGACTTCGCGAAGGTCGTCGAGGCCTCGAAGGACAATCCCGTCTTCTATGTCCAGTATGCGCACGCGCGAATCAGCTCGCTCAAGCGCAAGGCTGCGGAGGCCGGAGTCGACCTGGCGGCTGGGGCGGACCTGTCGCTTCTCGATGAGGAGGAGCTGGCGTTGGTGAAGCTGGCAGCGCAATTCCCGCGGACGGTGGAAGCGGCGGCGACGGCACACGAGCCGCACCGGATCGCCTTCTATCTCCACGACTTGGCGTCTGCGTTCCACGCGCTGTGGAACCGCGGCAATGACGATCCGGAACGGCGCTTCCTGCTTGAAAACAATCCACAACTTTCCCGCGCGCGTCTGGAACTGGCGCTCGGCATCGGGCAGATCATCCGCAGCGGGCTCGACCTCATGGGCGTCGAAGCCGCCGAGGAGATGCGGTGAGATGACCGACCTTCGCAGCGATTACGATGAAGACTCGCTGCCCTGGCTCCAGGAGGTAGAGGACGAGGACGCTCCGCGCGGAATTTCGGCGCGGGCGATGCTGATGGGCGTGGTCGTGGTCCTGCTCGTCGCCGCAGGCGTCGCGGGCGGCTTCTATTGGCTCGGAAGTCGCGACGGCGGAGTCTCTGGCGAGCCGGAGCTGATCCAGGCGCCGGCGACTCCGTACAAGGTGAAGCCCGACGATCCGGGTGGCCTCGATATCGCGGGCCAGTCGCAGACCACGTTTGAGACGAGTGCCGGGCAGGATGTCGATTCCCGGCTCAACCTAGGCGCCACCGGTCGCGAGGACGTTTCCGCCCAGCAAGCTCCGCCGCAGCCTGCGGACAAGCCGAACAGCGAGAAGAAGCCGCAAGACGCTGCTCCGCCGCCCCTGGCCCCCAAACCGACGGGCGCGGCCGGGACCGTGATCCAGCTCGGCGCCTTCAAGAACACCGCCCAGGCCGAGCGGGCGTGGGCGGTGTTGAGCGCACGGTTCGGAGCGCTCGCCGGAATGACCAAGATGATAGTGCCTTATTCGGCGAACGGCAGCAGCGGCTATCGGCTGCGCGCCGCGGCATCGTCCCCCGATGCCGCCCGGCTAGCCTGCCAAGCCATTCAGGCCGGCGGCGAAAGCTGCTTCCTCGCTCGCTGATGCAGGCGGCGATCTACGGCCTGTCGGGCCCGGTCCTCACCGACGACGAGCGTGCTTTTTTCCGCGACGCGGACCCAGCAGCCTATATTTTGTTCAAGCGCAACTGCGCTGATTCAACACAGTTGAAGGCGCTGACCGCGTCGCTTCGCGAGATTTCCGGCCGAGACAACCTGCCGATCCTAATCGACCAGGAAGGTGGGAGGGTGGCACGTATGCAGCCGCCGGAGTGGCCAAAATTCCCCGCTGCCTGGTCGTTCGCGGAGTTGTACGGCAAGGCGCCGGTCTCGGCGATCGAAGCGGAAATGGCCAATGCGCGAGCGCTGGCGCTGATGCTTCGCGCGCACGGCATTAACGTCGACTGCCTTCCCCTGCTCGACGTTCGCCGGCCCGAAGGCGACGACATCATCGGCGATCGCGCGTTGGGAGCGGAGCCAATGCAGGTTGCAGCGCTTGGCCGTGCGGTGCTCGACGGCTTCGCGGCCGCGGGCGTGGTTGGCGTCGTCAAGCATATTCCCGGGCACGGCCGGGCATTGTGCGACAGTCACAAGGAGCTTCCGGTCGTGACCGCGGGCGCGGAGGAGCTGGAGACCGATCTCGAGCCGTTCGAGCGGCTCAACTGGGCGCCCATGGGGATGATGGCGCACGTCGTCTACACCGCCTGGGACAGGGAACTCCCCGCCAGCCAGTCGCCAACGATCGTCGGCGAAATCGTCCGCGGCCGGATCGGCTTTGACGGCTGGTTGATGAGCGACGACATCGGGATGGAGGCGCTGAAGGGCGGGTTCGACGAGCGGGCCGCGGGGGTGATCGCCGCAGGCTGCGACGCGGTTCTCCACTGCTCCGGCAAGATGGACGAGATGGTTGCGGTTGCCGGCGCAATCTCCGCGATGAGCGATGCCGGCGAAGAACGACTCCGTCAGGCGATGTTGATTGCGGGTTCGTCGGAATCAGCACCCGATTTCGAGCAACTGATCGCCAAGAGAGACGAACTCTTGGCTCTCGCCTGAAGAGTTCCGGCGCTTGCAGACAATGACCGCCCGTTCGTCGATGGGCGGGGTTGCGCCCCGAAATCCGAAATTGCTTACTTTCGAAAGTAGCCCCCAACCTGCTCGGAAAGACTCGCCCGATGCGCCTCCTTTACGCTTTCTCCGCCGTCGCCCTCGTCATGGCCGTTCCCGCGGTCGCACAGCCGGATACCGGTCCTGACAAGGGAAAAAGCGTCGAGGAATTGCACAAGCAGGAGCAGGCGAACGCGGCCAATGACGCTTGGAAAGGCGCTCCGGTCGATGAACAGCTGGTGTCGAGCCACCGCACCGCCAGCGTCGATGGCCGGACCCTGAAATATTCGGCGACCGCCGGCACGCTCACCATCCGCGACAATTCGGGCAAGCCGACGCAGAGCATGTTCTACACTGCCGACACGCTCGACGGCGTGCCGGGAGCGCGGCGGCCGATCACCTTTTTCTACAACGGTGGGCCGGGATCGGCCTCCCTGTGGCTTCGCATGGGTTCCTTCGGACCGACACGGATCCAGACCGGAAGCCCCGACACCATCCGGCCGGCGCCGTTCGATTACGGTTCCAACCCGGACACCCTGCTCGGAACGACGGACATCGTGTTCATCGACGCTCCGGGCACCGGCTATTCGCGAGCATTGGGCGACGCGAAGGGTTCGGATTTCTATGGCGTCGACCAGGATGCCGACGCCTTCGCCCGAGCGATTCAAAGGTATGTGACGAAGTTCGGCCGATGGGATAGCCCCAAGTTCCTTTTCGGCGAGAGCTACGGCACTACCCGCTCGGGCGCCCTCGCTTACCAGCTGCAGGATCGCGGCGTTGCGCTAAACGGGGTCATCCTGCTGTCTTCGATCATGAACTACGGACGGCGCCAGCCCGGGCTCGACCAGGATTATCTCAACTACCTGCCGAGCTATACGACGACGGCCTGGTACCATCACAAGATGGCGAATCCGCCGGCAACCGTCGCCGAGGCGGCTGCGGAGGGTCGTGCGTTCGCACAGGGCCCCTATGCGGTCGCGCTCGCCAAGGGGCAGACGATCAGCCCCGAGGAAGAGAATGCGGTCGCCCAGCAGATGGGCCAGCTGACCGGCCTGTCGCCCGAGTTCATCAAGCAGGCGAACCTGCGCGTCGATCTTTCCCGCTTTCGCAAGGAACTGCTTCGCGACCAGCGCAAGACGATCGGCCGCTACGACTCGCGCTACATGGGCGTCGATCCCGACGCGGCCGGCGAAAGCCCGGATTACGACGCGTCCGATACCGCCATCAGCGGCGCGTTCGTCGGCGTCCTCCACCGCTATCTCAACGACATCGGCTATCACACGGACCTGCAGTACCGGCTGAGCGCGCGCGATGAGAAAGGGTTCGACTGGGATTGGAAGCACAAGGCTCCGGGCCGCGGATTCGCGATGAACAATCCGAACACTGCGCTGGACCTCGCCGCGGCGATGCGCGAGAATCCATACCTCAAGGTGCTCTCGCTCAACGGCTATTACGACATGGCCACGCCCTTCTACGGCACCGAATTCGACCTCGACCACATGATGCTCGAGCCGGCGCAGCAGAAGAACCTCGAGTTCCGCTACTATCCGTCCGGCCACATGGTCTATCTCAACCCCGACGCGCTCCACGAGATGCGGCTGGACGTGCAGCGCTTCATCAACGAGGCCGTGGCCGAAGCCCGATAATCGTCGAAAAAGCTGTGGATTGGTGTGAGGCGTCGCACCGTCCGCGACGACGATTCGCTTACAATTTCCGCCATTTGAGCTAATCTTGGCTGTGTGGCGGTGGTGACGTTCAATTCGGCTACTCGCGATAGCGACGAATTCAATCTCAGTCTCGACGGCTGGGAAGGGCCGCTCGACCTACTGCTGAGCCTCGCGCGCGCGCAGAAGGTCGACCTCGCGCAAATCTCGATCCTCGAGCTGGTCGAGCAATATCTCGCTTACCTGCACGAAGCGCGGTCGCTAAAGCTGGAGATCGCAGCCGACTATCTGGTGATGGCGGCGTGGCTCGCCTACCTCAAATCCTGCCTCCTGCTGCCGAAGGACCCCGAGCAGGATCCAAGTCCGGAAGAGATCGCGCTGCGGCTGCAGATGCGGCTGCAGCGGCTCGATGCAATGCGCGAAGCGGGGGCGAGGCTGCTGGGCCGGGACCGGATCGGCCGCGACGTATTCCTGCGCGGCGCTCCGGAAGGGCTCAGGCTCGTCCGTAAGTCGGCCTGGCAGGCGACGGCGTTCGACCTGCTCTCGGCCTATGGTTCGGTAAGGGCCCGGACGGAGCCGGCGATGCACGTCGTTCAGGCGCGCGCCGTAATGACCCTCGACGAGGCGATCGAGCGGGTCAGCCGGATGCTCGGAATCGCACTCGAGTGGACCGACCTCGAAACCTTCCTTCCGCCGACCGACGATCCGCAGCTCAGGCGTTCCGCGCTGGCGTCGAGCTTCCTGGCGGCGCTTGAGCTTGCCCGTCGCGGCCGGCTCGACCTGATGCAGGAGGAAGCGTTCGCGCCACTGCGCCTGAAAGCCGCCGCCTGATGGAGGAATTTGTCAGGTCCGTGGAAGCTACGGTGTTCGCGTCGGCGGAGCCGCTGACTGTCGACGATATCGCGCTGCACGTGGGTGAAGGCGACGTCACCGCCGCTCTCTCGGAGCTTGCCGAGCGATACCAGGGCCACGGCGTCGAGCTGGTCGAGCGCGGCGGACGCTGGCATTTCCAGACCGCGCCGGATCTCGCCCACCTTCTGCGCCGGACCCGGGAGGAGCCAAGGCGGCTGTCGCGTGCGGCAACCGAGACGCTTGCTATCATCGCCTATCACGAGCCCGTTAGCCGTGCCGAGATCGAGGCGATCCGCGGGGTCCAGATCTCGAAGGGAACGCTCGACGTACTCATGGAGGCCGGCTGGGTAAAAACGGCAGGCCGACGCGATGCGCCAGGGCGGCCGCTGCTCTACGCGACAACCCTTGAATTTCTCACGCATTTCGGCCTCGGCTCACGCAAAGACCTGCCCGGAATCGACGATCTCAAGGCAGCCGGCCTGCTCGACCCGCTCGACGAAGCAGCGCTTCAGCTGGAGTTCGGCGGGGAATCCGAAGACGAACTGGAAACGCAGGACGATGGCGACTAGATAGGCGCCACCTTACCGGAGTGTGCTCATGGGCTCTTTCAGCCTCATTCACTGGATCATCCTCGGCCTGTTCCTTCTGCTGTTGTTCGGCGGCAACCGCTTCTCCGCGATGATGAACGACGTCGCCAAGGGCCTCAAAAGCTTCAAGCAGGGCATGAGCGAGGACGACACCAAGCCCGAGGAGAAGCGGCGCGAGCTTCCGCCGCAGAGCCGGGCGCCCGAGCAGCCGATCGATGTCACCCCGGAGCCGCGTCCCCGCGAGGACGATAAGACTCGTAGCTAGGCCGCCGGGCCGATGTTCGGCGTCGATTCCACCGAGCTCATCATCGTCGCTGTCCTGGCGCTGCTCTTCATCGGTCCCAAGGAGCTTCCGTCGACGATGCGGACCGTGGGCCGCTGGGTCGGAAAGATCCGCGCGGTTTCGCGCCATTTCACAAGCGGGATCGAGGCGATGATCCGCGAGGCGGAGCTCGAGGAGATGGAGAAGAAATGGCGCGAGGAGAACGAGCGTATCATGCGCGAGCACCCGCAACTCGAGCCGCCGACCGCCGAAGCGGAAACCGCATCGCAAACCGAGTCCGCTGACGAGCCGCGCCTTCCGCTCGGCGATTCCGACAAGCGCGATCTGCCGTGAAGGACATTGACGAAACCAAGGCGCCGCTCCTGGAGCATCTGATCGAGCTGAGGCGGCGGCTGCTGTGGTCCGTCGGCGTCCTGGCGGCGCTTTTCGTCTTCTGCCTCTATTTTGCGCGGCCGATCTTTGCCTTCCTGGTCCAGCCATTGCTCGAGGCGGGGCAGGGCCGGGTCATCTACACCGACATTTTCGAAGCGTTCTTCGTCGAGGTGAAGGTCGCGCTGTTCGCCGCCCTGATGCTCGGCTTCCCCTTCTTCGCGATCCAGATCTGGAAGTTCGTTGCTCCCGGCCTCTACGCGAAGGAGAAAAAGGCGCTTCTGCCTTTCCTGATTCTGACGCCCATCTTCTTCGTTGGTGGCGCGGCCTTCGCTTATTACGTCGCGATGCCTTGGGCGCTGCATTTCCTGCTGAGCTACCAAGGCAATGTCGGCGGGATTCAGCAAGAGGCCCTTCCGGGCGTCGGCAATTATTTGAGCTTCTGCACCCGCTTTCTGTTCGGCTTCGGCGTCGCATTCCTGACTCCAATCCTGCTCATGATCCTCGAGCGGACCGGGCTCATCACCCTCCAGCAGCTGACGAAACACAGGCGCTACGCGGTCGTCGTCTCGGCGGCGGTCGCGGCTGTTCTGACGCCGCCCGACGCAGTGTCGATGATGCTCCTGCTGGTGCCTCTCTACTCGCTATACGAACTGGCGATCCTCGCCATCCGGATCACCCACTGGCGCGCCGCGCGCATTGCCGCGGCGGCTTCCTCTGGCTCAGCTGAAGAAAGTGAGGGCCCGGAAGCGCCACCGGGGGGGGGGAGGGTTGGCGGTTCCGGGCCCATTTAAACGGATAGCGAGAGCGGGGGGGCAAAAGGTCACTATCCGAACTGCACAACGCCCCTTCTTTTCGCTCGGTTCCGGAGCGTCGAAATTTTTTTCACTCCGTCCCGAAACGATCCACTTATCTCGGCGGGAATACGGGGAGATCGACGCTATAGCGGCCCAACTTGCGGTCGAGAGTCGACCGTAGCTGCTTTGCGAGACCACCGATAATCCGCTCGAATTGCTGCTTTTCCTTGTCCTCGTCGCCGTCCGGGACGAGGACTGGACTGGCAAGCGTTAGGCGGCCGGTAAGATCGCTCTTGCGCCGAAGCGCAATCTCGACCGGCTGGTCGGGCCTGTGGAGCATCGCATATTCAACCACCTCGGTCATGAGGAACGCGATGGAAACGGCGACGTCCTGCGTGGTGTTGAGCGGTTCCACCTCCAGTTCGATGAACAGACTTTTCGCCGATTCGGGTGCATTGGCGCGCAGCTCGGCGGCAAGTTCCGAAAGGAGCGGCCTCATCGAAATCCCGCGGTTCTCCTCCATTTCCGCATAGTGGTTGCGGTGGACGATCGAGAGCGCGCCGACTCTTCGCCCGATCGCTCCATAGGCGTCGCGGCCGGCCTGCGATTGCGCCGTCCGCCCGTGGATGTTGAGAAGCGAGGCGATGACCTGAAGATTGTTCTTCACGCGGTGGTGAACCTCGCGGACCAGGCGTCTTTGTCCGTCCAGCGCCATGGCCATGTCGCTTTCGGACTCGCGAACCCTGGTGATCGCTCGCGCGAAGGCATCGCGGAGTTCCTGGATCTCGGTTGCCGGGCCCAGCTTCTTCGGAAGCTCCGCTGCGAGCTCGCCCGGTTCATAGCGCGAGACTGCACGCTGGAGCCGGCGAAGCGGCTGGATCAACAGGCGGTGGACCATCAGCCAGGTCATCAGTGCCGCGATGAACCACATCACGACCGGCAACAGGATGATCAGCCGATCCAGAGTCGTGATCTCCGGGACGCGACCCTCGACGTCGACGCGGAGGCGATGATTTCCGATGGTCCAGCGGGTCAGCGACGGTCTGTGCCCCGCGGGCGCGGTACCATCGAAGGCAACCAGCGCGATTTCGCGCTGACCGTCGCCGATGGACAAGCCCTGGATCGACCGGCTTTGGGCCGCCGCGGCTGCCTTCATCTGTTCAGTTGTCAGAGCCGTTGTCGCCATGCCTCCAACAACTCCGACGCGAATGACCAGCGAGTCATCGCTGGGTGCGACCCGGAGCTGGATGTCGCCGGGAGCGATCGGCGGGAGCAGGCCGGTGTCGCCGATGTCGCCGACGTTGCACAGCTGGTTGCCCTGTTCGTTTTCGAGCCGGAATTGCCGGTCGACGGCGGGGGCGATGTTGAGCGATCGGCGGACATTGCCGCATGGGTCGGGGCCCTCGATGCGCCCGTTTGAGGCGATCCGCAGCGCCAGCGCATTGCGGGCGATCAGGCTTTCGATGGCTTGGGCCGCAACGCGCGCCTGTTCGTCCGACTGGGCCTTCAGCGCTGCATTGGCTTCCCGTATCCCGTCATAGGCGACCCAGACCAGGCCGAAACCGATCGGCAGCAGCGCCGCAGTCAGGATCAGGAGCAGCTTGGCGGGGGTGGAAAGCCTTGCGAATCGTTCGGCGGCGCTCGCCATCGCTCACCTCGGGCGTCGTCGGCGCGGCTTAGCTGAGCTTGCCGAGCAGATTGAGAAAATCGTCGGGGACGTCTTCACGCAGGGTTTCGTCGTAGACTGAGCGCAGCGCACGGCCAATGTCGCCGGTGCGCTGGCCACGATTGCGCGTCCTGGCAGGCGATTTTGCGGCCACCTTCTTCGTCTTCTTCGCGTCGGGGCTATTCGGCTCGCCCACGTTCCTGTCACTCAACCTGTCTTCCCCCCTTGCGCGGGTACCGGCGCTCCAATTCCGTGGGCGAAAAAAAATCGACCGACTCACCGGGATTCCGCGAGAGTGCGCCGCCCTATCTTCGGCGCGCCCATCTCGTCAACGACCAGAGAACCCCGCCACAGGAGCGGAAACCAAATGGCTGATGCTTTGTTCCAACCTCGAGAATTCTCTGTGGGGGAGTGCGCCGGACAAGCGAACACGATCCTTCCAGGGTTGCAACGAACCCGGTGCCTGCCCAAAAGGTGGGAAGCGCCGCTGATGAGGAGATGCATTGTCTATGTCGCTTGGACAGGAACTCGCGCCGCACCTGCCTTTCCTGCGCCGCTACGCGCGCGCATTGACCGGCAGCCAGGCGCACGGCGACGCCTTCGTGCGCGCGACTCTCGAGGCGATCGTCGCCAAGCCCGATGAATTTCCGCGCGACGTCGATCCGCGGCTCGGGCTCTACAAGACCTTCCACGCGATCTGGTCGACCGCCAATGTCGAAGAGGGCGAAGAGCCTTCCCGCGACATTTCGGGAGCGGAGAGCATCGCCAATGCGCGCCTGTCCAAGATCACCCCGCTGTCGCGCCAGGCGCTCCTTCTGACGTCGCTGGAGGGCTTTTCCTCGGAAGACGCCGGCTATCTGATAGGGGCCAGCGCCGAGGATATCGATTCGCTGGTCAGCGAAGCTCTCAGCGAGATCGAGCGGCAGACCCTGACCGACGTGCTCATCATCGAGGACGAGCCGATCATCGCGATGGATATCGAAACGATCGTCCGCGACCTCGGCCACAATGTCACCGGCGTCGCCGTGACTCGCGACGAAGCGGTGTCGATGGCCCGCCAGCATCCCCCGGGGCTGGTCCTCGCCGACATCCAGCTCGCCGATGATTCGAGCGGGATCGACGCGGTTCGCGACATTCTCGTGGAATTCTCGGTGCCGGTGATCTTCATCACCGCTTTCCCCGAGCGACTGCTGACGGGGACCCGGCCGGAGCCGACGTTCCTCATTACCAAGCCGTTCCAGCGCTCGACGGTCAAAGCGGCGATCGCCCAGGCCCTCTTCTTCGACGCGGCGACGGTGCCAGCCTAGGAGAAGCGGGGTCCAACCGTTGCGGGTGGGGAACATGGTTCCACAAGCCGCGTTGGCCTCAGGTAAATCCTTGCGAGCTGAGGCGATGGTAGGAAAGCCGACCGAACATCTGACGACCACGGAGGCCCGCGAGGGCGCGACCCCGCATGTGACTCGCTATGTCCTGGGCTGGGGTCTCGGGCTGGTCGTCGTGATATTCGTCATCCTGTTTGTCGTCCTTTGACTTGGGTTCCAGAAAGCGTCGCATTCTCATGATAATTTCAGGTTCAGCGTACCGGCTCCAAGAGCGCGTGCGAGCAGGAGCAGTGGGGGACGATGACGAGCGATAAACAGGAGACCGAGGCCAGGCCGGAGCCGACCCCGCTTCCCGATCCCGAGTTTAAGGAGCAGCTCGCGGGGGTCATCCCGCACCTGCGCGCCTTCGGCCGCTCACTGTCGGGAAGCCGGGACCTTGCCGACGACCTCGTCCAGGAGACGCTTCTCAAGGCGTGGGCAGCGCGAAAGCGATTCCAGGCAGGGACGAACATGCGCGCCTGGACGTTCATCATCCTTCGCAACCTGTTCCTGAGCCAGATGCGACGTGCGCGCTTCAAGGGCGAATGGGACGAACTGACCGCTTCCAAGATTCTCGCCGCGCCGGCAAGCCAGGATAGGCATATCGAGCTTGCCGACATGCAGCGCGCGCTCATGCACCTCCCGCAGCCGCAGCGCGAAGCGCTGATCCTGGTCGGTGCGGGCGGCTTTGCTTACGAAGAAGCGGCGGAAATCTGCGGCTGTGCGGTCGGAACTATCAAGAGCCGGGTGGCTCGCGGTCGGGTCGCGCTCGAGGCCTTGATGTCGAGCGGCAAACTGCCGTCGCGCCGCCAACACAAGCAGGATCCGAACAAGTCCGCGCTCCAAACCATCATGGGCGAAGTGGACGAGCTTAGCCGGGATCTTTGATCCAGGAGGGTTTTCGCCTCCGCGGGGACGACCCGCGCGCGGTCAGTTCAGCTTTCTGAGAAGCTCGGCGAAATCCCGATCGCTGGGCTCGTCCGCAGCGGCCTGAAATGCGCGCCGAAGGGCCGCCATGACGCCCACGTGCTCGGGCGGCATGTCGACGCAGATCGGCCGCCGATCCAATTCTGTAACTAGCGTTGCCATCGACTTGTGACTCTTCATCTTTCTCAAAAACGACGAGGCGTGGCGGAAGTTTCCTTGCCGCGCTGATTGAGGCACAGACGGACCGTGACCCAAACCGGCCCCACCAACCGTCTCGACGCCATCGAACGTGCCTCGAACCACGCACCTTTCCTTCGCGAAGCGATGGCATCGCGCCCCGATATCGTGGATTCGTTTCGCAACTCCGGACCCGAAACGGCCGCCGCGCAAGCGCTGCAGTCCGGAGCGGAAACGGTCGAAGCGGAGCTTCGGAGACGGCGGCGGGGGCTGGAACTCGCGGTCGCTCTGGGGGATCTTTCGGGAGAGCTGCAGTTGGAGAGAGTGACTGCGCTCCTGTCCGACTTCGCCGACGCGGCGATCGGTCGAGCGGTCGACGCGGCGATGGCCGAACTCTTTCCCGACGAGCAGGCCGGGGGCCTTGCCGTCATTGCACTCGGGAAATTGGGAAGCCGGGAGCTCAATTTCTCATCCGACGTGGATCTCGTGCTTTTGTTCGATCCCGGGACACTTCCCCGCCGCCCTCGCGACGAACCAGGCGACTCCGCGGTTCGGATCGGGCGCCGAATCGTCGAAATCCTGCAAAAGCGGACCGAGGAGGGGTTCGTCGAACGGGTGGACCTCAGGCTTCGGCCGTCGCCCGAAGTGACGCCTATTGTGCTGCCAGTGAATGCCGCCATTTCCTATTACGAATCGGCTGCCGTCGGCTGGGAACGCGCCGCATTCATCCGCGCGCGCTGCTGTGGTGGCGACCGCGCCGTCGGGCAGCGCTTCATCGAAGCCATCGAACCGTTCGTGTGGCGGCGGGCGCTCGATTTCGGAGCGATCGAGGAAGTGCGCTCGATCAGCGAGCGGATCCGCGACCATTATTCGAAAGGCCAGCGCTTCGGTCCCGGATTCGATCTCAAGCGAGGCCGCGGCGGAATCCGCGAAGTCGAATTCTACGTCCACGCGCAGCAACTGGTCCACGGCGGCCGCGATCCGCAGCTTCGCGCCGGTGCGACCCTGGATGCGATTGCTGCTCTCCAGCGCGCGGGGCATTTTTCCGCCGACCTCGCAAGCGATCTTGCGGAAGCCTATCGTCGGCTTCGCACGGCCGAGCACAGGGTGCAGATGGTGGACGACCAGCAAACGCACCTGCTGCCGCCTGGCGAAGCGGCCCTCGACAATATCGCCAAGCTCCACGGTTTTTCGGCTGGAGCAGACCTTCTCGACTGGTTGCGGCCATCGATCGAGCGGGTCGGAGCCGCCTTCGACCAGCTCGCAGGGCAGGAGCACGAGCGGCTCCCGGCGAGCCCGGAGCGGCTTCGCCAGGTTCTTGAGAGTCTCGGCTTCTCCGATGCCGAATCCGCAGCCCGGCGTGTCACGGAATGGAGGTCCGGTCGGCCGCGCTCGTTACGGTCTCCCGCCGCGAAGCAGGCGTTCGAAGCGATGCTCCCGGCGCTGCTGGAAGCGATCGGCAAGAGCGAAGACCCGATGCGTGCGATCAACCGCTTGAGCGACATCGTCGAGCGGGTACCGAGCGGCGTCAATCTCT
>Ga0070663_100000848_pt1 | contig 16544 bp, 12 predicted proteins | sample KBSC63metaG_FD_65646 | JGI IMG/M metagenome (GOLD analysis project Ga0070663, IMG submission 65646) | Corn rhizosphere microbial communities from Kellogg Biological Station, Michigan, USA - KBS C6-3 metaG | ecosystem: Host-associated > Plants > Roots > Rhizosphere > Soil ...
GAAAGCCGGCCGTTCGCGCAGCCGCGGTGGCGCGAGGACCACCGTGCCGAGCACGAAGAGCGCGGCCGCGGCGACCAGGGCACCGGTGGTCACCCACCACCGCGCGTCGTGCCCGCCGACCCCGAGGGTGACCGCGGTCGGGATGGCCAGCAGCACCCCGGGAAGGGCCCGCTCGACCCGGAACAGCCACGGCTGCCAGTCACCCGGAGTTCGCGCCGACTCCGGCGGCCACATCGGCCGGCTCCAGTCGACCTTGAGGCTCACGCTCTCAGGCCCCTTGAACGGGGACTGTGGCCACGGCGTCCATCGTGCTCCTTGTCCTGGGTCGGCGCCGGTGCGCAGTACCCGGCCGTAGTTGCCGTGCAGACTTCAGGGTTGCGGGCTGGATGTGTGGGTGTCTCGGTGGTGGACGTAGTCGCCGGTGTGTCGTTCGGCCCAGTCCTGCAGGTGTTGCAGTGCCGAGGTGACGCCGCGGGCGAGGTCGGTCAGGGCGTACTGCACCGTCGGTGGGCGGCTGGTCTGCACGGTGCGGGTGATCAGTCCACCGGCTTCGAGGTCGCGCAGGGTCTGGGCGAGCATCTTGTCGCTGACGCCGCCGGCGCGCCGGCGCAGCTCGGACCAGCGTTGCGGGCCCTCGATGAGGTCGACCAGGACCAGGGCGCCCCACCGGGTGGTGACCAGGTCGAACAGCTGCCTGCCGGGGCAGGCGGGATCGCGGACGTTGCCTCGCGTGCTTTCCTGCACGTGCTCACCTCACCTGAAGGTATGTACTTCCCGAGAGAAAGTAACTCGGTCAGAGTGAGCGGGTCAATCCCTGAACGTCAAGGAGTACCTGTGATGACCGACGAGGCCGTGACCGGCGCCGCGAACACCGTGACGGTGCTCGGCGGCCCCACCGCGCTGATCCGCCTGGCCGGCTGGACGCTGCTGACCGACCCGACCTTCGACGCCGCCGGCACCGAGTACCAGGACGGCCCGGTCACGGTGCGCAAGACGGCTGACCCGGCGCTGAAGCCCGCGCAACTGCCCACCCTCGACGCCGTCCTGGTCAGCCACACCGGGCACCTGGACAACCTCGACACCGCTGGGCGCACGGTGGCCTCCGGTGCCTCGGCGGTGTTGACCACCGTCGCCGGCGCCGAGGACCTCGGGGGCGCGGCCGTCGGCCTGGAGCCCTGGCAGACCCGGACCCTGTCGATGCCGGGCCGCACGCCGCTGAACATCACCGCGGTCCCCGCCCGCCACGGGCCCGTCGGCACCGAGGCCGTCACCGGTCCGGTCACCGGCTTCCTCCTGCACACCGGCGACGGCTCGGCACCGACGGTGTACGTCTCCGGTGACACCGTCGACCTGGACGCGATGAGCGCACTGGCCGGCCGCTACCGCGTGGACGTGGCGCTGCTGCACCTGGGCGCGGCCGGGTTCGAGGCATTCGGTGACATCCGGCTGTCGTTGACCGCGGCCCAGGCCGTCGAGGCCCGCCGCCTGCTCGGCGACCCCTTCGTGGTGGCCGTGCACGCCGAGGGCTGGGCCCACTACACCGAAGACCGCAATCACGTCCAGCAGACCTTCGACGCCGCCGGCGCCCCGCTGCACTGGCCCACCCCGGGCGAGCCCATCACCCTGCCTGGAAAGAACATGACACCGGAAGTAGTGCACGAGCGCTTCGCCCGATACCTCAGGGACCAGGACCTCGACGGACTGGGTTCCCTGTTCGACGAACACGCCATGTTCGTACCGGGACCGGGACAGGAGCCCGTCTACGGCAGAGAAGGCATCAAGGAAGCGCTGAAGCCCTACCTCGCCTCGCCCAGCACCATGGAGGTGAAGGCCGCGTCGGTCCATCAGAACGGCGACCTGGCGATGGTCCAGCCGTCCTGGCGGATCACGAGCGAGGACGGCATCGTGGAAGGAAAGGCGGTCGAGGTGATGAGGAGGACGAGCGAGGGGGACTGGGTCTACATCATCGACAACCCCTACGGCGTCTGAGTCTCGTCCTCCCGGCATCACCGGAGCGCCGCTCACGCGTGGCAGGTGAACAGCGAGTTCCCGCTCTGCAGCGGTGAACTCGGCCGCGTCGCCGCGGTGCCACCGTAGGCCGCGGGATCCACCAGGGCGCAGTGCCCGGTGAGCCAGCGCTGCCGTGGGGCGTTCGCGGATCGGTTGCCCAGCGCCGGTCCGGTGGACGGAGGGCCGGCCAGGACGAACTTGAGCTTCCCGGTGGCGACCCAGTCGTCCAGCTGGCCTGCCGTGGGAACCGGGTCGGTGCCGCCGTAGCCGCCCATGCCGATGACCGTTTCGCCGCTGCCGACGATGAAGGTGGCCATCACCATGCCCGGGCTGTCGACGGCCAGGGTGATGGCCGCGTCGCCGCGGTGGCTCGCCGCGTAGCCGAGGATGCGCCGTTGCTCGTCGGAAAGCTCGTCGGAGAAAGCGCTTCCCGGACCGGCCAGGCCGTGTGTCCCGCCGGAGGCCGGGAGCATCTTGCGGAGCGGGCCGAGGCCGGCGCCGGGCGGGCCGGCGGCGGGGAGTGCCGCGAGCGCCTGGGGGTGTGCGGCGGTGCCGACGGACCACGCGGCGGGCGCGATCAGCATCGCGAACACGCCCAGTGCCAGGGCGACGGGGCCGGTGCGACTCACCAGGAACGCGACGATCGCGAGTGCGGCGGCGGCCACGGCCACCCACCGCTCCCATGCGTTCCACGACCCGGCCCGGCCGGCGAGGACGAACGCCCACGCCGCGGTCACCGCCAGGCCCAGGGGGAGCAGCCAGGCGGGCCCGTCGCCGTCCCGGAGCCGGCGCCGGAAGTGGATCAGCCCGGCGCCGGAAACGGCGGCGATCGCGGGGGCGAGCATGGTCGTGTAGTACGGGTGCCAGATGCCCTTGGCCAGGCTGTACACCGCGCAGGTCACCACCAGCCAGCCACCCCAGAGGACCCACCCGGCCCGCCGGCCCCGATCGCCGCCCCGGCGTGTCAGGCCGCCCACGAGCACCGCGGCCAGCACGAAGATCGAGAACGGCAGCAGCCACGAGATCTGGTCGCCGACGCCGTCGCCGAACATCCGGCCCCAGCCTCGCTCGCCGCCGCTGGCGACACTGCCGATCCCGCCTGCCACACCCGCCGAGGCGCCACCGGCCTCGTCGCCGAAGAGCCGGCCGAATCCGTTGTAGCCGAAGACGAGGTCCCAGGCGGTGCCGTCCGTGCTGCCGCCGACGTACGGCTTGGTGCCCGGCCACCAGTCGTGCAGGGCGACCCACCAGAACGAGGACACCGCGAGCACCGCGCCCGCGATCAGCAGGTCGAGCAGCTTCCGCCGGACCGGGCTCCGGCTCCCGGCCAGGTAGGCGGCGGCGAGCGCGGGGACGACGATCCACGCCTGCAGCATCTTCGTGAGGAAGCCGCATCCGACGAACAGGGCGCACAACGCCAGCCAGCCGGTGCGCCGGCGCGCGGAGCCGTCGAGCACGGCCCTCGTCACGGCGTAGGCCGCCGCGACGACCCAGAGGTTGAGCAGGGTGTCCGGCAGGTTGTCGCCGCTGATCGCGACCGTCACCGGGGTGAGCGCGAAGATCAGCGCGGCCAGGAGCGCGGCGTTGTCCCCGGCCCACCACCGCACCGTGCGGTGGAGGAGGAAGACCGTGCCGATTCCTTCGAGCACCTGCGGGAGCAGCAGCGCCCAGCCGTGGTAGCCGAAGACGAGCGCGGAGAGCGCCTGCGGCCACTGCCCCATGGGCGGTTTGTCCAGGGTGACCACGCCGTAGGGGTCGAACGAGCCGAAGAGGAAGTTCGCGGGGCTCTGCAGCATCGACCGGACCGACGCCGCGTAGTAGGTGTTGCCGAACCCGCTCACCCCGAGGTTCGCGGCGTAGAGCGCCCCGGCGCCCGCGCAGATGAGGGCGAGCGCGATGCCCCGCCAGGGCAGCCGCCTGGCGGGCGCCGCCGCGGGGCGCGCTGTCGCGATGACCATGTCACTCCTTTACCAACTGTCCTTGAAATCCGTCCCATGCTGACGTGCGGTCGGCTGCGGGCACATCGGCCCTGAGGATGAGCCGAAACGGTGCGGGTACCGCGGACGCGGTATTGCGTTCGGCCGGCTGGGGCGCCGGACTTCGTCAACCGTCGAACAGGTCGGTGGAACGGTCGCCGAGCCGGGTGCGCAGCCGGTCGAGTTCGTGGCTGATGAGCGTGACCTGGGCCGACTCCGCGGTCTGGATCACCGGCCGGGCGACCGCGACGGCGGCGTCGATGTCACCGCTGCAGGCGTGGCTGTCGGCGAGGCGGAGGGTCAGCATCAGCCTGCTGGCGTGCATCCGGGACGGGACGTTCGCCAGGGATTTCCGGGCGAACAGCACAGCGCGCCCCGCGGTCGCCGGGTCCCCGGTGGTGTCGGCCAGGTCCCGCAGCGCGCCGGCGAGGTGTGAGGCGACGAAGGTTTCGCCCTCGGCGCCGGACAACCACGGCGCCTCGACGCGGTCCCGGTCTCCCAGCCGTTCCGCCACTCGTTGGGCTTCGTCGGCGTGCCGGGTGAACTCGGCCCAGTCGCCGAGCACGGCGTGCGCGCGGGCTTGGTCGAGGTCGGCCTGCACGGTCGTCCAGCGCCGGTGGGGGTCCACCCCGGCCGCGGCACGGCCGTACCGGAGAGCCGTCGCCGCGTCGCCCTCCATCAGGGCGAAGACGCTCATGCTGCTCAGCGCCTCGCAGGCGGTCGGGAAGTTGCGGGATGCCGCCGCCCACTCCAGGCTTCGGTGCAGCCAGGTCATCCCGATGCCGTGCTGGCCGCGTTTGATCCGCAGCCAGCCGGCCAGGTCGGCGTACTGGGCGGCGAGGTGCAGCAGGCCCGTGGCCACCGCGCCCCGCGCTTGGGGCACCGTGTCCAGGAGAGCGTGCAGTGCCTGCTCGACCGGCATGGCGAGGTCGCCGGTAAGGGCTTCGAGGTCGGCCTCGATGTACCTCGTCAGCAAGGCGGCGAAGCCGTGCACGGTCTCGGCGCCCGCGGTGCGGGCCTTGTCACCGAGCAGATCCGCGAGGCCGGCCACCGGAGCGGACAGGGTGCAGCCGCCGGCGCCGTGCAGTGGGCAGGTGATGCCGAAGGCGGGCAGGCTGATCGGGCGGACCGGCGGCAGCTTGACCGGGTGGGAGGCGTGGGGAGGGCAGGGCAGTGGCATCCCGGCCGGCCCACCGGCGCTGTCGGCGTCACGGCCGGGGCGTCGCGTGCGGGCGTTGGTGGCCAGTGCGAGCAGCGCGCCTCTCGCCTTGAGCAGGTCGTCGGCCTGGCGGGCGAACGTGATCGGGGGTACCCGCGCGCCGCTCTCCAGCTTCGAGAGGTAGGTGTGGTCGTAGCCGAGCCGCGCGGCGAGCTGGGCCTGGGTGAAACCCGCTCGCTCGCGCAACCTCCGAAGCTCCCGCCCGAACCGGTCCAACTCGGCCTCCGTCTGTCCCGGCAACCCGCGCCGACATTACGCGGAGTGGTCGCCCGTGTCAGCGGCCGTTACGGCTCATGCCGTGCGGAAGACGTAGGTGGTGATGCTCTGGGCCGGCAGGGTCAGCGACGCGGTGCCGCCGGACACCGCAGGCAGCGCGATGGCGGCCAGGTTCTCACCGGCGCTGGTGCGGTACGCGCCGCTCGCCGTGACGCCTCCGGACGGGAGTTGCACGCTCACGGCCTGGGCGCTCTTGTTCAGGTTGTTGACGACGAGCGTCCAGTTGCCGTTCAGGAACGTGGCGGTGATCTGCACTCCGCTCGGTGCACCGCTGACGGGATGCCGCACGGATCCCGGCCGGACGAACTTGCTGTACTGGCCGAGCGAGTAGAACCGTTTGGTCACGTAGAGGTTTTGGTTGCCGTTGCTCGCGTAGTTCGGGTCGAAGTAGATCAGCCCGTCGTTGTAGCCCACGTTGTTGATGGTGGTCGCGCACGAGGAGCTGCCGGCCGGGTTGCAGCCCATGACTTTGGACAGCGCGGTCCACCAGTGGAAGGCCGAGTCGCCTGCGACCGTGAAGTCCCGGTACATCATGCTGGCCATGCCGAGACCGCCGGTGATGGTGGGGTCGTACTGGGCGCCGTAGGCCGGGTTGGCCGGGTTGTTCCAGCAGCAGAGTTCGGTGGCCCAGGTGGTCTTGCCGTACTTGCGGGCCATCGCCGGGATCTTCGCGAGCGTCGAGTCGCTCGGGAAGTCGTAGGTGTGGTGGGCGAGGGCCGTCACGTACTGCGCGGCGCCGGGTTGGCCGATCCACTGGGGTACTTCGGAGAGGAACTTGTCGACGTGGTCGGACTCGTCGGCGATGACGCGCGTGTCCGGAGCACGGGACGCCAGGATCTGTCCCACCGCACGCACGATGTCGTCGCGCTGGCCGGGCGCGACGTGCATGCCTTCCTGGTGGCAGTCGGAGAAGGAGACGCGCGGTTCGTTCATCGGGCTGACGTAGTTGATCTTCACGCCTTCGGCGCGGAAGTGGGTGACGATGTCGGCCAGGTAGCCGGCGTAGGCCTGGGTCGACCCGGATTTCAGGTCACCGCCACAGGCCTTGCCGTTGCTCGTCCACACCGCCGGGGCGCTGTTGACGAAGCCGACGATGTCCGGCACCCCGTACTGGGCGGCGTAGCGCAGGAAGGTCGTGCCGCCGGGGTCCCGGTTCCAGTCGTAGCGGCCCGGTGAGACCAGGAACGTCTGCGGCGCCCGGTCGCCGGCGGCCACGCCGGTTCCGCCGCCGCCGATGTTGAACCGGTACGCGGACAACTGGATTCCGCTCGGGCCGAACAGCAGTTCCGCCACCCGCTGCTGGGTGGCCGGGGCGAAGCGGGCCAGGTCGTTGACCCACCAGGCGCCGGACGCCCCGATGTTCTGGATCGTCTGGGCCGCCGTCGAAGAGACCTGGACGACGGCGGCGGCGCCGATGGCCGAGCCGGGGAGCGCCATGGTGCCGGCCGTCCCGATGAGGACGCTCGACGCGACCGCGACGGACCTGAACCACGATCTGGGTTGGGTGGCCATGGTGTTCCTTTCCCTCGCTACTGAACGCCGGTCGCGACACCGGTGGCCGTGTCGACACTCACCCGTGGGTACCAGCTCATCGTCATCGTGGTCGCCGTCGGGAACGTCAGCGGCAGCCACACGTACTGCGACTCGTTCACCGGACGGTTCCACGCACCCGCCCAGCGGTCACCGAGGTAGAGGTACGACGTGGCCTGCGATCCCTGGACCGCCACGACGTACGCGGTCTGGGAGCCGTACGCGGTGCTGTTGCCCACGTTGGCCGGCGAAGTCCAGGTTCCCGCGACGCTGCTCGCTGTCGCGTACTTCTGCTGGTTCGGCGACCAGTAAGTGGCCCCCGAGGTCAGCAGGAAGTACTTCCCGCCGCGCTTGAACATGGCGGGCGCCTCCCGGGACGAACCCGGCCACAGCGTGCGCACCAGGCTTGCCACCCCGAGGTAGTCCGCGGTGAGCCGGTAGACGTTGAGGTCGGCGTTGTTGCGCGCGGCGGAGATCATGTACCCGGTGCCGTCGTCGTCGCGGAACAGCGTGATGTCCCGGGACATGTTCCCCAGCGGCCGGAAGCTGCCTCGCCAGGTGTAGTTCCCGTCCACGGTGGACGAGGTCGCCACGGCCGCCCGGGCCTGGTTGTAGTCCTTGCCGTTCTCCTTGTGCATCCACATCACGAACTGACCGGTGGAACTGTTGTAGACCACCTTGGGGCGTTCGATGTTGGCGAGCTTCAGCTCCGGGCACGACGACTGGGTGAGCACGTTGTTGCGGAACTCCCAGTTCCGCAGGTCCGTCGAGCGGTAGACCGAGACCGCGCGGAAGGTGTTGTCCGGGTTGCGGTTCTCCCCGAACCAGTAGTAGTAGCCGCCGACCTTGAGCATGCCACCGCCGTGGGCGTGCACGACAGCGCCGGACGTGTCCTTGAACTGCGTACCGTTGGTCACTGTCACGGGCGCCGCGTAGGCCGGGGTGGCGGTCGACAGACCCAGGACGACAAGCACTGCCGCGAGGGAGACCTTGAGGGACACGGAACCTCCTCGGATCGGGCTCGGCCGGGTCATCCCAGCCGGGCTTCCCACTTGGTCTTGGAGCCGGCGGCGTCGGCGGGGAGGCGATCCCGTGCGGCCGTGTCGCCGTACATGGTCCAGCGGGCCCAGTCGACGACGGTGTTCGGGAAGCGCTTGTCGCTCCAGAAGCTGGTGTGGCTGCCGCCGACGAAGGTGAGGAAGGCCTTGGGCCACTTGATCTCGTTGTAGGCCTGGCGGGCCGACGAGTACGCGCAGGTGGGGTCCTTGTCGCCGTGGACGAACAGGACCTTGGCCGACACCGAGGCGGCGGGGTTGCCCATGTCCACACAGGACTGGGGGTTGGCGGAGACGATCCGGCTGTCCGGCCAGGAGGTCAGCAGGCCGTGGGTCACCATGCCACCCAGGGAATGGCCCGAGACGCCGACGCCGATGCCGGTGTTGATGTGCCCGGCCAGCGGACCGCTCGCGTTGAGGGCGAGGGTGTTGGTGAGGATCTGCGAGACGTCCTTGGAGGTGTTGCCGTTGTTGACGTCACCGAAGTTGTGGTTGAAGTGCGGGGCGGGAACGACGAAACCCGCCGCGGCCAGCGCCTGGATGATGAACAGCGAGTTCTGCGGGCTGCTCCCGAAGCCGTGCGTGAAGTTGTAGACGGGGAAGGCGCCGCCCGCGGCCGGGGCGTTCGTCGCCGGGCTTCCGCCGGCGGTACCGGTTGCCGGGTAGTAGACGTAGGTGGTGCACGGGCGGCTGCCGCGTTTCCAGTCGTAGCGGCGCACACCGACCGCGAACGGTGTGCTCGGCGCCGCGCCCAGCGGCGTGCCGGCGGCCCATGCCGGCCCGGTGCCGAGCAGGGACAGGCCCGCGCCCGCCGCTCCGGCGGCGCTCATGGCGAGGAACGTCCGTCGTTGCATGGTCATGGATGACTCCTGAGGTGGGAGGGAACCGGGCCGGCGGGATTCCTGCCGGCTGGTCGAAAGCATCCGCAATGCAGCGCACTGTAAGCGCTTACAGTACCGCGGCGTGTGGATGATGTAAACACACCGAAATGCTTGCCATTGTGGGAATAATCCGCCGTTCGAGGCCGCGCGACACCTTGTCGAGCCTGGTTTCCGATATTGTCAAGATTTGTCAAGTCGCCCGGCTTCTTATGGACACCGTCGGCTTGTGGTCGACGTTCGTCGAATTCGTGTCGAACGCGAGGCCGGCCGCCGGGTACCGCGGCTGCGGTACACCGATGACCGCGCGAGGCTGACGCCGCGGAAGGCCGGGGACGGGAGGCTGGTCAGCGACCGTCCTCCTTCCCGAAAGGCTTTCACCGTGAGTTCTCTCGCACGTTGGTGCTTCCGGCGGCGGGGTGTCGTCCTCGCCGGCTGGGTGGGCGGCCTCGTCGCCTTGGCCCTGCTGGTGTTCGGCGCCGGCGCGGCGTTCACCGACTCCGCGGACATGCCGGACAGCGAGTCCGCGACCGCGTACCACCTGCTCGGCCAAGCCGGTGGGCCGGCGAACGTCGTCCGCGGCACGATCGTCTGGCACACCGCCGATGTCGGTTCCGGGCCGGTGCGTGAGCGGGTCTCCGCGGTGCTCGGCGACATCTCGGCGATACCTGGGGTGAAGCACGTCGTCAGCCCGTACACGGCGGCGGGCGCGGGCCAGTTGAACGCCGGCGCCGGTACTGCGTACGCGACCGTCGTCCTCGACAAGGGCGCCGCCACCGAACCGGTCGTCCAGGCCGCCGAGCGGCTGCGGACGCCTGGTTTCGACGTCCAGGCCGGCGGGCAGGCCTTCACCGAGAAGCCCGCCGGGTCGAACGGCACCGAGGCGATCGGCATCCTCGCCGCCCTGGTTCTGTTGCTGCTGTTGTTCCGGTCCCTGTGGGCGGCGGTCCTGCCGATCGTCACGGGCCTGGTCGGCGTCGGTGCGTCGCTGCTGGTCGTGATGCTGGCGTCCCACGTGGTCGACCTCGCGGCGACGAGCCTCACCATGGGCGCGCTCATCGGTCTCGGCGTCGGCATCGACTACGCGCTGTTCATCGTGAACCGCCACCGCAAGGCGCTGCGTGCCGGGGCGAGCGTGCCGGACGCGCTGGCCCAGGCGGCGGACACGTCCGGGCGCGCGGTGGTGTTCGCCGGGGTGACGGTGATGATCGCGCTGCTCGGCATGTTCGTCGTCGGCCTCGGCCTGCTGACCGGCATGGCGCAGGCCGCTGCCGTGACCGTCCTGTTCACCGTCGCCGCCGCGCTCACGCTGTTGCCGGCGTTGCTGGGCATGCTGGGGTACCGGGTGCTGTCCCGGAAGGACCGCGCGGCGATCGCCGCCGGCCGGTTCCCGGTGGCGGCGCAGGAGCGGAAGCAGACCCTGGCGAGCCGCTGGGCGCTGCTGGTCCAGCGCTTCCCCCTGGCCGCCGGTGGTGCGGCTCTGGCCGTGACGGTCGTGCTCGCCTCGCCCGTGCTGGGTATGCGCATCGGCAACGCGGACGCGAGCAGTGATCCGGCGGGGACGCCTGCCCGCGCCTACCACGACCTGATGGCCGGCGCCTTCGGTGACGGCTTCGACGCCTCCCTGCTCCTGGTCGCGAGCACGCCCGACGGTGCCTCGGCCCGGGCGTTCGCCACCCTGGTGCACCGGCTGGACTCGCTGCCGGGCGTCGCACACGTGACCGGCGCCCCGGGCGGCGGACCCGTCGCCTCCGCGACCGTGATCCCGACGACCACGGCCCAGGCCGAAGCGACCGCGGACCTCGTCACGACGCTGCGCGAGGACGTCATCCCGGCCGCGGAGGCGGGCACCGGGCTGAAGGTCTACGTCGGCGGCCAGACCGCGAGCAGCATCGACGTCGCCGACGCGCTGATGAGCAAGCTGCCGCTCTACCTGGGGCTCATCGCCCTGCTCGGGTTCCTGTTGCTGGCCATGGCGTTCCGCAGCGTCCTCGTGCCGTTGGTGGGCGCGGTGAGCAACATCGCCACGATCGCCGTCGGGCTGGGCGCGGTCACCGCGATCTTCCAGAACGGGTGGGGGCTGGCGTTGCTGGGCGTCGGCTCCGGGGCGCCGGTGATGTACCTGGTGCCGGTGCTGGTGGTCGGGGTGATGTTCGGGTTGTCGATGGACTACCAGGTGTTCCTGGTCAGCCGCATGCACGAGGAGTGGGTCCACACTCGTGACAGCAGGCGCGCCGTCCGGGCCGGGGTGGCCGAGACGGGCCGGGTGATCGCGGTCGCGGCCACGATCATGCTCTGCGTGTTCGCCTCGTTCGGCTTCAGCGGGGAGCGGATCGTGGCGATGATCGGCATCGGGCTGGCGATCGCGGTGCTGGTCGACGCGTTCGTGGTGCGGATGACGCTGATCCCCGCCGTGATGACGCTGCTCGGCCGGGCGAACTGGGCCTACCCGCGGTGGGCGGAGCGGGTCACGCCGCGGCTGTCGGTCGAAGGCCCCGAGCGGGTGCGGGAGACGCAGGAGATGATGGCCGGATGACGATCCGCGTCCTGCTCGCCGACGACCAGGCCCTGCTCCGGGCGACCTTCCGCCTCCTCGTCGACGCCACCGAGGACATGGCGGTGGTCGCCGAGGCCGCCGACGGGCAGGACGCGGTGACGAAGGCCCGCGAGGCACAGGCCGACGTCGTCGTCATGGACATCCGCATGCCCGGGGTGGACGGGATCGAGGCCACCCGGCGGATCACCGCGGACGAGGACCTCGCCGGGGTGAAGATCCTGGTCCTGACCACGTTCGAGACCGACGAGTTCGTGGTGGCGGCGCTGCGGGCCGGGGCCAGCGGGTTCCTCGGCAAGGGCGTCGAGCCGGAGGTGCTGCTGGAGGCGATCCGGACGGTGGCGGCGGGGGAGTCGCTGCTGTCGCCGTCGGCGACCACGGCGCTGATCGGCCGGTTCTTGGCCCAGCCGGAGGCCCGGCCGGTCGAAGTGCGCGCGGAGCTGGGCGAGCTGACCGCCCGCGAACGCGAGATCACCGCGCTGGTCGGGGCCGGGCTGTCCAATGTGGAGATCGCCGCCAAGCTGTTCATCAGTGCCGCGACAGCGAAGACGCACGTCAACCGCGCGATGATGAAGACCGGCGCCCGGGACCGGGCCCAGCTGGTCGTCTTCGCCTACGAGACCGGGCTCGTCACCCCGCGGGCGTCGCGATGAGTCCGCCGCGGTGGTGGCACGTCGTGCTGCCCGCGGTGATCACCCTGCTGATCGGGGTGTTCCAGCTGGCCAGCCGAGGCGACGCCGGGTGGGTCGCCCCGGACGGCTGGCAGGTCGTCGTGGCCGGCGCGGCCAGTGCCGCGCTCCTGTGGCGCCACCGGTACCCGGTGCCGGTCGCGTGCGTGACCGCGGTGCTCGGCGGGGTGCTGCCGCTGATCCCGCCGCACACCGTCGTGGTCGAGACAGCGTGCATCGTCGCGCTCTACACGGTGGCCAAGCAGGCCGACCGCCGGACGGCGTGGACCACGGCCGCGGTCACGACGGTGCTGCTCACCGTCAGCTCCGCGACGTGGCTGCCGGACCACGTGGCCGACCTCCGCGTCGTGCTGCCGGCCAACTACATCGTGATCGCGGTCGCCGTCGGGGAATCCGTGCGCGCCAACCACGCGCTCCTGCGGCAGGCCGAGGAACGGGCCCGCGAGGCGGAACGAAGCCGGGAGGAGGAGGCACGCCGCCGGGTGCGCGACGAGCGTGTCCGCATCGCCCGCGACCTGCACGACGTCGTCGCCCACCACATCACCCTGGTCAACGCCCAGGCCGGCGTCGCTCACCACCTGCTGGACCGGCAACCGGACAAGGCGCGCGAGGCGCTGTCCGGGATCAAGGACACCAGCCGCGCGGCCCTCGATGAGCTGCGCGCCACGGTGGGCTTGCTGCGCCAGGACGACGACCCACCCGAATCCCTCCGGCCCACGCCGGGTTTCGCCGATGCCGGGGCATTGGTGGAGTCCTTCCGCTCGGCCGGATTCGACGTCCGCGTGACCTCCCAGGGAACCGCCCGGCCGCTCGCCGGCACTGCCGACCTGGCGGCGTACCGGATCGTGCAGGAAGCACTGACGAACGCGGGCAAACACGGCACCGAGCGTCGCGCGCACGTGGACCTGACCTACACCGCCGACGCCCTCCGGTTGACGGTGACCAACCCCGCGGCGCCCGGCCACCGCGGGCCCGGCACCGGGCACGGGCTCATCGGCATGCGCGAACGCGCCGGCAGCGCCGGTGGCTCCTGCACGGCGGGACTGCGCGCCGACGGGCAGTACGAGGTGCAAGCGGTGCTGCCGCTGCGCTAGTACCGCGGACGCGGTACGGCCCGATACCGCTCGGAGCCGACGTTTCCCAGGCCCGGACCGTCCACGATGGACTGGTGATCGACACTCGAAGCGACACCCGCCCGTCCGTGAAACACCGGACCGCGGCGAACACGCTGATCCGCTGCGCGGCGGCGGTGGCCGTCGTGGTGGCGCTGGTGGCCTTCGTCCGCACCGCCGGCGCGGCCGATCTCGGTGCGGTCTTCGGGACCGCCGAGCCGCTGTGGGTGTTCGCCGCGGTGGTGGTGTTCCTCGTGCCGTTGCTGGGCAACGTGCTGGCGCTGCGGGCCGTCGCGCCGGTGCGGCTGCCATGGGGACTGACGACGGCGGCGCAGCTGGCGGGCGCGTTCGGCAACCTCGTCGCGCCGGGGAATCTCGGCGGGATGGCGACCAACGTCCGCTTCCTGCACCGGCGCGGGGTGGCGACGACGGGGGCAGCGGGCGCGGTCGGGGCAGCGCAGGCGGCGGCGGTGGTCGTGACGGCGGCGCTGGCGTTGCCGGGGCTGATCACCTCGGGACGGCTCGCGGCCGCGGGTTCGGTGGTGTCCGGTCCGGTGGCGCCGATCGCGGCGCTGGTGCTGCTCGTGGCCGGGGTGACGCTGCGGTGCACGGCGGCCGGCCGCCGGTGGGCGGAGCGGGTGCGTTCGGTGGCCGCGGCCACGCTGGCGGCGTTCCGGCTGGCGTTGGCCGCCCCGGGCCGGGCCGGTCTCGCGGTGGCCGGGAACCTGCTGGTGACCCTCGGTTCGACCGCGGCTTTGGCCGCAGCCGTCCAGGCGTTCGGTGCCTCGGTGCCGTTCGGCGATCTGCTGCTCGTGGTGGCGGGCAGCGCGCTCGCCGGCCTCGTACCCCTGCCCGGAGGAGCGGGCGGCGCCGAGGTGATCCTGGCGGCCCAACTGACGGCGGTGGGGCTCCAGCCCCCGGTCGCCCTCGCGGCGGCCGTGCTGTATCGGGTGGTGACGTTCTGGTCCCGGGTCCCGGTGGGCTGGTTCGCCTTCGCGTGGCTGCGCCGAGCCGGCCACCTCTGATCCGGGTTCTGCCGGGCGAGGAGGCGAGGTGGTCGATCCGGTTTGTCGACGGCGGAGCGCAGGCGAACTGTCGAGAGTGCCGTGCCTTCTGAGGCGCGCTTGGCCGTTCGGAAACTGCCGCGAAAGGTCGGGTCCCTGCGGAGTGCGGCCATAAGCCGGGTTACGCGGCCTGCTCCGCGACAAGTCTCCTCGCACGCCCCGGCCGGCGCCGGAGACCGGAAGGCCGACTGACCTGGTGGAACGTGACTTCACGGCGACACGGGCAAACGAGCTGTGGGTCGCGGACATCACCTACGTGCGAACCGCCGCCGGCTGGGTCTACGCGGCGTTCGTGCTGGACGTGTTCTCCCGCCTGATCGTCGGCTGGCAGGTCGCGACCAGTCTCTACACGGATCTGGCGCTGGACGCGCTGCAGATGGCGTTCTGGCGTCGCCAGGCCGCCGGCGCGGACCTGACCGGGCTGGTGCACCACAGCGACCGCCCAGTACCGAGCGATTCGCTACACCCAGCGCCTGGCCGAGGCCGACGCTGTCGCCTCGGTCGGGTCCCGAGGCGACAGCTACGACAACGCGATGGCCGAAGCGTTCAACTCGCTCTACAAGAGCCGAACTCGTCCGCAACCGCGGTCCCTGGCGTGGCCTTGACGACTTCGAGATCGCGACCGTCGGGTACATCGACTGGTCAGAGGACCGGCCGATCGGCTTCCCGATCACAGTGGTGAGCTCCGTCGCCTTCGCAATCACCACGATCGGTCACTTGACCAGCCGCTTTCGCCGCTTGCCGGCGAAGTTATCGCTTTTCCTGGATCCAGAGTTCTTCCAAGCCGCGGAAAAGTCTTCCGATGATCGCCCGGATGGCTCGTTCGTCCGCGGGCCCGAGCGGGACGCTCAGGTTGTCGACCTCGAGGCCGGCGAGGACGGCGAGGATCAGCCTGGCGTCGGTTTTCGGGCTCGGCGAGGAAAAGGCGGTGAGTCTTTCCTCCAGGTGGGCCGACAGGCTCTGCAGCCAGGCGGCTGAAGCTCGTTGCAGGCCGTCGCGCCGTACTGAGGCGTTCAGGAACTGGTACTCGGCGACGAGCTGTTCGCGATGCTCGGTCAGGCCTTGGACGACGAAGTCGGCGAGCCCGCGGGCCAGGTCGGCCGGAGCCGGCGCGCTCAGGCGTGTGATCGCGGCGACGATCCGCGCGGTCTCTCGTTGGGTGTGGCGCAGGAAGGCGGCCTCGATCAGCTCTTCCTTGTTGCTGAAGTAGTAGGTCACGGTGCCCAGCGGTACCGACGCCTCGACCGCCACCGCCCGCATGGACACGTCCAGGATGCCGTCCCGGCCGATGATGCGGAGCACGGCATCGATGATCTCGGTCTTGCGCTTGGCTCCCTTCCGGCTCGGCGGCATGTCCTTGACGTCGTCGGGGAGGTCCTCGTTGCGCGTCATTTCGAGCCTCGTTCCTCGGCGATCGAATTGGCGCCGTCGACCACGATGATCTGGCCGGTCAGGTAGGACGCCGCGCGGGAGGCCAGGAACCGGACGACCGCGGCGACTTCGTCCGGGGATCCCGGGCGTCCCATCGGGGTCGCCTCTCCCATCGACAGTTCGTGCGGCGTCGAGGAGGCGGTGGCGATCCACCCGGGCGCCACCGCGTTGCAGGTGATGCCCCGGGGTGCGACGTCGACGGCGATCGACCGGGTCAGCCCGACGACGGCGGCCTTCGCCGCGTGGTAGGCGACGTCGTTCGCGTAGGCCATCACCGGGCCCGACAACGACGCCATGTTGACGATGCGTCCGGTGTGGTCGGTGAGCAGCGGAGCAGCTGCCCGGGTGACGTAGAAGGCGGTGTCCAGGTTGCGGGAGATCGCCGCGGCCCAGTCCGCATCGGTGGTGGACGCGACGGACGCCGCTTCTTCGGTGCCGGAGACCGCCGCCATGCCCGCGTTGTTCACCAGCACGTCGATCCTGCCGAACTTCTCGAGCACGAGGGCCATCAGGGCGTCGGCGGTCGCGGAGACGGTCAGGTCGCCGACGAAGCCCACGATGCCCGATTCCGCACCACCCAGCTGCCGGACGCGCTCCTGGATGCGGTTCGTGGTCGAGGCGATCACCACCGCGTGGTCCTCGGCCAGCTGACGAGCACACGCGAAGCCGATGCCGTCCGCACTGCCCGCGCCGGTGACGACCGCGACCGGCCGGCTGCTTCGTTCCATGGAGGCCCACTCACCGATCAAG
>Ga0070663_100000851_pt1 | contig 16527 bp, 19 predicted proteins | sample KBSC63metaG_FD_65646 | JGI IMG/M metagenome (GOLD analysis project Ga0070663, IMG submission 65646) | Corn rhizosphere microbial communities from Kellogg Biological Station, Michigan, USA - KBS C6-3 metaG | ecosystem: Host-associated > Plants > Roots > Rhizosphere > Soil ...
CCGTAAGCGCGAGCGACAACATTGCAAGCGTCAAAAGCCTGATCGCAATTCTATTCATGCGTCTCTCCTGATGGCCGGTCCGGCGATCCTACACCGAAGCCTGATGATGGGAACCCCCGGCGGCCGATAACATTCCCGCGCCGTTTCCCTCGATTCCGCCAATTTCCATTCGCGGTCCATCGTCAGCGGACATGACGAAGATGTCATTCAGATGAACGGAATCCGAAAAACGGATTCAGGAGAGGTTCAGTGCGCGGCCGCTAGCGTGATGTGCATGATCGGCGAGCCCGGTCTTTCGACCGGAAATGCCCGCGGGTCCCATGGAGAAGGAGAACAACCATGTTCAAGACCATTTCCGCCGCGCTCGTTGCCGTTTCCGTCCTCGCCGCGCCTGCGCTTGCCGGCACGCCGGGCAAAACCGTCCATGCGCCTGCCGTGAAGACGCAGCAGGGCAGCGCCAAGGTGTTGAACGCCAATGCAAGGATGGATCGTCATGACAGGCACTATCGGCATCATCGCCACCACAAGCACATCGGCTTGCACAAGATGCATGCGAAGCCGCACGTCGCGTTCAAGCACATGACGCCGTCCGCAAAACGCAGCTAGATCTGATTCGCCGGCGCGGCTTTCGCCCCATTGCCCCCCGCGCCTGCGGATAACAGACCAGCCCACGCGCCATTGCTTCGCTAATGGCCGTGGGCTGGCGCGCTCAACTTTTCGAGAGCGAAGCGGGGAGATAGCCGAGTTGCGAATTCCATTCTCGCGCCAAGCGGTCTAAGAGACGGCGAGGTGCGGGGGAAGAGTTCGCTTGAGACGTTCGGCCAAAATCGTGACGATGATGTTGCTTCCGATCATGCTGTCGGCCTGTGCCTCCGGCAGCGATGACAGCAAGCCGATCACCTTTACCGATGATCGCGGCGTCTCCAACCAGCCATTCCCCACGAATTATCGCGCCGAAGTGCTGGCGTTTCTGAAGACCTATCTCAACGATCCCGTCGGCGTGCGCGACGCCGTGATGGCCGAACCGGTCCAGCGCACGGTCGGCGGGCGGCAGCGTTATGTCGTCTGCCTCCGGTTCAGCGCGCGCGACTCCGACGGCGGCTACCGCGAGCCGCGTGAGCGCGGCATGCTCTTTGTCGACGGCCGCCTCGACCGCATCATCGAAAACGCCGCCGAGCCCTGCGCGGGGGCGGCGTACGCGCCATTCGCTGAACTGGGAAAAATGACGCGCTAGATTCGCGCTATCTCACGGAGAGCGGGCGGGCCGAGAGCTTCGGCTGGCCGGATACGCATTGACTGATCAGCATGGACGCCACACGCGAGTGTGATGTCGCGCCGATCGGAACGGTTTGACTTTGAATGGCCTGTCAATAATATCGTATGCGATATAATCGTATTCGAACTAATACCGGAGTAAGGCTTATGTCCACGCCCATCAACCCTGATCGCCGCCGTTTCCTGGGCAGCGTCGCCATAACGCTTGCGGCTGCCCCGTTTGCCATGAGCGGGCCATTGCTGGCGCAGTCCGGCGATGCAAAGCCCGCCGCGGGCGTGATCAGGCCGGGGGCCCACACCTCGTTCGCCGCGCTGAAACAGGTCGAGGCCGGCGTCCTCAATGTCGGTTATGCCGAAGCCGGGCCCGCCGACGGCCCGGCCGTGATCCTGCTGCACGGCTGGCCCTACGACATCTACGCTTTCGTCGATGTCGTCCCGGCGCTGGCGGGGGCAGGCTTCCGGGTGATCGCGCCGTGGCTGCGCGGCTACGGCACGACGCGTTTCCTCGCCGCCGATACGCCACGCAACGGCCAGCAGGCCGCGCTCGCGACCGACGTCATCGCCCTGATGGATGCGCTCAAGATCGATAAAGCCGTCGCCGCCGGCTTCGATTGGGGCGCGCGGACAGCCGATATCGTGGCCGCGATCTGGCCGCAGCGCGTCAAGGCGCTGGTCTCGGTCAGCGGCTATCTGATCGGCAGCCAGGAGGCCAATGCGAAGCCGCTGCCGCCGTCGGCCGAACTGCAGTGGTGGTACCAGTATTACTTCGCGACCGAGCGGGGCCGACTGGGCTACGAAAAGTACCGCCGCGAATTCTCGAAGCTGATCTGGCAGCTCGCCTCACCGAAGTGGAATTTCGATGACGCCACCTTCGAGCGCAGCGCTGCGTCCTTTGACAACCCCGACCACGTCGCCATCGTGATCCACAATTACCGCTGGCGGCTGGGTCTCGCCCCGGGGGAGGCGAAATACGACGAGCTGGAAAAGCGGCTGGCTGAATTCCCCGTCATCGCCGTGCCCACCATCACGCTGGAAGGGGATGCCAATGGGGCGCCCCATCCGGACCCCAAGGTCTATGCCAGGAAGTTTTCCGGCAAATATGCCCACCGCCTCATCACCGGCGGTATCGGACATAACCTGCCGCAGGAGGCCCCGCAGGCCTTTGCCGACGCCGTGATCGAGGCGGCTCGCTTTTGAGGGTGGCGGACCGGCCGCCTACGGCCGGCAAAGCCTTCGGCGACATACCGTTTCCAAGCGGTTCCCGGGACGGAACCGTGAACGGATTTCGATCACTTTTCGGCGACGGTTGAACCTTGCCTTAGTCATCGCGGACATCAACTAAGCGGGAAACCACCTCCTTAACGGAGAGAAAAGCCTTAAGTGCGAGGGAACTAAAACGTTTTGTTGCCCTGCCGTCACAGTGGCGCGCCAACCGGTCGCGGGCATGTGCCGCAAAGCAACCTAAATGAAGTCACGTTGTTTGGATTGGTAACTGCAACGTCTGTAACGGGGATTGGTGATGAAGAACATTTTGCTCGGCGCTGCCGCGCTGGCCGCCATGGCGGCTCCAGCTTTCGCGGCCGATATGCCGCCGCGGCCCTATACCAAGGCGCCGGCCTATACCGCGCCCCAGGTCGTTTATAACTGGACCGGGTTTTACGTTGGCGGCCATGTCGGAGGCGCCTTCGCGGGCAGCAACGGCCTGCAGGGCAGCGACGCCCGCTTCCTCGGCGGCGTACAGGGCGGCTTCGACTATCAGTTCGCGCCCAATTGGGTGATGGGTATCGAGGCCCAGTACAGTTGGCTACCCAGCTCCAACAATAACGGCGTCCTGTTTCCGGGCGGCACCCTCGTGACCTCCAGCAACGACCAGCTCGGTTCGGTGACCGGCCGGATCGGCTACACTTGGGGTCCGGCGCTGCTCTACGCCAAGGGCGGTTATGCCTGGCGGGACGGCAACAACCTCGGTGTGTCGGTGGCCGGCGTGCCAGTCGGCTTCACCACCGACGGAAATCACCGGGACGGCTACACCGTCGGCGGCGGCCTCGAATACATGTTCGCCCCGAACTGGTCGGCCAAGGCCGAGTACCAGTATTACAACTTTGGCAACACCACCTTCGCGACTGGCCCTGCCGATATCACCGGCCGGACCTTCCGCAACGACGAACACACCGCCAAGGTCGGCGTGAACTACAGGTTTGGTTGGGGCGGACCCGCTGCCTCCAGATATTGATACCCGGCTCGGTATCGAGACGCGCAAAGGCCGGCTTCACGCCGGCCTTTTTGTTTGGGACTATCGTTTGCTGGACATCAGCGTGAGCGCGCGCCGAGGATTTTTGGCGTGCGCGAAAAAATTTTGCGCTGCATGCAACTTTTCGTCACGATCCGATATTATGGTTCCGCCGGCTGGTGGGACAACGAACATGCGTGCTTTTGCGTTAGGGCTGATTTTTTCCGCGGCGGCGTATCCATGCCTTGCCCAAACTATCCTGAAATCTGAACCGCTTATCCTTGCTCCCTATGAAGTCGCCTTCGTGCAGGACTCCACCTGCGGGGTCGGCAAGGTGCGCAAGGTAACAGGTTCGATCAGGGGACTGCAGCGGCGCAAGGCTTGTGTCACCCTGGCTTCGGAACAGGCATCGCTGGTCTCGGCGACCCCGTAGAACCGATTTTCCGTCTCGGATGTCCTTGGCGAGCGCGACCCGCACGCCGGGGATGTGGTTCGTTCCAGATCCGGCCGCTACCGCCCCTACGATGCCAACTGCAATTCCGTCTGTGCATCGCGCTCGGCATCTGCCTTGTTTCGGGCGGGGTCTTCGTGCGGCTCGAGCTGGCACGGTCTGATCTCGTAATCCTGGTCGAGCACCGGACGGGGGGCCACGTTGTCCTGCTCGGAGACGACGTCGACCACGAGACCGCTTTTCTTGGCGATCTTCCACACATCGGCGGCGGTCGGGTAGGCCTTGCTCAGCTTGGCATCGTTCGAGAAGAGCGCGTAGGGCATTGTAGGCTCCGATAAAAACGGTCAACGCGGAAGCGGGGCTCCGGTTGCAGGCTTGGCTGCCATGCCGGCATTCGACAGCCCGTTTCGGGAACAAATTGGCTCATTTCGGCCCATTTTCGTGGTGTCTCTGAGTCTTTAACGAGCCGTAAATGCCCGAAAAAAGAATCCCCGAGACTCAACGGCCAGAATCGCCGGATGTTTCCGGCCATGGGATCGAGCCTCCATACCTCCTGCGAGCGTGTCCAACTCACGCTGACGGTTTGCCTGCTGGTCGCCTGCGCGGCCAACGTGGCGCTGGTATGCGCCTGGCTGTAGCGCCGGCCGATTGACGGCCGCCGTATTCCACTGAACATGACCGCCAAAGAGAGAGCCGCGAAGCGGCCGGCAGATCAGGGATGGAACAGGACATGATCGAAACGCTGCAGCAGCGGGTCAACGACGACCAGGGCCTGGTCCGGCGCGGCCGTTACCTGACGACCAGTTTCCTTCTGGAAGTCGGTGCAACGCCCTGGCTGATCTCGATCTTCGAGGGTCGGATCGTCTCGGTGACGCGAGGGCCGTTCGTGATGCCGTCATCGTCCTTTGCGCTACGCGCGTCCGAACAGGAATGGCAGAAATTCTGGAGCAGGCGGCCGCCGCCGGGCTCGAACGACCTGCTGGCGCTGATCAAGCGGCGCACTTTGAAGGCCGAGGGCAATTTGCAGATATTCATGTCCCACCTGCGCTACTTCAAGGAAGCCTTGGCCAAGCTGCGCGAAGGAGCCGCCGCATGAGCGCGAGGTTCGAGCCGATTACCGGCCGCTATATGCATCTCGATCTGTTCGGCCGGCCGCACCGGATCTATGTCGAGGAAGCTGGCGAGGGGACGCCGCTGCTGTGCCTGCACACCGCGGGCAGCGACGGGCGGCAATATCGCGGCCTGATGAATGATGCACGCGTCACCGGAAACCACCGCGTGATCGCCTTCGACATGCCTTGGCATGGGAAGTCTTCGCCACCTGCCGGCTGGCATGACGAGGAATATCAGCTCACCTCGGCGCAATACACCACCATGGTGCTGGAGATCTCGGCAGCGCTCGGGCTCGACAGGCCGATCCTGATCGGCTGTTCGATCGGTGGCCGCATCGCGCTGCATCTGGCGCTCGAGCACCCCGAAAGCTTTCGCGCCATCATTGGCCTGCAGGCAGGCGCGCATGTCGATCCCTATTATGATCTCAACTTCCTGCACCGGGCGGACGTGCATGGCGGCGAAGTCTGCGGCGCCATCGTCTCCGGGCTGGTCGGTCCCGATGCGCCGGACAAGGAGCGCTGGGAGACGCTGTGGCATTACATGCAGGGCGGTCCCGGCGTCTTCAAGGGCGACCTCTATTTCTACAAGCTGGATGGCGACATCCGTGGCCGGGTCGCGCAGATCGACACGAGGCGCTGTCCGCTGTTTCTGCTGTCCGGCGAATACGATTACTCCTGCACGCCGGAGGAAACGCTCGCGGTGGCAAAAAGCATCCCCGGCTGCGAGGTCACCATCATGAAGGGCCTCGGCCACTTTCCAATGAGCGAGGATCCGCAGGCGTTCATGACGCATCTGCTGCCGGTGCTGGAGAAGATCGCCGGGAATTAGGCTCGCGGGGAGGGCGCGCTATTTGAGCGGCCGCGCCGGCTGTTCGCCTTCCCTGATCGAAGCGTGGACCTTCGCCATGGTCGCGCTGCAATAGGCCTCGCGCTCGCGGGTGAATCGCTCCTGATGAGCGCGGAAATTAGCGACCCTCGCCCTGATCTCGGCCTGGAATTCCTCCCGCAGGTCGAGACGTGCCGGTCGGGCCGGCGTCGGTATCTGCCGCGGAGTCTCCGTTGCTGCTTCTCGCGAGATCTCTCTTGATGAGTCTCTTGGCGGCGCGGCGGCGGGCGGCGTCTTCGCCAGCAGGAGCTCGATCTGGGGAAGGACCGTGGCCACAGGGGTGATTTCGGATGTCTCGACGGAGAGCGGCGCGACCGGCGCGGCGACCGTCTTCTCGGCCTCCAGCGTCTTGCCGGTCACCGATTGGACAAACGCCATCGTCTGCGCGATCAGGAGATCGCGTTCCTTCATCCATTTCATGAAACACCTCGGCCCAAGTCACTCCATCAAACGGTTTTTGTGGAAGCAAGCGGGAGAAGAGGTGGCAGTGGATAACTGTCATGCTTTTGCGCGCGAGGTGACAAAACGGTGACAGTTCGTGACTCGCAACGTGCAGATGCCGCGGCGTGCGTGATGAATGTCGAGTTCCGCAAGCGCGGTTTTATGCGAAGCCGATGTTAGCGCTCGCGGGGATTCGTGTTCGGGGTAAAGGGCGCACCGACTACGCGCACTGCCGGTTGGTCACTGACGTTGATGATTCGCTTGTCGGGTGATGACGCCTGTTCGAACCGGTTGGTCGTTCGATCGGCGAGTTGAACTGGCTTGTTGCCGCCCAGCAGCGCAGCGCCGCCCGCAATCGCCACGCTGAGCGCCGAGACGACGGCCAGCAAAACCATGTTGCAGTTTTCTTCGCGAATTCTCATGCCGGGCAAACGCGGAAGGGGGAGGGGTGGTTCCGTCTGGCCGCAACGGGCGCGGATGACCGCTCCAGGCTGAAGCGGAGATCGCTTGGACTGCGGCGTTGCAGGTTGGCGAAAGTCCCGCTCGCATTACAGTTGTTCCAGCGGCAAGGGCGGGTGCGAGGGATCGTGGATGCTGAATGTGGAAGGGTGAACGCCGACGCAGCCCAAAATTGTTGACAGTAGAATGGCGACGTTTTAACTGCTTAGGTCAAGTTGCGGATCGGTTCGGAAATCCATTGCGGGTACGAGAATTCATCGCATGCGAAAAATGCTTGGTTGGTCGTGGGGTGTTGCGGCTGTGGCGGCGGTCGTATCGGGTTTGATTCCGGTCGAGGCCTCGGCCGATGCGATCTCGGAATTTCCCAACCGGCCGATCAATCTGGTGGTTGGATTCACCGCAGGCGGCGGCAACGACGTCGTGGCGCGTATCGTCGGCAACAAGGTCGGAGAGCTTTTAAAGACCTCGGTCGTGATCCTGAACAAGCCCGGAGCGAACGGCGCCATTGCACTGGAATCGGTCGCAAAGGCTGCGCCGGACGGTTACACAATCATCCTCGGCAGTTCGAGTGTGATCGCCATCAACCCGGTCGTGTCGGGCAGCGAGGGCCAGGATCCCATCAAGAACTTCGTCGGTCTCGGAACGGTGGCCATGACGCCGCAAGTTCTTGCGGTCAATCCGTCGGTTGCTGCGCGCACGCTCGATGAATTTGTCGCGCTTTCGCAAACGCAGGAACTGAGCGTCGCTTCGGCCGGGATTGGCGGCCTGCCACATCTCGCGATCGAACTTATTCAATCGGTCGAAAAGGCGAAATTGCTCCACGTGCCGTACCGGGGAGGGGCGCCGGCGGCGACCGACGTGGTTGCCGGCCACATCAACGGCATCGTGATGGACTTGCCGGTGGTGCAGCCCTTCATTCTGGAAGGTCGAATTCGCGCGATCGCCGTGCTGAACGACAAGCGGTCAGCTGCCTTGCCGGATGTCGCCTCTTCCGTGGAGCAGGGCGCAAAAGAACTTGTTGCTGTGAACTGGTACGGGCTCCTGGCGCCGGCGAATACGCCTGAACCTATTGCGGATCGGCTTTTCCAGGCGTTTTCCACGGCCGCGAATGATCCTGCCGTGAAGGCAAAGCTCGCTGAGATCGGTATCGAGCCAATGACGTCTTCGTCACGCGCTGATTTCACCCAGTTTCTTGGCCGCGAGATGGCGCGTTGGGCCGCCGTCGCAAAAGTGGCCGGCCTGACCAAGAACTAGCGCGCCCGGCGAGCTTCAGGCGCGCTATGCCTGCGGCATGCCTTCCGGGATCACCGTGCGTACGATGCTTTCGTCGAGGGCCTCATATTCCGCATAGCCGATGGTCTGGTAAAGCTCGGAGCGGGTTTGCATGTGATCCAGCATGTTCTGCGTACCGCCGTCGCGCTTGAGTGCGGAATAAAGTTTTTCCTGAGCACGGGCGGCTACGCGGAGGGAAGATACAGGCCAGATCACCATCTTGTATCCCATGGCCTCGAACTCGGCCGCGGTAAAGAAGGGTGTCCGTCCGAATTCCGTCATGTTGGCGAGCAGGGGCACGTTTGGCATGCGTTGCGCAAACTCCTCGAACATGCGCGCATCCGTGAGCGCTTCCGGGAAGATGGCATCGGCCCCTGCCTGAAGATAGAGGTTTGCGCGCTCGACGGCCCTATCAAGTCCCTCGCTGGCGGCGGCGTCGGTCCTGGCAATGATGTACAGGTCGCGACGAGCTTTGGCCGCGGCGGCAATCTTTGCTGCCATGTCGTGCGCGTCCGCCAGCTTCTTGTCGTTGAGGTGCCCACACTTCTTGGGCAATAGCTGATCTTCGATTTGCACGGCTGCGGCGCCGGCATCCTCGAACACGCGAACCATGTGCATCACATTCAGGGCTTCGCCGTAGCCGGTGTCACCGTCGACAAGGATTGGCAGATCGGCTGAACGAACGAGCTGGCGGATGAAAAAAGCGACTTCGTCTACCGTGATGATGCCGAGATCCGGCAGCCCCATGGACGCGGTCATCGCTGCGCCGGAAAGATAAAGGGCCTCGAAGCCGGTCTGCTTCGCCTGCAGCGCGGCCATTCCGTTGTGAGCGCCCGGCATCTGGAGAATGCCGGGGCGGTCGAGCAGCGCGCGAAATCGCTGGCCTGCAGGCCTGGAGCTGCAATCGGCTGCGACAAGATACGGCATATCTCGATCTCCTCACGCGCTTTCAACCCATTCGCAGCAGCGCATCCGAAGGGGACAAAAACAGGTAGAAAAGCAAAATGTCAACATTTGACGAAAAACACCGGTGGCTCGTTTCGGCTGGCGTGCTATCTTCCCGCGTGTCCTGCTCTGGCCGGCGCATGCTAGAGCTGTAACGCACGATTCTCTTTTTGGAGGCACGCGGTGGAACCCCCTCTGTTTAGTGGCCGGACGCTCGCAGACCGGGCGTTTGAGTGGCTCGAGGAAGCAATCATCAAGGGCGACTTTCCGCCGGAGACGAAGCTCGATGAGGTCGCGCTGGCCAAGTCATTCGGGATCAGCCGGGGACCCGTCCGGGAGGCGATCCGCCGGCTGGAGGGGAAAAAGCTGGTCGAGCGGATGCCCCATGTCGGCGCGCGGGTCGCGGCGCTGCATCCGCCCGATCTGGCTGATCTCCTGCATATCAGGGAGGCGCTGGAAGGCATGGCTTGCCGGCTCGCCACCGAGCGCATGAGCCTCGCCGAACTCGACGAACTGGAGCGCCTGCTGGAAGGCCATGCCAAGACCGGCGCGCTGAAAGCCGGGGATAGCTACTACCAGCGCCCGGGCGACTATGATTTCCACTTTCGCATCATCCAGGGCAGCCGCAACGAAAAGCTGATCCAGCTTCTATGCGATGACCTCTACTATTTGCTTCGCGTCTACCGCTATCGATCCTCCTCGCGAAAGGGCCGGGCGCATGAAGCGCTCAAGGAGCACCGCGAGGTGGTCGCCGCGATGAAGGCGCGCGATCCGGATGCGGCCGAGCAGGCCATGCGCAGCCATTTGCGTCATGCCTTGCTCTCCATGCAGGGCGACGCCACAAGCGAAGCGGTGGAAGCGCCGAAGCGCAAGAAGACGCCATCGGCGGCAATCTTGAAGCGCGCTCCGGCGCGGTAACGTCGGCAAGGCGGGCCCAGGCTGAAGCCGGCTGCTCGATTGTTGACATTTGACGTTTAACCGAGATACGGAAGCGTTCTTGGGAGTGTTTTCAAAAATGGCCGACCAACTCAGGTGCGTGATCATGCGTGGTGGAACCAGCAAAGCTGTGTTCCTCAAGGAGAGCGACCTGCCGGTTGACGAAGATGCGCGCAGGCGGACCATCCTGGCGGTGTTTGGCTCGCCCGATAAGCGGCAGATCGATGGATTGGGTGGCGCCGATCCGTTGACCAGCAAGCTCGCCATCATTGGCCCGCCACGCCTCGGCGACCCTCGCGCGGCGAACACCCATCTCACCTACACGTTCGGGCAGGTGGAAATCACCCATCCCGAGATCGACTGGCTCAGCCTGTGCGGCAACATTTCCTCCGCGGTCGGCGCTTTCGGCGTCTACGAAGGATATGTCACTCCGGTGGAGCCGATAACGGAGGTTCGTGTATTCAACACCAACCTCAACCGGGTGCTCACCATCGAGGTGCCGGCGAAGAACGGGCGTCCCCTTGAAGACGGCACCTACACCGTTCCCGGCGTGCCGGGCGCGGGCGCGCGCATCCTGGTCGACTTCGCCGACACTGCGGGCGGTGCGACCGGCTCGTTGCTTCCAACCGGAAATGTCGTCGACCGGCTCGAAGTGCCCGGCGTGGGCGCTCTTGATGTTTCACTGGTTGATATCGGCAACGCCCATGTTTTCGTCCGCGCCAGCGACCTGAAACTGAGCGGGACCGAGACGCCCTCCGAAATCGACGCAAACACGGCGCTTCGTGATCGGCTGGAAAAAATTCGAGGCGCAGCCGCTGCGCGGATGGGCATGATCAGGGATGCCGCGCGGTCACGCGAGGAATCGCCAGCTACGCCGATCCTCGGCATCGTCAGCCCGCCATCTTCCTATCGCAACGAAGTCAACGGCAAGGATGTCACCGAGGACGAGGTGGACCTGGTCTCCCGTCTTATGTTCATGCAGCAATCCCACAAGACCTACGCAGGCACCAGCACGGTCTGTACCGGCGTTGCCGCGCGGCTTCCCGGCACTCTGGTGCACGAGGTGAGCCGCTTGCAGACGCGTGAGGCCGTCACCGTGCGCATCGGTCACCCGGCCGGCGTGATCGAAACGGAAACAAAGGTCAATCGCACGCAAGAGGGGTGGACCGTGCAACGGGCTACGCTCGGCCGCACGGCACGGCGTATCATGGAAGGCTATGTCTTCGTTCCCGGGCACGCCTGATGGCTATTCCCGAATACGAAGTATTTGCCATTCGGTACGCCACGCGGGACGCGCAACGCCGGGACCATTTCATCGGTGGCGACCTCCATGAAGGCCCGATGCCGATGGACTACTTCATGTGGGTCGTGAGGGACGAAGGGCGGGTTATCGTCGTCGATACCGGCTTCAACGCCGAGGTCGCGGCCAGGCGCAAGCGGACTTATCTGCGTTGCCCTGTGGAAGCCCTCGAACTGCTGAAAATTCGTCCCGCCGACGTGCGCGACGTCGTTCTCACCCATCTTCACTACGATCACGCCGGCAATTTCGATCGCTTTCCGAACGCTCGTTTTCACCTGCAGGAACGCGAGATCCACTACGCGACCGGTCGCTACATGCGCTTTCCGCGCCTGTCTCATTCGTTCGAGGTCGAAGATATCTGCGGCATCGTGAGACTGAACTATGCCCAGCGCGTGCTGTTTTACGCCGGCGATGCCGAACTGGCGCCTGGAATCACGTTGCACGCGGCCGGCGGGCATTCGGATGGATTGCAGTTCGTGCGGGTGAATACGGCGCGAGGACCGGTGGTCCTCGCATCCGATGTCACCCATTTCTACGAAAATCTGGCCAGCGGCCGGCCCTTTACGACGGCGTTTCATGTTGGCGAGATGCTCGAGGGCTTCGAGAAGCTGCTGGCCTCGGCCCCCGACGAAAGCCACATCGTGCCCGGTCATGATCCATTGGTCATGCGTCTCTATCCGACGCCGTCCCCTGACCTTGAGGGTATCGTTGTGCGTCTCGATGTGCCGCCTTCCGGCCAGGCGCCGAGCCGCGCCTCCCATTCGTCCAAGCATTGAACAATAACGGAGCGTGGCGTGACCGAGACTTCAGCCGAAATCCTTGCCGACCATTTCGTAAATCTCAAGGCCGGCAGCATACCGGCCAAGCACATGAACGACGCCAGGACCCTTGTGCGCGACTATATGGGCGTCGCGCTCGGCGGGTCTCGCACGTCGAGCGCCCAAATCGCCGCGCGGTTTGCTGAAGAGAACGGCGGGAAAGCCGAGGCGACATTGATCGGTCACGGCGGCAAGGTTCCTGCGGTCAATGCCGCGTTCGCGAATGCGATCGCCTCGCATTCGATCGAGCTCGATGACGTCGATATCCTCGCGCTCTACCATTTTTCTCCGCCGGTGGTGTCGGCCGCGCTGGCGGCCGCCGAGGCGTCGGGGTCGAGCGGGAAGGAATTTCTGGCGGCCGTCGTCGCCGGCTGCGATATGATGGCGCGCGTCAGCAACGCGACCAATTTCTCGCTCCGCAATCGCGGCTATCATTCGACGCCGACCTGCGGCGTTTTCGGTGCAACCATCGCTGCGGCACGGCTGATGGGACTGAGCAAGGATCAAACCGTCTCGGCGCTCGGCCTCGCCGGGGCGCAGGCCTCGGGCTTGATGGAAATGTACGGTCCATCAATGCAGAAGCGTTTCAACCCGGGCCCGGCGGCACGCAATGGCGTTACCTCGGCAGCGATGGCCAAGCTCGGCTATACGGGTGCTGCAACCATCTTCGAGGGCGAGCGCGGCTTCTGCAAGGCGTTCACCGATGAGTTCGACATTCCGGCGCTGACGAAAAACCTCGGGACCGAATTCCCGATCCATATCGAATACAAGCCCTACAGCTGTGCACGGCCGATCCACAATGCGATCGATACCGCGCTTGCGGTGCGCGCCCAGCTCAAGGAGCCGGTGTCCGCGATAACGTCGATGAAAATGCGCCGGCATCCGGCCTGGGCGCACTATCATCTCAACACGCGACCGGCAACGTATCACGAGGCGCAGGTGAGCCTGCCTTACTCGGTGGCGATTGCATTGCTCGAAGGATCGGCGCTGCCGCCGCAATACCAGAATGACAAGTTGAAGGACCCAGAAGTTCTGCGCCTGTCCGAGATGCTGGTGGTGTCACCCGATGAAAGCCTGCCTCGCGGCGTGTCCTGCGCGATCGAAGTGAAAACCGCGGGCGGCGCGGTCATCGCCGCTCAGGTCGATCATCCGCGCGGATCGATCGCCAACCCCATGAGCGAAGAGGACATGAACCGCAAGATGCATCTCCTCGGCGATCCCGTTCTTGGCGCCGAGGGAGTCGACAAGCTCACCTCGTTGATCGCCAGGGTCGAAGAGCTTCCCAATATCGACGGGCTTATTGCGGCCAGCGTGCCAGCTCGCGCAAACTGACATTGGACCAGGGCAGGGAAGGGGTGAGGCCAGGCTTCAAAGCCTGGCCTTGTTCGTTCAGGCACCTGGCCGTTCAGCGGCAGCCGGATGAATCGCAGGTGGCGACCTTCACCGCAACACCGTCGCGGATCTGGCCGACATAGAACGGGAGATCGATCTGGTGGTCGATCCCGTAACGTTCCTTGCCGGTCCAGCTCGCCTTGCCCAGGACGGTCGGGAAATCCCTCAGCCCTGCGAGCGTCTCCGCGATCTTCGTGGTGTCTTCGACCGTGTCCGCCTTCTGCATCGAAGCAAAGAGCATTTGCAGCCCCGAATAGAAGAACGGGCTGAAGCCGTTCATGTTCGGACCATATTTGGACTTGTAGCGGGCAATGTAGGCGGCGGTCTCGGGCAGGCTGGTATCGATCGGCAGGTGCACGTAGGCGCCTTCGGCGGCCTGCTTGCCGGCCACCTTCACGAGTTCGGCAGTGACGTCGCCGCCGGTGACGAAGACAGGCCCCTTGTATCCGAGTTCACGCGCCTGTTTCAGGATCAGGCCTGCGGTGGTGGGTGCGGCCCCGCCGATCTCCAGCGCGTCTGCGCCGGCGAGAATTCGGCTCAGCGTCGGAATGAAGTCGACACGTTCGCGTTCGAAATAGTCGACCTGCAGCTTCGCGCCGCCCTTGGCGTAAGCCGCCGTGTTGCCTGCGCCCATCTGCTGGCCTGTTTCGTCGTTCGGCAGCAGTGACACGACGTTCTTGGCCGAAACCTTCTTCAGCAGCCAGGCTACCTGCGGCACCGAGAATTCACCCGTGGTGATGACCGTTCGGAATGCGTAGGGCGCATCGGCGCCAAGCGCGCGGGGCGTAAAGCCCAGCGTCATGGTGATGACTTTGCTGTTGGTCGTTTGCGGCTTGGTTGCCACTGCCGCGGCGGAACCGAGCGGGCCGACCACGAAACGGATGCCGTCCTGGATGATCAGCCTGTCCATGGCGGTGACCGCATCCTGCGCCTTGTAACGATCATCGTACTGCGTGATCCGCACGTTGTAGCGCTTGCCGGCGACCTGCAGGCCGCCGTCCTTGTTGACGTCCTCGGCTGCGAGTTCCGTGGCGTGCAGCATTCCTTCCGCGAACGCTGCGGCGGCGCCAGAGAAACTCGCGTGCACGCCGATACCGAGGCTGTTCTGCGCCAACGCCGCGTTGGGCATAGCGAACGCCGCGGCCGTTGATAGCGCAAGTGCACATACAAATAGATTGGTCTGTTTTTTCATATCCCTGGCTTTCCCCTCAGATCGACCATTCCAGTCGCGTTTTTCACACTCGAACGTGTGACCATCATAATGTTGACATTAGACACTGCATCTGCGCAATAGTTTTGCTCCTGCAGCCGCAGAGCTGCGCCAACCGGGGGCCTTGCCCCTACCTCGACGAGGAAATGCCCATGCTCCGCTTTGCGGTCTTGGCCGCCGCTGCTCTGGCGACCGGTACGGCGTCTGCCGAAACCCTCACGATCGGCATCAATGCCACCCTTTCCGGCGCTGGAGCGGTGTTCGGCGAGGGCATGGCGCTCGCCGCGACGAACTTCGCCGATGAGGTCAATGCGAAGGGCGGTTTGAAGGTTGGTGACAAGGCCTACACGATCGAACTCAGGAAGTATGACGACCGTTACCGCGCGCAGGACGCGGTCACCGCCATGGAGCGGTTGATCCTGGAGGACAAGGTGAAGTACGTGGTCGGACCGATGGGCTCGGCCTCGACGCTTGCGACGCAGGCGCGCACCAATGGCGACAAGGTTTTGACCCTCACCATGGCGTTCACGCCGAAGGCGCTGTCGCCGCAGCTTCCTTTCTCTTTCCGTCCGGCCATCACTACGGCTGAGTTCACCGGTCCGCAGCTCGCCTGGCTTGGAAAGACGCTAGCGCTCAAGCGCGTGCGCGCGCTCGAGCCCAATGACGAGACCGGACAATCGGTCGCAGCGTCCCAGAAGGAGGCTTACGCCGCCATCGGCGTCAACCTCGAGGCGGATTTCTTCGAGAGGGAGCGTGTCGACTTCATTCCCATCCTGACGCGCGCGCTGGCGCAGGCGGATGCGCTGGAAATTGGCGGCAACTCGCCCACGACGGCCGGCCTGCTGGTGAAGCAGGCGCGCGAGCTCGGCTACAAGGGGCCAATCCTCGTTACCGGCGGCGATGTGACGGCGGAACTGGTCAAGGTTGCCGGAAAGCAGGCGGCCGAGGGGGTGTATGTGCACCTGCCGATCGATCTGTCGAAACGCGAGACCGCCGATTACATCAAGGCGTTCGAAGGCAAGTTCAAGCAGCCAGCCAACGGGCACAACCTCTTCATCTATTCCGGCCTGCAGATGCTGACCGCAGCGATGCAGAAGGCCGGCACCGTCGATGACACCGCCAAGGTCGCCAAGGAGCTGGAGGCTCTCTCCAGCTTCCCGACCGTGCTTGGCTCCGCCAGCTGGACCGGCGAAAAGCGCTACGGCGTGAACCACCAGATCGACGTTCCGTTCTATGTCGGCCAGATCAAGGATGGCGTCGCCACCAAGGTCGCCACTTGCAACGTATCGGCCTGTAACTGACGTCGTGCCGCCGTCAGTCTGACGGGCTGCCTTTCGCGCCTGCCTCTCCTGGAGTTCCGCTCACGTGAGTATGGAAATCGTCCTCGCCCAGACCATCGTCAATGGTGTGATGGTGGGCATGATCTACATGCTGATGGCCATCGGCTTCACGATGGTGTTCGGCATCATGCGGATCGTGAATTTCGCCCATGGTGAGTTCTACATGGTAGGCGCATTCCTGTTCGCCATTCTCTACGGAAGTTATGACATTCCCTTTGCTGTCAGCTTGAGTCTCGCGGTTGTCGCCACGGCGTTGCTGGGGCTTTTCGTCGAGCGTCTGGTGTTCAGCCGGTTCCGCGGCAACGAACTGAACGGGATGATCGCCTCGCTCGGCATCGCCCTGATCATGCAGAACAGCGCCTTGCTGATCTGGGGACCTTCGCCGCGCTCGGTGCCGGCGGTGGTATCCGGCGTCATCTCGATCGGCGGGATCGTGTTTCCATGGTCGCGGGTCGTCGTG